>Ga0193716_1001112_pt1 | contig 15934 bp, 11 predicted proteins | sample U2c1metaG_FD_145901 | JGI IMG/M metagenome (GOLD analysis project Ga0193716, IMG submission 145901) | Soil microbial communities from a riparian zone of the East river system, Colorado, United States - U2c1 | ecosystem: Environmental > Terrestrial > Soil > Riparian zone | place: USA: East River...
CGGACTGTCCAAACAGGTCGCCGCCGCCAGCTCACCGACCTGTTTGGACAGTCCGTACACGTCGTCGCCGACGTAGGGGTGGTCGTCGGGCACCGGCACGGATCGCGGCGCCGCACCCCGCGCGGACCACGCGAAGCCGAGCGCGGACGCGCTGGAGATGCTGACCACGCGCCGGATTCCGGCCCGCCCGGCCAGGTCCAGCACGTGGAACGTGGACTCCACGTTGTTGCCGAACGTCTCGTGCGGCGGGTGGCTGACCGGCTCCGGGATGGCCGCCGCGTGCACGACCGCGTCGACCCCGGCGAGCGCCTCGGCCACCGCGTCCCGGTCGCGCAGGTCCCCGTCCGGCCGGTCGTGCGCGCGCACGTCGTGCCCGGCGGCCAGCAGGTGCGCGACGACCTCGGTGCCCAGCGTCCCGTTCGCCCCGGTGACCAGGACCTTCATGTGTCTCCCTAGCCTTTGATCGCGCCGACCAGTCCGTTGACGAAGTACCGCTGCAGGAAGATGAACAGCACGATCACCGGCAGCACGATGATCAGCGACGCGGCCATGATCACGTTGTACTCCGGCGAGGTCATCGCGGTGAGGCTCTGCAGGCCCAGCGGCAGCGTGTACGTCGACGGGTCGTTGAGCGACACCCGGCTCAGCACGTACTCGTTCCACGTCGGCACCGCGGTCAGCAGCCCGACCGTGATGAGCGCGGGCCTGCACACCGGCACGTAGATCGACGCGAACGTGCGCAGCTCACCCGCGCCGTCGCAGCGCGCGGACTCCCGCAGCGACGCCGGCACGGCCCGGAACGCGTTGGTGAGCAACAGGATCGACAATGGCGCGGTGCCGTTGACGAACGGCAGCACGATGCCGAGGTGCGTGCCGAGCACCCCCAACTCCTGCTGCAGCAACACGACCGGCAGCAGCACGGTGATGCCCGGCACGAACAGCAGCGAGATGAACCCGGCGTAGATCGCCTTGCGGCCGGGGAAGCTCAGCACGGCGAACGCGTACGCGGCGAGCGTGTACACGATCAGCACGCCGACCACGGTGGCCCCGGTGACGATGAGACTGTTCAGGAAGTAGCGGGGGAAGTCCAGCTCGGTCCACGTCTTCGCGAACGTGTCGAACGTCGGGTCGGCTGGCACGAGGCCGCCGCCGGCGAGCACCTCGCGGTTGGACTTGAACGCGCCGGACACCATCCACGCGAACGGGTAGAGGCTGACCACGGCGTACGCCGCGAGCAGCACGTACGTGCCGACCCGCGCCCTCACGTCCGGCTCCGCAGCATCCGCAGGTTCACCCCGGCGAGCAGCACCGCGACCACGAACAGCACCCAGCCGAGCGCGCTCGCGAGCCCGAGCGTCGGTCGCAGGTCGGAGAAGAACGCCCACTTGTACGCCTGGAGCCCCAACACGTTCGTCGTCCCGCCGGGGCCGCCGTTGGTCATGATCAGGAAGATCTGGAAGCCCTGCAACGCGTCCCGCAGGTTCAGCAGGACCACCGCGGCGGTGGTCGGGCGCAGCAGCGGCCAGATGACCGAGGTCGTCACCCGCCAGGTGCTCGCACCGTCCACAGTGGCCGCGTCGAGGATCTCCCCGTCGATGGACTGCAGTGCCGCGAGGTAGAGCAGGATCGCGACCGGGATCGACGACCACGCCATCACGGCGATGAGTGTCGGCAGCGCGGTCGTCGGGTTGCCGAGAAACCCTTGCGGCTGCTGGAGCGAGCCGAGACCGAGCGCGCCGAGCACGGCGTTGAGCGAGCCTTGTGGCTGCAGTACGTAGGTCCACGCGTAGAACACGGCGATGCCGGTGGTGACGAACGGCAGGAAGTACACGGTGCGCAACGTGTTGCGCAGGAGCCGGATCCGGTTGAGCGCCAACGCGATCGGCAGCCCGGCCACCACCGCGAGCACCGGCACGCCGACCATCACGAGGCCGGTGTTGAGCGCCGCGTCCCACACGAGCGGCGCGAGCGCCGGGTCGCGGTAGAGGATGTCCAGGTAGTTGTCGAGTCCGACCCAGATCCAGTCCTTCGTGAAGCCGTTCCACCTGGCGAGACTGAGCAGCAGGCCGTAGCCGACGGTGTACACGCCCATCAACGCGAACAACGCGGTCGCGGGAAGGATGAACGCGTACCCCGTCAACGACTCCCGGAGCCTGCGCCGTGTCACCCCTGCCACGAGGTGGCCACGATCGACCCCAGTTCGCGGTTGGTCTTATCCGGGTCGCTCTGGTTCAGCGGTGACATCCTGACCAGCGTCTCGCCGGCCTGGGTGTCCACATAGGCCGGTGCGAAGAACGAGACGTCGGCCGGGTCGTACGCGCCGTCCGCCGCGCTGCCGAAGATGCCGGTCATCGCGCCGAGGTCCGGCCCAAGCAGATCCGCGCCGAGCTCGGTGCCCGGCAGGTCGAGCGAGGCCTGCGCGAACTTGCCGGCCTGTTCTTCTGTGGTCAGGTACTTGAGCCACTTCAACGCCGCGTCGGTCTTCTCGGTCTGGGCCGAGATGGACAGTCCGGTCAGCGCCAGCGGCGCGAGGTCGAGCTTGTCCTGTGCGCCGCCCGCTGCCGCCGGCACCCCGAAGTAGACGACCTCGCTCGGGTCCATGCCGTTCTGTTTGATGGCCGACAGCGTGAACGTGCCACCGAGGTCGAACGCCGACTTGCCCTGCGCGAACGCGCGGTCGGCGTCGTCGATCGACAGGTTCTGCGTGCCGGGAGTCCAATAGGGAGTGACCTGGTGGTACAGGTCGAGCACGGCCTTGCCGTCCTGGCTGCCCCATGCCTTGGCCGGGTCCTTGGAGAACAGCGCCTGGTAGCGCTCCTTGCCGAGGTAGGCGTAGGCGAGCGGTTCGAGCATCCAGTTGAAGCCGGTGGTCGGCGACTTCAGCCCGACGGTCAGCCCGCCGTTCGTGGCGTCCGTGGCGTGCACGGCCTTCAGCCACGCGATGAACTCGGCCCACGTGGTCGGTGTCTTCTTCGGGTCGAGCCCGGCCGCCTCGAGCATGCTCTTGTTGGCGTAGACCACGCCGAACGTGCCGATCGTGAGCGGCACGCTGAACTGCTGGCCGGTCTTGATGCCCGCGTCCGGGGCCTCCGGCTTCAGCGAACGCTGGTAGCGGGCCTCGTCGACCTTGCCGGCGTCGGCGACGCCCTCGACGAACCGCCCCCGCCACGCACCGTCCACATCGGACGCGAAGTCGGCGAGGATGCCGGAGCCGCCGAGCACGAAGTCCTCGCCGGCCGCGTGCACCTCGAACACGTCCGCGAGGTCGCCGCTCTGCGCGGCGGTCTGCAGCTTGCTCTTGTAGACGTCGTCCGGCGTGTAAGCGGTGACGTTGACGGTGATCCCGGTCTGCTGCTCGAAGCTCGCCGCCGCGGCCTTCAGCGGTTCGACGTGGGCCTGTTTGAAGGTCCACATCTCGAGGGTGGTCGCGTCGCCACTCGCGTCGTCGCCACCGCCGCAAGCGGTTGCGAGCAGGGCGGTGGCGGCAAGGGTGGCGAGAATCTTGGAGCTGAGACGACGTGTGCGCACGTGTCCTCCAACCTCGGTGTCGGAGAGGTGTCGGAGCGAAGGTGACGCCGACTGTACGAGTGACAGATTTAACATGTCAATGGTCACTTTTGGCCTTTGACATGTTAAAGTTGCTGGCATGGCCGACGGTCCGCAACCGCTGTATCAGCAGGTCAAGCAGGCGTTGCTGGCCGACATTGCCGCGGGCCGGTACTCCGCGGACCGGTCGTTCGTGACGCAACGCGAGATCTGCGAGCGGTTCGACGTCAGTCACGCGACCGCCGTCCGCGCGCTCAACGACCTCGCCGCCGAAGGGCATCTCGTCCGCAGGCGCGGGCAGGGCACGTTCGTCGTGGAGCGACAGGCAGCCGACAGTCCCAGAGGGACGGACGGCACGATCGCGTGCATCCTCCAGCACCACGGCCCGCACGTGTCCGAACTGCTCGCCGGGGTCGAGGCCGCGTGCGCGGAGTTCGGCCACCGGTTGTTCCTGCGGCACTGCGAGGGCGACGCCGCGCGTGAGGAACAGGCGCTGCGGCAGGCGTTGGCGCAGGGGGTCGACGGGATCATCATCTACCCGGCCGACGACGGCGCCGCGGCGAGCGCGTACGCGGAGGTGCGGCAGCGCGGGGTGCCGCTCGTGATGATCGACCGCTACCGGCCCGACCTCGCGACCGACGCCGTGATCGCCGACAACTTCGCCGCGGGGGAGCAGCTCACCGACGAGCTCGTCGTCGCCGGCCACCAGGTGATCGCCACGCTGTGGGACGAGGTCGACGTGACCAGCGTCCGGGACCGGCTCGCGGGACACGTGCATTCCCTGCGGCGGCACGGGATCCCGGTCCGGCCGGACCTGACCGTGTTGCGCCCGTACCGGAACCAGACACCGGAGCAGCGGAGGGAGTGGCTCGCGCGGCTGCTCGAGGGACCTCGGCCCGCGACGGTCTTCCTGTGCGCCAACGGTTACGTGCTCGCCGACGCGGCGCAGGACCTGATCGCGCTCGGCTACGAGATCCCGGGGGAGGTGGACCTGGCCGGCATGGACGACGCCGGCCCGTTCGACGTGCTGCCGCTCACCGCGGCGGCGGTCGTGCTGCCGTCGCGCGAGATGGGGGACCGCGCGATGCGGTTGTTGCACGACCGGATCACGGGTACGGGCGGTGGACCGGAGCAGGTGGTGCTGCCGATCACCGTCCGAACCAGACAGTCGGCGCCCGCGCACCTGCGGGTGGTCGGGGCTCCTCGCGAGCCCGCTCAGTAAAACGCTGCACGAGATTTCACCCTGCACATGATCTACATAGGAGTAGATGATGGAAATTTCACGGCGCTCGTTCGTAGGACTGGCGGCTGCCGGAGTGGCCACCGCCGCGTTGCCTTCCCCTGCCTACGCGGCCTCGCCGCCGGGTGACGTGGTCGGCAAGATCACCGTCGGGTACCAGGGCTGGTTCGCCTGCGGTGGCGACGGTTCACCGATCAACGGCTGGTGGCACTGGAGCAACAACTGGGGTCAGCCGCCGTCGCCGAGCAACACCGCGATCAAGGCGTGGCCGGATGTCCGGGAGTACACCCGGGTGTTCCGGTCGAACTATGCGAACCTGAACAACGGTCAGCCGCCGAACCTGTACTCCAACTACGACCAACAAACCGTCGACACGCACTTCAAGTGGATGCAGCAGTACGGCTGCGACACGGCCGCCTTGCAGCGATTCAGCCCGGTCGGCGGCGAGGGCCCGATCCGCGACGTCGTTGCCGCGCGGGTCCGGTCGGCGGCCGAGCGGTACGGCCGCAAGTTCTACATCATGTACGACGTCACGAACTGGACGAACATGCAGTCCGAGATCAAGACGGACTGGACGAACAAGATGCGGGCGTATACCTCGTCCCCCATGTACGCCAAGCAGAACGGCAAACCGGTGGTCTGTATCTGGGGCTTCGGCTTCAACGACAGCGGTCGCCCGTTCAGTGCCGGCGCCTGCCAGGACGTGATCAACTGGTTCAAGGGGCAGGGCGTCTACCTGATAGGCGGCGTACCGACCTGGTGGCGCAACGGGAACAGCGACTCCCGGCCGGGGTTCGAGAACGTGTACCGGTCGTTCAACATGCTCTCGCCGTGGATGGTCGGCCGGATCGGCAGTCCCGCCGACTCGGACAACTTCTACAATGTGGCGAACGCGCCGGACCAGGCGGAGTGCAACCGGCTGGGCATCGACTACCAGCCGTGCGTGCTGCCCGGTGACCTCGCCGGCCGGCAGCGCCGCCACGGCGACTTCATGTGGCGGCAGTTCTACAACATGGTTCGCGTTGGCGCGCAAGGGATCTACATCTCGATGTTCGACGAGTACAACGAGGGCAACCAGATCGCGAAGACCGCGGAGAACGGCGGCTGGGTACCGTCGGGTTCTGGCCTGTGGGCCCTCGACGAGGACGGCACGCCCTGCTCGTCGGACTACTACCTGCGCCTCACCGGGGACGGCGGGCGGATGCTCAAACGAGAGACCCCGCTGACGGCGACGCGCCCGACCCGCCCGGTGCCGTGAAGCAGCACCGTTCCGGCATGCCCTGAAAGGCGCGTTGGGGGCAACGCCCTGAGCGCGCCTTTCGGGGCATCGCGCAGTCCTACGGTGTCGTTGCCGCCGCGGGCGGTACGAAGATCCGTTCCGTGAGGTCAACACACAGTTGCCAGGCGCCGGGTATGAGCAACACGGCGAGGATCGCGAACACCGGAAAGATCAGTAGCCGTTCGACGCGCTTGCCGGTGGTGATGCGTAGTGGGCGCGGCGGCCGCAGCTCGTACCAGGTCTCGCCCGCGATGGGGATCGGGAACAGGAACGGGCAGCCCGACTCGGTGATCGCGTCGCCGAGGCAGTGGGTGAAGCAGCCGGCCGCGACCGCGAAGCCGAGCCAGCCGGACAGGTCCGCCAGCTCCGCGGTCGGGTTCGGGCCGGCCTGGTAGAGCCACCACACGACACCACCCGCGGACACGATCAGCATCCAGTCGCCCAGCGCGTCCTCCGCCAGCAGCAGCCCGAGCACGGCCACCGCCGCGACCGCGTACGGGCCGCCGGCCTCCGTGCCGACCGACGCGAGCATCCCGAGCCCGACGGCGAAGAGCACGGTGTGGGAAAGGTGCCGGTGGGTGCCCGTGCGTTTCTCGTCGCGCGGGCCCTTGGTCACCTGGTACAGCGCGCCGGACGTGCGGCGCAGGATCCACGACAGCACCCGTGAGAACGGCCCGAGCAGCTTCGACGCCCGCGCGTGCGGGTGGTCGAGGTCGGGGAGTAGCGCGAACCCGGCGGTGGTGACGGCGAACAGCACGGTCTGCTCCACCGTGTCGGCGCCGACAAGTGGGGCGACCGCGAGACCCGCGCACCACCCGGTCAACGCGTGCGTGCGGCCCATCATCGGCGGCGCTCCCGGTTCTCGTCGTCGAATGATCAATTATCCGGTGTGAACGGCTGGGAATGGTGGCGGCGCGCCGTGCTCTTGCCGTCTGCCGCGCGTACTGGCAAGGATGGGCCGCATGAAAGCCCGCGCCGCGATCGTCGCCCTGCTCGGACTGGCCGGGGTGCTCGTGCCCACCGTGACGGCGGAGGCGACGCCGACGTGCGCCGACCCGACCGCGCCACTGACCGTCGAGGAGCAGCGGCTCGCGCTGCCGGCGCCCGCGGAGATCTTGCGGCGCACCGGGTTCGACCGGTTCGGGCGCGTGTTCACGCCGTCGTTGTGCGCGCTGCCGAACGCGCACGTCGCGTCCGTGGCGATCGGCGTGCAGGGTCGCGCGCTGTGGGTGGCGGCCGTCGCGCGGGCACAGGGCAAGCTGCCGGCCGGCACGCTGCCGGTCACCGACGACCGGCCGCTGTACTGGGCGCGGCTGCAGCTCACGAAGGCGTTGCGCCAGTGGACGCCGTCGTTCCCGCTGGCCGCGGTCGACCGGGCCCGGTTGGCCGACGTGCTCGAGCGGACGTCGCGGGGCCACGACTCGGTGAGCTACCCGCGCGGGCCCAAGCGAATCTTCGTGAGCGGCTTCGACCCGTTCCAGCTCGACCTGGACATCCGGCGCAGCAACCCCTCCGGCGCGAGTGCGCTCGCGCTGGACGGCACGGTGATCCAGACCGCTGCCGGCCCGGTACGCGTCGAGACCGCGATGTTCCCGGTGCTGTGGGACCCGTTCGCGGCCGGCATGGTGGAGCGGGTGTTCGAGCCGCAGCTACGCCGCGTCGACATGTTCACGACGATCAGCCAGGGCCGCGTCGGCCGCTTCGACGTCGAGCGGTACAACGGCCGCTGGCGTGGCGGCTACATCGACAACGACAACGTGTCCCGCACCGGGGTGATCCCGATCCCGGCCGGCGTGCCGACGGTGACGCCGCCGCCGGAGTTCGTGCCGACGACCCTGCCCTACGCCGCCATCGTCGCCGCGCCAACCGGTCGCTTCCCGGTGTTCGACAACACGTCCGTGACGGAGATCCCGGCGGGCGGGACCGTGCCGGTCGTCAGCCCGACCGGCCCGACCCCCGGCTCGGTCGCCAGGGCCGGCGGCCCCGGCGACTATCTGTCGAACGAGATCGCGTACCGGGCGACCCTCCTGCGCGACGCGGTGGCGCCGGGGCTGCCCGGCGGGCACCTGCACACGCCGGTGCTGGAGTTCGGCGCCGGCAACACGACGGAGCTGACGGACCCGGTCTTCGAGGCCAACCAACGCGACATCATCAACCAGGTCCGAGCTGTGCTAACGATCGCTGCCGGCACCCTGGGCTAGACCTGCGGGCGGACCTCTGACGCGATCAGCTCCACGTGGTCTAGGTCCGTCATATCCATCACCTGTAGGTACACGCGTTCGCTGCCGATCTCGGCGTAGCGGGACAGCTTGTCGACCGCCTCGGCGGGGGTGCCCGCGACGCCGTTCTCCTTCAGCTCGGCGACCTCGCGGCCGAGGAACTCCGCCCTGCGGGCCACCTCGGCGTCGTTCTTGCCGACGCACACCGTGACCGCGTTCGAGTACACGAGGGCGCGGCCGCCGGCGGCCGCGCGGACCCGGTCGAACGCCGCGGCAATGGCCTGGATGGGCGCGAACGGGACGTTGTACTCGGTGGCGTACCTGGCGGCCAGCTCGGGCGTGCGACGCGGGCCCTGGCCACCGACGATGATCGGGACCGGCGACTGTGCCGGTTTCGGGAGGGCCGGGGAGTCCGTCAGCGTGTAGAACTTCCCGTCGTAGCTGAACTTCTCGCCGACGGGCGTGTTCAACAGCCCGGTGACGATCGCGAGCTGCTCGGCGAGGCGGGCGTGCCGGGCGGCGGGGAACGGGATGCCGTACGCCTTGTGCTCCGCCTCGAACCAGCCAGCGCCGAGGCCCAGCTCCACCCGGCCACCGGACATCTGGTCCACCTGCGCCACCTGGATCGCGAGCACGCCGGGCAGTCGGAACGTCCCGGCGGTGACCATCGTGCCGAGCCGGATGCGGGAGGTCTCCCTGGCGAGGCCGGCCAGCGTGACCCACGCGTCGGTGGGTCCTGGCAGCCCGTCGCCGGACATGGTGAGGTAGTGGTCGGACCGGAAGTAGCCGCTGAAACCCAGCTCCTCCGCCGTCTTCGCGAGGGTGAGCTGTGTGTCGTAGGACGCGCCCTGCTGCGGTTCGGTCATGATGCGGAGATCCATGATCGCCATTCTGGCCCGAACCCGGTCAGCGCGGCCCGGCCAACCCGCCGAAGATCACCGCGGCCACCGCCGCCCCGCCCGCGGCTACTTCTTGGCCGCGAGGTGCAGGCAGGCGCCGACGGCGAGCACGAGCACGCCGAGCACCATCAGGATCGCCGTCGCGAGTGCCGCGCCCATCAGGAACATCACCCCGCCGGTGATGTCGACGGCGATGCGGACCGCGGAGCGCTGACGGCGGCGCTCCGGTGGTTCGTGCTCGCGGAGCATTCTGGTGAACGCCGGATCGGACTCCTCGAACCACTGCTCGATGGCCCGCAGGTGCCGGTCTTCATCGTGGCTGAGCATGGCCTACTCCCACGCTTCGTGGCCGGGCCCCGCCCCGCCCTCTGATCCTCGTCAACGGGATATACCCCGTTTCCACTAACGAAACACCTGGCGGAAGGATTCGGTCAGTCCGGACGGAGCGCCGCCTCGACGGAGTCGCGCAGGGTGAACAGGTCGACCGTCTTCGTCAGCTCCATGGTCCGCAGCGCGAGCCGGCCGGCGATCAGGGTGAGCCGCACCGGACGGCGCGCCACCGCGTCCGCAGTCCTGATCAGGGTCGCGAGGCCGAGCGAGCCGAAGAAGCTCACCTCGGACAGGTCGAGCACGAGGTGCGCTGGCGACGTGGCGAGCACCCGCGCGATGGCTTTCTCGAAGTCGGGCGCCGTGATGATGTCGATCTCGCCGGACACGGTCAGCACGACACAGTCGGTGGCGGGTCGGGCGGTGCGCAGCTGGACTGGGTCGGACACGGGCTCCGCTCCTTTGGCTCGACAACCAAGGGGACCGACGATCGCGCGTCCTAGGCTGTGTTCTCAGCCGCGGCGGCTCCGCGGAACTCTATGCCAGCGGCGGCGTTGTCCGGCCGGTGGGCACCTGCACGGTCACGATCGCGATGTCGTCGCGGTGCGGCTGGGGGGAGAAGTCCTCGATCGCCTGTCGCAGTGAGCCGATCAGCGCCTCCGCCGAGTGGTTCGCGCCGCGTTCGAGCGCCTGCGCCAACCGCTGCGGTCCAAAGAGGACAGTGCCGCGCCGGTGCTCGGTGATGCCGTCGGTGTAGAACACCAGCGAGTCGCCTTCGAGCAGCACGTGGCGGGTCGGGTGCACGGCGAACTTCTTCACCAGTCCCACCGCGCTGCCGTGTCGCCCGAGGTAGGTCACGGTGTGGTCGGCACGCACGAGCGCGGGCTGCTCGTGCCCGGCGAGCACCAGCTCGACCTCGAGCGACGCGGGTTCGGTGTCCTGCCTGGTGATCACCGCGAGCGCGACGGTCGCGAACTGCGAAGGGTCGGCCGCCTCCATCATCATCTCGTTGAGCAGCTCGAAGGTCCTGGCCAGCGGCTGGCCGTCGCGCAGGAGCACCCGCAGCACGTCGCGCACGAGCCCGGTCCGCGCCGCCGCCCGCGGGCCCTTGCCGCACACGTCGCCGACGACCGTGAGCCAGCGGCCCTCCGACAGCGCCAGCACGTCGTAGAAGTCGCCGCCGACGTCCGCGCCCGCGCTCACCGGCAGGTACGCGGCCGCGAACCGGACGCCGTCGGCGACCGGCAGCGCGCGGGGCAGCAGTGCCTGCTGCAACGCCTGGGACGTCGCGACATGGGCGCTGTCGCGCTGCGCGTTGTCGATCGCCTGCGCCGCCCGGCGCGTCAGCTCGTTGAGCATCATCAGCTCCTCGGGACCGTGCGCGTGGTCCGACGGCCTGCCGACGCTGATCGTGCCGAGCGCGGTCCGGCCGACCCGCAGCGGCAGTGCGACGCCGTCGAGCGGGGCACCGAGCCCGGCTGCCTCGCCGACACCGTCGAGCAGCACGGCCAGCGCGCCGTCGGCCAGTGGCGCCAGCTCGGCCCGCAGCAGCGGCAACGCGTTCTCGTCCGCGTGGGTGAACGCCTCGAGCCGCAGCCTGCCCCGCTCGTCGAGCAGGTGCACCGCGCACCAGCGGCCGAGCCGGGGCACCAGCACCTGCGGCACGATCGCGGCGGTCAGCCGCACGTCGAGCGAGTTGCCGAACATCTCCGACGCCTCCGCGAGATACGTCATCCACAGCCACCGCTCGCGGTCGGCGCTGTGCAGCTGTTCCGCCTCGATCGCGAGTGCGACCCGTTGCGCGGTCAGCCCGGCCAGCTCCGCCGCGTCCAGCGCCGGTGTCGTGTGCACCGCGAGCCGGCCGGTCCTCGGCGCGCTCAGGGGGAGCAGCACGGTGACCGAGGGCTCGCCGTCCCACCGACCGCAGGACGCCAGCTCGGTCTCGGCGGCGCCACCGACGCCATCGTCGAACCACACGGCCGCGCCGTCGGCGGGCAGCACGTCGCACAGCCTGCGCAGCAGCTCGGTGACCAGCACCGGAAGGGGTCCGCGCGGGCTGGGTAGGTGCAGCAGCCAGCGGGCGGTCGCCGGGTCCGGCCACGCCGAGTCGACGGGCGGTGCCGGCAGCGCCTGCGCCGGCACGTCCCCGGTCGCGCGCAGCGTGAACCACACCCGGTGGCCACGCGCGTCGTGCTGGCTGCCCCACGCGGCGGCGACCGAGTCGACGAGCGTCAGCCCGCGCCCGTTCGTGTCCCGCCACGAACCCGGCGTCGGCGGCACGGCCCTGCGCAGCTCCATCGGGGTCGACCCGTTGTCGGTGACCGCGACGGTCAGCTCGGTGCCCGCCGCGACCAGCTCCAGCGCGAACCCGGTGCCGGCGTGCAGGACGGCGTTCTCGCACAGCTCGCTCGTCAGCAGCACCGCGTCGTCCGCCAGCTCGCCGAGCCCGGCGTCGATCAGCGCCGACCGGACGAAGCGACGGGCCGAGCCGGGGGAGCCGACGTCGCCGGGGAACCGGGCGCGCCGTTCGAACACTTGCTGCACGCCCCGCAGTCTGCCGGGCCTCCACCGAGCGTGCACACCCACACACGCTCGTAGACTGTGTCCCATTCAAAAGCGGGTGATAACCCTCGCTCTTCGCAAGCGCGAACCTTCAGGAGGCCACGCATGACTGCTCCCGACGCCGGCACGCCATCCGGCCCGGGTGCGGACCCCGAGGACGTCGACGCTCTGTTCGACGAGCTGCTCACCGCGATGACGGCGGTACGTCAGGGTTCGCTCGATGTCCGGCTGGCTCGACGTGGCGGCCCGGCGGGCCGGGTCGTCGACGGGTTCAACGCGATGGTCGAGCTGCAGGAGCGGCGCAACCGCGACCTGCTGCGGATCAGCCGCGTGGTCGGCCGCGAGGGCCGGATGCTGGAGCGGCTGGACGAGGACCAGGTCGACGGCGCGTGGGCGACCGGGGCCGCGGCCGTCAACTCGCTGATCGACGACCTCGCCCGCCCGACGTCGGAGATCGCGCGGGTGATCGCGGCGGTGGCCGATGGCGACCTGTCCCAGCACATGGCCCTCGAGATCGAGGGCCGGCCGCTGCGCGGTGAGTTCAACCGCATCGGCCGCACGGTGAACACGATGGTCGACCAGTTGTCCTCGTTCGCCGACGAGGTCACGCGGGTGGCGCGCGAGGTTGGCACCGACGGCAAGCTCGGTGGTCAGGCCGACGTGCGCGGTGTCTCCGGCACCTGGCGCGCGCTCACCGACTCGGTGAACACCATGGCGTCCAACCTGACCAACCAGGTGCGCTCGATCTCCTCGACGGCCACCGCGATCGCGCGCGGCGACCTGTCCCGCAAGATCACCGTCAGCGCCCGGGGCGAGATCGCGGAGCTGGCCGAGACGATCAACTCGCTGACCGACACGCTGCGGGTGTTCGCCCACGAGGTCACGCGGGTGGCGCGCGAGGTCGGCACCGAGGGCCGGCTGGGTGGCCAGGCGACCGTGCCGAACGTGGCCGGCACGTGGAAGGACCTGACCGACGCGGTGAACGGGCTCGCCGCGAACCTCACCGACCAGGTCCGCAACATCGCGCAGGTGACGACCGCGGTGGCCAAGGGCGACCTGTCCCAGAAGATCACCGTGGACGCGCGCGGCGAGATCGTCGCGCTCAAGGACACGGTCAACACCATGGTCGACCAGCTCTCGTCGTTCGCCGACGAGGTCACGCGGGTGGCCCGTGAGGTCGGCACTGAAGGCACGCTCGGCGGTCAGGCCCAGGTCGAGGGCGTGTCCGGGACCTGGCGCAACCTCACCGAGAGCGTGAACCGGCTCGCCGGCAACCTGACCGCGCAGGTCCGCAACATCGCGCAGGTGACGACGGCGGTGGCGAAGGGCGATCTTTCGCAGAAGATCACGGTGGACGCGCAGGGTGAGATTCTGGCGTTGAAGTCGACGGTGAACACGATGGTGGACCAGTTGTCGTCGTTCGCCGACGAGGTCACGCGGGTGGCCCGTGAGGTCGGCACGGAAGGCAAGCTCGGTGGACAGGCGCAGGTCAAGGGCGTCGCCGGCACGTGGCACGACCTCACCGACACGGTCAACTACATGGCCTCGAACCTGACCGGCCAGGTCCGCAACATCGCACAGGTGACCACGGCGGTCGCGCGGGGCGACCTGTCGCAGAAGATCACCGTGGACGCGCAGGGCGAGATCCTCGAGCTGAAGTCCACGGTCAACACCATGGTGGACCAGTTGTCGTCGTTCGCCGACGAGGTCACGCGGGTGTCCCGCGAGGTCGGTACCGAGGGCAAGTTGGGTGGTCAGGCGCAGGTCAAGGGCGTCGCGGGCACGTGGCGCGACCTCACCGACAACGTCAACTACATGGCGTCCAACCTGACGAGCCAGGTCCGCAACATCGCGCAGGTCGCCACGGCGGTGGCCGAGGGCGACCTCGGTCAGAAGATCACGGTCGACGCGCAGGGCGAGATCCTGGCGCTCAAGAACACCGTCAACATCATGGTGGACCAGTTGTCGTCGTTCGCCGACGAGGTGACCCGGGTGGCCCGTGAGGTGGGCACCGAGGGCAAGCTCGGCGGCCAGGCGCAGGTCAAGGGGGTTGCTGGCACCTGGCGCGACCTCACCGAGAACGTCAACCAGCTCGCGTCCACGCTCACGATCCAGCTCCGCGCGATCGCGGGCGTGTCCACGGCCGTGACCCGCGGCGACATGACGCAACAGATCGGCGTCCAGGCGAGCGGCGAGGTCGCCGAGCTCAAGGACAACATCAACCAGATGATCGTCACGCTCCGCGAGACGACCACGGAGAACGCGAACCAGAGCTGGCTCGACTCCAACCTCGCGCGGATCGGCGGGCTGCTGCAGGGCCAGCGCGACCTCGCCGCGGTCTGTCAGATGATCATGAACGAGGTCGTGCCGCTGGTGAACGGCCAGGTCGGCGCGTTCTTCCTCGACGACAGCGACGACGGCGTCGACGGCGAGCCGAAGTGGCGACGGTGCGGCTCCTACGGACTCGGCGCGGACGACACGCAGACCACGTTCGGCCGGGGCGAGGGCCTCGTCGGGCACGCCGCCGAGTCGCGGCAACTGATCGTCATGCGTGACTCCCGGGCCAACTTCACGCCGATCCGGTCCGGTGTCGGCACGTTCGCGCCGACGTCGCTCGTGGTGCTGCCGGTCCTGGTCGAGGGCGAGACGCTCGGGGTGCTGGAGATCGGGTCGGTGACCACGTACTCCGAGCTGCACCTGACCTTCCTCGAACGGCTCGTGCTGACGATCGGCGTCGCCATCAACACGATCCGCGCCAACCGGCGCACCGAGGAGCTGCTCGGCCAGTCGCAGCGGCTCGCGGTCGAGCTGCAGAACCAGTCGGCGGAGCTGCAGCGCACCAACGCCGAGCTGGAGGACAAGGCGTCGCTGCTGTCCGAGCAGAACCGCAACATCGAGATCAAGAACCTGGAGATCGAGGCCGCGCGGCGGCGCGTCGAGGAGAACGCGCAGCAGCTCGCGCTCGCGAGCCAGTACAAGTCGGAGTTCTTCGCGAACATGAGCCACGAGCTGCGCACGCCGCTGAACTCGTTGCTGCTGCTGGCGCGGCTGCTCGCGGACAACCCGGACGCCAACCTGTCGGACAAGCAGATCGAGTTCGCGAACACGATCCACAACGCCGGCTCCGACCTGCTCACGCTCATCGACGACATCCTGGACCTGTCGAAGATCGAGGCGGGCCGGGTGAACATCGACCCCGGCCCGGTGGACCTCACGGTCGTCGCGGCCGACGCGCGCCGCGACTTCCGCGCGCAGGCCGACGACAAGGGGCTCGCGCTGGAGGTGGTTCTCGAGGAGCGGACACCGCTGACGATCGTCACGGATCCCCAGCGGCTGCAACAGATTCTGCGCAACCTGCTGTCCAACGCGGTCAAGTTCACCGAGACCGGCACGGTCACCCTGACGATCTCACCCGCCGCGCCGGACATTACGGCCGGCACCCCAACGCTCGACGGCGCCGACGGCGTGGTCGCGTTCTCCGTGCGGGACACCGGGATCGGCATCGCGGACGCCAAGTTCGCGATGATCTTCGAAGCGTTCCAGCAGGCGGACGGCACCACCAGCAGGCGCTACGGCGGCACCGGGCTGGGGCTCTCGATCAGCAAGGAGCTGGCGCGGCTGCTCGGCGGCGCGATCACCGTGGAGTCCGAGCTGGGCTTCGGCTCGACGTTCACGTTGTACGTGCCGGTGGTGTCCGACAGCGCGGCCGCGCCGAAGCGGTCCACGCCACTCGTCGAGACCGCCGACGGCCTGCCGTCGCTCACCGGCACCCCGATCCTGCGCCCGGCGACCACCGAGCGCACCGCCGCGGCCCGCGAGCTGACCGGCATCACCGTCCTCATCATTGACGACGACGTGCGCA
>Ga0193716_1001115_pt1 | contig 15906 bp, 14 predicted proteins | sample U2c1metaG_FD_145901 | JGI IMG/M metagenome (GOLD analysis project Ga0193716, IMG submission 145901) | Soil microbial communities from a riparian zone of the East river system, Colorado, United States - U2c1 | ecosystem: Environmental > Terrestrial > Soil > Riparian zone | place: USA: East River...
CTCGAAAAAGTCGAAGCATTTGGAATGGAATAGGTCGCCGTCACGTGGGCGATCGGATCGGCTGATGTCCCCGACAGTAGACTGACCTCTCCCACCGCCAGCCGCTTGCCCAGCTTCAACAGCCGCGCTGCCGCCAGGACATCCTGCCCCGGCAGGCCCTTGCGCAGGAAATTGATGTTCAGATTGGTCGTCACCGCGAGCCCGACCGGGCCAATCGCCGACAGCAACACCACATACATGGCGAAATCCGCCAGCGCCATCAGCGTCGGCCCCGAGACCGTGCCGCCGGGCCGCAGCATCCGGTCACTATAGCGCTGCCGAAGCAGGCACGACGCGCCGTCGGCGCTTTCGATAGCAATATCGCCGGCGCTGAAGGCCTGGGGAAATTCAAGCTGGAGAAACCTTTCGAGTTCCGCCACGCTCATTTTTGCAATTGCCATCTCGCCCTGCCCGCCCTCGCCTGTTGCCGTCTGTTACATTAAGATGACCACCTCGCCCACCCGGATATTTCGATGACTGGTCAAGCCGCCCGCGCCACGACGCCGCAATCGCCGATCCTGCTGCGCGAAACCGTTGGCAGCATCGCGGTGCTCACGCTGAACCGCCCCGCGGCCCGCAACAGCCTGTCGGAAGGCCTGATCGCCGAACTCCACGCGGCGCTCGACGACATCGGCAGCGATGCGACGATGCGCGCGGTCGTGATCGCCGCCAACGGTCCGGCCTTCTCGGCCGGCCATGACATGAAGGAATTGACCGCCCGCCGCAGCGACGCCGACCGCGGACGCGCTTATTTCGCGCAGATCATGAATGCCTGCAGCGCCATGATGCAGGCGATTGTGCAACTGCCGAAGCCCGTCGTCGCAGCCGTGCAAGGCATCGCTACCGCGGCCGGATGCCAGCTGGTGGCGAGCTGCGATCTTGCCGTCGCCTCGGAAGCCGCGAGCTTCGCAACCCCAGGCGTCGATATCGGACTGTTTTGCTCGACCCCGATGGTGGCACTGTCGCGCAACGTTCCGCGCAAGCAGGCGATGGAGATGCTGCTGACCGGGGAGCCCGTTCCGGCAACGACAGCGCGTGACATCGGTCTGATCAACCGCGTCGTCACCGCCGGCACCGAGCGCGATGCGGCGATCGCGCTGGCGCAAAAGGTCGCGCTGAAATCCGCCTACACCGTCAAGCTCGGCAAGGCCGCATTCTACCGTCAGGCCGAGATGAACCTTGCGGACGCCTATCGCTATGCCGCAGAGGTGATGACCGAGAATATGATGGCCCGTGATGCCGAGGAAGGCATCGGCGCCTTCATCGAAAAACGCGAGCCGAAATGGCAGGACAAGTAACAGCTCAATGAACCACGATGCCTACGCTGACGATTACATCCGCGAAATCCTCAACGGCGTGAAATCCATTGCGATGGTCGGCGCCTCGCCGGTCAATGTGCGGCCAAGCTATTTCGCCTTCAAATATCTGGCGCAGCGCGGCTACGACATGATCCCGATCAATCCCGGCCACGTCGGCAAGAGCCTGCTTGGCAAGCCCTTCGTCGCCTCGCTCGCCGATGTCGGCCGTCCCGTCGACATGATCGACATCTTCAGGAATTCGAGCCACATCATGCCCGTGGTCGACGAGGCGCTGAAGCTGGTGCCACCGCCAAAGGTGATCTGGATGCAGCTTGGCGCGCGCGATGACGCCGCCGCCGAGAAAGCGGAAGCTGCCGGCCTCAAGGTCGTCATGAATCGCTGCCCCAAGATCGAATATGGCCGGCTATCCTCCGAGATTTCCTGGATGGGCGTCAATTCGCGCACGCTCAGCTCGAAGCGCGCGCCGGTGCCGACTCAGGGCATGCGGCTTTCGCTGAACCGGATGAGCGTGGGCGGCGGTGAGACTGCGGCTTCCGATCGTGCCGCAAAAAACAAGAACGAGCTCTCGTGACGCAATTGCGAAACGATTGTCCTGGAAGCGCGACAAACCGAAGTATGATCATTCGAACTCATTGAGCCGATACACGCAGCCTTGACTGCAGTCGCCTCTGCCGCGATTGTTCTCCCCCGATCAGGGCGCCGGCCAAGCCATAAACTCACATCGCGTTGCTCGATCTTTGGAACCTGCCGACCGGGCTGTTGCCGAAGATGAAGCTGTCGGAAAGGAAAAAGAATGACCGATCGTTTGCCCGGATTTTCAACGCTTGCAGTGCACGCAGGTGCGCAACCCGATCCGACCACCGGTGCGCGGGCGACGCCGATCTATCAAACCACCTCGTTCGTGTTCAACGACGCCGATCACGCCGCATCGTTGTTCGGGCTGCAGGCATTCGGCAACATCTATACCCGCATCGGAAACCCGACCAACGCGGTGCTTGAAGAGCGCGTGGCGGCGCTCGAAGGCGGCACCGCGGCGCTGGCCGTGGCATCCGGACACGCCGCCCAGGTCGTGGTGCTTCAGCAATTGTTGAAGCCCGGCGATGAGTTCATCGCGGCGCGCAAACTATATGGCGGATCGATCAATCAGTTCACCCACGCCTTCAAGAGCTTTGGCTGGAACGTGGTGTGGGCCGATCCCGATGATATCGGCAGCTTCGAGCGCGCGGTCACGCCGCACACCAAGGCGATCTTCATCGAATCCATCGCCAATCCCTCCGGCAGCGTCACCGACATCGAAGCGATCTCGGCGGTTGCGCACAAGGCCGGTGTGCCACTGATCGTGGACAACACGCTGGCGACGCCCTATTTGATCCGGCCGATCGACCACGGCGCCGACATCATCGTGCACTCGCTGACGAAATTCCTCGCCGGCCACGGCAATTCGCTCGGCGGAATCATCGTCGACGCCGGCACCTTCGATTGGGCGAAGGACAACAAATATCCGATGCTGAGCGAGCCGCGCCCCGAATATCACGGCATCCGCATCCAGGAGACGTTCGGCAATTTCGCGTTTGCGATTGCATGCCGCGTGCTCGGCCTGCGCGATCTCGGCCCGGCGCTCTCGCCGTTCAATGCCTTCATGATCCTGACGGGCATCGAGACCTTGCCGCTGCGCATGCAAAAGCATTGTGAAAACGCCAAGGCGATCGCGGAATTCCTCGCGGGCCATCCGGCAGTGGCTTCGGTCAATTACGCGGGTCTGCCGGGGGATAAATACAACAATCTGGCCCGCAAATACGCACCAAAGGGTGCCGGCGCGGTGTTCACCTTCAGCCTCAAGGGTGGCTACGACGCCGGCGTCAATCTGGTTTCCAATCTGAAGCTGTTTTCGCATCTCGCGAACGTCGGCGACACCCGCTCGCTGGTGATCCACCCGGCATCGACCACGCACAGTCAGCTCGACGACGCCGCCAAGGTGAAGTCCGGCGCGGCGCCCGACGTGGTGCGGCTGTCGATCGGGATCGAAGACAAGGAAGATCTGATGGCGGATCTGGAACAGGCGCTGAGCGCCTGAGTTCTTACGCGGCTTCGTAACGTCAATGGCCGGGCTTGCGCCCGGCCATTCGTTGAGCACATTGACATCAGCCCCGTAGTCGCGAATCCGTTGTGGCTACCCGCGCTTTGCCAGCATCGCATCTGTCGTCTCGGCCGCCTGCTCGGCCGTCAGTTCGGTGGCCATCAGGACCTCAATCATCTTCGTACGATCGCCTCGCGCGACGGCCCGATCCCAGGCATGAATCAGTCCTGAAATGACGAGCCTCTCATTGACGGTCATTCCGGCGTAAAGTGGCATGAGATGATCCCAGTGATTCGGAGCGGAGCCATGATGCGCTGGATGACGTCATTTGTTGTCGCTGTCTTTGCCGTCGGGTCCGCGGCCGCTGCCGACCTGCCCGGCCAGCGCTACAAGTCGGGTAAGGCGCATGGCCCCCCCTACGGCCGCCAGGTCTATGTCGAGGAAGAGCCCGAAGTCCTGTTCACGCCCTCCGATGGCGCGGTGCCGTACATCCCGCCGCGGATCACCACGCCATTGCTTCCGGGATCGGCGACGCTTCCGGGGTATTACGGCTCGACCCATTCCTACGATTATCAAGGGCCCTATTATGGAGGCCCAAATCTCGGTTACTGGTATCGCCTGCCCTACGCCTGCGGCGTTTACGGCTACTGCTAGAGCAGGATGACTTATCTTCGAATCGTCATCCCGCTCTATCTTTTTGTTTGAGCATGATCTTTTCGGAAAACCGGTTTCCACTTTTCCGGATCATGCTGTAGCGCACAGCGCGCGTAGCGAACAGGATTTTGGCTTCAGGATTTCGCCGTGCGCACGGCATCCTTGTCCGCGCGGGTCAGCCGGCTGTTACGCTGGAACACCGAATAGGTCGCCAGCGCGAACACGATCACCAGCAGTTGCGCGGACAAAGCCTCGACCGTCGGGTTCAGTCCGACGGCACCGAACCAGGAGAGGCTTTTCAGCTCGGTGAACGGCAGCACCGACTGCTCCTGGAATTCCTGGACGGCTTCGCCGATGAACTTGATCGCCATGGCGAACAGGAATGCCGAGGTGATGATGAACAGCGGCCGCAACGGGATCTTCTGCGCGATCAAGTTGATGAAATAAAACAGGACCGCAAGGCCGATGGTGGCGACACCAAGTCCCGCGAACAGGCCGGCGCTCCAGCCGCCTTCGGTGGTCGCCAGCGCATTGATGAACAGCACCGTCTCCGCGCCTTCGCGAAACACCGCGAGGAAAGCCAGCGCGCCGACCGCCCATACGGTGTCCTGCGCCAGCGCGTGATCGGCCTTCTTCGCCAGATAGTCCTGCCAGCCGCGCGGATCCTGCTTCACCATCAGCCAGCCGCTGACATAAAGCATCAGGCCCGCGGCGACGAGAATGATGATGCCCTCCATGATGTCACTGTGCTCACCCGAATTGAGGACGGCAAACAACCAGGCGGCGACGAGGCTGGCGGCGACAGCGGCGAGCGCGCCGCCATAGAGCGCCTGGACGCGGTGGCCCGCGCCGGATTTGGCGAGATAGCCGGCAAGCGCGGCAATCACCAGCATGGCCTCGAGGCCTTCGCGAAGCAGGACGACGGCGGCTTGAATGAATGCAGACGACATGACTAAATCCCTGTGTTTGGTCAGTTTTATCGTCCAAAAATTCCAAGTAAAGCTGCGCCATTCGACACAATTTCGTTAGTTGCCGTGAGGGCGAGGGAAAGCTCTGAAAATTGGCTGTTTCCGGCTATCCTTACAAAATTAGAATCGCTCAAATCAGCCGGGCTGGCCAACCGGCGCAATCGATTGCCGCGACGCCGGTTTCGGTTGCCGCGCCAAACGCTCGGCCTGAATCGTTGCAAGCGTCAGAACCGCGATCGCAACCGCCTGATGTGTCAGTGCGAGATCGATCGGGACCTGATTGAGCAGCGTAAGAATGCCAAGCGTCGCCTGCAACGTAATGACTGCCACCAGCCACAGCGCGCCGCGGATCACGGCACCATCGGCCCGCGACCTGACGGCGTCGACCGCATGCAACACCGCAAGTGCGAACAGCGCATAAGCGGTCATGCGATGTTCGAACTGCACCGTGAGCGTGTTGTCGAACAAATTGCGCCACCACGGCTGATCAAAGAACAACCGTGCCGCGGAGGGAATAAACCCACCGTCGATATCGGGCCAGGTGTTATAGACGCGGCCCGCACGCAACCCCGCGACCAGCGCGCCCAGATAAAGCTGCACGAATGTCAGCGCCAGCAAAACCACGCTCGTGGTCTTCAGCCGCCGGTTCGCCGCGGCCGGCGGCCGATCAGCCAATCGGCGCAAGGTCCAGACGATGGCCGCAAAGATCAACAGCGCCAGTACCAGATGGGTGGCGAGACGATAATGCGAGACTTCGACCCGATCCGAAAGGCCGGAGGCCACCATCCACCAGCCGACCACCCCTTGCAGACCGCCGAGCGCGAATATCACCCATAGCCGTCGCTTCAATTCGCTGCTGAGATAGCCGCGCCACAGAAACCACAGGAACGGCAAAAAATACGCCATGCCGATCACGCGACCGAGCAGCCGATGGCTCCACTCCCACCAGAAGATCGACTTGAATTCGGAAAGGCTCATACCGGCATTGAGCTCGCGATATTGCGGAATGGCCTTGTAGCCTTCGAAGGCCTGCGTCCACTGCTCCTGACTGAGCGGCGGCAACATGCCGGTGAGCGGCTTCCACTCGGTGATCGAAAGCCCGGACTCGGTCAGGCGCGTCGCGCCGCCAACCAGCACCATGATCGCGATCAGGGCCGCCACCGCAAACAGCCACCATCTGACCGCACGATCGTTCAGGGACTGATTGTGCAAGGCCTGATCTGAGAAGGCCTGATCTGAGAAAGCTTGATTTGACATGGCCTGATCTGACAAGGCTTGCTGGGCAGGGCTACCGGTCATTTGAGGCTACGCTTGAATGAATTCGCGCGCCCCTTATAGTCCGCCCCTTCCCGCGTGCAAGGCGCGCTCCGGCCGAGAACCGCACATTTCCGTCATGACCATACGCACCCGCAAGCTCATTGGAACCGTCGCCCTGCTCATGCTGGTGGTGGTGTGGTCGCTGCTGGGGATGACCGCGGCGCAGACGCCATGGCTGGCGAACTCCGGATGGCTGCAGGCCATCTTCTACGTCGTTGCCGGCATCGGCTGGGTGTTGCCGGCGATGCCCATCATCAGCTGGATGGCGCGACCGGACGCCTAGCCCTGTTTGTCAAACGCCTCGCCGGATCGTGCCGAGCGTTCGACCTCGCTTTTTCCGACCGACGCAGGCGCAGCTGGAAACATGGCGCCCGAAAGCAGCACGCGCATGGCGCGCAGCGAGCGAAGCCGTCCATCCCAGGCAAGGCGCGGAAGCGCGTGCAGATTGCTTCGCCCCGCCGTCTGAACCACGCCCGGTATCGCCGACACCGCACTGACGAAACCCGCCTCCTCGGCCATCGCCACATGCCGCCGCCGCCACGAGGCGCCATCGCCGAACGGAAAGGCGAAATGCCTGACGTCGCGGTGGAATGCGGCTTGCGCCACGGCCATTCCCATCGTCATCTCGCGCAGCGCGGCGGCATCTTTCAGGTTCGAGAGCGTCGGATAGTTCACCGTCGCACTTCCGATCGTCACCCGTGGATCCGCGGCCAATGTTGCGAGGTCGCTCCAATCCATCGCGGCGTCGCGCGACAGCGCCGCGAGGTCGACCGAATATCGCTTGCAGAGATCGTTGATAGCCGCCGAACGATCCGGCGGTGGCAATGAGCGCATCCAGCTTTCGAGAAACGCGTAAAGCTGATATTTCTCGGGCACGTCGGCGATATTGAAATGCAGTTCCTTGCGGTCGATCACCAGGCTGACGCGATTTTCGCGCGCGATGATCGCCTCCAGCGCCAGCCACCAGGCCTCGCCGACCCCGTCCGGAAACGCCGTCGGCACATACACGGCGAAAGGCACATCGTGTCGCGACAGCACCGGATAGGCCGATGCCATCAGGTCCTTGTAAGCGCCGTCGAAGGTCAGGCACACAAATCGCCGTGGCGTAGCCAGCGTCACCGCCCGCCGGCACACCTCGTCCAGTGAAACGATATCGAATTTCCAGCGCTTCAACGCCCGGATCGTCCGGTCGAGAAAGTGCGGCGTGATTTCCTGGGATTTGAGCGGCTGAAAGCGGGCGCCGCGCCGCGGCCGCACACGCTCAAAACGCAGGATGACACCCGCACCGCCGGTATTCCGCTGCACAATCTGCGCATAGCCGCTGAAATAAGCGAGCTCGAGCCTGGCGCAGGTCAAGAATCCGATATCGGAGGGCAAACGTATCGCCTTTCAATGCGCCGAATCTGCTTCGCTGTGGCCGCATTGTCATTACCCTTTGTTGACATTTCTTTGCAAAGGTCGGCCCACGCCGAAATAGCAAATATTCCCTTTTGACAGGCTTTTAGATGACCATGGCGGCCGCGATCGAAAGCCGGACGGCGGAAGCAGCGGCGGCGTGGTCGAAGCCGGGCCGCATCGCCGGCGTCGATATTTTCGGCGATCTCGGCCAGGCCGAGACGATCTGGCGCAATCTTGAGGATCAGCGGCATTTCTCGACAGCCTACCAACGGTTCGATTTTCTATCAGCCTGGCAACGACAGGTCGGTGAACGTGAAAATTTCAAACCCTTCATCGTCGTCGCCCGTGATGTTGAACGCCGGCCGCTGTTATTGCTTCCACTGGCGCTGAGGCACGAACGCGGGGTCCGCACCGCAAGCTTCATGGGCGGCAAGCATGCGACCTTCAACATGGCGCTGTGGGACAAGGAATTCGCCTCCGGGGCCACCGCGGCCGATCTCGACGCGTTGATCTCGGGCATACGGGCCCGATCGGAGGCCGACGTCCTGACTTTCCAGCAGCAACCGATGCGCTGGCAGGATCTGCCGAACCCGTTGGCGATGCTGTCCCACCAGACTTCGGTCAATGATTGCCCGTTGATGACGATCGTGCCCGGGGCTGAACCCACGACGCGGATCAGCAACTCGCTCCGCCGCCGGCTAAGGAGCAAGGAACGCAAGCTGCAAGCGCTTCCCGGCTATCACTACGGTGTGGCTTCCACCGACGGCGAGATCAAGCGGTTGCTCGACGCCTTCTTCCGCATCAAGCCGCTGCGGATGGCGGAACAGAAGCTGCCCAACGTATTCGCCGAACCCGGCATCGAGGCGTTCATCCGCAACGCCTGCCTGACACCGCTGGCCCGCGGCGGTCACGTGATCGATATCCATGCGCTGGAATGCGACGCCGAGGTGATCGCAATCTTCGCCGGCGTCGCCGACGGCACCCGCTTCTCGATGATGTTCAACACCTACACGATGTCGGAAAACGCTCGCCACAGCCCCGGCCTGATCCTGATGCGCGACATCATCGATCACTATGCCGGGCTTGGCTATCGTGCCCTCGATCTCGGGATCGGATCGGACGAATACAAGCGGATGTTCTGCAAAGGCGACGAGCCGATCTTCGATTGCTTCATCCCACTCACCTCACGCGGCAAACTGGCCGCCGCGGCGATGTCGGGCATCAATCGCGCCAAGCATCTGGTGAAGCACAATCCGGCGCTGTTTCAGATGGCGCAACGGCTGCGCAGCGCGTTCCGCTAGAGCTTACTCACAAAATCCGACCTGACCGCCCTCAGGCGGCGGCCACCACCCGCGAGCCGGGATCGACGGCATCCGATGGCAGTGCCGGCCCGCTCAGCATCGCCACGTCGCTGAACCCCACCGCCTTTAGCTGATCGCTCATCTGGCTGCGTGCGTCCTGCGCCATCGACGCGTCCGGCACCACCACGGCGCGTGCCTGTGCAGTCAGCAATTCCGCCGGCAGGTCGGAGGCGAGCCCGGCGTCCAGCAACACGTGATCATACACCCGCAGCAGCGCGTCGATCGCAAGCGACAGGCGCGGCGATTGCAGCAGCGTGCGGTCCGAGCCGGGGCGTCCGGCGCTGACCAGATGAACGCGCGAGAGCCGGTCCCTGGTGATGACTTGCGAGAAGGACGCCTCCCCCAGCATCAGTTCGGCCAGCCCTGGCGCCGTCGGATCGACCGAGACCGCCGACATGGTCGGCGATGACGCCGACAGATCGACCACCACGACCCTCGCGTTGCGCGCGATCAGCCGTCCCAGCGTCAGAGCCGTCAGCGTGATGCTTTCGTTCGAAGCGGTGCCGAGGATCGTGACCTTGCGCGCGGCATCGCCGGCACTGCTTAGATTTTCGGCGAGTTGCTCGATCTCGCTGATCTCGCTGCTCTCGCTGATCGCGGTCGGTGGCTCCGACATCGCTTCGTCGAAGACGGGATCGGGCATGGTCGCGGCTGCCGCCGGCGCGCGAGTTACAGCCGGGACAAACACCGCCTCCGGACGGGGCGCCATCAGACGCGGCGCGGTCATGCGCAGCAATTCACCGGTTGCGATGGTGCCGGCGCTGAGCAGCAAGGTCGCGAGGGTCGCGATCAGGACGATCGGCAGTTTCTTGGGATATGCCGGAGCATTGGAAACGCTGGCGCGAGAGATGATCCGGCCGTCCGCGGGCGCGGCGTCGATATTCTCCCGGGTATTGGCTTCGCGGTATTTGGCCAGATAGGATTCCAGCAAATCGCGCTGCGCCTTGGCTTCACGCTCGAGCGCCCGCAGCTGAACATCCTGGCCGTTGGTCGAGGTCGCCTGCTTCTTCAATTGATCGAGGCTATTGCTGAGACCTTCAACCCGTCCTCCGGCGATGCGGGCGTCATTGTCGAGCGAGCGGGAAACCTTGCTCGCTTCGTCGCGAATTTGGCTATCGAGCACCGATAGCTGGGCCTTCAATTCCTTGATGCGCGGATGGTTGTCGAGCAATGTCGACGACTGCTCCGCCAATTGTGCGCGCAAGGTCACGCGCTGCTCGGACAGCCGGCGGATCAGCTCCGAGTTGATCACATCGGAAGCCTCGATCGGCTTGCCGCTCTGCAGCATTTCCCGGATCATCCGCGCCTTCGATTCCGCGTCGGACTTCAATGCGCGGGCGTTATTCAATTGCGTGTTGAGTTCGCCCATCTGCTGGTTGGAGAGCGTGGTGTTGTTGGTACCGACAAACAGGCTGGACTTGGAACGAAAATCCTCGACGCGGGATTCCGCCTCCGCAACCTTCTTGCGCAGATTATCGATCTCACCCGAAAGCCACTGGCTGGCGGACTTGGCCTGCTCCTGCCGCGCGGCCTGCTGCAGCACCAGATAGCCATCGGCGATCGAGTTGGCGACGCGCGCCGCCAGTTCGGGATCGCGCGACTGGAATTCGATGACGATGACGCGCGATTTGTCGACCGCGTAAGCGGTATAGCGGTCGAAATAAGCGTCGAGCACCCGCTCTTCCGGCGTCAGCGAGAACGGATCGCGGCCGATGCCGAGCAAGGCCAGCAGCGATTTCAAGGGCGAAAGTCCACCCAGTACCGGATCGAATTCGGGCAGTTCCGCAAGCTTGTTCTTCTTGATGATCTGCCGCGCGAGATCGCGCGACAACAACAGCTGGACCTGGCTGGTGACAGCCTCGGCATCAAGCCCGGCACGCTGCTCCTCGTTGCGTTCACCATTCGGCCGCAGGAAGATGTTTTCGCGTCCGTCGATCAGGATACGCGCTTCGGACTTGTAGCGCGGCGTCACCACATTCACCGCGGCAATCGAGAGCACAGCGGCCAGCACAGTCGGGACGATGATCCAGCGCCGTTTGCGCATCAGCGCCTGCCCCAGCGCGCGCATATCCAGATCGCCGGTGACGGATGCCGCAGGCCGCTCGATGACCGGCACAGGCTTGGCTTCGATCGCAGGCGCGGCCTCGGCGACCGACGGCATTTCCTCGGGCGCCTTGTCCTTGCTGGCACGCCAGAACGCTAAACGCATCGCACACTCCCGCAGACGCCACGACTCCACTGAACGCAGCCGATTACACTCCATTAAGGTTGCCGCTGGGTTAATTAGGCCGATTTGACGCCGCAACGTTACCACCGGCCGGCGATGTCACGTTTTGTTAACCATGAAAGTCCTTAATCGGAATCAATACTTCCGATGGATTTTCCGATGCGAGGCGCGTGCGCCGCCATTTCCTGTCTGCTGGCTGCGCTCGCTCTGCCGGGCTGCATGCGCACGACTTCGCCAGCAGCTTCCATTCAGCCGCGCAGCGACCTTGAATCGATGGCGTACGGGCAGGCCTACGCTATGGCTCCGGCCATGCCGGCCCGCCATGACGCGGCCTATCAGCTTGATGCCGGCGACAAATTGCGGGTCGTTGTCTATGGCCAGGAAGGTCTCACCAACACTTACGCAATCGACGCGGGCGGCTCCATCACCATGCCGCTGATCGGCGCAGTCCCGGCACGCGGCCGAACGCCGTCGGCGCTGGCTGCCGAAATCGGTGCCCGCCTGCGCAACGGCTACATCCGCGAGCCGTCCGTCGCAGTGGAGATCGATTCGTACCGGCCGTTCTTTATCCTTGGCGAAGTTGCAGCCCCCGGCCAATATCCCTATGTGCCCAACATGAGCGTCGAAAGCGCGGTAGCGATCGCGGGCGGGTTTACGCCACGCGCCCGGCGTGATCGCGTCACCCTGACCCACACCGACGGCACCGGTCCGTCCCGCATGGTGGTGCCGCTGGGCACCGCGCTTGATCCTGGCGATACCGTCCAGGTCGGGGAGCGCTGGTTCTGATCATGTCCGAGATGTCAGATCAACCGCTTCGTATCCTGCACGCGGTGCGCGCGCCCGTTGGTGGGATCTTCCGTCATATCCTCGACCTCGCCAACGGCCAGGCCGAGCGCGGCCATCACGTCGGCCTGGTCGCCGATAGCCTGACCGGCGGCGAACGCGCCGACGCCGCGCTGGCCGAGATCGCGCCGCGCCTGAAGCTTGGCGTCCATCGCCTCGCCATTCGCCGCGAGCCGCATGTCACCGATGCCCTGGTCTGGAGCCGCTTCATGCGGTTGATCCGGTCGCTCAACCCGGATGTTCTGCATGGCCACGGCGCCAAGGCCGGCGCTTTCATTCGCATGAAAGGCGCTTCCAAAGGCATCATTCGTGTCTACACGCCGCATGGCGGTTCGCTGCATTACCCGCTGAACACAACGAAAGGCGTACTCTATAGCCGCATGGAGCGTACGCTGATGAACCGGACCGATCTGTTCCTGTTCGAGAGCGCGTTCGCACGCGACACCTATCAACGGACCATCGGCACGCCGGCCGGACTGGTGCGATGCGTGTTCAATGGCGTGACGGCGGACGAGTTCGACCCGATCGTCAAGGCAGAGGACGCGACCGACGTCGTCTATGTCGGCGAATTCAGACACATCAAGGGCGCGGACCTGCTGGTCGACGCGGTAGCGCGACTACGCAGCGATGGCCGGCCCGTCACGCTGACATTGGCCGGCGACGGCGAAGAAACCGACGCGCTGAAGGCTCAAATCCAGCGGCTCGGCCTCGGCGAGGCGGTGCGCTTCATCGGCCACGTCAAGGCGCGGTACGGATTTTCAAAGGGCTCGCTGCTGGTGGTTCCCTCGCGGGGGGATTCGATGCCCTATGTCGTGATCGAGGCGGCGGCCGCCGGTATTCCGATGGTGGCAGCCAATGTCGGCGGCATTCCGGAAATTTTCGGATCGCATACCGACGCGTTGTTCGCGCCGAGCATCGTGGCGGCCATGGTCGACGCCATCGAGATTGCGCTGGAAGATCCGGCCGCCGCGCAGGAACGCGCGAAATCGCTGCGCGAGCGAATCTTCCTGCATTTTTCGCAGAAGGCGATGGTCGCGGGCGTATTAGCCGGATACCGCGACGCGCTTCAGGCGTCCCGGGCCTGACGTTTAACATCAGCAACAGGTCGTTAACCGTTCTTTACCATCGATAACTGTTTCTTCCGATTTGTCCTCTAAGCCGGGAAGCGGGGCATTACGTCTTGCGACGCGCATCCCCAGATGCGCGGTACAGAAACGGGCTTAACAACAGTGGAACCGATCAACGCACGCTCGATGCTGGATGCAGCGGCAGCTGAGGCCGCCACGATATCGGGTGCTCCTCGTATCGAGCGACGGCGCCGATTGACGCCGGCAGCGCTCGCCGTCGCCAACGAGAAAGTACGCCGGGCCTATTCGCCGATCGTGATCGCCGGTGCGGTTCGCCTGATTGATCTCGTGCTGCTGAGCGTTGTCGGCATCGCGATCTATTTCGTTTATGTTGAGCCGCTCAACGGCTTCAGCTGGAATTATATCGCGGCAATCTTCGGCATGAGCGTCGCCGCCGTCGTCTGCTTCCAGGCTTCCGACATCTACGAAGTTCAGGTGTTTCGCGGTCAGCTCCGGCAGATGACGCGTATGATCTCGGCCTGGGCTTTCGTATTTCTGCTGTTTATCGGCGCATCGTTCTTTGCCAAGCTCGGCGGCGAGGTATCGCGGCTCTGGCTGTCGTCGTTTTTCGTCATCGGGCTGGCGGCACTGATTATCGAACGGCTGTTGCTGCGCGCGGTGATACGCAGCTGGGCGCGCGAAGGCCGGCTCGACCGCCGCACCATTATCGTCGGTTCCGACGAGAACGGCGAGAAGCTCGTCGAAGCCCTCAATGTGCAGGCCGATTCCGATATCGAAATTCTTGGCGTGTTCGATGACCGCAACGACAGCCGCGCGCTCGATACCTGCGCCGGCGCGCCGAAGCTCGGCAAGATCGACGACATCGTCGAATTCGCGCGCCGCACCCGCATTGATCTGGTGCTTTTCGCGCTGCCGATTTCGGCAGAAGGCCGCATTCTCGAAATGCTGAAGAAGCTGTGGGTGCTGCCAGTTGATATAAGGCTATCCGCCCACACCAACCGGCTGCGCTTCCGCCCCCGCGCCTATTCCTATCTCGGCAAGGTCCCGACCCTCGACGTGTTCGAAGCGCCGATCACCGATTGGGATCTGGTGATGAAGTGGCTGTTCGATCACATCGTCGGCGCGCTCGTGCTGCTGCTGGCCGCGCCGGTAATGGCGCTGGTGGCGCTTGCCGTCAAACTCGACAGTCCCGGCCCGGTGCTGTTCCGCCAGAAGCGGTTCGGTTTCAACAATGAGCGCATCGACGTATTCAAGTTCCGCTCGCTCTATCACGATCAGGCCGATCCGCTGGCTGCCAAGGTCGTGACCAAGAACGACAGCCGCGTCACCCGCGTCGGCCGCTTCATTCGCAAGACCAGCCTCGACGAGTTGCCGCAACTCTTCAACGTCGTGTTCAAGAGCAACCTCTCGCTGGTCGGCCCGCGTCCCCACGCAGTGCAGGGCAAGTTGCAGAGCCAATTGTTCGACGAGGCCGTCGACGGCTATTTCGCGCGTCACCGCGTCAAGCCCGGCATCACCGGCTGGGCGCAGATCAATGGCTGGCGCGGTGAGATCGACAACGAAGAGAAGATCCAGAAGCGCGTCGAGTTCGATCTCTATTACATCGAGAACTGGTCGGTGTTGTTCGACCTCTACATTCTTCTGAAGACGCCGCTGGCGTTGATTTCGAAGAACGAGAACGCCTACTAGGCGCGACCGAATAAGGCTCGCCAGGCACCGGGTTACGAGTTGCGTTGCGTAATGTTGCGAGTGTGTGATGGCGTATGCGGCAACAGCCGAAAATTCCTTTCCGTCAGTGACGGCGGCGCCCGGCGTGCTGGCGCTGCAGCGGGCGCTGGTATGGCTGGTCGGCGCGTCCGGCGCGATCGTCTTCATCGAGCCCAGCCCCTATGAGCTGATGACGCTCATCGCCACCGTGATTTTCTTCGCCACCGGCGTGCGGCTGCGGCTGGTATTCATGCCGCTGTTGTTGCTGCTGGTCCTGCTCAATGTCGGCTATTCGATCGGCGCCATTCCCTTTATCGAAACATCCGAAGTCGCCAACTGGATCGCGACCTCCTGGTACATGGCCTTCACGGTAATGTTCTTCGCGATGGTGGTGGCTGACGACACGCTGGCCCGGCTCGATATGCTGCGGCGTGGCCTGATCGTGGGCGCCATGATCGCGTCACTGGCCGCATTGGCGGGTTATTTCAATCTCGTTCCCGGCGGACACGATTTGCTGACGCTGTATGAGCGCGCACGCGGTACCTTCAAGGACCCGAACGTGCTGGGCGCGTTCCTGATCCTGCCGGCGTTGTTCGTGCTGCAAAACGTCGTCTCGGCTCCGCTCGGAAAGTCGTTCCGCAATACCATCGCGCTCGGCATCATGGCGCTGGCGATCCTGCTGGCATTCTCGCGCGCGGCCTGGGGCGGCCTCATCATCACGTCGGCCTTCATGCTGGCGATGATGGTGGTGACCAGCCCCTCGCCTGCGCAACGCTCGCGCATCGTTGTGATGGCGGTGGCCGCAATCGTGCTCGTGGTGGTGCTGCTGGCCGTGCTGCTGTCGTTCGATTCCATCAGCGAGATGTTCCAGCAGCGTGCGAGCTTCGACCAGAGTTACGATGAAGGCC
>Ga0193716_1001116_pt1 | contig 15895 bp, 17 predicted proteins | sample U2c1metaG_FD_145901 | JGI IMG/M metagenome (GOLD analysis project Ga0193716, IMG submission 145901) | Soil microbial communities from a riparian zone of the East river system, Colorado, United States - U2c1 | ecosystem: Environmental > Terrestrial > Soil > Riparian zone | place: USA: East River...
ACGCCCATGTGATCATCAGCACCGCGGGCAATATCGGCGCCATGCAGGTATCCGCCTTGGCGCATCAGTTGGACAGGCTCTGCCGCAATGATCACAACGCAGATATTGCCGGCCTGGTGGAGCAGCTTGTGACCGCACAGGCCGCGGCCTCTCAGGCGATTCATGCCTGGATCGCCAATGCCGAACCGCACCAGCAGTCCAGGACCATCCAAACATGACGGCCCATCCCGGTTTTTTCCGCGAACCTGAAACCACGCAATGCGGCTCTCCCCTGATCACGCATGGCGATGCCCAGGGCCGCGTGTCCCTGGAGGCTGCCGCCGACAGGCTGGTGGTGGTCGTCAAGGGAGAACCCAGCGGCGAAAACCTGCTGGAATGCTTTCGCGCCGGCAAGAAGCAGGATGTCGTTCTCGCCGACATGCGCACCCTGGTGGACTTGACGCACTTTGTCGGTGTGGTGGACTGGAAGGCCGTGTTCAGCCTGCGCCACCTGGGCGAAGGCGGCACCGGGCGCGCGCGTCGCCTACCTGTTTGCCGAAACCCGCTTCGATGCGCCGATCAAGATCCTGAGCGCCATGTTCTCGCGCACCCGCCACCGCGGCTTCACCGATCGCGACGCGGCCATCCAATGGCTCGACACAATCGAACCATAGAAGGCGCATTGTTCCGTTCCGCAATCGCCGCTTGTATTGCAATCAACAAGGGCCTATACGAAGTCCACGTGGTTCTTATGTCCCTGTCAGACGAAGCGCTTCTGTCTTTCTGACCCGCTTTGCGTGCCGGACGAACCGAATACCTTCCCGACCCCGATGTGACCGTTCCGCGAAGCGGGTTGCCTATTGCATCTGCGGAACCGACGACCAAAGGAAAATACCATGACGATTGGTACAGTGAAGTTCTTCAATGCGGCCAAGGGCTTTGGCTTTATCTCCCCCGACGACGGCGGCAAGGACGTGTTTGTTCACGCCTCGGCTGCTGAAGAAGCCGGAATGGGCACACTCAATGAAGGCCAGAAGCTCTCCTTCGACATCCAGCCCGACGCGCGTGGCGCCAAGGCCGGAAATCTGAAGTCCGCCTAAAAAGCTGTGGCTCGCAGGCGGATGCCATCCGGCGTCCGCCTGCAGCACTTCTTAAGAGTTGTCCTGCAAGTTCCGCCAGGGACGCGACCCGCCCGACCCTCATTTCCAAGGATACAACGATGGACAGGCATTCCGCGCCCAGCTTTCAAACCCAACGTTCAGAGCGGCCCACACATCCGACCCTGCTGGGCGAGCTCATCACCGTGCTCAGGCCCCATGCCCGCGGCCTGCGCCGCTGGTCGGTGATGCGCGCCATGCGCGACAACCGCAAGCGCCAGTCCCGCGACATCCCCCAGAAATTCGAAGAAGACATTGAACGCATCTTCCGCCGCTTCTGCGCCGAAGATACCGCCACCCGCATCTGCCCCGCCGAGAGCGCGCCCTTTTACCGTCCCCGCGAAACCGCGGGCGAAGTCTGGGCCCTTCATCCCGAGCGCGCCGAAGCCATGCTCGCCGCCGGCCTGCCCGACTGACCTTCAGTGATCGCGGACGGACCCGTCCACGGCATCCCACATCTCGGGGAACTGCCATTCGGGAATGCCGCGCTCATTGTCGATCAGATGCTCGTCCAGTTCGATACCCAGGCCGGGACCGTCGATATTGCCTTTGAGCATTATGGCGCCGCCCGTCATCACCAGCGGCTTCTTGATATAGCTTTTGCCCAGCGGACTGCGCTCGACCTTGGGTCCGCCGTTCACCGCCTGCAATGACGGCACCTCATGCGCCAGGAAATTGGGGATCGAGGCTGCCACATGCATCGAGGCGGCAAAGCCCACCATGCCTTCCTTGGAATGGGGCAGCATGTCGGCATAGAAAGCCTCCGCCAACGCCGCAATCGCCTTCATCTCGGTGATGCCGCCGGTATGGGTGATGTCCGGCTGCAGCAGTTGCGCCGCCCCCGCCGTGAGCAAGTCGCGGAATTGCCACTTGGTCACCATGCGCTCGCCGGTGGCAAACGGCACCGTGGTCTTTTTCGCCATCTCCGCCATCAGCGGCAGGTTCTGAAACTGGATCGGCTCCTCGAAGAACCAGGGCCGGAACGGCTCCAGCGCCTTGATGATCTGCATCGCCGCCGGCGGCTCATGCTCGCCATGCATCTCGATGCCGAGATCGAAATTGGGACCCACCAGGTCGCGGATCGCCTTCACCTTCTCGACAAAGCCGTCGATGTAATAGGGACTCTCCGATGCCCGCGACAACCGCCCGCGCGTGGACGACACACTGGTCTTCATCGACAGATAGCCCTCGGCCAGCACATGACTCCTGGTCTCTTCCACGCTTTCGGCCTGGCCATAGACTTTGATGCGGTCGCGCGTCGGCCCGCCCAAAAGATCATAGACCGGCACCCCCAGCGCCTTGCCCTTGATGTCCCACATGGCGATGTCTACCGCCGACAGCGCGCTGGTGAGGATGATATCGCCGCGATAAAACGCGTGGCGGTACATCGCCTGCCAGTGATGCGCCGGCTGGCGCGGGTCCTTGCCCATCAGATAGGGCTCCAGCTGCTGGATCGCCGCCACCACGGTCTCGATCTTGCCTTCCACCGTGCCTTCGCCCAGGCCGATGATGCCGGCATCGGTATGCATCTTGACGAAGATCGAACGCAGCGAATGAACCGGAATGATCTCCAGCTTGGTGATCTTGATGGCGCTGCGCGGATCGGCCAGTGCCCGCGAAGAGGCTTGCGCAAACCCTTCCCGCTCGCTGGCCAGCAACCCAGCCATGCCCCAGCTGGCCATGGTCATCCAGTCACGGCGAGATCGGATCATGCGTGCCTCCCCAAGAGCTGTTAGCGCTCCCTTTGTTGGACAGGTTAGCCCGATCCGTGACCACGCCGCCAGCCTCATGGAACGAAGCGGCGTTCCGGCGGGTTATACCTATGTCTCCGAAAGGATTTCCGATGACAAAAAAGAGCGAGCCTGACTCTGCAAGCGCCACCGGCCCGGCACTGCGGACAGGTAAAGGCGGCGTCCTCAAAACCCATAAGGATCCCGGTGGGCAAAATCCCGAACTCGGGGACCAGGGGCCGCATGGCAGCGGCGAAGGCGTCGTTGGCATGCAGCCCGGCGCAGGACATCCGCGCGGCAGGTGAAGCTCGAGCCGCGTAACCTATCGCCGCCTTGCCTTTGCCATGCCTTCCACCAGCGCATCCAGCGCCTCGCGAAACCGTGCCAGGGTAGAAAATTTATAGCCCGGACTGATCGCCTGCACCGTCTCGGCCACGGTGCAATTTTCGCCGCACACCCGCCGGCAAATCATCCAGTCGCGCACACCCATCGCCTGTTCCACCCGCCGCCAAAAATCCTTGGCGTCGCGCTGATGATCGACAAAACCGCCCGGCACGCCGCCGCCCCCGCGCACCTCGTCCCAGCCGCGCCCGCCGGGAAAGCTGGCGTTGCACAGCTGCCAGCCTTCATCGAAGGCCCGCGCCGCCGCAAACCGGTCCAGCGCCCGCGCCTCCTCCTCCCGCGCATCGCGCGCCTCCTTGCACGTCAGCTGTCCCAGCCGGAAGGCCTTTTCATACACTGTCAGCCGCGACCAGCCCGCTTTCGCGCCTGCCCGGCTGGACAGCACCCGGCCCTGCACATGATCGCCCTGGACGATCGCGGGCCTCTCGATCGTCTCGTCCTCGCGCTTTGCCTTGCTCATGGCCGCCTGCGGGTTTCCTGGAGAAAGAAGTCCCGCGCCGCAAAGGGTGAGTTCACCTTCTCCTTCAACACCACGCCCATCTCGGCGATCAAAGCCAGGGCCTCGCGCACGTCGCGCGCCACTTCGATCCGCATCCCCGCCGTGCGCAGCCGGTTGAAGCCAGCCGCCTGCACCGCGCTGGTACGCCCCTCACGCAGGTGAATCCCCAGAGCGCGGCCCTTGTGGGTATAAGCTAACTACAGATTGGGCATCACTTTTGTCACCGCGAAAACGGGACCCTATTTCTGAAATACTGCTCGCGCTTGTTCGTTGCGAACTCAAAGCTCGCTATGATTGTTTGGGGAACTGGCAAGTCTCAGCCCGTGGCGCATTGCCGGTGATCATGTTTATACTGGCGGCACTTGTGGTGTGGGGCCGTAGGGGCTAATCGGCGGGCCACTACAGACTGGGCGGCATTTCAGCACGCCGAGGCAGGATGAGCCTTGCATTCAAGTCATTTCGGCAATGCCAAACAAAAGTGCCGACAAGCCTGCGAAAATCGCTCCCATGCGGTTTTTCTTCGCGGCTTCTGTTAGCCAAGGCTGAGGATCGACAGCGTTCCAGTCTTCCGTATCAGGCACCTTTACATTGGCCGCACGGAACCAAAAATATGCCGAGACAAACGCACTGATAATAGCCCCGGTGTGCAAGATTTTACCAACCAAGACAACCCTCGATTCCGCGGCATTCACTTGTACCCAGCGATGGCCAACAAGCGCCGGGGTGAGAACTACCCTCATCAGCCTTGATAGCTAGAACCGCTGAACCGTTACGTGTGTGCCTGCGCACGGTATTCTGTACCAGGCCCATGACTTTCGTCATGTAACCTCAAGCAGCAAGAGCCTGCGCCCCCGCTACCGTAGGGACATTCGGCCCAGCGGCTCCGTCCCCATTTAAGACCAACTATAAACCGGACGCAATTCTCTTCGAGCCAGGGCATGAACAATTCGTATGCCGTCCCAGTCCACGAATCCTAGGTACTTCCCGGCCTCTTGCACGACCGCATTTGCGGGCTGTCCACCGCAAAGACTCTCGACAAGGGAACGCTTATCTCCAACGGAAACGTCAGGCGCGCTTAGGTAATCGCAAGCCATCAAATACAATTCTGTGACTGTACCAATCTCGCTTAGGTTTGCATCTAGCTTGGCGCGCACCCGACTGTTGAGCTGATTCAGCTGTGTCTGATATTTTGATCGATCCTTCAGTAAGCAAAATTTGACTGTGATGTACGAAAAATAAGTTGGTTCGGAAATCGCCAATAGGGAATAAAGCGCGACTTTGGGGCCATCGCCCTCAAAAAAGTCAGGTCCAAAGAATTGAGCACCTGCAATCAAAAGATTATACAGCTCAATTGTCTCCTTACTCGGCCTGGCTTCCCGCAGACGCATCAACGCCGATATAAGGCTTTCAAGTTCATCCTTAAGAGAATGGCTTAATTGATCAAACGCATCCGTCTGGTCGGCTTTAAGTTGATCAATCGTTATTGCAATTTGGCAAAGAGTGTAGGTGGTCCTCACCCTGGTATCTAATGCGGCCACGTATGTTGCGATATTCAAAATGGCCATGGCCATCTGGGTTGCGGCTTGCGCTTTATTTTCGTCGTCGGCCGCCTTTATCGAACCGACCGACCGTCGCAAGAGGCCTCGCAATGTTCCCAATAGCCATCCTGAAAGCGAATTGAAACTTACGTTATATCGCTCGCTAATCAACCGAATGTCGAGTGCAAGGCGCCCCAGTTGTTTAGCCTGCCTACGCACTTTCGCTGCATCAATTTCACCGGCGATGCTATCGAGACAAGTATCCATTTGCGAAATTAGATTAGACAATTCACTTCGAGCCAATGTGATGGACGATACGAATGGGCGGGTGACTGTAGTCGTCTTGTCGGCGTTAATGAAGAGCTTGAACCGCTGCAGCTGAGCCTCTATCGCGCCAGTAACCTTCTCTAAGATCAGGTCGGTCGATGAAAAAACAAAATAATCGTCCACATATCTTCGAATGGAATAATCCATATTATGTTGGTGTGGGAGTACGCTTTCAATTATTTCCCGATCTATCTCTTGAAATATAATCTCAGCAAAGATGCGTGAAACTTCCGGCCCAATTACGATACCATTAGTTTCATTGTAGTTGGCTTTCTGCATGAGCCGGTCAAAGCGAGCTTCAAAAGAGTAGGTGTCGCTTTGTGCTTTAGAGTATTTCTTGCCCTTAATGGCCCAGGTGATGCTGTGAGTGTAAATGTGGAAAAAGCACTTGCTCACGTCCAAGCTGCGCAATAGTCGGAATTTTTTCTCGAGATCTCGAAACTCATGAGAGTCGATGAATTTTCCTAGAAGATTATATCTGCCATACGTGAAGTAAGATGTCATTCGTGACACATCTATTTCCCCATCCTCGGGGCGGATGTGAGGAATTCCTTGCTTTAAAGCGGCGTCGTCAGAAATTGTGGCTTCTGAAAAGAGAGCCATATCCGCTACGGGACGGCGTAATGTGGCTTCGCTGCCTGAGCAGTAATCAATTAGGGACTGCTTGTATAATTCGTAGAAATTGGCAATTTCGATTTGGTGGTTTGGATGAATGATCCCCAGTGTCGTATGACGGGTATCATCCTTAGATATTTGATAGTCGTACGGAATTGTATACTTGTTGAGTCTTCCGCGAAGACAGTCAACTATTTTCGTAACCAGGGCATTATCGCTGGGCTTGACGAGTGAAGCATAGAGAAGTTCGTTAGAAAAAATGACGGGCACTTCATATGGCAGCGTCTCGGTCAATAGACTGCGCCAATAAAGAGTGGGGTCGCTCTCTTTAAACATTACGCCAAGCCCTCTTCATGAAAGCCACTCGATCTGCGGCGAAGCGCCCTTTAATTCGAAGGGTGTATCCCTTGTGGAATGAGAATCGCTTCAGCCTCATAATCTGAGCCGGCGAAAGCACAATCTTTCCGTGTTTGATCTGCAGATTGATTATGCTGTGATAAAAGCCATCTAGGGCCTTCAGCTCGGCGGCATCATATGGAACAGCGCGAAGCTTTCCAGATTTCACAGAATAGTTCCCAGACAGCTTATAGTTATAATAGATACCGGAATAGACATGAGCACCGCCTTTTAAGACATCTGCTCCATTGCGTCTAACTTTGAAGTTGCAGGTAATAAATCTGCATCTGTCCCGCAACAGTATCCAATTCGGCGATTTCGAGTGGGAGAGGAGCGATAAAACAATTCGGGACTTGAGCTTGTTCAGTTTTCTTGTTGAGGGGCTTACTCGTACTACCCGACTATCGTCTCTATCGTGCAATTGGTGCGTTGTGAAATTATAACCGAGATATTCGAGAGACTGCTTAGTGGGCGGTCCCTTTGTCTTTCCCGGGAAAAGCGTCTCAGATGATTTTTTACCATTGAATTGCATTCCCGCTGGTAGTGCTTGGCCTATCGCCGCATCCAAATCTTTCGAGGGCCGCGTGGAAAATATTAATATGTCATCGGAATATCGATAATATTTATAAACGCCGGGAATTGCCCTGACTTTGTTGTCGAATTCGCGCATCGATACTTCGGCTAGCAATGCGCTTAAGCCAACACCCCTGGGAAGCCCTCGCTCGCTGGTCTCGCAGTGAGCTTTGAAGTAAGCCTTTAGGTAATTACGGATTAATGCCGAACCAGGAATTTCGAAGAGTAGTTTACGCCTGAGCGGGGCAACTGTGACGGATTCGTAGAAGGATGTGATATCTCGGCGGACAGCATATACAGGGGTGCCATCCAGTAGTGTTTCAATCACGCCCCTGACGATTCTATCTCGCGCCCGAAGCGAAACCCTTAGCCGCCTTGTATAATAGCGTGTAAGCACCCGGAGCAGCAGAGCTGTGCTATACTCCTTGTATGATACACACTCTTTTCCCTTGAGTTTAGTTTTCTTGAAATTTGCGAGATTGATCGCTCCTTTGAGAGCCTCGTCGGAAGCGGCCTGAATTATTGCCGCTCCAGCGCCCTTTAAGTCCACGTCAAATTGGCGCGAGTCGCCAGCACGAACGACGGCAGAAAGTGCTTTGGCCGAAAAAATCTGCTTGCTCATTAAAACGCTCCAGAACGGACACAAGCAGTCAGAAGCACCTAATCGGCGCCCTCACTGACGAGCGCACCGGCTAATCTTTGGGTGTGAGGAAATAGATAGGCGTCAGCGGCAAACGTTGCCGCGCTGTGTCTTCGAGTTTTGCGTAATACTCTTTCCATAGGTCGACAAGGCGCGGCAAATTGATAAGCGTAATTTTCCGCCTTTCCTGATTTCTCGCGAAATCTTCAGCGTCCCGGGTGAAGCCGCCGGTGGAAATGTATAGCCCGACGTCGCCTTCATTTATAATGGCTATAAATGATTTCAGTCCGTCGCTGGATATCTTGTCCGCGACGCGCTTTACCTGAATTTTAATTCTCGGAGGTTTGGTGCCTAGAGGATCTGAATGCGCAATGATATCTACACCTCCGTCTTTACCGGGAGGCGATATCCAGGAGACGTGATAGCTCATTGCTCGTAACAGTTCGGCTACCAGTTCCTGAAATTCGAATGGATTCATATTCCGTAGATGATGCTCGATCTGCGTCCAAGCTTGCTCTTCCGCCTGTTCGAAAGTCACAGATACCGATTCTTCAATATTCTCGCTTTCCACCGGATCACTAACAGGGGAGCTTTTTTCGCCTCGGCCCGTTCGCCATGCCCGATACAGACGGACGGCTTCACGGTAAAATGCTTCTGGGTCAGGATACTTTGTGTAGGCGGCACGGCCCGCGTCGGTGACGAGCCAGGTGCCTTTAATTTTGAGAAACCACCCAGCCTTTACGCAATCGACCGTCGCAAAGCGGACTATTTTCTCAAATCGTCTAGTCCCGGTCGATTCATAGACACCCGACTCGTAGTCGGTCAACGTGACTGAACTAGCTAGCTTTTCGAGAGCAGCTCGAGCTTGAAGTCCATCCGGGGTCGCAATCAAAATTTCGAACAGTTTCTTTAACAGCTCTCCGCAACGCCGACGTGTGATCTCTGCCATTTCCCCACCGCTGTATTGCCAATGCCGCCCCATGCAGGCTTTCCGAGCAGCGTAGTCCTTTCTGTCCGCTGCGGACAAACGGCAGGCGGACGCCGGTGTGGGCGCTGCAATTCGCTTTTGGTGGCAGCTTGCACGCGGGCTCAATCACGGCCAATTGCATAATTATCCTATTATAACACGCGCTTACGGATGGTATTTGATAATGTGTCAGCGGACAAAAACTGGTGACGCGTTGGAAAAGCCGCTTCCGAAAGTCAGCGTAGAAATTGGTCCGGATAATGCCACCTGGGCTCTTCGCTCCGAACATTGGCAGGCTCATCGTCCTCCCCCAAAGGCGGGAGCCCCTAAGAAATTCATTTATCGCGAGCCGCTCATCTTGTGCGGCCATGCGGCCCATATCCGCGTCGATCATGGGTCGCTGCTAATTCGGAATGGATTTACCCATTACCCCCAAAAGCAGGAAATTATCCGGCTATTTCCTGGAGACCCTAAATTACCCGACCGAATTATCATGATTGACGGCAGCGGCGGGCTTTCGTTCGACGCCCTTAATTGGATGTCCGAACAGCAAATTGATTTTGTCCGGCTTAATTGGCAAGGCGAAATCACAAATGTGGCCGGCCCGGCGGGATATGCCGGCAATTCGAAATTAATTCAGGCCCAAAATGAAATCAGAGGCAAAAAAGCCGAAATAGAAATAATCCGCTATTTAATTTCCGAAAAAATCCAGGGTTCAATAGAGACATTAAAATCGGCAATTCCGAAATCGGATAATCGGGTATTTGCAATAGCTCGACTAACTAAGAATTTGTTCGATCTCAATAATGCCAAGCAGCAATTTACGAAATCAGCGATTTTTGGAATCGAAGGAATATGCGCTTCTTCCTACTTTAAAGCTTGGCATAACCTTCCAATTAGCTGGACTGGATTTAAGAGAAACCCAATTCCCGAGCATTGGTTTGAAATTGCTCCGCGAGTGATGGGGTGGCGGAACAGTGCAAGAAATGCCCGCCACCAGTAAACGCCATGCTCAATTATGGCTACGGAATTTTGGCAAATCAGCTGAGGACGCAGATTATTGCTGCGGGGCTGGACCCGACTGTTGGAGTAATGCACCTCAGTTCTAAAAATCGTGCACCGCTGATCTACGATCTTATGGAACCCCTCCGCCCAGTCGTTGACCGGACTATTCTGAGATTTGCGCTAGCCCACACATTTATGCCTGGTGATTTCGCAATTAATCGCTTGGGTGCCTGTCGCCTAAACCCACAAATGGTCAAGATTGTTACAAAACAGATCTTGGGTATTTCGGATAATAAGATTGTTGCAGAATACGTCAGCCGGATTTCGCGTCACTAATTGATTGGCTGACCACTTCGACGTCTTTGATTAATCGAGCCAAGGCGGGTTTATCCTGAAACGCAGCGCGAATGCGCTTAGGCGATAGCACCCTGCGAAATTGTCGATCTGACTCCGCTAAAGACTTAAGCTGAACCGACAGCCGAGCATTGTCTTCTGCTTGAAGCGCAAGGCCCGCGATCTGTTCTGAAGGCATGAACTGATTTGAAGTTTGTCGGAGCTTTGCGAAACCCAATATGATCATAGGCATCAACCAATCTGGCTGTTTGCGGCCAATCCATGCGGCAAGGCGAAGTCCAAATGCTGCCGGCCCATAAATCCATTTCGTAGCATCGTAATGCGCGACTGCAATCCGGAAGGCATTGCGCACGTCATCCCGAGCTCTAAATACCAACTGCTCAGGAAATGTCATTACCGTTGATAGTCCGCCGCCAGGCAGCGCTTTCGACATTGCCGAGAAAACATTGGGCAGTTCTGGGACAAGATTCAGCCGATGGCCTAATATTGTGTCGGTTTCTGATGCGTCCAAATCCATTGCTTCTATTGTGCGGGCTTTATCCGCGTTCTTGCCTTCGCTGGCATCGGAAAGTGAGAATTGCTCGAACGTGCCGCTGGCTACGTTTAAAATCGTTGCAAAAGTCGTGGCAAGTGCTGCGCCAGATTGCCTGCCACGGATGCGGGATATCACTAAGTTCGTGACGGAGCTACGCGCCATCCGCTCTTGCAGAGTTCGCTTGCCGGGTTTTTGTTCATCCCGCTCGAGGTATTGCAAGAGACGGCCTAGACCCTGGTCAAAGAGGCGCGCGCTCTTTTCCAAGCGTGGACGCCAATTTTTCTCATCGACGGGGTATCCCTCCCACCATAGTTGCCAGCCGACATACCGGGACCGATTCTTGACCTTAAACAGGCGGGCTACTGCTTCGACCTGACGGCAAGTTCCAAGTGGGTAATGAACAAGGCTGCCGTGATACGGGTCCTGGACCTGCATAACGTCCGGCAACAGCCCCTCCCGTCGCCACCGGGTGATCTGGTTCGGGGTAAGGCCTAGTGCCCCTCGGACTTCGTCCACCTGGGCCTGGGTTTCCCAGCCGTCCGGCTCCGGTGCTGTGAGATCCATAGAGCCCTACGCCAAACGCCAATTTTCAGGAATCACGTCAACGATTTTTGCGCTCCCTCTAATGACGGAGCAAGTCAATGAAACGGCGCAAACCCAAGAAACCTTCAGCTAAACGGCCCTACAAGGGCAGGAAGCCCCACTTGGCGTCCAAACACCGCAAAGCTACCCGTAAGGGTGCCCCCGGCAAGAAGACGCCTCCGAGCCCCAACGATCCCAGAGAGCGGGCTCTAGTCCTAATGAAGGGCGGGGTGTCCCAGACGGCAGCCGCCAAATCCGTCGGTATCAGCACCCAGCGGCTCGCCCACTATCGCCGGGCAACCACGACTTCAAAGATCAAAGGAAAAAAGTGGGCAATCAGGGATCATCGTCCCGCCGAAATGTATATCGCGTCGAACGGTAAAGTTTTTCCGATTGCAGTCCCAAATCGGGGGAAGAGTGGCGTCGGTCACTACTGGAACGCGATAAATGAGTTTCTAACGAGCAATGACACTACCCATCTGAATCCGCTTTCCGGCAAGGTAATTCGCGACATCCGGGGCAAGAAATACCTTCTTGAAGTCGGCCCCAATACGTTGCGCATGTTGGATGCAATCGGCGAGCTCAATTTCGTCCGGATCTATGCCAACGTAGCGAATTAGGGGGCGATCATGACCGATGAAGATCGCTACTTTATTCGCCAGCAGGAATTTTGGAAGAATTGGCGGCGCCTCAACATCAATCGCGTAATCTGCCGTGAATGCTTTGAATATGACCCAAGGTGCTTCTTGGGAGATCAAAGCAAGGAAAAGCGTGTTGGCGATTTGTTGGTAGGGCTTTGCGAACGCTGCCGGCGAAAAGCCCTGGCCCCGAATGACCAAAAGGCACTGGACGAACAATGGAAATCGCTACGGTCCAAGGGGATAAGGAATTCCCGCTGCCATTGCGGGGAGGATAATCCTTTCTGTTTTGAGGCTGACCATTTGGATGGCCAGAAATTCAGTGAGTATATTTTCGGCTGCTGCATTAATTGCCATTTAAAACGGACATCCCGGCAATTGACAGAATATCGGCCAGATAGTTTCGATCCGAAAATTCCCGCGGTATTAATGCTCAAAAGGGTGCGGGGCATAATCGAGTATCTGGAATTAAACGTTGCGGGCTTACGCGCAGTCGAGAATTTTCTGCACAATATGTCCATTGAAGCGTCCGATTCGCGCCAGGAATAGCCCCTATGTCAAAGGTCGGTCGGAAAGCCCCCCAAAGCAGGCTGATTTTCCGACCGACCATTTGACGGTTTCGCTGCGTTCCTATGTGACGCGCCCCCAGAAAGAGCAAGCCGAATCCCGGAGCGGTAGGGCAAGCCCGTGGCACGATAATACCCGCCGCTTACATGCGAGCGATTGGGCCTTGGTCTTTGACTGTGAGACTACTACCACGCCAGATCAACGGCTGAAATTTGGCAACTATCAGCTGCGCCAGAAGGGCCGCCTGGTCGAGCGGGGCGCATTTTACGAAGCCGGCGCGCTAACTGCCCATGAGCTAACCACGCTACGCAGCTCTCTTGCCGCCGAGGAGAGCCAAGATCAGGGTCCGGCGTTTCAGTTCCACACCCGGCATGAATTCGTCGAGAGGGTGCTGTTCGCCAAGGGACACCAGACGGGAGCTCAAATTGTTGGTTTCAATCTGCCATTCGACATATCTCGTTTGGCAGTCCGGCATGTGAATGCCCGCGGAAACATGAAGGGCGGCTTCAGCTTTGTCCTCATAGATGACGATAAATGGCCGACCATATCGGTCAAGCATATGTCGCAGCGGATGTCGTTTATTCATTTCACCGGCCTGCGGCGGAAGCCCAAGGACGAAAACTCAAACGAACCGGACGTTGATCGGGGCTTCTTTGTAGACGTGAAGACACTGGCAGGCGCTCTGCTGAGCGAATCCCATAGCCTGGAAAGCCTATCCCGCCTGCTGAAAGTCCCAAATCCTAAGCTAGCGATGGAAGAGCATGGGGGAGCTCTCAAGCCCGAATATGTTCGCTATGCGCTTCGGGATGTTCAGGCGACTTGGGAATGCTTTGAGGTATTGACGCGGCAGCTAAAAGGCCTGGGCCTTGTAGAAACCACCCCTTCTAGCCTGTTTTCCGAAGCGAGCCTGGGCAAGGCCTATCTAAAGACCATGGGCATCAAGCCTTGGCGGGATGTCCAGCCGGATTATCCCCCAGCCAGCATAGGTCGCATCCTGAGCACCTATTTTGGAGGCCGCTCGGAAGTGCACATACGCAGGAAAATCACGCCGGTCATTCACTGCGACTTTCTCTCCATGTACCCAACGGTGTGTACGCTCATGGGATTGTGGGATTTCGTAATTGCGAGCGGGATGACTGAAGCCGACGATACCGAAGCCGTCAGGCAGCTGGTTGCGGGTACAACTCCGGCAAAATTGCAATCTCAATCTACCTGGAGGGATTTGGCGGCTATCGTGCAGGTATTACCGGATGGCGATCTTTTCCCGGTAAGGGCACACTACGGCGAAGAGGGGCAAGCAACAATCGGTCTGAACTATCTATCCAGCGATGAGCCCATGTGGTTCACGCTGGCCGATGTGCTGGTCTCAAAAATCTTTACAGGCAAAGCACCCAACATCATAAAGGCGAAACGCTTCACACCCTGCCAACCGCAGAAGAATTTGCAGCCTGTCGCCATCGCAGGGCAAGTCATCAATCCCGCAATGGATGATTTCTACAAGTCTCTCATTATCCACCGCTTACGTATAAGCGACAGAGTAAAGGATGCGGCAGGAGACGAGAGGCCACGCCTGGAAATCGACCGACAGGCAATCAAGATCCTTGCTAACTCCACCAGCTACGGCATCTTCGTAGAGCTCAACGTCAAGGACTATGATCGAGCAAAGGATTTTACCGCTTTCGGAACACGGGAAAGGTTGTCCAAAATTCGCTCCAATAAATTCGAAGATCCCGGGCGCTATTTCCACCCTCTGCTTGGTACGCTGATTACCGGGGCCGCTCGTCTAATGCTCGCGCTAGCTGAACGGCAAGTAATCGATCAAGACTTGGACTGGGCCTTTTGCGATACCGACTCCCTGGCCATTGCAAATGCCGGCAGCCTGTCCAAGGCTGAATTCATCGGTAGGGCACTAAAGATCCGGCGGTGGTTTTCCAAGCTCAATCCCTATGGTCGCTCGGATTCAATACTTCAGCTGGAGAAAGTCAATTTTCCGCTGGCCGCTCCGACCGACATAGCCAGCCTTGAGCCGCCGCTTTGCTTGGCAGTTTCAGCCAAGCGTTATGTCCTGTTCAATCGCGATGGCCAGGGAAACCCGGTCATCCGCAAAGCATCCGGCCATGGGCTTGGATACCTGCTGCCGCCCTATGACGAGGCTGCGGAAGCGCATCGCGAACGTATAAAGCGGATTGGTGTCCCGCTATGGCAGGAAGACGTATGGAAAGCGATCATCTGCGCAGCCGAGGGACCGGAGCCGGACCGAGTCCCGTATAGCAAATTGACCAACTTTGCTGAGCCTGCCGCGAGCCGCTACGCAGCCTCTTCACCCGAATTGCTGGCCTGGTTCGATGGTTATAGCGGTGTCGGCAAGGAGCTGGCGGAAAAGCCCTATGATGAACGGGTCAAGCCATTCAACTTCCTGCTTTCACTGCAATCAAAGTCTCGCCTTGAAATGGCGTCCGCTGATATGGCCGCGCTGCGCACTCATCCCCTATGGAAAGGGTCGCGCGAGCCGCACCCTGCCGCTCCCTATAACAAGAATGTGCGTGAGGCGGTCAAGCAGGCATTCGACCGGACCGAGCCAGGGCATAAAGCCATTCCCAAGAAGTGGCTCAAGTCATATGGGCGCAGTCTCGCCCGCTATCATCTGCACCGCGAGGCGAAGTTTCTTGGCGGCAGTTTTGACGAGAGAGGCATTTTGCGCCGCCGCCATGTGAAGGTGCTCTCATTCCAGCAGATCGGTAAGGAGGCCGACAACCTCGAAGAAAGAGAATACATTGGCGATAGCAGCGAGGACGTAATTGAACATCCCTTCATGCATGAAGATCGCGAGAGATTGCGCATGCATATCTTGGCAGTCCAGAAGGATGTTGGGATGAGCGACAGAGTTCTATGTGAAAAGGCTCGACTATCGCCGCGTACACTGAGCGCGCTTCGCAGAAATCGAAAGGTGCAAGATAAAGCTCTGTTTTCTCTCGCAGAAGCGGTGAAAGAACTGCGGGTCGCCCAGGCTAGTCTTGCCACAGAAGGCGCTGGGGCATTCACGCTGCTGAAAGTGAAGCGGAGCGAGTTAGGGAGTGACGCTGTGCTAGCGGAGTTTCTGGGCGTAAGTCGCTCCTATGTAACCCGCCTCTTGAATGGATCGCGCTCGCTGACGCGCCAGCTAATGGTCAAATTGAGCAGATAGAACTTGGCTCGGGCTATGGGTCTATAGGCGCGGGGATGAAGTGCGGGCCATGCCGTTGGAGAATGCTCAATTAGAGGATTAAATACCTCGGAAATCCCGATTGATTCGCATGGTGCCAAAGTGGCGACTGCTGGAGCGGAATAGTGAAGATACAGAGCGCCCCCCTTTTCAATAAACGCGTCCTTCGTAAAATCGTTAAAGGGGAAC
>Ga0193716_1001117_pt1 | contig 15893 bp, 40 predicted proteins | sample U2c1metaG_FD_145901 | JGI IMG/M metagenome (GOLD analysis project Ga0193716, IMG submission 145901) | Soil microbial communities from a riparian zone of the East river system, Colorado, United States - U2c1 | ecosystem: Environmental > Terrestrial > Soil > Riparian zone | place: USA: East River...
CTCTCCGCTGGTCCGGCGTAGAGATTTGACCCACCCTCCCCCTGTACCCTAAGTCCTTTGTCTGTAGCTACTTCCGGCATCACCTTCGTATGTAGACCGGATGGAGTAGTGCTCCGGGAGTATGCCGTCAGGGGTATAGGTCGAAGGAGTATATCCTTTTTCCGCGAAAAGGGAGTAGTACCTGATGCAAGTGGATAAGAGAGAAATCTATACCACGTTGTTATACTTGGTAAGCAATGGAAAACAAAGAGCTTATGTACCAACCGACGAACACTGAAACTCGCTTAGGCCAACTGAACAAGCGCATCAATTGCGGCGGCCACTTCGAAGCGCCGAAGCGGACCAAGTGAACGGGTTCGATCTTGCTGGTCCATGCAAGGCTGAGCACCTGACGCAGCTTCTTCATTACCCTCATACCGGCGTGAACAGCCTCGGTCTGTGCCCGCTCTGCCAGAGCGTCGAACCTAACGTATTCCTCGCAGCTCCCTCAGCGTCTTAGCACTGTGGCAAGCGTTACACCTCGTCCTGAGGTTCTCCATCGAGAGCCTTAGGTCAGGCCGTTCCTGAATCGGTATCTCGTGGTCGGCGTGAAGGTGTCTCTCCTTCCGGTTGTGCCGATCGCGCAGCTCGTGGAGGATCTGCTCGACGGGCGGGTCGCCAAGCTCATACTGCCGGAAGTCCCGCACGACATCCGGTTCCCATCCACAATCACAGCATCGCCAGTCGTCCCGGATGAACGCACGCAAGCGCATCTCTCGATGGGCCGCACCGTAGTCCTTGGCTGACGAGTACGCGCGATCCCTGTTGATCTGTGCGTGCCGAGCGCGCCTATGATCAGGACAGCGCGAGCCGTCGTCTGTGAGCTGCGAGCAGCCTGGAGACGAGCAGGAGCGCTTGGGTAGATTACGAGCTTCCGTCACTACGTCGTCAGGCGTGAGACAAGGCGCGCGCCGCAATCTGTCAGCGTCAGCATGTAGGCCCATCGCTCAGATCGATAGACCGGCTTCTGTTCTCGCGACGTGACTGGGACGACCTTGATCGCTATCCCTGATCCTTTGCACACGGGACAGTGAGTTTTTCCACAGCATGATCCGATCACGCGTTCCTCGACTCGGATACGTTGCGTGGTTGAGGAGCGGTAGCCGGTCGGCTCGCCGATGCGTCGCAATCCTTCCGCGGTCCGGACTATGCGGATCGACGTGATTAGCTTCTTTACTCGGACATGCACGACGGCCTCGCCTGACGCGCACATCAGGGCCGCGTGCTCGGCTGGGACTCGGCGCACGAGTCGCTGGCCAGCGCTAAACGAGCACGTGTAGACACAGACGGTCCGAGCGAATCGCATGTTGTTTTGTGGTGTATGTAGCTGCGGGGATAGAGCAGGAGCGGCAAGCGCTCATATTTGGGAAGGTGATAGACCGGCGACCCTGACGCCACAACCGCGGGCCCTAACCGCGGGAAATTCGTCGATTAAATCAGGCGGATTCGATTCCAACGTTAACCGATTGTGTCGGAGTAGCGCAAATATTTTACGTTTTTTCTTGACAGCGACCACTGCAATAGAATTCTGTATTATGTATGGATTGAGGAACTAGAATGCACCAGACGTCAGACCGTGAGACTCTTACGCCCGAGGAGTCACGCGATATCACTGGATTTGGGCGCTCGATCACATATCAAATGCTTCGCGACGGTACGCTTCCCCATATCAAAGTCGGTCGCCGATTTTTCGTTCCGCGCTCTGCATTAATGCGGTGGCTCGACACGTGTGGCATCAGGAGCACGACGCCGGAATGATTGAGATTAGTCGGATTATCGAAGCATATGCGGCTGTGGCTCGACCCATAATCCTTAACTTCTTTGTGCCGAACTCCTGTATCGCTTCCAGCCGGATCACGGTAGAGGTACTCTCGCGGTTCGGTGTTTCGGCTGAGGCGATCGCGACGAAGTTCGTCGTTTTGCTGCCGGAGAAGAAGCTGGCGTATGTCTCCGGACTTGACCCGCAGGAGAGAGCAGACGCCAAGAAGAAATCACAGACCTGGATCGATCTCTTACCTGACGGCGACGACTCGATGAACGTTCACGTGATCGTCCTGGCGGGCGATCGCTGGTTTCTCGATGCGAGCTTCGATCAGGTTCGCGGTCCATTGAAGATCACGCTTGAGCCGAAGGTGTTCGTTATCCCGCTAGACGGTCAGACGATCGAAGATAAATACTCTGTCGACATGGACCTTAAATGCGCTCTGGATGACGGGACGCCGATCGAGATCCGGTATGTCACGCACTGCGGCGACGCGTTCAAACGTACGCCCGCCTGGGAGACCGATCATCTCCGGGTACCGATTCACCTTATCTGTACTGCAATGAAGGCCGCACTGGACGAGCGGCGTAAACCAACGAAAGAAGGCCACCAACGATGGCAGATGTAAGAGACAGCAAGCTCGGTATGCTTCAGGCGTTACCGGGTCTTTATATGAGTCGAGACTGGATTCTCGAACAGATTGAAACGATCGAGATCGCTCTCGGCATAGTCGAGGCACCGCGGCGTCCGCGAGGTCGACCAAGGAAGGAGGATGTCGTCGCCGTCGCCGTTACGCTTCCTGTAGCGCAGCCGGAGCAACAGGAACATCGGAACGGTAATCGGCACGCCTTCCAGACGCCCGGAACGCCCGAGTACGAGGCTTGGCGCAAGAAGATCAAAGCGCAGCGCAAGAAGATCTGGCGGGTGATGACGGAGGAGCAGAAACAAGAGCGGCTAGCGGCGATGAAGGCAGGTCGGAATCGAGCGTTACGAGAGAAAAAGAAGGCCGCATAATGACGATCCTCAGCGCGAATCAGTACACGCTTTTGACCAAATTCGTGAAGCTCGGGACGCTTACCGAAGAAGATGCGGCGAAGTTTAATCAGACTACCTTCGGCAGTTTTCTCGCTCGCGGATACCTGCTCTGGAATAGGCAGGAGTTCGTCGTTACCGCCGAGGCGATTGAAGCGCTTCATGACTTCCGTCAAGCGGACGTCTTTCGCCGAATCGAATCAATGAAGCTGCACTGTCGTTTCTACCGCGACACCGGTCGCAAACCGCTGACGCAGGCAGCTCCGAAGCGAGTCGTCGCGAGACTGCACAGAGTCGCCTGATATGAGGCCCGTCTGTATTCCGTGCGAGATGGAGATGGCCTGCACGAAGGTAGGTGCGTTCGTCGAGTCGATGACGGCGGACGGGCCGTACCAGATCTGGTCGGTCGATGTCTATACGTGCCCGGTCTGTAAGTGTGAGGTCGGCGCTAAGATGGCGAACTCGCCGATCGCCCGTCACTTCGAGCCGACGTATGAAGCGTTTGCAAAAAGCAGGTACGCTCGCGCCTGGGGTTCGATGCACGAGCTTAGCCAGTATGCGGAGAAGGAGACCGGTGCCTGATCCTATTCGCGTCGCGATCTTCCGCCCCGGCGTCGCCCCGACGTTCGAGCACATAGTAAACGACCTTGAGTGCTTGCAGGCGCTGGTCGGCGGCTACATCGAAGCGCTGAGCATTAGCCAGGATGGACTGCTGCTGATCTGCAATGAGGACGGCAAGCGCGACCTGCTTCCGCTAAATCGCCTGCTTGCCGGACCGCGGAGCTTAGACGTGCTTGTCGGAACGTTCTTCGTCTGCCGGTCGCTGCCTCCGGCGTTCGCGAGTATCTGGCCTGCGGACGAAGACCGGCTGGCTGCGTGGAAGCTCGCCGGGATATGGGATACAGCCAGCGGAGGCGTTCTGGTGAAGAAGTATGGCTAACATCTACGGACCGGGGAAGGTAGTGATCGAGTTGACCAGGGACGAGTTTGAGCAGTTGATTTCAGTCTTGGGTCCGGCCGCGCTCAATCCTTCCTATCGGGAAATAGCGTTCCGGGTGGTGAATGCGCTTCACCGGGGTTATCCCGGCTTTGTCCCGTACGAGGTGACGGATGAACCAATCGATCAGGATAAGCTTCCTTACGTTGTGCGGTACGTGAGGCCGAAGTGACCAAGACGCCGAAATACTGGATGGACGAAGTAAGCGGCGAGCTGGCGGCGACCGTCGTCCGCTTCGTGAAGGAGGAACCGCTAAGCGTACACGATATCGCTTATATGCGAGCGTATCTCCGACAGTGGATCTTCGCGGACGTGTGGCCTCATAGCGAAGAGCTTGATGGACTGCGAGACGGAATTGACTCGCTGACGAACCGCGCAAATATCGAAAGGTGGCTCCAGCGCGCGATCGACTGGGGGGTGGATCCGCTATGAGCGACGTTCTGGTCCCGGTCTCTGAGACGTGCCGGATGTGCAAAAACACTTTCAAGTTCCGTGTCAGCGAGATCGGCTTGATGAACTGGAAGAACGGCGGACTGATCCAGCGAGAGCTACCGAATCTTTCAGCGGATGAACGCGAGCTACTGATGACGCAAATTTGCGGGATGTGCTTCGACAAGATGTTTGCAGGAGATGACGACGAATGAAGACCTCGACTCAGCCCGAGCCCTTGCCCATCTTGCGCCAGGGTACATGATGCGACTACCGGGTTTTCACTGAGGAGCAGCACGAGCGGATCGCGGCGAAGTTCCGGTCTGGCGGTAGTCGGGTGAAAGGGAGTAAGCCAATGCCAAAGCTTATGCAGCAACTCTGGGACTCATACGACCTGGAAGTTATTCCGCGTGACGCGCTGATCACACAGCGGCAAGAATGCCGTCGCGCTTTCTACGCTGGCGCTCAGGGAGTCCTCGGACTTCTGAACAGCCTATTTGACTCGGATCGAGAGCCGACCCTTGCTGACATCGTTCTTCTAGAGACTATCCACGTAGAGCTTCGGGAGTTTGTCGCAGACGTGAAGGCCGGGGCAAAGTGACCCACGGTCCGGTTCGCTATCTGCCTGAGAGCTGCTATCCATTTCGCCTGGAAGCTTTTCATCCGGACACACGCGTAGTGGTCTGGTCTACGGTCGTTGAGAAGCCGATGAACGGCGAGTTGGGTAGCGTGTTCATCCCTCCGATAGCGAAGCAATTCGGCCATCCCGTTGGGATTCGCACCATCTGGCCGGATGGCACAAAAACAGAGGTCATGCCTTGACGATCGACCAACTGAAGCTTGAGACCGAAGCCACGCTTGCCGTAGCGACCGCGGCGATCGGCGAGGGTATATTCACGCCGATCATTCGCGCGTTCCGTGACGGCGCATGGAAGACGGTAGCTGTGCCGGGCCACGTGTTCAGCGATGGCGAAACGAAAGATCGGCTGTGGCGAGGGCTTCGCGATATCGTCGAGCGCTGCCAGATCGAAGCAATTATTATCGTGAGCGATGTTAGCGTTTGGACAGCTACGAACAAAGCCGCGGCGGTAGGTATACCAGCGCTTGAGAAGCTCCGGAATGAGCACGACATTGACTGGCTCGCCGAGCACGGTTACGTGCAGCACCAGGAAAGATTCATGGCGTTAGCGCAGACCGTAGAAGTCGCCGGGATGATCTCACAGCTTTACCGCCGCCGTCCGGATGGTATCGCCTTGATCGAGGAGACTGAGCCGTGGAGCGTTAAGCCGCAGGACGAACTCGACGGGCGAACTAAGATGTTCGGCGCGCTTCCTTCTCCATCGGTCTGGCATACACAGAAATGACTTGGCTCTGCCACTGGTGCGACGAAGAGGTCGTAGCTACCGACGACTTCCACGAGCTGAATAACGGAGCCGTTCGGATGCACCGCGAGTGGCTTGATGCGGTCCGTAGCAGGCTCCGCGGCGCATCAGCTACACGAGTGCCGCTGCTACGGTGGCGAGCGCGAAGACCCGCCTGGAATGACGAAGCGGCAGGCCGCGGCTCTCGCGCTTGAGACATTCAACTTATTTCAGAAGGAGAACGGCACAGCGTGACAACAGAACGAAAATGCGAGGTCATCCTCCAGGTGATGCTGCATCACGTGAATCGATACCTGCCGGTCGCCCTTGAGCATGACTTCGGCCAGTTCACGGCGACGATACGAGTCGGGGTCGCTCATACGCACGTCGGGTGTCCTGGCGAAGAAGGGACCTGGGTGCAGTTTATCGACGAGCTTTATAACCAGCTCACTGGCGGGCCGGGGCTCTCATGGGTCGACGCCGAAGGGATGGAAACGCTACAGCCTAAGAAGGTCGAGAAGAAATGAACTGTCCCTTTTATGGACGCATGGCCTATCAATCCCACTTATACGGCGCTCCGGCTCTCGCGCTTCTGCTGGCGACGCAGGGCAACCAATGCGCCCTCGTGACGACCGTCCACTCGCCTTGCATGTTCGACGCGGTGCAGGCTGACTGGCGAGCTTGCCCGCGGGTAGGAGACATGCTGGTCGGGCCAGTCCTTAGCTATCCTGCCGGAGACTCGAAATCGTGAAGACGCCTCAACAGATCCGCGAGCTGATCGAAGATATGCGCGCGAATGAGTTCGAACCGGCTCCGAGCTGTCTCAAGGTCCTAGAGTGGGTTCTTAGCGGCGGTGATGAGGCGCTCTGCGAGCTGGAGCTATACGCCTGGGTCGGCGAAGACGAACTCGGCTCTGGTGAGATCGGCATCAAGCAAGGCATGGTAGCTGCCGGTATGATCCCGCTCTGCGCGATCAAGAAAGAGAAGATGGCGAAGCTGAAAGACCGGATGCAGCTTCAGTCGGACACGTGGGGCAAGAAGATCAGCCTCGTCCGGTTTGTGTTCGCAGAGGTCGTCGACGAGACATGAGTGAAGCTAAGCGGTCATCGCTACTCCCGAGAATCGCGCCTCACATCGACCCGGAGCGAGGCGAAGAAATAGTCGTCGAGGTTCTGCGCGAAGGGAAGGTCGTCGCCTGTATCTACGGGACGCGCGAAGGTGTCCAGATCGTCGGGCTAGGAGATCGACGAAGTGCGGATCTGCACCCGTTCGGCCTTACGGTTGAGGGGGTGGGGACGCGAAGCGTTGTAGTCCCCCTGCTACTCGATCGCGAGCAATGTCCCTGGTGCTTCGGCTCGAAGATCTTCAAAGAGCAAGAGTGTCCAGTCTGCCGAGGTGCCTCGTGAACGCGAGCCAAGCGCTCAAAGCCCTTCGCAAGGCACTGGGGATGACTCAGACTACCTTCGCGGTGACCGTCGCTCATCTGGCGGTGACGACAGTTGCGCGTTATGAGACGAGCCATCCGCCGAAGGGAGATGTTCTCCTGCGGCTCGCAGCTATAGCGGAGCGAGAAGCGGAGAACGTCCAGCACAGCGCCGCGGCAAGATGTACTCTCGCCGATTGTCGGGATCTCTTTCGCGCGACTTTCAACGAGGAGATCTTTCCCAAGATAGGGACTGGTCTGATCCAGGGGGGAAACGGCGGGTATCTTCTCCTACGGTTAGAAGGGGAAGAGGAGATCAGCTTTGCTAGAGACTTCCTTGAGACCATCCGAGCCTCACACTCGAACGACCCAAGCAAGGCTCAACTTGCACGTGAGGCGCTTGAGGAGCTTCGCTCCGCTGGTGCGACCGTCGCCGAGTTGCTCGCGAGAGAGGTAGTCGACCATACGTGACCCGATTAGCGATCCGCGGCATAGCCGACCGGAAAATTCAGTTCGAAGAGCGCGTCGATGTGAAGGCGAAGGACGAGGATACGCTTCTTCCAGCTATCGCAGAGCGGCACGCGAAGTTCATGCTGGCCTTCGCGCTGCATGTGATCGAGATCGAGTTCCTCGACGAGCCGAATCCACTTGAGCGGTTCTACCGCTTCGGTACCGATCCATCCGCGATGGTGCAGCCGATACGGGTCGACTTGACCAAGCTATGAGCTACCCGCTTTATTACGCATGGAAGCTCAAGGCGCTCTTCGGCCCGGCTGGGTCGTCTCTATACCGCCAGCGCTGCCGGATCGTCGCACGAGGGAGCCTTAACGCGCGACTAGTCGAGTTCGTCGGCGGCGAGCGACATATCGTTTCCGGGAACGCTCTGCGGCGTAACCGATGACAGCTATCGTCGGGTGGCTAGAACCTCGCTATTCGCATCCTGTCCTGGGTCGCTCTCGCCGTTTCGGTCGGCGCGCTGATCCAGGTCGCAATCGCTCAGCGTCGCTTGAGAGCTTTTATGAGAAAACTTCAGCAACCGCCTTTCAACTTTGAACGCAAGATCGAAAGCCGAGTCCGTGCGATAGACGGCACTCAGGAGGTCACGCTCGCCTGCGGTCACTCGCTCGTGATGATCATCCCGCTGCCGGACTCGCAGCAGCTCCTAGCCTGCGCCCAGTGCGTCAACGACTGGATCGAGTAGCAGCGCATGCAGTTAGATCACCGAGTTCGAGATGCGATCGCTTGGACCATAGCGAGACACCTGTACTGGTTCGAATGGGCTGACCGCCATCCTGGAGAAATAGCAAGCCCAGCCCAAGCGCTTCAGGACCTAGACATCACCGAACGTTTGATGAACGACGCGCGATTCGTTGCAAAGGTAAAATCGCTGTCCGTCGCAGTAGAACTCGCCATCGATGGCGATAAAATGGAAGACTTCGACGCGAACCAGCAACGCATTGCAAACGAACTGCGAAATGGCGCTCGATTCATCGGCATGCGGCTTGACTGATGGAGAAGCTATGAACCGCCGAAATCTATTCCAAAGTTTCCTCGCGCTCTTCTGCGCAGCGAAGGTGCCGAAGCTTGCGGCAGCCAAGCCAGCTGACGCGGGAACCGTCGATCGTCTGCCCCGTCCCAGTGACGGAAGCGACGACCCTTGTTTTGTCGCACTACGGAACGGAAAGAACAACGACTAAACCGCTCTTCTAAGCGTCCCCGAAACTGACCCATCTCTCTGTATCAATCGCCCCGTGGGAATCGTCTCACGGGGCTCTCAAGCTCAACCGTCCTGCTTCAAACTCCTACCAATTAAATCGAATAGCCAAAGCCTTTATCAAAAGGCTCGGAAGCGCTGACGGCTCCGTGTACCATCCGTGTACCATCCGTGCCTCGTTTTACGGCTCCAGTGAAATATATGAACGAGTGTTTTCTGTAACTTACTGAAAACAAGTACCGGTCTAGAGATCGATTCCCTCCCTGGCCACCATTCTTTCTCACTTTAAAATCAATAACTTACAGATGGCGCAAATTTCGTGTACCATTCGTGTACTATCCGGAGACTCAAACGAGCCGAAATCGACATAAAATCTTTCGTATGGTTACGCTCTACCGAAGGCACCTCAACGACTGCAAAGATAAGCGCCCGCGGGGCGACCGCAAGTGGACTAAATGCGGCTGTCCGATCTGGGCTACCGGAACGCTGGATCGCTGGGTGCGCGAATCCATCGGAACGGTCAATTGGAAGAAGGCCGAACAGCAGGTCGCGCAGGCGATCGTAAGAGGGACCTGGGAAGCGATACCGGAAGGGACGACCGGATCGGTTCCGAGCGCTGTCGGCATGTCCGTTGAGGACGTCTGTCAGAAGTTTCTCAACGATGCAACGGACGGACGCCATCTCAGTAAAGAGACCGTCAAAAAGTACACTCTTCTGCTGCGACGCTTGAAGGAGTTCGCGGCGCTCCGAAGCATCGACAGTTTCAGCGCGATCACGACCGATCACGTTCGCATGTTCCGCGAGACCTGGAAGCTCAGTCCGCGGACCGCGATGAAGCATTTAGAGCTACTGAAATCGTTCTTTCGTTTCGCGACGGAAAACAAGTGGATTCCGGAGAATGTAGCGAAGCCGGTTCGCGCTCCGAAGCCGAAGGACACGCAAGCGATGCCGTTCACTCAAGAAGAGATGAAGCGGATCTATGAGGCGTGCGACATGATCGATCCTTCGTTCGGACACCATCGCTACGCCGATGGCATCACGCGAGATGAGCTGCTGACCTTTATTCTCGTGCTCCGATACTCCGGACTGCGTATCGGCGATACGAGCCTACTCGATACCGATCGCGTTCAGGATGGCAGAATTTTTCTGTACCAGCAGAAGACCGGCCAGCACGTCTACGCTCCACTTCCCCCGATGCTGATCGAGAGACTGAGCGCTATCCGGCTCCGCCACGGAAAGTATTTCTTCGTTGCAGGCGACTCCTTCGATCCTGAGATCGTCAGCGAGATCTGGCGAAACAAGATCGCTCGCGTATGCAAGATGGCTGGAATCGAGAAGGGTAATCCACACCGCTTCCGGCATACGTTCGCTGTTGAGCTTCTGCTGGCTGGTACGCCGCTGGCTACGGTCTCTATGCTGTTAGGTCATACCTCGATCAAGACGACCGAGCGTCACTATAGCGCGTGGACTCGCTCTCGTCAGCAGCACCTCGAAGCCGAGGTCGCGAAGACTTGGGAAGGTGCTGACATCTTGAAGCGTCCGGCGAACGTGATCATGTTCAAGAAGAAGGGGTAGCGAATGAACGAGAACGAGCTTGGAGTTAAAGCGACCGTACTGCTCAAGACGATCGAGGCGCTTATAGACGCTGGACCGGAGGCATGGGTAAAGCTCCGACTCCAGCGAATCCGGAAGCAACTCATCGGTATGGAATTGATTCCGGACAGCAGCTCAGCAGACGGAATGTTTCGCGAGGGAGCTTCTCTATGAACAACACGCAGGCATCGCTATTTCCGCTCGGTCTGATCGTCGCGACGCCGGGGGCGCTCGGAGCCGCGGCGGAGAAGCAGATCGAACTTGCTGCTCTGATCCGTCGACACGCTACCGGCGACTTCGGCGATCTCGATGAGCACGACCTCGCGATGAATACCGCAGCTCTCACGACCGGCGATCGAATCATGAGCGTGTACGAGATCAGCGGCGCTCGTCTCTACGTGATCACTGAAGCAGATCGAAGCGCGACGACCGTCCTGCTACCGGAGGAATATTGATTGCCTCGCACGAAGAAGACGGACGTCTACCGCAACGGCAAGGTTCACGTGCTCCGTCGCCAGTGCCCGACATGCATCTTCTTCCCCGGTAATCGAATGGACCTGGAACCGGGCCGCGTCGAGGGTATGGTCGCGCAGTGCGAGCGAACGCAAGGCTGCATCCCATGTCACTCGACGACTTTCAGACAAGACCCGCAGGGCGAAGCGGTCTGCAAGGGCTTCTTCGACCGACACGCGACGGTGCCGCTAATCGTCGCGGACAAGCTCGGCTATATCGAATGGCAGGATCTGAAGACTAAGGACAAACGATGACAACGAACGAACGCGGGAACGAGATCTATCGAGACGCTGAAGCTGACGAGAAGCTCGGCACGGAGCGAGGAGTCGACCGATACCACTATGACTTCGAAGCGCTGCGAAGCTGGCGGCAGTTCGACACGAATCAGGACGCTTGGTATTTCGGCGTCTGGGTCGACGTCGCGAACATGCGCACGTTCACTTATGCGGAAGGGGATCGCTCGCTCGTGATCTGCCCGACGCTGGAGTCGTTTCGCGCTGAGCTGAAGAGCGCGGAGGAGTTCTATGGATCGCCACCTCCGGCTGCGGTCGCTATAGGAGCTGACGGCGTCATCACGAAGTACTTCGACGACCGCCCAACGGCTGACGGTCCCAGAGGCAGCTCCGCGCTTGCGCGAGCACTTGGGGCGGAGTGATGCCCGCGCGATACATCGTTGACGTCGAGGAGCTTCGCGATCGCGAAGGATTCGTTGTGAGCCTGAGAAAGATCAACATCGACCCGCAGGGTTATCTGATCGCTTCACACTCCGGGCATCGGCTCGCTTCACTGCTCGGCAAGATATCCAAACGGATCCAGGACGAGGAGGAGCAGAAGAAGGAACGCGATCCGATCGAGGAACATCACGATGGTTCTCCGCCCGAGCCGGATTGCGATTGCTCGTTCTGCAATCAGAAGCGCATCCGGTTTATCGGAGTCGTGAAAGCGATGTTTTTGGAAGCGACGAAGGATCCGGAGGAGCAGCAGAAGGAACGCTCGCCGATCGATCATCAGGCTCGCGCAACTATCAAAGTCGCTGAGGCGGCAGCGATCGCAGGGTGCGGAGAGCGCGCGATCCGAGAAGGGATTCGGAGCGGCAAGATCCCGCACCTAAAAACGGGTCGCAATATCCTGATTCCGCGCTTCGCGTTTCTCAAGTGGATCGAGTCTGGCAAAGGGATGGACTGATGAAAGCGCAGCAAGTCACGCCAGCGGGACAGCAGGTTCTTTTGAATGATCTCGAACTCGCTCGATACTACGGCGTTTCTATCGCAACGGTAAGAAAGTGGAGACTTCGCGGACAGGGCCCGAAATGGATAAAGCTTGGCGCTTTAGTCCGATATCGCGTCGACGACGCGCAAGCGTATCTGAATAGCCTGCCATTGGGCGGTGGGGACGAAAGAAGGCAAATGCAGGGAGGAGGACCAGCTGCGAACTCGCCTCGCGATCGACAGCGAGCGAGCTTCGCGAAACTAAGCGCGTTCGACTGATCGCCGTGTAGAATCTCTCGGCTTTCGGCTGAATGTCGCTCAGAATCGCTCTGAGCCCGCCTTATCGCCGGGTCTCGTCGAGCTACCGGTCGGATATTCTTCTCTGCTCTCGCGTCGCTTTCGGCTTCAAATTGATATCCGGAAACGGCTCCGGCGATACGCCGTCAGATCGCCACGTCTTTAATTGAGCCATCGGTCGGTTCTGCCGGTAGTAGATCCAGGCTCGGAAGCAGAGAGCGATCAGGTGCTCATTCGGCAGCTTCGCCTTAGCTTGTCGCTCCGCCATCAATCGCTCGCGCAGATGTCGAGCCGGATTCTCCGCCGACAACATCTCTCCGGTTCGCAGCTCTTCGAAGAAGCGATCGCAGGCTACTTGATCCTGCGCTGAAAAGAGGTAGTAGCAGAAGCCGACCAGGGTATTCGATACGAAAGCTCTGTGCTTTAACGCTGCCACTGCGGCGAAGCATACCGGCAGCTTCGAGTCGGCCAACACTCGGTCGACTACTTCGGCTTTACTCGGTCTCTGATTCCCGCCAGTGCCGCGGGTGATCCCGTAGTTTTCATAGATCAGTAGCCAACCGGCGATCGCCGCGAGATTATTCGCGTTCGCGACGCCTTCGAGCTGAAGAATGTTTCCGCAGGTTCTCGTTACGCCGATGTCGGTCTTTCTCATAAGCTCGGGGTCGACGTTGTAGATAACATCGACCTCGAACGGAACGCCCGCTCGCGCGCACGCCGTTAGACGATGCTGGCCGTTGAGCAGGACCATATCCTTATCGAACGCGATCGCCGAATCAATTGGGTTATAAACCCAACGACCCTCCGCCATGTCGTTCTCGTATCTTTCGAGAACGCGCTTATTCAGATTGCGATTCCGAGTATTGTTCGTAAGAAAGAACCGAGCCTCCTCGGGTGTAATGACCGTTCGCTGACGAAGAGATGGGCGACTAGTAGCGATCCGTTTAGCGGGCTCTGAATAGATCCGATCTGTAGTGGGCAACAGCGGAGGCTGTAGTGGCTCGCCGTTCGCGCGTCGTGCTTCAGGTTTATTCGTCATGACGTTTATCACTTCTGCCATCGCCGGTGAACTCCCTCGAGGACGCTCCGCGGAATTCGTAGCGAGACACTCCCTCGCTTGCCCCGCTTGACCGGCTTATGAAACTTGAGAACGCCGGGCTCGTCGCGGAACAGATCGCGTATCGTGTTACCGCAGACGCCCCAGAGCTTAGCTACTTCGGCCACCGAGTAATGTCGCTCCTCGAACTGCTGGACCGGCCCGCGGATCTCCGTAACTTCGGTGGCGTGTTTGATCGCCTCTCTGATCGCCGCTCTCATCGTCGCCGCCTCCCGTATGTCGTTGTTCGCTTCTTCGCCTTGATCACTTCGTTCGTCAGCGGCGCTCTCGACTCAGCGCGGACACTCGGTAACCGCCTCTCGCCGGGCTCCCGTTTGATTCCGACATTCGCTAGTCGCGCCATATGATCTTCGTTGTCGTTGAGCCGGAACATACTTTCTCCTTTTCGCTGTCGATGCTGGGACGTTTGGCGGCGGCCAACGGGCACTCAGTATCGAGTTTCACGGGCTGCAATGGTTTATTGAATGTCATTACCGACAGCCATATACTCCCGTGCCAGATCACCTGAAGCCGCTCTTTCCATGTCATCTTCCAGCGAGTCGTCACAATCCCATCCTCGGATCGATGCGCCGGTAGAGCGATGTATTCTGGCTGATCTTTCGCGTAAGTGACTATCGCTATCGCCTGACCTGGAATTATTTCGCTAATCGGTGTCATTTACCTTCGATCTCCTTCACGGCAGCGGCAGCACGGCGAAGATGGCCAATCGTGAGTACGACTTTACGCCCATCCTGCCAAAGCTCAACGTCATCCATGCGAATAGATCCGGGCGGATCAGTATAACGTTCTGCGTATTCCGCGAACGGCTTCAGCGCCTCAAGCGCCAGCGCCAGCTTCTTCTCTGCCTCCGATTCGCGGGCGAGTAGAACGGCGCGTATGCCAGCAAGGCGAGCTTTGATAGGCTCGGCTGTTTCTCCCAAATTCGCCATCATTCCGTCCCAGTAAACCTTCGCCAGCCGCTCTACTTCTGCCTCGCTAACCCCGCTGGGCGTGCGAAACCCTAAGCTTTTCAAGCATTCTCGATTCTCGGTGTAATCGTGATCTTCCGGTAGCATTACCGTCCCTTCTCCCCCGCTGGGCGTGCGGGCTACTCCCAGCAACGCCGTAGCGCTCTGCTCTGGCCCTGCGTGCCTTGATCGCGGCGAGGTCTACTTCTGACATACGCCCTTCCGTTTACGTCTCGACTGACTCCGTATAGCCACGAACCGGTCGAGGATCTGGTCGAGTAAGTCCCACTGAACGCCGGTCATCATTCCGTGAGACTGCCGCAGGATCAGAGAGACCGGCTCGACCTGCGGCGGCTTCGGCGCTTCGACCGGCTCCGTTTCGCCTGTAGCCGCGGGCCGAACGTAGCGACCCTCGTCGTCGAAGCGATACGGGTTACTCGCCATCGGCGTTCTCCTGCGGCTGCTGCTTCGGCGACTGCCACGCCAGCAGCTCCTGCTCCAGGCGGGACACCTCCGCGATAGTCAGTGTGGCTCGCGCTGGGCTGGATGCCTTGAGGCTTACGATCTTATCCACCAGGAGAGTAAGCTCCCGCTGTTCGTCGGGCGATGGGTCTTTGCTCGGCTCGATGTAGGCTTTCGCTTCGTTCGACGGTGGTAAGTCACCACACCGGCAGCGCTCGACGCCGCTATGACCCTTGCGCTCGACTACTTCCCATCCGGACCCGGCACAGTAGCGGCAGGCCGGATTAGCCGCGGATCGGTTGACTACCTCCGGGAATAACCGGAGCCAGATATTCCGTAAGTCGCCGAGTCCAGGCCACTCCTGAAACTCGACAGCCTCATCGACCACGGCTCGAACGCGCTTCAAGTCACCGGGCGCTTTCTCGATCAGCCAGTTTACAATCTCATTCACCCCAGCCGGGTGTTGCGGAAAGTAAGGCAAGCTAGCCAGGCGCATTACTTGGTAGACGACCTGTTCTCGGAAGTCAGCCATTTAGTTCTCCAGAGATTAGTTGCTCAGTAAACCGATCACTGCGGTCTCGTTTCTTAGTCACAGGCGGTGGCTCCGGCATTCCGTTCGACAGCCACTCGAATAGAGTAAGTGGACAGAAGTCCCAGCCCTTCGTGGCCCAGTAAGCTGCGTACTTCTCGTGCTTGCGTTCTAACTCCTCTAAGTCAAGATCGCCGGAAGTGTACGAGGCGATTAGTTGCTGCTGAACTAACTGGAGCGTTTCAGTGCCGCGCTGCTTACGGTGGCGATCCCATACGAGACCGAAGACCCGCAGAAACTCTCGGCTCTGCGTCGGTTCGGTGAGAGATCGATCCCGAGACTCGCGGGGCTTGCGCGATCGCGGCGGCGGCGGAAGCAGCGCCGCGGGCTCTGGCTCTGGCTCTGGCTCTGGCTCTGGCTCTGGCTCTGGCTCTGGCTCTGGCTCTGGCTCTGGCTCTGGCTCTGGCTCT
>Ga0193716_1001119_pt1 | contig 15889 bp, 17 predicted proteins | sample U2c1metaG_FD_145901 | JGI IMG/M metagenome (GOLD analysis project Ga0193716, IMG submission 145901) | Soil microbial communities from a riparian zone of the East river system, Colorado, United States - U2c1 | ecosystem: Environmental > Terrestrial > Soil > Riparian zone | place: USA: East River...
GGACACGCGGCTTTTGCAGCATCTGTTGCTGCTGCCCATGCTGCTGGTGTCTTTTTGGGCCTCCCTCAAGGTGCAATGGCGTCCCATCCTGATCGCCCTGCCCCTGCAGTTGATTCTTGGCGCGGTGTTTGCTGCCATGGCGTATCCGGTGATGATTCTCTCCGAGGTCATCATGGTCACGGACCAATCGCATGGGACCGCTCTTTCACAAGTGGTCAGCGCCTGGAGCGATCCTTTTTGGGTCACGCTGTGGCTGGCCAGCTTCGTGAGTTTCTTGCCGGCGTACGGATTTGGACTGGCCCTGGTGACGGGACTGGCTTTGTATACCCGCTTTCGCGATTCCGAAGTGCGGCTCGCCGCGCTGGAGCGTGAGTGGAGCGCCGCGCGCCTGGCGGCGCTGCGCATGCAGCTATCGCCGCATACCTTGTTTAACCTGTTGCATACGATCCGCGGACATATCGAGTGGGATCCCAAGGCCGCGCAGTCGATGGTGGTACAACTGGCCGATCTGCTGCGGCGTTTGCTCAACGCCGGTGAACGCGATTTTTCGCGGCTGGCCGATGAGCTGCACTTTGCAAATCTCTACCTGGAGCTGCAGCAGCGGCGCTTCACCGACCGCCTCATCGTGGTACTGCCGAATCCGGTTGAAGTCCCTGCGGTATGGGTGCCGAGCTTGATACTGCAGCCGCTGATCGAGAACGCGGTGGTTCACGGCATATCGGGCCATCAAGGCATCGTGACGGTGAGCGTGAGCGTGACGATGGTCGACGATACGGTCTTGCTGCGCGTCACGAACTCGATGAGCGCGGACCGAGTCGTGGGGGCGGACGGGATCGGTCTTAAGAATGTGCGCGAGCGCATGGCCGTCCAATTCGAAGGACGAGCCAGCCTCATCGCCGGCGCTCAAGGCAGCGAATGGATCAGCGAAATCAGGATGCCGGCCATACGCGAGTCGCCCCCCGCCATGCGCGAGGCCGCAGTCGGCGGCAAATTGCACACCACCACGCTCGTCGGCACATGATGGATGTCATCATCGTGGACGACGAGGCCGCCGGCCGTCGTACGTTGCGCGAATATTGCGAGGCAGAAAAAGATCTGCGCGTGGTGGGCGAATTCGGCGATGGCGAAGCAGCTCTCACCGCCATTCGCGCCACGCCGCCGCAACTCTTGTTCTTGGACATCCAAATGGACCCGTTGAACGGCATTGACCTGGCGCGGGCGCTGGAGCCCTCGCAGCTGCCTTCACTGGTGTTCGTCACCGCCTACGATACCTACGCGCTCGAGGCCTTCGAGGTGTGCGCGGTGGACTACCTGCTCAAGCCCTTCGATCAGGAACGGTTTCGCAAAACCCTGGCGCGCGTGCGGCCGCGGCATTTGAACTCGAACGCGGAACGGCAGACCTTGCTGGCAGGATTGCTCGCGCAATTGGAGCGTGGCGCTCGGGCGCCGAGCGAGGAGAAAGCCCGTCTGCTCGCCGAGTTCGGCGGCCATTTGCATGTCATCGACGCGACCCAGGTGGAGATGATCGAGGCGGACCGCAACTACGTCGTCATCCGCGTCGGCAAGGACAATTTCCATGCCCGCAGCACGCTGCAGCAGGCGGAATTGGCGCTGCGCTCGCAGGCCATGCTGCGCATCAGCCGCTCCTGCCTGGTTAATCTGAATTATGTCAAAGAAGTAAACCGCACCTTGCGGGGCGACTTCATCTTGGTCTTGGCCGGCGGCGCCACCGTGACCAGCAGCGAAGGGTTTCGCGGCAAGGTAAAAGAGTACTTGAGCACCTTGAGAATATCCTAGCCGATCAAAGCAGTTCGTCGGGTGCGAACGGCGAGAGGAGCTTGAGCCATAGCCGCTCGGTTCGGCTGGTTTCCGGGTCGGTGTGCCAGATTTTCTGCATCCCGGCCTCGCCGCTCACCCATTCGACGTGATTGTTGGCATCCAATTGCAGCTTGTAGCTGCAGTCCGAGCTCAAGTCATCCAGAAGGCTCGTGATCTGCCGGGCGATCTCGGCGCTGCTGATCACCAGTCCCAACTCACTGTTGGTCCTGGCCGAGCGCTCGTCCATATTCAGCGACCCGACGAAGACGATTTTCTGATCGATCACCAGCGCTTTCGCGTGCAGGCTCGCATTCGAGCTGCGGAAAGGATGAAAGCGCGCGTGCTTCTGCCCCAATTTCGGGCGCATCTCGCGAACATCGACGTCGAGCTTGAGCAGCGCCACCCGATAGCGCGCCCAGCCGATATCCACCAGCGGCGAATCGGTCGATGCCAGGGAGTTGGTCAGGATTCGCACGCGCACGCCGCGAGCGACCAAGTCGCCGATCAACGCGACGCCCTGCTTTCCCGGGATGAAGTACGGCGAGATGATGATGAGCTCTTCTTTCGCCGTTTTCATCAGCGCCCTGATGTCACTGGCGATGGTGAGCTCTTCTTCAGGGGAAGTCTCACTGGCAATCTTGGCCGGCCCATCCGCCAGCACCGTCGCCGGCACCCAGATGAGCTGCACATTGCGCGCGTTGAGGTCATGCTCCAGCCAGCTGGCGTTCACGGAAAAGTCGGGCTCCACCAGCGGCGGCGCCGACGGGTCCTCGGGACTCATCGCGCCTGCCACCGAGCCGATCGGAATAGCGTACTTGCTGTTCCAGAACGCATCGAACGATGCAGACAGCGCCGGCACGATGGGTCCGGCCGCGACCACGTCCAAATCGACGAAATTGCTGTGCGGATCGAGCGTGAAATACGCATCGCCGATGTTGCGGCCGCCGGTGATGGCGAGCGCGTTGTCTGCGACGAATAATTTGTTGTGCATCCGATGATTGATGCGCCGAATGTCCGTGGCCGAAGCGATAAAGCGGGTCCACGTCCAGAATCTTCCGGCGGTAAAAGGATTGAATACCCGCACTTCGACGTTGGCGTGCGAACTCAAATGCATGAAGCGCCGGTCTTCACCCACCGTGTTCAGATCATCAACCAGCACCCGCACCCTGACGCCGCGGTCCGCCGCCAGGCGAACGTGATGCAGCAGTGTCCGCGAGGATTCATCCTCGTGAATGATGTAGTACTGAATGTCGAGCGTGTGTTCGGCATGATCTGCCAGCGCGATCAGGCTCGCGAATGCCTCATCGCCCGAGGACAGCAGCCTGATGCCGGAAAGATTTTTGCCGACTTCGTCGCTGACGACGATGCGGCCGAGCGTGGTGGTGCCGGGCTCCTGAAAGGCAACCGAGCGCGTCTTTTCGACATGCCGCGGCAAGCCGGCGCAGCCGGATAACACCAGTACTGCGGCGGCCAAGAGACAGGTATTGCGCATCGCGACATGATATCAGGCACACTTTGCACCGATGCGGACACAACGCCACATTCGCAGTTTTGTCTTGAGAGCCGGCCGCACCACCGCGGCGCAGGAACGCGCACTCGGCGAACTGTGGCCCACTTACGGCATTGAATCAGGCGCCGGCGCGGTGGACCTTGCGGCCATTTTTGGCCGCAATGCGCCGCGCTGTCTCGAAATCGGCTTTGGTGCCGGGGAAGTGATTGGGAGTTTGGCGGAGAACAATCCGCATATCGACTACCTTGGAATCGAGGTGCACCGTTCAGGAGTCGGGCGGCTTCTGCTTCGGGCCCATCAAGGCAATTTGAACAACTTACGCGTCATCTGCGACGACGCCGTGGATGTGCTGCGCGATCGCATCGGCGACCAATCCTTCGATGAGGTGCTGGTGTTCTTTCCGGACCCGTGGCACAAGAAGCGTCATCACAAACGGCGCTTGATCGAGCCTGCGTTCGTGTCCCTCGTCGCGGCAAAGCTGCGCGTGGGGGGTACTTTGCGGCTTGCCACCGATTGGCAGGACTATGCGGAGCAAATGCTGGCGGTCTGCAACGCGAATCCGGCGCTTCGATCATTGAGTCCGGACCGCAACTTTGTGGCGCGGCCCGAGTTCAGACCCCCCACGCGCTTCGAGCGGCGCGGCGAGCGCTTGGGTCACGGTGTATGGGATCTGGCCTATTCAAGAGGCGAGAAAACTGCCGCGAATGCCGTCGACGATGAACTGCACGGCGAGCGCAGCGAGGATCACGCCGGATAGCCGGCTCATGACATTGGCGCCGGTGACGCCGAACACCTTCATGAGCCGCGGCGTTGCCAGCATCAGCAGCCAGCAGACCACCATCACGAAGAACACAACCCCCAAGAAAGCGGTGAACTGCAGGGGTTTCCCCCACAGCTCGCCTGAAGTCAGCAAGATGGTGGCAAGCGCGCCCGGACCTGCGATGAAGGGAAACGCCAGCGGAAACACAGATATGTCGTCGCGCGTCTTGGCTTCTTCTTTTTCGGGAGTGGTCGATTTGGTGCCCGAGGTGCGGGCGAAAACCATGTCCAGGGCGATCAAGAACAACAGCGTTCCGCCGGCGATGCGAAACGAACTCAAGGAGATGCCCATGATGTCGAGAAACTTCGCGCCCACCAAGGCGAACAAGACACAGATGATCAGCGCAATCGCCGCCGCTTTGCCGGCCATTTTTTCCTTGTAGCGTGCGCTTGCCCCTTCAGTCAGTCCGGCGAACAGGGGAATCAAGGAAATGGGCTCAACCACCACGAAAAAGACTACAAAAAATTTGATGAGCTGTTCGACCATGTAATGTTGCTGCGCGCAAAAATTACATATTGCGCGAATGGCTCATTGGGAGTTGAATTGTGCGAGGAGCATAGCAGACGGGGGCGGCGATGAACGTAATCAGGCCGGTCGTAGGCGAGTGGTACCGGGGCGGCACCAACGAGCTCTTTGAGGTCGTGGCGATCGATCATCAAGACGAGACCATCGAGATTCAATACTTCGACGGCACCGTTGCGGAAATGGATTTCGATTGTTGGAATGAGCATCTGCGCGACGATCTCATCGAGGTTGCCGATGCACCGGAAGATTGGTCGGGCGCCGTCGACGTCGAAGCCGAAGATTTGGGCCGCGAGTTCGAGGACAACGCGAGGACCGCCTGGTCCAATCCGAACGAGCGCTCACTGCGCCGATAATCCTGCAGCAGCGCCTCTTAAGCCGCAGCGTAGGCCGCTTCGCGCGCCGAGACGACGTTCAACGGCTTTCGCAAAAGCACCAGCAGGATCAATCCGGGCACCGCGCTCAGGCACGTGATGGTGAAAAAATGCGCCCATCCCACCACGGGCACCAGAACGCTCGCGATATAACCCGTTAGGTTTCGCGGCAGTATGGCGATGGCAGACAAGATCGCGTATTGCGTCGCGCTGAAATTGACCGAGCACAGCGACACCAGGAACGCGACGAATGCCGCCTGCCCCATTCCCCCGACCATGGTGTCCAAACAAGTCGCGAGCGCCAGCAGCCAGATTTTTTTTCCCGCCACGGCGAGCCACGCGTACAGCAAATTGGTGAGCGACTGGCCAATGCCGAAAATCAGCAGCGAGCGAAACGTTCCCCAGCGGATATAAATCCAGCCGCCGAGCGCGACACCGACCATCGTCGACACGGTCATATTGACCTTGCCGAAGATGCTCAATTCGTGCAGTGAGAATCCCACTCCTTGGATCATGAACGTGCTGTACAGACTCAACGCCAGCGCATCACCCACTTTGTATAGAAGTATGAGAATCAAAAAACCCCACATGCCTTTCTGCGAGAGCAACGCGCGCAGCGGATGCCACACGGCCGCCGCCAAGGTTGCGGGCCGCACGCCGGGCACCGCGGGCTCGGGCGCCCACAGCGTCGCGAGCATGGTCGCCGCCATCAGGCAGGCCACGAACAAAAAAGCCAGACGCCAGCCGAGGCTGCCGGCGATGTAAACAAGCACGGCGCCGGCCAGCATGGCGGCGGTGCGGTAACCGAACGCCTGCGTGGCGGCCGCGAGGCCCCGCTCGCTTGGCGGAATCGTGTCTACCCGATAGGCGTCGACGACGATGTCCTGCGACGCCGACAAGAAAGCCAGCAACACTGCGATGGCGCCCAGCAACGGCAGCTCCCTTGCGGGAGAGATGAATCCCATGACGCCGATGCAGACCGTGAGTCCAGCCTGATAGATCAGGATCCAGCCGCGGCGCCTTCCCAAAAACGGCGGTAGATAACGATCGAGGAAAGGCGCCCAGAGAAATTTGATGTTGTAGGGCAGTGCCGCCAGCGAAAATATGCCGATGGTCTTGATGTTCAGGCCTTCCGAAGCCAGCCACGCCTGCAGCGTGAAATTGGTGAGATTGAAAGGCAATCCTGAGGCAAAGCTCAACAGGAGCACAGCCATCATGCGCTTGTCACCCAGCGCCTGCAGGAGTGTGGGCTTGGTGAGTTCGGTCAAAGGCAGCCAGGAGTCGTGACGATGTGCATCGCGCGCGATAATATCAGTCCCCATGACCTTGGCGTATCAAAGTGAGTTCATCGACCTGTGCGTGCAACTGGGCGTTCTGCGATTCGGCAGCTTTACGCTCAAGTCCGGGCGCGAAAGTCCTTACTTCTTCAATGCCGGATTATTCAACACCGGCGCCGCAATCGCCGCCGTGGGGCGAGCCTACTCGGCCGCGATCGCAGCCTCCGACCTGAAATTCGACATGTTGTTCGGGCCCGCCTACAAAGGCATTCCGCTCGTGACCATTACCGCGGCGGCCCTGGCGGAGCGGCATAGCCGCAATACGCCCTTTGCCTTCAACCGTAAAGAGGCCAAGGAGCACGGTGAGGGCGGCAAGATCGTGGGCGCCCCACTGCAGGGCCGCGTCTTGATCGTCGATGATGTGATCACGGCGGGGACGGCCATTCGCGAGTCCCTAGATATCATCCGGGGGGCCGGGGCAACGCCCGCCGGAGTGCTGCTCGCGCTGGATCGCCAGGAACGCGCATCCGGCAGCGACTTTTCGGCAGTGCAAGAAGTGCGCAGCCAGTACCAAATACCCGTGATTTCCGTGGTTAATCTGGCCGACCTCATGCACCATGTCTCTGAAGTAGGCGAAGCGGGCGACCTCTCGAACATGAGGCTGTATCGCGAGCGGTATGGCCTCGCAGACTGAGGAATTGCCCCTAGAAAACGCCGTCCGCTCCGCTCACAATGGCGGCCGCTTCATCTCGAGGATAGATTCTTGAAGAATGTCGCTTGGATACTCTGCGTATGCGCACTGCTTGCCTTGAGGGTAGCGGAAGGCGCCGCGCCCACCGGCCCTGCGAATAACGGCAGGGTCCTGTACAAGTGGGTGGACTCCGACGGCGTAACGCACTACGGTGATCGCGTCCCGCCGGAATACGCCTCCCAGGAACAGCATGTCCTCAACTCGCGGGGTTATGAGATAGACCATCGCGATGCGCAGAAGACGGCGCAGCAAGTAGCCGCTGACGAGCGCAAGAGACTCGAGGCAGAGCAGAGCCAAACTCGCGACAAGAACTTGTTGAGTACCTATGCATCGGTTCAAGAAATCGAACGCCTGCGCGACCAGCGAGTGCAGCTGGTGGCGGACCAGATCAAGGTGACCAATCAATTTCTCGAGACTCTCAATGGCCGCATGAAGAAAATGCGCGCCGATACCCTGCGCTTCAGACCCTATAGCGACGACCCCAGGGCCCCGCCCATGCCGGATCAAATGGCCGAGGACCTGGTACGGCTCACAACGGATATGCGCACGCAGCAGCAAAACCTGCAGCAGAAGCGCGCCGAGGAATCATCGATGAGCATTCAATTCGAAAGCGACATCGATCGCTTCAAAGAGTTGAAGCACATTCAATGACCCCGAAGACGCGAGTTTTGCTCGGGGTGACCGGCGGCATTGCCGCGTACAAAAGCCCGGATCTGGTCAGGCGGCTGATCGAACGCGGCGCCGACGTTCAAGTCGTGATGACCTCCGCCGCCCAGCGCTTCGTCTCGCCCATGACTTTTCAAGCCGTATCCGGCCGCCCTACCCGCAGCGATCTGTGGGACAACACGGCAGAAGCCGCCATGGGCCATATCGAGCTGGAGCGCTGGGCGCAGATCGTATTGATTGCGCCGGCCAGCGCCGATTTCCTGGCGCGGCTGGCGGGCGGCCGCGCCGATGATCTGTTGTGCACGCTGTGTGTGGCGACCGAAGCGCCCATCATGTTGGCGCCGGCGATGAACCGCGTCATGTGGGCGAACAAGGCGACCCGGGCCAATGTTGAAACGCTCATCGCGCGCGGAGTTCGCATCCTGGGGCCCGCGTCCGGCAACCAGGCCTGCGGAGAAGTCGGCGCGGGCCGCATGTGGGAACCTGTCCAGCTTTCGGAAGCCGTGCTGGCGCCGCCCGTCAATGCGGGCATTTTGGCGGGCCTGAACGTGCTGATCACCGCCGGCCCCACGCGCGAGCGCTTGGACCCCGTGCGGTATCTCACCAACCGCAGCTCCGGGAAAATGGGATTCGCGGTGGCGGAAGCGGCTCGCGAGGCGGGCGCGCATGTCACAGTGGTAACCGGTCCTGTGCAGCTGCAGACGCCGGTGGGCGTGACGCGCATCAACGTGGAAAGCGCGCGCGACATGTACGCCGCGGTTCACCGTCAGGTGGGCGATGCGGATATATTTATCGCGGCCGCGGCCGTCGCCGACTTTCAGCCGGTGACCGTGGCCAAACAAAAGATCAAGAAACAAGGCGGTTCGGTGAAGCTCGAGCTCGAACCCGCGCCCGACATCATCAAATCGGTGGCCGACATGGCGAAGCGCCCGTTCGTGGTGGGCTTCGCCGCCGAAACCAATGATGTCGAGGAGAATGCACGCATCAAGCTCAAGCGCAAGAAGCTCGACATGATCGCCGCGAACGAAGTCGGCGACGGGATTGCATTCGATTGCGAGGACAACGCGCTCACCGTCATTTGGCCCGGCGGAAAAATGGACGTGGCGCGCGGACCGAAAATCGACGTGGCGCGCGCGCTCATCGCGCTCATCGCCAATCGCCTGCCGCCTCCCGACGGCAGCCCGCGGCGCGGCGCGCGAAAACGCAGAACCACGGCGGCGCTGCCGCGCGAGCGTGTGCGCGGCCGTCGTCCGCGTCGAGTTTAAGAGCCCGATGCAACGCACAGTCAAGCTGCGGATCTTGGATCCGCGCATCGGGCGTGAATTCCCCTTGCCGCAGCACGCCACTCCCGGCTCAGCCGGCATGGATTTGCGCGCCTGCATCGATGCGCCGCTGATATTGCATCCTGGCAGCGCGGAACTGATACCGACCGGCGTGTCGATTTATATTGCGGACCCTGCTCTTGCCGCCATGCTCCTGCCGCGTTCGGGCCTGGGCCATAAGAGCGGCATCGTGCTGGGGAATCTCGTCGGCTTGATCGACTCCGATTACCAGGGACCGCTGATGGTGTCGGTCTGGAATCGCGGTGCCTCGCCCTTCACCATCAACCCCGGCGATCGGATCGCGCAGATGGTGATCGTGCCCGTGGTGCAAGTTGAGTTCGAGGTAGTCGAAGATTTTTCGGCCACGGCGCGCGGCACGGGCGGGTTCGGGAGTTCCGGACACAGCTGAGGCCGGCGACCGGGCGGATCGCTTGGCGCGTTAATCTCTGCGCTCGCCACCGAAATGGCGCTAGTGAGTTGCGCCGCCGGTAATCATGCTGATCCCATGGCAATTCGGGACTGGCCCGCCGATGAACGACCGCGCGAGAAGCTGCTCGAGAAAGGCGCCGCGGCGCTGTCCGATGCGGAGCTGCTGGCGATACTGCTGCGCACGGGAACGCGAGGGCGTTCGGCGCTCGACCTGGCCCGCGAGGTCCTCAGGAGCTTTCACTCGCTGCGCAAACTGATCGCCTCCGACCGGCAGCGATTTTGCGCCGAGCCCGGCCTGGGGCCCGCTCGCTACGCGGAATTGCAGGCTTCGGTCGAGATCGCCCGGCGGCAGCTGTCGGAGACCCTGCGCGCCGGCCCTTCTCTATCCAGTCCCCGGGCCACCCGGGATTTTCTTACCGCGCGGCTGCGCGATTTGGAACACGAAGTGTTCTGCTGCCTGTACCTCGACAAGCGCCACCGGCTGATCCACTTCGAGGAGTTGTTTCGCGGCACCATCGACGGCGCCAGCGTGCATCCGCGCGAGATCGTCAAGCTGGCGCTGCAGCGGAACTCGGCCGCCGTGATCATTGCGCACAACCATCCGAGCGGCGTGGCTGAACCCTCGCAAGCCGACGAGTTCATCACGCAGCGTGTGAAAGAGGCGTTGGCATTGGTGGACATCCGATTGCTGGACCACATCATCGTCGGCGACGGCGCGTGCGTGTCGCTGGCAGAACGTGGACTTGTTTAATCAGCGGCGCAGCTCTCACGAGAACACCGGCAAGACGAATGCGAACATGGCACCAACCCCGAAGCTCAGCAAGGCGATCGCATAAATGACGGCGCTGATGCGGCGTAGCCGCTGACAGGAGCGCGCGAGTTGCGGGTCCGTCGGACACGGCGCGCGCCTCCCGACCCAAAGCGCCGCGCCGCTGATCGCGAGCAATGCACCGGCAATACCAAATACCAATGGCTTATGCTCACTGAGCCAGATGAGTTGCGGAACAGCCGTGACGAGACCCGCTAACGCGGCCCCGGCGCCGATGGCGACGAGCACCGCCGGCAGCACACAACAGACCAGCGTGGCGGAACTCGCGAGCAGCGCGCCGATCGCAAGCCCGGCATTGCGCGCAAACCTAGGTTCGCTCATGGCTGCGCCTGCTTGATGCGCTCGCGGACGTCCGCGATGGACGTGTCGGAGCGTGAAATCGCCTTTACGGTGTAGCCGGCCTCCGTCAGTGCCTTTCGCAGATCCGCGTCCGGAATATCCTGACCGTCCTTGAGCGCCACGGCAACCAGCCGATGCTCGAGATTAACCACTACCTCCGCGGTCGCCGGGAACTTCTTGAGTTTTTTCTCGATGCCTTGTGCGCAGAACGCGCACACCAATCCATTAACGGTCATCTCGATCGTTGCCGCCATGCTGCTGGTAGCAACCGTGAATAGAGTCACTGCCAATAAGAACTGAAATCGCTTCATGTAATTCTCCGATTAAAAGTTGAACATGGCCATGGCCTGGACCTTGCCGGCGTTAGTCACGCCGGCTTCGACCCAAGCGCCGCCCATGAAGAGCCGCAGCAACGCGGCGGTCTCGATGCCGGAATGCAGCTCTCCGGTGTAATGACGCGCCTGGAAAACGAACCAGGTCGCCAAGTTCCCGTAGTCATGTTTATAGGGAGCAATCCCGAGCTGAAGCGTGTCGATGCGGTCTGAGAACACGGAGCTTCTCTGCAGATCCGACTTCAAGGACGCGTAGATACGCCGAGTCTCGTAGTCGACCTGCAGACCGGCATTGCCGGCGACACGCGTTCCTTCGAACCTGTTACCCGTGACGGAGCCGGCGCCACCCCAGACGAAGACATTGGCTTGCGCGTCATCGAGGTTCCATCGATGCGCGAGCCAGTTGAGGCGTGCATAGTTAATGTGCTCCGTGCGGCCATCGAGGTCACTGCTGAAATCAACGTGGCCACCGCCAACGGAATAATCGAAACGCGGTGCATAAAAGATCTGAAGCTCTTGCATCGTGCCGGCGCCATATTCCGCCATCACGGTAGTGCCGTCGGCAAAGGCAATGGGTTTTGCCATGCTCGTCGTGACAGCTGCCGCGACGAGACATAGCCCTGTAAAAAGGCGAACCATCGATAATCTCCGTTTCCCGGACTTGCGAATCGACGACGCGCTTCGTGGCGCGCGTTATCGCCGGCGGCTCAACGAGACGCCGGAACCACCGTCGCTTAGACGGAATAGCCGAACGCTAGAGAATGGGTGGGCGGATGAGCGGCGAGTCGCCGCGAGAGGAGAAGATCGAGGTCTGAGCCGGCAGCGCCGACGCTGAGCGCGCATACCACACCGAGGCCGCCGGCGACACGGTGACGCCGACGTTCGAGAGACAAAGATCTAGGCAGCAACTCATTGCGCGGTGTCCTTTCGGGCAACACGAATCCTGCGACGCATCAGAGAGCAAACTTGCCGTGGCCTGACAGTCTGTCGACATCAATGTTGAGGTCGCAGCAAATGCGGCCACAGAACCCTGTAGACCGATAGCGAGCATCAAGATGACAGCAATGAGCTGGGCCTTCATACACAGTGAGCTTAACCGCCACGACAAATCGAAGCAATCTGTCGGCGGAAAAGCCGCGACGAGCGCGGCTTTGAATGCGCCTGAGGGGAACAAAATTTGCGCCTATCGGGTCGGGCCGGAATAGCTATCGATTCTGCATCGCTTACTCAAATACCGGAAGAGCCGCCATTTCTGACTCGGGTATTGCCTCCACGGGCAGGCCGGCCTTTTCCCAGGCGCGCAGACCGCCCCGAATCACCGTGACGCGTACGCTTTTGTCCTGAAGCATCCTTTGCAACTCGCCCGCAACACGCACGCTCGTGGCCTGACGAACACAGGTGCAGTACACAAACATGGTTCCCTCGGCCGGCAACTCCGCGTCGGATTGGTGAAGTGCGTTTGGGTCCAGCCGACGGGAACCCTGGATGCGCATTGCCTTGGCATCGAAGTAGCCATGACTGCGAACATCGTATACGAACGCGCCGGCCGCCATTTCGCGAGCGGCGTCGGTGGGATTCGCGAAAGGCACCGCGGTAAGCGCGCGGCCCTTGATCCACAACCACACGCGCAGCGCGATATAGCCAACGATCAGCGCGATCATAATCCACCCTACCAATCGGCCGGCGGCGCCGTATCCACGAGTAACCGCATCCAACGCGTCGCTGAACACATAACCGACGATGCAATACGAACCGATGTACAGAGCGGCCCCCGCCAGATCCAAACGCAGAAACGTTGTCAATCGCATGTTCATGCTGCCGGCGAGCGGCGGCGCCATCGTATTAATTCCCGGAATAAACTTGGCGATGACCAGAAGGGTCTTTCCGCGGCGGTAGAAGGAATCCGCGGATCGCAAAATGCATGCTTCAGGATTCAGCGAAACGCGGCAAAGTATGCCCAGCAGCCACCAACCGGTGTAGCGGCCCAAGAGAAACATGAGCGTATCGCCGGCGAGCATCGCAAACAGCGCGATGCCCAATACGTACTGAGCTTGCAGGACGCCGCGGGCGACCGCGCCGCCCGCAATCAGCAATGCCACGGCAGCCGGCACCGGCACCCCAATGGTCTCCAGAAATACGATGGCGGCCAATATGGAGTAGCCATGCTGCGCGAGCGCCGCATTCAACGTGCCCATAACGACCCTCCCTAAAGACTAGTGCACCTCGAAGTCAGCGTCTTTCAAGGGCACCAAGTGCGTCTTGTTCCAGAATTTGTGGCCCAGATAAAAGAGAACGAACAGGGGAATGATCAAATAGTCGGTGACGAAGTCGAACCAGGAAAACACCGGCGTCTGGAACACGCCGATGTTTGCGCCGAACAGGACCACCAGGAACAGGATCAGCGCGAGCCACGGACCATACGGATAGAACTTGGACTTGAACTTCAGATCATTCACGCTGCGGCCCTGCGCCACCCAAGCCTTGCGGAAGCGCAGGTGGCAGATCGCAATGCCGAGCCATATCAGAAATCCGGTCAAGCTCGAGGCATTGTAGAGCAGCTGATAAATCTTCTTATCTCCCACCAGGGTCGAGAAAAAGGCCATCGCGCTCACCGAACCGGTGGCCAGCAGCGCTAGAACCGGAACACCGCGAGCGTTGAGGGTAGCGAACACCTTCGGCGCTTTCCTGCTGTGCGCCATGGCATGCAACATTCGGGAAGCCACATACATCGACGAGTTCCCGCAGGACAGCACGGAAGACAGAATCACGGCATTCATGATGTTCGAGGCGTAGTAGCCGAACTTCGGCAGTTGCTGCAGCACCATGGTAAAGGGCGAGTAGGCGATGTGAGTTTCATCCGCATTGAGCAAGTTAGGGTCTGTGTAGCTGATCAACGTGCCCGCGACGAAGATGGCGCCGATGTAGAACAACAGAATCCGCCAGAACACCGTTCGAATCGCCTTGGGAACGTTTTTGCCGGGGTCGGCAGTTTCGGCCGCAGCAAGGCCAACCCCTTCCGTACCCTGGAAGGAAAAGCCCGCCACCAGGAACACCGTCAGCATCGCCGTAAAACCACCCACGAAGGGCGCGTGCGTCCCCGCTTTGGGGTCGCTCAAGGTCCAGTTATGAAATCCACTGCTGTGATTGCCGAACATGCCGGCGATCATCAGAAGACCAACCGCCACGAAGATGATCACCGTGACCACCTTGATGCCCGCGAACCAATACTCAGCCTCGGCGTAGGCTTTGACCGAAAGCAGATTCAATGCCAACAGCACCGCGAAGAACCCCATGGCCCAGAATGCAGAGTTCGAGTGCGGAAACCAGAACTGCACGATGAGCGCGCCGGCGACCAATTCGGCTGCCAGGGTGATTGCCCAGCTGAACCAGTAGTTCCAGCCGACGGCAAAGGCGAGCGACGGGTCGACAAAGCGTTCGGCATACGCTTCGAAGGAGCCGGGAATCGGCAATTGCGTCGCCATTTCACCGAGCGATTGCATCATGCAGTAAACCGCCAGGCCCATGGTTGCGTACGCGAGCAGCGCGCCACCCGGTCCGGCTTGGGCGATCGCAGCACCGCTGGCAAAGAACAGGCCCGTGCCGATCGCCCCACCAATGGCAATCATGCTCAGTTGCCGGTTACCGATGGCGCGTTTCAGCTCGCGCGTTTCACCTGGGGCCATGCAATGCTTTCCTGTTTTGGCGGATGTGGCCTATCTTGCGGCATAGACCCCATTGAGCGATAGGCGCAGGCGATGTTACCGGCTGTCCTAGCGTAATTGCTAACACCCCACAACCGCGCGCAGACTCGCCGTGCGTAACAATCCAACGGGAGCAAAAAAATGAGATCACAACGTTTCCTCGTCAGATCATTGATGCTGCTCGCCCTATCCGGCGCCGCCCTCCACGCCGCCGAAATGTCTGGGCCCGTGCAGGCTAACGAGATCAAGTGGGGACCCGCGCCTCCGGTCCTGCCCGCCGGCGCCAAAATGGCCGTTCTTGCCGGCGATCCGGCCGGCACGGGCCTCGTTACGGTTCGCTTGCAAATGCCGGCGGGCTATAAGATCCCCCCGCATTGGCACCCCACGGACGAACACGTGACGGTCATCTCCGGATCATTGGCCCTCGGCATGGGAGATGTCCTCGATGAAGAGAAGTCCAAGGTGCTCAAGCCGGGTGGATATGGCGTGGCTCAGGCGAATATGCACCACTTCGCATGGACCAAAACGGGTGCCGTGGTTCAAGTCCATTTGATGGGACCCTTCAAGATCACGTACGTGAATCCGGCGGACGATCCTAGTAATAAAAAATAGTCTCCGATGGCAGGCTCCGCAGGACCTGAAACCTGCGGAGCCGAACTATTGCGAGAAGAGCGATGCCTTGGAAGAGGGAACCCTCGACATGCATGATGGTCCGAAGAAGATTCCCCCAGGAGAACATCATGCTTCCGAAGATTGCGATACTCGTTGGCAGCCTGCGTAAGAACTCTCTGACAAAAAAAGTGGCGCATGCATTTGCGATGCTGTCGTCCGAGCATCTCGCGTGCTCCTTCATCGAGATTGGCGACCTACCGCTCTACAATGAAGATCTCGACGAAAAGCCGCCGACCAGTTGGGTTCGCTTTCGGTCGGAAATCAAACATCACGATGCCGTGCTATTTTTCACTCCGGAATACAATCGCTCCATTCCGGGCTGTCTCAAGAACGCGGTCGACGTAGGCTCACGGCCGCAGGGCAAGAGTGTTTTCAACGGCCTCGCCGCCGGTGTAGTGAGTGTTACACCTTATAAGTTGGGCGCATTCGGCGCGAATCACGCGCTGCGCCAGACATTTGCATTTCTCAACATGCCGGTGATGCAGCAACCGGAGGCGTATATCCCGGATGCCGGCAGCTTGTTCGAT
>Ga0193716_1001120_pt1 | contig 15876 bp, 14 predicted proteins | sample U2c1metaG_FD_145901 | JGI IMG/M metagenome (GOLD analysis project Ga0193716, IMG submission 145901) | Soil microbial communities from a riparian zone of the East river system, Colorado, United States - U2c1 | ecosystem: Environmental > Terrestrial > Soil > Riparian zone | place: USA: East River...
TGACGGCGACAACGCGGGAGGATGGAATGGCAACGCTGACATTAAAGGATCGAAGCGGCGCCCCGATTGCCAGCGAGATCATTGAAGCATTTTCGAAACTCATTGCCGGGAAGACGATCCGGCCAGAAGATTCCGACTACGACAGCGCTCGGCGCATTTGGAACGCCAGCGTCCACAAGCATCCAGGATTGATTGTCCGATGCGCCGGAACCGCCGATGTCGTGCAAGCGGTCAAGTTCGCACGCGCCAACAACTTGCTCGTCGCTATCCGAGGCGGGGGCCACAACGTTGCTGGCCGTGCCCTGTGCGATGACGGCATCGTTATTGACCTCTCGGAGATGAGGGCGGTGTTTGTCGATCCGGTCAAGAGAACAGCGCGCGTTCAAGGAGGCGCGACTCTTGGCGACGTCGACCGGGAAACTCATCTGTTCGGGTTGGCAGTTCCTGCGGGCGTCGTCTCTCGAACCGGCATCGCCGGTCTCACACTAGGCGGTGGCGTCGGCTGGCTTGTTCGCAAGTACGGTTTGACCTGCGACAACGTGTTGTCCTTCGAGGTAGTCCTAGCTGAGGGCAAGCTGGTGACTGCCAGCGCGGATGAGAACGCGGATCTTTTCTGGGCTTTGCGGGGCGGCGGAGGAAACTTCGGCGTCGTCTGTTCATTTCTATTTCAGGCGCATCCGGTATCGAGCGTATTGGGCGGCCTGATCGTCTATGCCCGCGATCAGGCTGGTGAAGTAATTCGCCACTACCGCGATTTCATGGCGTCGGCGCCCGAAGAACTCACGGCTTATGCCGCATTTATTACCACTCCTGATGGCCAGCCGGCCGTCGCCGTCATCCCCTGCTATTGCGGTGATCTCGTGGAGGGACAACGAGTGATCAAGCCGCTCCGAGAATTTGGGTCGCCGCTCCTGGACGCCGTCCAGTCCATGCCATTCCCAATGATGCAGAAAATTCTGGATGATGCCTTCCCGGATGGTACCCAAAACTATTGGAAATCCACCTTCGTCAAGGAATTGAGCGACGACGCGATCGGCTTGATCGTCTCGCATGCGAACAAAATGCAGTCGCCACTATCGGCCGTAGTGATCGAATATTATGCCGGCGCGGCCGGAAGGACCGGCGTTTCCCAAACCGCTTTCGCCCAACGCCAGGCAGAATACGACATTGGATTCATGGCACAGTGGACAGATGCAGCCGGGAGGGATGTGCATACGGCTTGGGCGCGCGACATGTCGGACGCACTGAGGCCCTATTCGAGCGGGGGTTATCTTCTGAATTTCCTCAGTGAAGAAAATGCGGATACAATCCAGGCCGCGTTTGGCACCAACTATCCGCGCCTTGCTGAAGTGAAGAAGGCATTCGATCCAACAAACTTCTTCAGCATCAATCAAAACATACAGCCTGCAGCTTAATCAGGCTTGGTATAAGTAAGTGCCGCTGTAGACTTGGCCCATAGTTCGCAGCGCCTTTTGTGCCCCCGCCAGTCGTCGGAATGTCCGCTGCTGGCACTTTTTGGACCTCGCGCAATGTCTAACTTGAGTCCGTAATGCGCTTCAAACCGGACATTGACGAGCCGTTTGCCACGAGCAGAACCTCGCCTCGATGCAGCGCTTCGGGGAACGGGCGATGCCGGCGTTCCGCTGACAATCTCAGTCCGAGCTCCTATCGCCGCCGTCGGAGGCCATCGCTTGGTTTCTCGGGAGCTATTTCGAATTCAAGGAAGTAGCCCCGCACTCCGGTATGCGTCGACAATCCTGTCGTAAGCCGAAACATCATTGCGGCCTCGCGCCACGAGTTGAGCGCCCTGGACGGCCGCAAAGATCGCAAGCGCTCGGTGCTTGATCGTCGCGGCACCAGCCCGAGTTTTGTTCGGCAGTAAGAGCACCTTGACGAGCCACCGGACATTCATCTCGGAAAACTTGACCACCTCGACTTGGACCTTGACCGGCAACTCGTCGTGCTCGGCGGCCATCATTCCGCCAAGGCACATCCTGTTCTCGTTCAGCAACGTATTCCGAAAGACGTCGGTGTACTTTCTGATGCAGGTTTCCTGATCGAGTCCTTCACCCAGCAGGCTATCCAGATATTCGGCGAAGGTGGACGTGTAACGCTCAGCCAGAGCGCCGCCCAATTCGCCCTTGCTCGGGAAATAATAGTGGATGCTGGCGCTCTTGATGCCGACGGCCTTCGCGAGCTCGCGAAAGCTCAAGCCGCCATAGCCATGAGCCTGCACGGTGAGACGCGCCGCGTCCAAGATCCGTTCTTTGGTGTCGTTCGTCGTCAAAGCCACGCCCCTTATCTACCTGACGACAGATAGGCGTTGACACCTCCAAAGGGAAGGCCCATCTGACCTTCAACGGTTCAACTACCTGTCGTCAGGTAGATACACAATTGCTCAAATAGGAGAAAGTCATGGCCAGCACGCCAATCAAGGGCACGGGCCCGCTTCACTATCTGGAGGCCACGACGCTCGCGGCGCTCATCCGCACCAAGCAGCTGTCGTCCCGTGAAGTCGTCCAGGCGCACCTGGACCGCACCGAGGCCGTCAACCCGAAGATCAACGCCGTCGTGACCCTGATGGGCGAGGCCGCCTTGAAGGCCGCCGACGCCGCCGACAAGGCCGTGGCGAGCGGAGCGGCGCTGGGACCGCTGCACGGCGTGCCGTTCTCCATCAAGGACGCATTGGACACGGCGGGCGTTCTGACCCAGCGGGGCTCCAAGCTGTTCGCCGGGAACATTCCCGATAAGGACGCCACCGCCGTCGCGCGCTTCAAGGCCGCCGGCGGCATTCCCTTGATGAAGACCAACTTGCCTGAGTTTTCCGCATGGACGGAAACCGACAATCTCGTCACCGGCCGCAGCAACAATCCCTGGGATCTCGAGCGTACCCCGGGTGGGTCGTCCGGCGGAGAGTCAGCGGCGATTGCGGCCGGCATCTCGCCGATCGGCATCGGCAGTGACGTCGCGATCTCGGTGCGTGGTCCCGCCGCGTTCACGGGCATCGCCGCGCTGAAGGCCACACATGGCCGCATTCCATACACCGGTCATTATCCGACCGTTACATCCCGCTGGTGGCATGTCGGCCCGATGGCCCGCACTGTGCGTGACGTAGCCTTGGGCTACTCGATTCTCAGTGGACCAGACGGGATCGATGGCTACGCGGTCCACGCCAGGAATGCCGAGTCCGCCGATGCCAGGATCGCCGGTCAGCCCATCCGCGTTGGTTGGGCATCGGACGCGGCCTTCGGCCCGGTGGATCCCGAGATCACCGCCGCCGTCGTTGCTGCCGCGGCGCAGCTCGCGGACCTCGGATGCGAGGTGGAGGAGGTGAGTCTGCCCTTCATCGGCGACCCGCTCGCCGCGCTCATGACAGTTGTCTACGGCGAAATCGTTCCTTACGTGAAAGCCCTCGCGACCGGCCGTGAAGCTGACCTGCATGCGATCGGCACCGGCATCGTGGGGATGTCGGATCCTCCCTTTGCCGATTTCATCGCCGCGCTGGCACAGGCCGAGGCGCTCAGGTCGGCATTCGCCAACTATTTCCAAAAATACGACGTGCTGCTTTGCCCAGTGAACCCCTTCACCGCCACGCCGCACGGTCTTCAGGAACTCGTCGTCAACAGCGTGACGGTGCCATGGACCCACGTTATGCGTGCGACTTCGCCGTTCAACCTGACCGGCCTTCCCGCACTCTCGGTCCCGTATGGCTTCAGTTCGGAGAAGCTCCCGATTGGTATCCAGCTCGTCTCCAGATGGCTCGATGAGTCCACGATCCTGCGGCTCGGCGCCCTGCTCGAGCGCAGGGGTGGCTTGGGCGACCGTCACCCCGACATCTAGCACCTCAATGGACACCTGCGATCTATCGCAGGTGTCCCCCATGCGACGTGGCGCTGGCCCGCGTGCGCGAACAGGTGATGTCGGCGTTCGTCTAAATCGGAATCCCACTCCCATTACATGGGGGAGGAATGATTTTGAAGCATGAAGCGAACCAGGTCATCTCTCCGCCAGATGTCGGTCATCGCATCTAATCGCTGATGTCGGTGCCGCGCGTCCACTATGTTCGCCGGCATCATGAACAACATTCTTCTCAAGCTCGCGCTCGGCGGCATGGTGGCGATGGCGGCAGGCCTCGGCATCGGCCGATTCGTCTACACGCCGATCCTGCCGGCGATGGTCGATTCGCTTCACCTTTCGACCGGCGATGCCGGGCTGATCGCTTCGGCGAACTTTGCCGGCTACCTGGCCGGCGCACTCGGCCTCATCCGGCTGCGCCCGCCCGCATCGCGCCTGGCCTGGCTGATGGGCGCCCTGCTGATCAGCGCCGCCGCGATGGCGGGCATGGCCATGGTGGGCGCGCAGGTGCCTTATCTCCTGCTGCTGCGATTCATCGGCGGCGCCGCCAGCGCGGCCGTCTTCGTCTTCGCCTCGGCGATCGTCCTCGACCAGGTCGCGGCCCGCGGACGCTTCGGCCTGTCGGCCGTGCATTTCGCCGGCGTGGGCACGGGGATTGCGGTTTCCGGCGCGTTGATCGCCGTGCTGACGGCCCTGGGCGCGGACTGGAAGGAAATGTGGCTGGCCAGCGCCGCCGCCGGCCTGGCCGCTGTCGGCATCGTGGCCTGGCTGGTGTCGGATAAGCATCACGACGCCCACCGCGCCGCCCCAAGCGCGGGACGCCCGGAATCCTGGTCCTTCCTCCTGTTCATCACGTCCTATGGCCTGTTCGGCTTCGGCTATGTCATCACCGCGACCTTCCTGGTGTCGATCGTGCACACCTCGTCGGCAGTGAAGCCCCTCGAACCCTATGTCTGGGTCCTGCTCGGACTGAGCGCCGCGCCGTCGGTCGCCTTCTGGGCTTGGCTCGGCGGCCGATTCGGCAACTTGCCGAGCTATACCGCGGCCTGCCTTTTCGAGGCGCTGGGCGTGGCGGCCAGCGTGTTGTGGCACTCGACGACCGGCGTGATCGTCGCAGCCGTCTGCCTCGGTGGCACCTTCATGGGGCTGACGGCGCTCGGCACGCTGATCGCCCGCGCCATGCCAGGCGGCGATCCCCGCCGGAAGATCGCGGCAGCGACCGCAGCCTTCGGCCTCGGCCAGATCATCGGCCCGATGGTGGCAGGCTTCGCCTACGACCGCTGGCACAGCTTCGTCATCCCGTCCTTCGCTGCCGTAGCGGCGCTATGCATCGCTGGGGCGATCGCGATGGCGATACATTGGAGCAGCAAACGATAAGGGGGTTTTTCATAGCTGGGAGCGCGCCACTCCAGTGGCGCTCATGAATCAAGAGATGAGCGCCACTGGAGTGGCGCGCTCCCAGCAAGGACTGACTTACTCGAACGGCCGTTTCCAGCCGATCCAGTCGCAGACCGCGCGGCCCATCACCAGTTCGAGGTCGCGGCCTTTCAGCCAGGGCAACTCCTCGGTGAAGAAGGTCACGCACTGGCGATAGCTGCAGGGCATGCGGGTGATGTCGGTGCCCCAGAAGAAGCGCTCGGGCCCGAAGGCGTCGAACAAACGGTGCAGCCCGTCCTGCAGGGTGCGAAAGGGATAGGGCTGCCTTGTGTAGCCCGGCGCGCCGGTGGCCTTCAGCGCGACGTTGGGCAGCCTGGCGATCTCCACGAGCTGCGGGAGATTGGCGAAGGCCTCTGCGTCCAAGGTCTCGCGCTGCAGGCCGCAATGATCGAGGATCAGGCGCAGATGAGGATGGCGCTCGGCGATGGCCTTGAACGCGGGCAGGAAGCGGCTCGCCATCAGGGCGACCGGCACGCCCTCTTCCTCGGCGGCCGGCCACAGCCAGTCCATCGTGCCGTCGATGTGCCAGGTCTGCTGCTCGGCACGGATCAGCGGATAGCGCAGGCCCATCATGCCCGGCTGGTCGCGCCAGCCCTTGAGCTTCGCCCGGCTTTCCGGCTTGTCGAGCGGCACCTGGCCCAGCACGGCGAAGCGGTCGGGATAACGCTTGGCTGCGTCCAGCGCCATCCGGTTGGCATCGGGGTCCCAGCTCACCGGCGGATGGATGATCGCCGCATCGACGCCGGCCGCGTCCATCTCCGACAGCAGCGCCTCGGCGGTGAAGATGGATACCTGACGATGATGGCCGCTCGGCGTGCCGCTCGACCAGATATGGACCTGGGCGTCGATGATTTTCATTGGTGGTTCCTCACGTTAGAGCACGTTGACCCATTGCGCACAGGCCCTAGCGCACCCGGGCACGGCGGCCGATCAGCAGGATCAGCGGCACCGCCAACACCGAGCACAACGTATAGAAGCCGAAGGCGTTGATGTAACCGAGCATTGCTGCCTGGCGGCCGATCTCCTTCGACAGGCGGGCAAGCCCCTGGACCGATTCGACATCCCAGCCGCCGGTCACCCAAGGCAGTGCGAGTGCCCTGTTGTAGGGATTCAACAGCTCCACCAGGCGGCTGTAGTTGGCGCCGGTGGCACGCACGATCTCGGCGACACAGATCGAGATAAAGAAGCTCGAGCCGATGTTGCGCAGCAAGTGGAAGACGGCCGTCCCTTCTGCGAGGTTCGCGGCGCCGACGTTCGAGAAGGTCACCAAGGTCAGCGGTACCCAGATGACGCCGATGGCAATGCCTTGGACAAGGCTGTTGGCCATCAGCGTGTCCGTGTCGACGTTCAGGTCGATGCCCATCAACCAGAAGCCGGAGATCGCCTGCAGCGTGAATCCGCCGATCAACCCGATACGCGGGTCCATCCGGCCCACGAAGATGGCCAGGAAGAAGCCGATCGTCGCGCCAACGCCGCGCGCGGCGATGATCTCGCCGATCAACTGGTCGGGGAAGCCGGCATGCTGCTGCAGGAGCGGCGGCAACAGCACCATCGGCGTGAAGTTCAGCATGCCGTATATCAGCACCAGCACGAGGCCGATCGCGTAGTTGCGGTCGAGCAGCAGGCGCAAGTTGAGGAACGGGTGTGTGGCGGTAAGGCTGTGCGCGAGGAAGATCCAGAAGGCCACGACGGCGATGAACGTCTCGAGGATGATCTCGTCCGCCTCGAACCAGTCGAGACGCTGGCCGCGCGACAGCACGAGCTGAATGCAGGCGATGGCCACGGATAGCGACAGGAAGCCGGTCCAGTCGAGCGACGTGCGTCCGGTCGGTGGATCGTACGGCAGGGTCAGGCGCAGTCCGACGAACGACATCAGGCCGACCGGGACGATCATGTAGAACGCCCAACGCCAGCTGTAGAGCTCCGACAGCATGCCTCCGACAGTCGGGCCGATGACCGGCCCGATCACCACGGCCATCCCGAAGATGGACGTCACGAGGCCCAGCTGCCGCTTGGGGAAAGTGTCGAGCAGGATCGCCTGCGACAGCGGAATCACCGGCGCACCCAGCGCGCCTTGCAGGACGCGCCATAGCACGAGCGTTTCCAGCGACTCGGCGGAACCGCACAGGAACGTGGTGACCGTGAATGCCAGGACCGACCAGATCATCGTATCGCGCCGACCGAAACGCGCCGCCAACCACCCGGTCAGCGGCGTCGCCACCGCAGTCGCCAGGATGTTGAACGTCATCGCCCAAGCGATCTCATCCTGGGTCGCCGACATGGTCCCTTGCATCTGCGGCAGCAGGGTCGAGGCGATCAGCAGCGTGGTTGCGTAGAGGGTCGAGCCCAGGACGACCATGACGAGAATCAGTATGCGGCGACCCGCCGAGTAGGACCGAGCCGGGTTGATGGGCGCCGACACGGCGGCTGGCGTACTTGGACTCATGGACAAGGCTATTGTAGCCTAGGCAACAAACTCCAACCAGCTTGTGCGGCGGCCACTTTGAGGAGCCTCGATGGGTCCGGACGACGACGGCTATATCGGCTACGTGCTATCGGACGTGGCGCGCCTGATGCGCACCGTGTTCGACCGGCGCGTGCGCGAGCTCGGCCTGACCCGCGCGCAGTGGCTCGTGCTGACGCGGCTCTACCGCCGCCCCGGCGCCAGCCAGACCGAACTCGCCGACATGCTGGAGGTCGACCGCGCCAGTGCCGGCCGCATGATCGACCGCATGGAGAAAGGCGGCTGGGTCGAGCGTCGCGCCGATCCCGGCGACCGGCGGATCAGGCGCCTGCACCTGACCGCCGAGGCGCGTCGCAAGCATGCCGGCATGTGGGCGATCGCCGAAGCGACGGTCGATGACGCGCTGGCGCCGCTGTCCGCACCCGAACGCGCGCAGCTCACCCGACTCGCCGCGCATGTGAAGAGCCGGCTGCAGACGCTGGCCGGCGCCGACCCGCCCGACGCTGACCCGGTGTCCGGTGGGGCCATGCCGAGGGCCCGTAGCGTGACCGCCCCATGAACTACGCACAGCGCACGATCCTGCGCCTGGCTCTGTTGGTGGGGGTACCGCTGGTCGCCATCGTCGGCGGCGCGATCTGGTGGTTGTCCGGAGGTCGCTACATCGTCACCGAGAACGCCTATGTGAAGGCGCACATCGTGCAGATCGCGACGGAGGTGTCCGGGACCGTCCGCCGGGTGCCGGTGCTCGACCACGCCGCCGTCTCTGCCGGCGAGGTGCTGCTGACCATCGAGCCGCGGCCGTTCCGGCTGGCGTTGGACAGCGCCGAGGCGGAGCTCGACACCGCGCGGACCCGTGTCGAGACCTTGCGCGGGACGTGGCGCGAGGCGGTCAGCGAACTGGCGGACGCCGAAGCGCGGGCCGCCTACGCCCAGCGTCAGTGGCAGCGGCAGGAAGAACTGGCGGTCAAGGGTGTGGCCTCGGCCAGCAAGCGCGACGAATCGCAGAACGACGCGCGCGCCGCCGCCGACCACGTCACCACGGTGCGCGAGAAACTGCGGCGCGTGCTGACCGAATTGAACGGTGACCCGGAGTTTCCGGCCGACGAGCATCCGCTGGTGCGCGAGAAAAGCGCCGCCCGCGAGCGTGCCGCGCTCGACTTTGCCCGGACCACGGTGCGCGCCCCAGTCGACGGCGTGGTCGTGAACCTGCGGTTGCAGCGCGGCGAGCAGGTCAAGGCCGCGACGCCGCTGTTCGCGCTCGTCGCGGTGAACCGACCATGGGTCGAGGCCAACTTCAAGGAGACCGAGTTGACGCATATGCGCGTCGGCCAGAAGGCGAGCATCGTGCTCGACATGTATCCCGACACTATTTGGGAGGCACTGGTCGAAAGCGTGAGTCCGGCGACCGGCGCGGAGTTCGCGATCCTGCCGCCGCAGAACGCCAGCGGGAACTGGGTCAAGGTCGTGCAGCGTCTGCCGGTGAAGTTGCGCCTGTTGCCGCATCGCGGCGAGCCGCCGCTGCGTGCCGGCATGACCGCGACGGTGCGCATCGACACCGGTCGCCAGCGCAGCATCACCGACGTCACGCAGCTCATCGGCGGCAGGCGGCCCTCGCCGGACGACGAAACGGCGCAGACGCAATAGATACCGTCGCGTGTCGGTCCGCGCTCACGGCGGCAGGTGCTCGACGATCCAGCGGCTGAGTTGTTCGCCCATCATGGCACCGCTCTGGCGCGCGATCTCCTTGCCCTTGTGAAAGACGATGAGCGTGGGAATGCTGCGGATGCCGAAGCGTGCGCCGAGTCCCTGCTCCGCCTCGGTGTCGACCTTGGCCAGGCGCACGCGCGGCTCCAGCCCGCCGGCTGCCTGGTCGAAATGCGGCGCCATCATCTTGCAGGGACCGCACCAGTCCGCCCAGAAATCGACGGCGAGCGGAATGTCGGACTCTGCGGCGTGCCGCTGGAAACGCGCTTCGGTCAGTGCCAGGGGATGGGCCTGGAACAAGGGCTTGCCGCAGTTACCGCATTTGCCGTGGTCGCCGAGGCGCGATGCCGGGACGGCGTTCTTGGTGTCACAGGACGGACAGGCGACGATCAATTTCTGGTCCATCAGCTTTTCCTCCGACAGGGCGGCGCACCTTGCAGCGCAGCTTCAACGATACCAGACGGTCGACGGATGGGCAGAAGTGTTCTTGACACTCCGGCCTATCTTCAAGACACCTCAACACGGAGAACAACCATGACAAAGCCTGTTCTAATCGTCGGCGCCGGCCCGGTCGGCATGACAATGGCTTCCGAGCTTGCACGCTACGGCGTGGCCGTCCGCATCGTCGACAAGGCGGCACAGCGGACGGACAAGTCCAAGGCTCTTGTCCTGTGGAGCAGGACCCTCGAACTGCTGGACCGCGGCGGCGGATCGGCGCCGTTCGTCGATGCCGGTTTCAAGGCCGAGGCGGTCAATTTCATCGCGGGTGACAAGGTTATCGGCCGCGTCGCCATGGATGGGGTGCAAAGCCCCCACCCTTACGGGCTGATGCTGCCGCAATCCGAGACCGAGCGCCTGCTCGAGGAGAGGCTCCGCGATCTGGGCGTTGCCGTGGAGCGTGAGGTGGAGCTCGCCACATTCAAGCGCAGCGATGACGGCGTCGAAGCCGTGCTTCGACACACCGACGGACGCGAGGAGACCGTGTCGGCGGATTGGCTGGTCGGATGCGACGGAGCGCACAGTGCGGTGCGCCACGGCCTCGGCGCGCCTTTTGCGGGGGAGACGCTCGACAGCAGTTGGATGCTGGCCGATGTCCACATGAGGGGCTATCCGTGTCCCGACACCGAGGCCTCGGTTTACTGGCATCGGGATGGCGTCCTCATCATTTTTCCAATCTCACCGGGCCGCTATCGGATTATTGCGGACCTGCCTCCTTCCGGTGTCGAGCATCCGCCAGCACCGACGCTGGAGCAGGCCCAAGCGGTCATGGACCAGCGGGGGCCGTCGGGCCTGGTGGCCTTCGATCCGATCTGGCTGGCGGGTTTCAGGATCAACGGCCGCAAGGTCTCGAACTATCACTGGGGCCGCGCCTTCCTGGTCGGCGATGCGGCGCACGTCCATAGCCCGGCCGGTGGACAGGGCATGAACACCGGCATGCAAGACGCCTTCAACCTGGCCTGGAAGCTTGCACTGGTGATCCGCAAGACGAGTGACGACCACCTGCTCGACAGCTATAGCCCGGAGCGCAGCAAAGTCGGCGACGAAGTGCTCAAGGCCGCTGGTAGATTGACGGCCGTGGGAACGATGACAAATCCCATTGCCCAGACCGTGCGGAACCTTGTCGGGCACGTCATGCTGGGCCTGGCCCCCATCCAGCACGCATTTGCCGATACGATGACGGAGGTCGCCATCGGCTACCCCGACAGCCCCTTGAATGGCCCTTCTTTGGGCGGCGGACCAAAGTCGGGCGAGCGCATCATCCCTGTCGCCGGCCAGATGCCCGTAGGATCGGGTGGCATGCCCCTCTTCGCGCTTTTCGCCGAGAAGACCGCCGCGACGACCGATCTGCTCAAAAGGTTCGAAGGATTGCTCGATCCCGAGATACGGCCGCCGTTCCGCGCAGGCGGGATCTGGCTCGTTCGACCCGACGGCTACGCGGCTTGTTCATCCACCGATGCGGAAGTCGTTGCCCATCATCTCGACGCTATCGTTCGATCGAGCACATAAGCATCGTGCCGGCTCACCGGCTCCCGCCATCGACCATGAAATTCTGCGCCGTCACCATGCGGCTGTCGTCGGCCGAGAGCCACAGGACCATGCGTGCGATGTCGGGTGGATAGAGCTTCTCCTTGAGGCACTGCGCGGCCATCAGGCTGGCCTCGGCCTCGGGCGTCAGCCAGAGCGAGACCTGACGCTCGGTCATGATCCAGCCGGGCATCACCGAGTTGACGCGGATGCCGTCGACGCCGAGATCGCGCGCCAGGCCACGCGTCATGCCGATCGCGCCGGCCTTGGCCGCCTGGTAGACGCTGAGGTTGGGCGTCATCCCGACGAAGCTCACCGAGGTGAAGTTCACGATCGCACCACCGCCCGCCGTGCGCATGCCGGGCGCCACCGCCTGGATGGCGAAATACTGGTGGCGCAGGTTGACGGCGATGCGCTCGTCCCAGAATTCCGGCGTCACCTCTTCGAGCTTGTGCCGGTCGTCGCGCGCGGCGTTGTTGACCAGCACGGTGATGGCGCCGAGCTGCGACGCGGCTTGGGCGATTGCGATCTGGTAGGCCTTCACGTCGCGCACGTCGCATTTGAGGAACAACGGTTTGCCGGCGAGTCGCTTCACCAGCGCCGTCGAAGCAGCGTCATCGACATCGACGAAGGCCACTTTCGCGCCCTGCTCGACGAAATGCTCGACGATCGAGGCGCCGATGCCGGAGCCGCCGCCGGAGATGAAGACAACGCGGTCACGCAGGCTGGGGTAAGAGGCGAAAAGCGGCATGACGACTCACAGGCTGGAGAGGCGGAAGACGATCTCGCCGGCCAGCACCTCGCCCGCCGCAACGCTGACCGTGCCGACATCCTCGACGCCGCGCGCCGCCAAGGCAAACGCGCTGTTGGCATGGCTCACCGGCTCGAGGGCGAAATAGTTCTTTCCAGGCGGGATATAGAGCACGACGTGGCGCAGTCGGTCGGACGCTTCGAGATCGAGGCGCAGCCCGTGGCGCGGCCAGGCGATCGCAGCGCGCCCGTCCCAGCCGTCGAAGCAGTTGTCCGCCGTGGCCTCGTCGACCGGGCGCGGCGCGCGGAAATCCCATTGCGGCGGCACGGGAACGCGGGTGGTGGGCAGGGTCTCGGCATCGGCGAGCCACACGCGCGCCGCGTGGAAAGTGAGCTCGGTGTCCGGATCGCGTGCGAAAAACGGATGCAGGCCGATGCCGGCCGGCAACGCCCTGTCCTCGCGATTCTCGACGCTGATGCCGGCGACGAGGCGATCCTCCTCGAGACGGAACGACTGACGGGCGCGGTAGCGGAAGGGCCAGCCCTTCTTGCCGTCATGTTCGTAGAGCAGCTCCGCCGAGCGCGTGTCGCTGCGCAGCACCGTCCAGGGATGGGCCCAACCGTCGCCATGCATCGGATTGCGCATGCGGGGCCAATTCGGATTCAACTGGATGATGCCACCATCGACGCAGAGGCGGCCAGCGGCGATGCGGTTCGAATACGGCACCAGCGGATACGCAGCGCCGCCGGAGCCCCAGCCCGCCGCGATTCCCGCCGGATCGGTCAGCCGCAGCACGTCGATCGCACCCACCGGATCCTCGACCGCGAAGCGAACGACCGATCCGCCTGACGACGGCGCGAGAACGACGGCAAGCTTTCCCGCATGCAGCGACAAAAGCGTCATGGGCTCACCTCTCGCATATTGCCTGCCTCTCGCATGTTGAACGACACTTCAGCGGGCCTATGATCCGGGCGTTCCAGGATCAAGGCAAAAGGAAACGCAAAGATGTCGACGAATATGCTGAAGAAGCGGCTGCAGGCGGGCAAGGCCTGCGTCAATGGCTGGCTGGCGATCCCCAACGGCTTCTCGGCCGAAGTCATGGCGCAATGCGGCTGGGACAGCGTCACCGTCGACATGCAGCACGGCGTGCAGGACTATCTCTCGATGGTGAGCTGCTTCCAGGCGATGGACAAGCATCCCATCACGCCGCTGGTGCGCGTGCCGTGGAACGAGCCCGGCATCGTCGGCAAGGTGCTCGACGGCGGCGCCTGGGGCGTCATCTGCCCGATGGTGAACAATGCCGCCGAAGCCAAGGCACTGGTCTCCTATGCGCTCTATCCGCCCAAGGGCAAGCGCAGCAACGGCCCGATCCGCGCGGGAGCCTATGGCGAGGCCACGCCTTACCAGGCGACCGCCAACGACGAAGTGCTGGTCATTCCGATGATCGAGACCCAGGAGGCGATCGACAATATCGGCGCCATCCTCGACGTGCCGGGCGTGAGCGGCATCTATGTCGGCCCGTCCGATCTCGGCCTGTCGCTCGGTCTCAAGCCGATTCTCGACCGCGAGGAGCCGCAGGTCCTCAAGATCTACGACAAGCTGATCGCCGAGACCAAGAAGCGCGGCCAGTTCGCCGGTATCCACAACGGCACGGCGGGCTACGCCGCCAAGGCCATCGGCATGGGCTTCCGTCTCGTCACCATCGCCAACGACAGCGGCCTGATGGCCAAGGCTGCCCGCGAAGCGGTGAACCAGACCCGCAAGGAAGCGGGTGAAGTCGCAGCGAAGTAAGCCGGTGCAGATCGTCAATGCCGTCCTGGCAGACGGCACGACGCGAGACATCGATATCGAGGGAGGGCGGATTTCCGCCCTCCTTCCCTTTTCGGGCAAGGCAGATCGCGACGGAGACGTTCTCGATCTCGACGGCGCGCTGCTGCTGCCGCCGTTGGTCGACGGCCATATCCATCTCGACAAGACCTTGCTCGGCCTGCCCTGGGTGCCCAACCGGGCCGGCGACACGGTCGCGAGCCGTATCGAGGCCGAGCGCGGCGTGCGGGCCGGGCGCAGCGTTTCTGAGGAAGAGACCGGCGCCAATCTTGTGCGCCAGGTGATGGCAAGCGGCAGCCTGCATCTGCGCACGCATGTCGATATCGACAACCAGCTCGGCCTGAAAAACCTGCACGCCATCCTGAAGGTCCGCGAGCGCTTCCGCGATCTCGTGAGCATCCAGATCGTGGCCTTCCCGCAAAGCGGCATCACCCGCTCGCCCGGCACCGCCGCGCTGCTGGACACCGCGATCGCCGAAGGTGCCGACCTGGTGGGCGGGCTCGATCCGGTGGGCATCGACGGCGATCTCGACGGCCATCTCGATACGGTCTTCGGCATTGCCGGGCGGCGCGGTGCGGGCGTCGATATCCACCTGCATGATGGCGGTGAAGGCGGCATCGCACAGTTGCTGGCCATCGCCGCACGCACCAAGGCCGCCGGCATGAAGGGCCGCGTCGCCGTCAGCCACGCCTTCGCGCTCGGATCGGTGCCGACCGACAGCGCGGCCCGTGCCGCCGACTTGCTGGCCGACGCCGGCGTCGCCATCATGAGCCATGGCCCGGGCGCCGCGGCGATCCCGCCGCTCAAGCTGCTGCGCGCGCACGGCGTGGAAGTGTTCGGCGGCTCCGACAATATACGCGATGCCTGGTCGCCCTTCGGCAACGGCGACATGCTGGAGCGCGCGATGATGATCGGCTACCGCGCCAATTTTCGCCGCGACGAGGAGCTGGCGTTGGCCTTCGACATGGTGACGGCGGCGGCAGCGCGGGTGCTGGGTTTCGAGGCTTACGGCATCGCGGTCGGCGCGCCGGCCGATTTCGTCGTGGTGGACGCTTCCTCCGTCGCCGAGGCGGTCGCCACGCGGCCGAAACGGAAGCTGGTGATCAGCAAGGGCCGCGTGATCGCGAGAGACGGCGTTTTGACAGTGTAGTCTTCGCTGGGAGCGCGCCACTCCAGTGGCGCTCAAGCTCATGAGCGCCACTGGAGTGGCGCGCTCCCAGCCATGATGGTTTGCTTCCCCTACTCCACACCCAGATAGATGCGCTGGACGTCGGTGTTGTCGAGCATCTCGCTCGCCGCGCCGGAGAGGACCGTGCGGCCGACCTGCAGGACGTAGGCGCGGTCGGCGGTTTCCAGCGCGAGGTCGACGGATTGTTCGGCCAGCAGGATCGTCAGGCCCTGGGCGTGCAGGGCCTTGAAGCTATCGTACATGGCATCGACGATGGCGGGGGCGAGGCCGAGGCTCGGCTCGTCGAGCAGCAGCATGCGGGGCTCGCTCATCAGCGCGCGACCGACCGCCAGCATCTGGCGCTCGCCGCCCGACATGGTGCCGGCACGCTGGGTCCGCCGCTCCTTCAGGCGCGGGAACACCTCGTAGACACGCTCGAGCAAAGCGGGAATGCGCTTGCGGTCGGACAGCGGCGTGGCGCCCAGCATCAGGTTGTTCTCGACGCTCTGCTGGGCGAACAGCCGCCAGCCCTCGGGCGAGAGCGCCAGCCCCTTGCGCACGATGGCATAGGCCGGGCGGCCACTGATGTCCTCGCCGCCGAAGAAGACCTGGCCCTTGGCGGCCTTCGCAATGCCCGCGATCGCG
>Ga0193716_1001121_pt1 | contig 15865 bp, 22 predicted proteins | sample U2c1metaG_FD_145901 | JGI IMG/M metagenome (GOLD analysis project Ga0193716, IMG submission 145901) | Soil microbial communities from a riparian zone of the East river system, Colorado, United States - U2c1 | ecosystem: Environmental > Terrestrial > Soil > Riparian zone | place: USA: East River...
ATATCGCAATTTCCGAAACCGCTACTGAATGCGGCCCGTGGTTTTCACGCCATAGAAATTGTGGACGTCGGTCACCCAGGTGCTATCGGCCATTGCGGGCCAATGATCCTTATCAAAACCCGGCGCATCCTTCAGCTGGTCTTTGGTTGCATTGAGAGTGAAGCGCTTATTCGCCGTGTCAAGGTTCAATGCCGCCCAGGGAACCGCGAATAGTCGATCGCCCATCCCTAAGAAACCGCCGAATGACAATACGGCGTAGCTGATGTTTCCAGAGCTCATCTCGATCATGAACTCCTTAATCGTGCCCAAACTTTCATTTGCCGGGTTGTACACGTCATTGCCGATCAGCGTGTCTGCCCCCATCAGCGCAGGTCCGGGACCCGATCCAGTGTCCTTGTACATGCCGTACGTGTCGCGTGAAATGTAATTCGTTTCCATGTTGTTGCTCCGAGTAATTGGTTTGAAGGGCTCAGTTGAGCGGGCGGTCACTATCGCGCAAATCGACGTTTGCAACACCCGGACGATGACGCATTCGAATTCGAATAAATACCGACAGGATGTCAGTGGCGTCGGACAGGGAGTGTTACTCACAGCGTGTTAGCCGGTATGAAAGATCGGCCCTCCGATCTCGGTACGCCACGCACTTTCCTCGGGCGTGTCTTGGGTCCCACGAGATAGTACGCTCGCAATGGTCCTTCAACGGCCAGCGCATGCTGCGTCACGTAGGTTGCCAAACCAACCTGCCGAAAGAGCTGATCCTGTCGAACTACTTCAAGGTCCGAAACGGCAAGATCGTGAGCCTTGTCATCATCTTAAATCAGCCCGGAATCCTCGCCCCACGATCACATCGCGGCGGGCACGCGAGGTTGTCGTTCGGGTCGGGTCGCGAGAAGGATTGTTATTCGGCCTTGCTGTGCTCCAGCGACGATGCGGAGGTAAGCGGCACGGGGCGCGACGGGTAGCGCCGCGCCGTCTTAAGATGCTCCAGCCAAAGAACGGTGCATTGGACGCAGGCGTCGTGCGCTGACTCGAAAATGCCCACCATCGCGCCGTCTCGCTCAAGATCGTGGATGACAAATCGCTTCTCGCCGTGCTCCCAGCGAGCTTTAACTTCATATCGAGGTAGCTTTTTTGGGTCTTCAGACATGTCGTACTCCGTGGAATGAGTAGGACTATTAAATGACAATTGCTCAAGGGTTACAGTCCGCGCCGCATCGCTTTCTGCTGCGGGGAATTCTCGCTGACAAGACTAAGGAAGCGCTGACGCGGGCTCGCGAGTTATCACAGGTTAAGAAGTCTCGTGCACCGCGCGTCGCAACATCCTGCGTCAGACCCGGGAGCCCTTATCCTTAGGCTCCCGGCCGTTCGTTTCAGCTCGCTGATTCTATTGCCAATAAGGCTTAGCCTTGTAGTACTGGTAGGCCCTATCTCGAAACGCCATGCCATCATCGCGCGTGAGCGCGTCCAAGGAATCCGCTGGCGCTGCCTTGAGCTGATCCTTGGTATACGGCACTACATAGGCACCATCGTCCTTGTGGTAGTCCAGCTGGCTCCATGGAACCGGATGATATTTCTCGCCCATGCCAAGAAAGCCGCCGAACCCCACCACGGCATACATGATATTGCTCGACTCCTTGTCCAGCATGATGTCCTCGACCTTTCCGATGGTGGTGCCCGCAGTGTCCTTGACGGCGGTGCCGATGACCCTTTTCGCCCGAATCGCGGACGTATGACCTGAAGCTGTCGTCATAAAACCTCCTGCGTATGGTTGAACCCCACATAGTGGAGCTCGACGCGCTCGCTGTAAATTGCAACACCACCTACGTTGCTGCGGGATGAGTCCGACAGCCAATTAGTAGCGCTCCTTGGACTACCGCCTACGCTTTTCGGCGCGCAACATTCGCCTTTTTGCGATGAAGCAATCACGCGTTGTTTTTTAAGCATGCCCATTTGAATCAACCAGTTCCACGCCCTGGTTCGCCCAGCTTGATGTCTTCTCGCGATTGCGGATTAGCGCGCGTACTTCCTTCCGTGCGCCAACAGATGTTCTGCCGTCGCGCCGCCCACTTTTCCGGTGATTCCCATTACTAAAAACATGCGTTTTCTCCTGATCTTGAGGGACTGAGCACTGCCCCGGTTGGTTCAACGGATGAGCGGCAGAATGGCCCGGATACGGGGATCGCGCACGTAGAGGCCGCCCCATGTCATCGCGCCCAGAAGCAGGGAAATGATTTCCGGCGGCGACCCCAACTCACCAATGCGGACATGGGCGCAGATGGCACCTCCCAAAAAGCCCGTCACTAGGATCGCGCCGAGGACGGCGGTGGCCGGGATGGCGTAAAGGATGGCGCAGGCGAGTAGGATCAGACCCACGACGCGGGTCAGGTCCATTGCGAACCCGGTTTCCTGCAACATGCTCGCGATCTGTGCCGGCGCGAAAAGCTGAATAGTGCCGTCTGCCACCAGAGCGATAACGACAAGCGCGCTCATTATCCGGCCGGCCCACAGGGCGCGATGCGAGGTCATAGTTTCGGACACTTGTCATTCTCCGATGGGGGGATCCCAATATTCGGAGCTTACTGTGTCTCTTAAGTATGATAAACACCGAGGAAATGAACTACGCCAGTCTCGTCATAGAAATCCGATTCAGCGTTGAGACAAGCGCCGGTTACGCAAAGATTTGTGAAGCTCAAGAACGGTCCTGCGACGTTGAAACGTCGTCGCCTCAGCCGGTGGTCGGGTTTATTATCGAGCCGCGGTTTCCCACAGTGAGTTAAGAAGGTCGCCGTGTCGAAGAATGCTCGAGGGCTGCGGACTCTCGCCACGTTGTGGATCATGCTTTCGCTTGCCGCCTGGGCACACGGTCAGACGCCCACGCCAGACGCGGATGAGGAAACGCCCGTCGCAGTAAGCGTGCCAATCCGGGAGCGCCTGTTGCTGGTGCCTCTAACGCTGGGCCATGATCGCGTCGTGCAATTGCATGCGCGTCTCTGCCTACCGAATTCGGCGGATCCGGCTACCCTGGTACTCATCAATCACGGCTCGCCGCCCCAAGCCGCCGATCGTCCGAGGATGAAGCTCGGTGGTTGTGATCAAGAGGCTGCTCAGTGGTTCCTGAGTCGTGGGTTTGCTGTCGCCTTCGTGCTTCGACGTGGTTACGGTGAGACAGGTGGTGAATGGGCAGAGGATCCACTTGGCTGCGGGCATCCTGAATACGTGCGTGGTGGTATCGAGACGGCAATCGACGTGGATGCGGCCGTTGATTTCCTGACGCGGCAGCCTGAGGTCAAGCCGTCGGATGTGGTCGTCGTCGGTCAGTCGGCAGGCGGCTGGGGGGCTATCGCATACGCGAGTGCGCTACACCCGAAGGTTGCGGCATTCGTGGTGATGGCCGGCGGTCGTGGCGGCCATCGCGACAATAGGCCGCATCATAATTGTCGGCCTGATTTGCTTGCGGATGCGGCAGGGCGCTTCGGCAAGACTGCGCGCACGCCGATGCTGTGGATTTATACGGAAAATGACAGTTACTTCGCGCCATCGATCGCCCGCGCGATGTACCACTCATTCACAGCCGCCGGGGGCGTGGCCGACTTCGAACAGCCAGGTCCTTATGGCACTGATGGCCATCGATTGTTCTTCGGGGCGGGCGGTTCTGCTGTCTGGGGTCCGCTCGTGGAGAGATATCTCGCGCAGCAGCACATCCGGCCCTGATGATCGGCGTTTGATTATTGCAGCGGCGACCAGCTCGATCGATCGTGTTTCTGCCAGCCGGTCGAACATTTACTCCGGGTCTTACCCCGGCGCACGCGTGCTATACCTAAGATCCGAAACGCTACATTCTTATTGCTTCTTGGCTGGAGCAGCGGAAGCAGGTGTCGCCGTAGCCGTCCTCTTGGCTGCTGCGGCCGATTCATCGGCACGGGCGCCGGCGAGCATGTTTGAAAGTGCGTAGTTGCCCTCGTGACAGGCGTACTCGAAGACTCGACCCTTGGAAGCGCCGAATTCATATTCGCCACCCCACGAGGTATCCCATACGGTTGGATCCTGAACTCTGAATTGATACAGAATCCGATGCGCTCCCACGCGCGTAAATCGCTCGGTGACTTTCAACTCCTTCCAGGCGCCATGTAGCGCCGTCGCTTGCGGGAAGTTGGTCGTCTCGACAACTAGCGTTGGGCCCTCGTACCAACCTATGGAATCGCCCATCCATGGCCGCAGTCCGTCGGTGCGATGCTTGGCGCCGATATGAATCATGCGCACGTCGTGCACCATTTCTACGACAATGGCCACCGTGTCTTTGGTCTGTGCGATCTCGTAATTATTATTGTAAAGCAAAGGCAACATCACCGGTCCGGCACTGTAGCCGAACGAGCTTAAGCAGCGTTCAGACACGGCCATATTCTCAGGGTTTTCGCCGCGGTGCGCATACTGTTCCATTCCGGGAGCTCTGACACCGCTTTTGTAGGGCGGCAGACGCCCATCGACTGGGTCAGTTATAAAGGAACTCCGCGGCTCGCCGTTTACGCGCATCACCGTAGTGCCCGGATCGATCCACGCGGCGTTGTAACCGCATCCCGCGCCGCTGAACCCAAGGCCGCACTCGTGCGGTAAGTCGGTGGTCTTCACCTTCGGATCCCTTGGTGCGTTGTCCGCGGCGAACAATTGCGCGCTACTGCCCTCGATCTTCGCGACCTCTTCGGGGGTCAATCCCAAGCGGGTGCCGTATTCTTTGGGCCGTTCGAGCGCGGTCAAGGTTGCGTTCGTCCAGGTTCCCTCGAGATCGGGCTGACCATAAGCGTTCATTGGCGCTTTGTAAGCACCGGTTACCGGCGCGGCTGCGGTCCCGAACACGGTAGGCGGCGCCAGAGCCGAAATGGCCGCACCGATCAGTAATGCTGCAAATCTCTTTGCGTTCATTTCACCGGCTCCTAATGCTAGATCACTTTGTCACGCCCCAAATGCTCAACGACGTGGGTAGCGCAGACGATACTTAAAGGCTAATAAAAGGCCCAATGGAACTGCGGAAACTATGAATGCGATGATGGCGGAGTTGCTGAGGAAGTGCGAGCTGCCGCCGCGCTCGATGAGAACCAGCATCGCGATCAGCATGATTGAGGCGATCGCGAATATTCCGATCGTAATTCGACGAGATAACATGGTGCGGTTCTCCTGCGCACTGCAAGATAAGTCTGGGCTGATTGCCGTTCCAAATCAATGTGAGCCCTTGCTGCTATGCGGCGGCGCGCCGTTCGGTGCAGCCTCAATCGCCTCTGGTGGCTGGCGCACGCTATGGTCAGACGTGCTGAAGTGATCGCTACTCGACCACGATGGTCACAATCATTCGCGGATGAATGGAACACGTGCAGTGATAGGTGCCCGGTTTATCGAACGTGAGCGTAAGGCTCTCGTCCGTGTCCACGGCTGATCGAGACGGCCCGCAGTCGGTCCGCACGATGCGCGGCTCATCGTCGGTGTTTGTCCAGGTCACGACTGCGCCTGCTTTGATAGTGAAGAACATGGCCATGGCTAAAAGCAGACTCTGGGACAGGCCGGTTTATTCCTGCGTCGTAGCCTGCTTCGTTGCGGCTAAGTCCGCACCACTTCACTTCGCCATCCTGCTGCGTTCGCAGACCTGCCCAGACCCCCGTGTCTGTGCGATGTGCGGTCGTTCAGTCGGTTCGACGAGATTTGTTATCTCGTCGAAAGGACACCCGACCTGAGGATCATTGGCGAAGATAGGTCATCCTCATCTCTGCAAAATCAGTTCTTGAGTTGAGTTGTCGATCGACCAGGATTTGAATCGTTTGAGAAAGCTTTGTCCGAGAAGAGGTGGGGCATTGGACGGCGACACCTTGGCCTGAACCCTCGGCGCTTCGATATTTCCAATTTTCAGTGACCTGATAACGAAGGTCTTGGATTGGAACACCTGACCGTCAGCGTTTTTGTAATTGCGATTACCGGTGATGTCGGCTTGGGTAACGGTGTTGGCTCTGACCAGACTCGAGAAGACGTTGGCGGGTATGCTGACATCGGATGCGCCGCTGTCGACGATGAAATTCAATTTGAGGGTGTTGTTTATGACGACCGGCGCGATTAGGCCGCCTGACATCTTCACGAGGGGGATTCGGGTTTCTAGGGGACTATTGCCGTTTGCGCCTTCGATCAAACCCAATTCAGTTTTGAGCAGCCGCACAGCTTTCGCAGAGATTTCGGTAAGGCCTGGATTGAGCCGTTCAGCTTCCAGCACTTCAGAGCGTGCCATGTTGGTCTTGTTCGCCTTGGCGTAGACCTCGGCCTGGACCCAATGAGCTTTGGCGCTCTTCGGGTGGTTGGCCAAGACTCGGGTAATCATTTCCTGGGCTTGATCTAGGTGGCCGGTGGTGGCGGTCTCGTAGATCTGCTTCATCGTCGGTTCGGGGTCGGAGGCCCGCGCGGGGGTGCCCGCAGCCAGCGCAATCGCGAAGGCGATGGTCGAAGCAATTTCAAGTGAGCGTCTTTGCATGGAGGGTCTCGTTAGTCGCTCCGCAATTCTAACTGCGTTTGATCTCCTTCGCTTTGAGAAGCTATGTATGTCGCAGACGGGTCGATGGCAGAGAAAGTCTATCTCTTTACCATGCGCGGTCGCGCGCGGTCATTCATCTCTTCCGAGTCTTTTTTGACTTAGCGCCTTTCGGAGGCTACTCACAGCGGCTCAAGACTAGTTACTTACTCCCGCGAGACGCAGACCGTCATACAAGGGTTCAAAATCGGCGAGTTCCGCGGACGGGTGCAGCCACTTTTTGATGTCCGAGATCGTCTTGACATTCGGCAGGGTCGTTGTGAAATCGCCCAGCGCGATCTTAGCCCTGTCGTTGTGGCCGAGGTGCGCCTCTGAGGCGATGCGCGTGAGCTGTATGCAACCGGAGACCCGATCACGCAGATCGGTCTGGCTCATCTGCGCGGTCGCTTTTTGCGCCAGCGGTGCAGCACGGGCGTAATCGCCTTGTGCGAAATAAATATCGGCCACGGTCGACTGATTTACCCAATTGCTGGGGTTGCGGGCAAGTAGTCCCTCGGCCAAGCCTTGAGCGTCCTTGAGCTGTCCTAAGCGAAGCAGAGCGGTGGCCTTGAGACCAGTCGCATAAGCATTGGTCGGCTCGCGTGCCAGCATGGCATCGGCTATGGCCAGCGATTCTTCCCAGCGCAAGCGCAACTGGAATATGCTGGCCTTCTGTCCCAACATGTAAACCGAGTCAGGATCGAGGGCTAGGTACTTTTCCATGGCGGCGGCGCCGATGGCTTTTTGTTCGTCCGGATTTCTTGACCACGCGTTGACACAGTCGCACAAGTTGACCGTTGCACGGGTGCGCAGCGCATACAGATCATCGGGCGCCATTGCCAGTGCCCTATTGAGCAGTTCATTTGCACGCGCATTCGCCGCCTTACCGTCGGAATCGCGTTGCGCGTGCCAATCGACCGATGCACGGAAGGTCAGATCGCGCACATCCAGTGCGTCGTCGGGTTTGTCCCTGACGCGCTTAACCTCCGTGTCGATGCCAGCACTTAATAGCTCCTGAACGGCGGCGAGCGTTTCATCGCGCCAATGCGGTGTCAATTCATCGTTCGCGACCTTTAAGGATTGGGTGGCCAGCACCCTCTCAGTGTCGCCGTCGACTCCAACGACCGTGACGTGGTAGCCGTCGGCGCTGTGCGCCACAGTGCCGCGCACCAGAAAATGCGCATCCAATTCCTTGGCCAGCATTTTCATGCTGGTCTCGCGCGCGCTGGCCCGCTCCGCGCTGGCGCGAGAAATGACGCTGATCAGCTCCTTTCTGCTCTCGAGCATGGTGCGGATCTCATCGGCGGTCGCTTTCGCGACTTGCCCACCGTGAGGGTCGTCGGCGGCCGACTGAAATGGCAGCACGGCGAAGGTCATGCGCCGATCTTCGTGGGAGTAGGCGACGACTTTGGCCGGGTGAAGCCAGGCGTGTCGAGTCGCCCATGCTGCCGCGCCGACGAGCAACAGCACGGCTACCCCCGCGAGCCACATCACGGGTGAGCGCGGCTTGGGAGGAGGAGCCGCTCTTGGGGAAACGAGGCTTGGGTCCGGACCTGGGGAGGTGAGCTTCGCTGTGGGCGGGGCCGCGGAGCTTGCAGTGGCGGTCTCTTGCTGCAACAGCCTGTTCATTCGATCGACAAAGGCGGGAGTGGTTACGCCATTTGGTAAGCGGCTCCACTGCACCTCGCGAAACCTGTCCGGTACGCGCTCGTCACCTTCCTGCGTGTCGTCTATTACCACCGGTATCAGAAACGGGCGGTCCTGCGCCATCAGGTGCGAGCGGTCGACTGCCAGCTTCCACTCCAGGCGGAAATAACCTTCAGAACGACCCTGGGTATTCGCCGAGATGACCGGGACGATCAAGGCGCAGGTTTTGATCTGCCGGCGGATGGCGGCATCCCAGGCATCGCCGCCACGGAGTTCACTTTGGTCGAACCAGACTTCAATGCCGGCGGCACGCAAGGCTGCGCAAATTCTTGCGGCGGCTTCGGCATCCTGCTTCGCGTAGCTTAAGAAGATAGCTTTGTTCGATTCGCTCACACTTGATTCCCAGAGGATCCCCAGCCTCTGATTGAGTCATTATGGCACGGCAAAACCCCGGACGAGTGAGCAGTTCATGGTGGTTCCCGATGGGGAAGCAGGGTGGGCAGGCGCACTATCACCCTGTCGCACCCGGTCCCTTGAGGGGATCTTTGATGGTGAATCGTTGCCAGACGTTGCCGGTATGTACCATAAAATAGCCTTCGGCCGGAGGCGCAAGCAGGAGCGGTTGCTTGTCCATTATGGGCTGCGGATATATGCCGGGAGGCACAAGGCAATGCGTGTGACCACCAACGAACTATCAGCCCGACTTCAACTTCTCTTCTGCATACAGCGACAGCTCGATCATACGTTCGAGTAGTTGATCGGCTGGTAGTCCTGGGTGGCGCGGCCAATTACCCAGTCGCAAATCGATTCTATCCGCGGGCGCAGCGGTTCCGATGGTGGCTGAGCGGTACTCCGCGTGACGCGACAAGTGTCTAACCATCGGGTATGGACTCCAACAAGCAAAGCAGCGCGCACGGTTGCCCCGGGAGGATGTCAACAGTGTCATCAATCGATGCGGAGCAGCAAATTTGGCTATCGCAATCCGCTGCGATTTAGAGTAGAAAAAAGCTGGTTATGAGCAGAAGCCTTGCTGTCACCCACTTCCACGACAGAGGAACATCGTCATGAACACGCAACAAATCGCCGCCCGTTTGACCGAACTTTGCCGTCAAGGCGAGTTCGAGGCCGCTCAGAAGGAGCTATTCGCCGAGGACGCGGTCAGCATTGAACCTCGTGAGACCCCGGACTTCCCCAAGGAGACAAGAGGACTGCGCGCGATCATCGAGAAGGGTCACAAGTTTGGGTCGATGGTGGAAAATATGCATGGAGTCAGCGCTTCCGCACCGCTGGTAACAGGTAACGCCATCGCGCTTGCGTTGACCATGGACGTTACGATGAAGGGACGCGGGCGCATGAAACTCGAGGAGCTGTGTGCCTACGAAGTCAAGGATGGGAAGATCATTTCGGAGCAATTTTTTATGTAGCGAGCTCTGATGAGCGCGCCGCCGCAAATTCGATCCCACCAAAGCCCAAGATTTCTCGGTCAGCTCAATATTCGGGATTTTATGCACGCCGCTATCGTGCGTAAAATCCCGCTTCTCTGCAGGTGCATGCCGCCGTCGTTTATTTCGGTGGGCGGGATCGGGGGTGCGTGACCGATGTTTATGAGTCAATTACGTCGGCGAATTGGTAGCTAGGACCGAGTATGCAGAGTGTGATGATTCGTCCTGCTGTGGACGTAGAGCCCGAAGGGGCCGTCCGCAAAGTGTCCGACCAGTGCGTCCGGACATTCTGAAGGAGAGGCATGCTTGGAACACGACCAGTTAAGTTGCGCGGCCATGGTTTTGCAGCAGGGTTTGTACTGTCCCCTCATTGCGTCACCGTTGGCTCAGGCGGGGCTCACTTTAGCCTGACGAAGGAATTCGAGTAGCAACTGGTTAACTTTTTGCGATTGTTCCTCAGCAAGCGAGTGGCCTGCGCCGTCGACCAGGTGAACACCCAATAGCTTCGTGCACGCGGCGTGTTGCATGGCTTCGAAGGCACCGGGGGACTGATGGACGCCCCAGTCGCTTATCCCTCCGATGAAGCAGGAGGGGACGTCGATGGTGCGGCCGGAGAAGGCGTTTAAGTCGCCGGCAATTTCGAAGATGCGATAGGAATTGAGGCCGCCTTGAAAGCCGGTGCGGGTGTATTCGGCCGTGTAGACGGCCAAGTCTTGCTCGGTCATCCATTGGCAGGCGGCGATTTGCTCTTTTGAGGGCATGTGCTCGGCCATGGTTTGGGCAACGGTCTTGTTTAGATCCATGACGTAGTAATCCGGCAATTTCGCGAGTTCGGTTGTGCCCCAAGACTTCAAGGGGAAGGGCTTGTTGTCCTTCCAGTCGGCGCTTTTGAAGTAGAACTGGGCGCGTAGCAGATCATGGACGCCTTGCGGAGCGTGCCACATGTCGTCGTTGGCGCCGCGGGTGGCGAGGTACGCGCGATAGTGCTTGCGGGGGCGAAGCAAGTGGCTCAATGCTTCCGCCATGTCGGTATGAGTCGATCGCGCTGGGTGCTCCGCGGTGTTGAAAGGTAGGTCATCCGGTCCATCGAAAGGGGTGCTCATGAGCACGACCGATTGAAAAACGTCGGGCCTTATCAATGAACTCCAAGCGGCGGTCGGACCGCCCCAGTCGTGGCCGACGAGGCACGCGACTTTTTCGATTCCGAGAGCGCGCGTGAGTCCCAGCACGTCGCTGACCCGATTCATCAAGCTGTAGGGTTGAAGGTCGTCGTCGAATTTGACGGGAGTGGTTGCGCTGCGCCCATAGCCGCGTAGATCCGGGGCGATCACGTGGTAGCCGGCTTGGGCTAACGGCAGTAGTTGGTTTCTCCAGGTATAAGCGAGTTCGGGGAAGCCGTGCAGGAGGATGATGCAGGGTCGCTTGCGATCGAAGCCGGCCTCGAGAATGTGCATCTTGACGCCGTTGTTGTTGTCAATGATGCGGGAGCGGATGCCGGAAGGGAGAGAGTCTTGGCCGTAGAGGGCTTTGGTGTTGAATTTTGGATTCACCGTTTGTGCACGTACAAGCGCTGATGCGCTCAATCCGGCGAGACCCAAAATCAAATCGCGGCGCGTGGACACCTGCATTAGGTCATGCGGCCGAACATCTCGGCCAGATCCCAGTCGGGATGTTGGGTGTAGTCGATCTGACTGTCGTCCATGAGAGCAAAGCCTTTATTATCATGAGAGCTTAAGATTAGTCGCAGCAGGTAGCTAGTCAGATCGGAATTCGCAGGGTTACCGTGGCGCCCGTGAACCGGCGGGTTTTATGAAGAACTTCACTTATTGCAGCGGTAGGCAACGCCGCCGTAGCCGGTGTCGTAGACAATATTGGCATTGAGGGCCACGGCTTCGTTTTGCGCGACTCGTACGTCAGGAATATTGATGTCGGCGGCGGGTATGTAGCCAACGGCCGGGCAGCCGGTGATGTCCGCAACGTTTTTGGTTATCTTGATCTCCGCCGCACCTGGGACGAGTGTCATTGCGGATTGGACCACGCAGCCCGTGGACATGGCGGCGAGCGCTAAAAACACAGAGCCATGGACTAAGAACTTCATCGTTGCCTCCTTGCTTGAGATTTCGTTGTCGAAATTCTAATCGGAGGCGTGGAGAGAATGGAAGGAGCAGGGCGCGTAACTGCGACGTTGTCCAAAGATTAAGAGTCCGCGCGGTAGCGGTATACGGGTAGCGATTTAAAAAACGGGTGGGTTCAACCTTGGACTCTCTGATGCGTGTGGGTTTGCCTGGGGAGTCGGTGTCCAACGGGAATCGGACTTCAGGCATTTTGGTATCGGTTTGCCAAGAGCCAAGAACTTCACGCGAGTCCGTGAAACCAAACGTGAGTGTCGAAGTGGCGGCCCTTAAACTTTACAAACTCGCCCGTGTCCTTGATGTATACGGCGCACCAATATGAATCTCCGCCGTCCAAGACGGTGACGGCAGTGTGGCGCCATTTCGATCCGTCCCCGGCGAGGAAGGGAGACTCATGAAACCCGTTGACGAAGATCGCGGCACGCGGGCCAAGGCGACCTGAGGCGTATTGGCGGTAGTACTCGTGAGGAACCGCGCTTGAACCGCTGTTGCGTAGGTCTTCGGCCAGAAGCGGGGCTAGCTGGCGTTCGACTCTGCCGATATCAATCGGGGTGAGTGTCGAGCGCGTTGCGCTTGATGTGCCGCCGCAAGCGGCTGCGATCGCTTTGCCTTCGGACCCGCTCAAGATGACTCCGAGGGTAGGATCAAATAGCTGAGCGGACTCTTCGGCGGTTGTCGCCGCCGCAAAGCTTGTCGCGAAGGCGCAGAGGACTAATAAAACTTGCTGTAGCTTGGGCATGGCTTTAGCCGAGTATAGCGGGAGCGATGATACCTACTGAATCCAAAATAACTCGCCGGAGTCAAAGTCAGAGGTTGGGGTAACTTTGGTGAGATACGAGCCGTCGACGTCCACGACAATGAGGTTTCGGCTGTAAATACACGGACAGTTGCCTGTTTGCAGCTTAAACCCAATAGCAGCATAGTTACACTTAGAATCCCTTTCAGCCCGAAGCGCGAACCGTCGGCCATCGGGAGACCAGGCGAAATTGCGAATGGAGAGATCAGGGTTTATACATACACCGTACACGGAGGTCAAAGGCCGCTCTCCTTTTTGGTGACGGGTTTTTGGGGGCGGGAGTATGAGGGGAGCTGGGGGTGGGGTGTGCGGTGTATGTATAAGTCATCTCGCCGGCTCTTGGTAGACTTGTTGTACGAATCTGGAATAAAACACGCTGTCGACAGAATCCTTGAGGAACCAATACGAAGACTTGCCATGAGATGGCTTAGAAAGAATGGATTTTGGATTTTCGCGCTGGTACTGGTGGTGCTGGTGGCGTTCCTCGTGCACAGAGCGCGACTTCCGTGAATGTAAGATAGATTGGCTGTCGTAGTCTCGTCCTGAGTCATTCCTGACGTCTGACGATGCTGACAACCGACAATGATTTCTCGCTGGCGGCGGAGTACTGCGCGCTCAAGGTCTCTGGAGAGTGCTGCGTTAACTTTCTCGGCGAAAGAGCAGAGTCGAAATGGGAGCGCAGGCATCATTGGCCGATGAATAGCGTGCCGCCGAGTTCGGTTGGAAACGCACCTTTTCGGTTCAATGGGCAGAAAGTGCGTTGTATCGCGGGGGAGTGCGCCATAATTCAATATGGGTTGATGGGCTTTTGACACGGAGAATGGAATGAAACTGAAGGCAAAGGCTGCAATCTTGACCTTGCTCATGGTTACTGCGGGCTGCACAGACCTCAAGCCGCTGGAGGCGCGAATCGAGGATCTGCAGGGCCAAGTCAATAAACTGCAGGCAGACATCGCGAAATCGTCGAGCAATGCGGCGGCAGCCAACAAAGCAACAGCGGCGTCTGCAGCGGCGGCTTCCGGCGACGCCAAGCAGGCTTTGTCGATTGCCGAGTCAAATACTGCAGCGATCGACAAGCTCAACACGAAGATCGATCAAATGTTTAAAAAGCGTCCGACGGAATAGGCGCTTATTATGCTGAGGCGATTTGCCTTTATGATGTTCATCTGCGCGATCGCCTGCGCGGCGCCCCCGGCGCCCTCGCCGATCGATGTGGCGCAGGCGAAAGCCGCCTTTGCGGAGGCAGAGGCGGTTTCCAACAAGGAGGGCGGGCGCCTGTGGGGTAAGAAGCTCTACGGTGCCCTGTTCTTCGTCGATCCCGATACACGAGCCGTCGTTGCGAATGAACCGGACCCGACGGGCGTCCTGCACGCGGCGGATGGCGTCTACGTCGGCACGCTGCCAAAAGAGATCATCGTCTCGAATGCTCCCGTCGAATGGCAAGGTAAGCGCTGGACGATGCTAATGTGGCCCACCATTCCCGCTGATACGATCGACCGGCGGATCGCTTTCGCCCACGAGTTATTCCACCGTATCCAGCCGGCGCTGGGTCTCATGGCGCAGGATCCCCCCAATCTCCAGCTCGATACGCTTGAAGGTCGCCTGTGGCTGCAGCTCGAATGGCGCGCGCTCGCCGCAGCGCTCATCGAACAGGGGCCTGCACAAGCCCAGGCTATCCGCGACGCGCTGGCTTTCCGCAGCCATCGCCACAAGTTATTTCCCGGATCTGCGCAGACAGAAGCGAGCCTCGAAATCGCCGAAGGCGTTCCCGAATATACCGGGACGATTGCGGGCGAACCCGACCGCGATTCCGCGCGGTGGCGCGCGATCGGGAAACTTAGCGATCCCGACCAAAGCATTACTTTCGTGCGCTCGTTCGCCTATACGTCGGGGCCACCGTACGGGTTGCTGCTCGACGAGCGCCTGCCGGGATGGCGCACGAAGCTCTCTGCGCAATCCGACTTAAGCGCGCTGCTTGCCTCGACGCTGGCTCCTCACGCGACGCTGTCAGCCGATGCGCGCGCGCCCGTTTACGGCGCGGTGGCCGTTCGCGTCGCCGAAACTGAGCGCGCCGAAAAGGCCGAGGCGGCAAAAGCGCGCTACCGCGCACGGCTGGTCGAGGGACCGACGCTGCTGTTACCGGGTGGGCACATTGCCTTCAGCTTTAATCCGAGCACACTCGTTTCATTGGGTGATGGTAATACGGTCTATCCTACTTTCCACGCAACCGCCGAATGGGGCACGCTCGATGTGACAGACGGGGTGCTGGTAGCGACGGGTTTCAGCCACGCGACGGTAGCGGCACCTAAAGACATTCAAGGTCCGCATCTCGAAGGGCCTGGCTGGACGCTCGACCTTCAGGCCGGCTGGAGCGTGGTGCCGGGGACGAGAGCCGGAAGTTACACCGTCGCGAAGCAATGAGGCGGTAGTGACAGAGATTGTACTGGCGCGCCCGGTGGTGGTGTGGTGCTCACCAACCTGCAAGGCGCAGCCCACCGTGATCGCGCAATCGTTCGGATGAAAGGCGAACATTCCAATCTCCTAAAAGACACGGGCCGTTTACTTACGCCGTTTGCGTGCGGACCATTTATCGTCGTCGACGCACGGTACGCGGGCCGGCGCTGCTCGGGGCATTAGCCATGGTGCATGGCTTCCGTTCACGCCGTCTGAAGACCCGCGAAGCCGGTCTTGTTGCCCCAGGCGATGATCCAATCAAGCACGGCTGCCGCGGGCATGGGTCGGGCAATGAAATAGCCCTGGCCGATGTCGCATCCTAATTCAGACAGAAAATCCCAGTCCTCTTGATCTTCGATTCCCTCCGCGACCACTTTCATTCGTAACTGGTGCGCCATTGTCAAACTTGCACTACAGATGGTGTAGCGGGTCGGATCCTTTGCCGCTCCATGCACGAAGCCGCGGTCCACTTTGAGTTCGTTGAAAGGCAAATCACGCAGCTGCGCCAAGGATGAGTGACCGGTGCCGAAATCGTCGATCGCCAACTCGAAGCGCTTGAGCGACAAGCGGCTCAGTACGTCCAGGATGGTGCTCCGTTGCCGCATCACTTGTCCCTCAGTGACTTCCAAAGTCAGCAGGCTCGGCTCGACTCCCACCGAAGCGGCAAGATTTGCCGCCATGTCGGGGAAGTCGAGCGCGATCAGATCATCCATCGAGACGTTGACCGCCACCGGCAACACGCGCCCAGCAAGGGACCATGCCTTCGCCTGCTTCATGGCTTCAACCAGAACCACTCCGGTCACATCGGTGAGGAGCCCATGCTGCTCGGCGATGCCGAGAAACTGATCCGGATAGA
>Ga0193716_1001122_pt1 | contig 15855 bp, 10 predicted proteins | sample U2c1metaG_FD_145901 | JGI IMG/M metagenome (GOLD analysis project Ga0193716, IMG submission 145901) | Soil microbial communities from a riparian zone of the East river system, Colorado, United States - U2c1 | ecosystem: Environmental > Terrestrial > Soil > Riparian zone | place: USA: East River...
GGTAGGCCCAGCCACCTCGATCACCGCCGCCAGACTGCATGTCTTCCTGGCCCAGTCTCATCCTCGGGGGCGTGACCCACGGCCCGTTGCCGTGCCTCGCTGTGGCTGATCACCCCGTCGAGAAAAACCGGCGAGGTGCGGCTCCGATCGCCCCAGCCATCGGACCGCGCACCCCGAAGCGATCGTCCCCGTGCAACCAGCGGTAAGAAGCCGAACAGCGAACCGAGCCACTCGGCAACGCAGAGATGGTTACACGGCAGGACGATCGCCCACTGGGAGCAGCGTCCGATGGCAGGACGATCGGGGCCGCGCCTTCGCCGATGCGTGCAAGAAAGGACAGCGCCGCCGGAGTCAACAAACCCCGGCGGCGCCGTCCCTTCATGGCTCGATGCGGCTAGTTCCTGATGATGGTGAACGTGGTTGTAGTGTTCCTGATGTCCTGCACGTTGTTGCTCATGGTCAGGTTGTTGAACGTGACCGTACCGACCGCGGGGCCCTGACCTGCCTCCGCCGCCTCGTTGACCCAGATGCCGTAGCCGGACTTGGCGTCGTACGCGTCTCCACTCTTACGGGCGCCCGTGATCGAGATGTTCGTGAACACGGTGTCCGCGACCGGGAACTGCGGTTGCCCGCCGACATAGTTTGTCTGGAACATGATGCCGCTGTACGTCGGGTCCACGATGTCCACATCGGACACTCGGATCCCCTGGAAGATCTTCGACGCGGAGAACACCCAGATGCCGGGGAAGGTCTGGGCGCCCCAGAAGTGGCCGCCCGCCCGGACGATCGAGATGTTCTCGAACCGCGTCGGCGGGGAGGCGCCGAAGCCGTTCATCGGGATGCCGAAGTCCAGCGAGCTGATCGTGATGCCGGAGTACACCAGGGTGTCCGCGACATAGATGTTGCGGAACACGTTGTTGTAGCCGCCGTACACCGCGATGCTCGCGGCCCGCCACGTCAGGATCGACGTCAGGTTCTCGAACGTATTGCCGGTGACCTCTCCGCCGCCGCCGTCCTGAGCGTTGAACAGCGCGAAGCTGTCATCGCCCGTCGCGCGGGACTCGTTGTTGGACACCAGGTTCCCGGAGCTGCCGTTGGTCATGTTGACACCATCGGCGAATGTGTCGCGGATCCGGTTGTTCCTGATGGTCATGTTGTCGGTGTTCGCGCCCCAGTAGAGGCACACCATGTGCTCGGCCCAGATGTTCTCGATCGTGGTGTTCGCGGTGCCACTGAAGTCGAACACCTTGCCAGGGCCGTCGATGCGGGACGTGTAGTTGCCGAAGAACGCGAAGTTCGAGAACACCGAACCGTTCGCCGACGCCTCCGACCGGAACCCGGCATCCGTGTTGTCCTGTGTGGACGGTGTGAGGAACCTTGTGTACCACGGTCCCGCACCGACCACGCGCACGGCCTTGCCGTACACCTGGAACTTGCTCGACGTCTGGTACTCACCCGCCGGCAGGTAGACACCGACGAGGTTGCCGGTGGTGTCCATCCGCACCCGGTCCAGCGCGTCCTGCACGTTCTGCTGCGACGTGCCGGTCGGCGTGGTGTACCGCGCCGGGTCCGGGTTCGCGACCGGCGAGACCTGTTCGAGGCTCACGAAGTCGACCGCGAACGTACCGCTGTTGGCGGCGTCCTTCTGCAGTCGGATCGTGTGCCCCGCCGGCACCGACGAGTTCAACATGACGTTGGCCTCGTCGTAGATGTGCCTCGGCCCGCCCGCGCCCGGCGAGTTGCCGGGGCCAGCCTCCGCGCCGTACAGCCACGCGTACTTCGACGTCAGGTTGATCGCCTTGTGGAAGACGCCGTCGACGTAGATGTTCAGCGTCGAGCTGGTGCCGCCGCCACCCGAGGAGTCCGGGATGGAGAACCGGGTGACCAGGGTGTTGGTCGGCGCCTTGGTGGTCCACTCGACGTAGTTTCCGTTGCTGTTCAACGTCACCGCGCGCCGGCCGGACGCCTCACCCGCGAGGTCGCCGACCGTCCTGTTGGGACCGATCACGCTGGCGCCGCCACCGGTGACACCGTCCTCCGCCTCGTAGTTGTCGAACGGCATGCTCGCGCCGCGACCGACGAAGAGGTTGTGCGTCGTGGTGTTGTTGGGCTGCTTGGCCGGCAGCTCGTTCGCGTCGTTCGCGAGCACCACCTTGACGATGTACCGGCCGTTGACGGCCGGCCACGAGCCGAGCGCCACCGGGCTGGTGGTCGCACCCGGCGCGATCGCGCCGCTGACCGAGCCGGTCAGCGTACGGACCACCGCGCCGGTCGTGGCGTTGGTGACCGTCAGCGTGATGCCGTGCGCGCCGCTCGCCGCCGCGACCGTGCCCTGGTTGCGGATCCCGACCGAGAAGTTGACCGTGGCACCGTTCTGCGGGTTCGTCGGCGTCCAGCTCACCGGCGAGGCGATCAGGTCGGACGTCGGCACCGCGGTGACCACGAGCGGGGTCGGGCTGGTGAACGAGTTGTTCGTCTCGTTCTTCTCGACGACCGTGTTGTCCTCGTCGACCTTCGCGGACACGGTGTAGCTGCCGGCGTCCCGTGCGCCGATGTTGGCGGTGACGGTCGCCGTGGCGCCCGCCGCGAGCGCACCGACCTGCGCGGTGCCGACCTTGGTGGTGCCGAGGTAGAAGTTCGTCGACGTGGCGGCCGACTGGAGGTCACCACCGTTGCGAACCGTGGCCGACAACGTGATCGCGTTGCTCTCCGACGGCGACTGCGGGGTCCACGTGAGACCGGAGATCAACAGGTCCGGGTTCGCGGCCGGCTCGCCGATGACCTGGAACTCGGCCACCTGACCGGCCGGCGCACCACTGTTCGCGGTGAACTGCAGCCGCACGTCCGCGGCCGTCGCGGTCACCGGGATGGTGACCTGGTTGCCCGACGTCGGGTTGAAGCTGTACTGCTGCGCGGACGAGATGTTCGTGAAGCCGGTGGCGCCCTGGTCGCGGCCGAGCACCTGGATCGTCTGCGTGCGCGGGCCCCAGGAGGGGTCCGGGTTCAGCTTCACGACGACCGACGTGACCGCGGCGTTCGCGCCGAGGCTGACGGTCAGCGTGTTCGGGTAGGCGCCGCCGTTGCCCTCCCAGTAGGTCGACACCGAGTCGTCGTTCGCGTTGGTGGCGACGAAGGTGTGCACGAAACCGGACGCGGTGATCGGCTTGCCCACCGCCAGGTTCACGCCCGCGCTGGTGCCGGCGCGGGTCACCGTGTTGCTGTTCGGCGACTGGTTGCCGGCGGCGTCCTTCGCGCGCACGAAGTACGTGACGGTCGCGCTGGCGGGCTGGCCGTCGGTGAACGTGCGGACGTTCGCGGCCACCGACGTGCGGAGCGCGCCGTTGGCGTAGACGTCGTAACCGGTGACGCCGACGTTGTCGGTCGACGCGTTCCACGCAAGCTGGATCTGACCGGTCGCCGGCTGCGTGTAGGCGAGGTTGGTCGGCGCGGTCGGCGCCTGGGTGTCGCCGCCCGACGGGCCGTAGACCTCGAACTCGGAAAGCTGCGCCGCCGGCCACCCGGTGTTCGCGGTGATCTGCAACCGCACGTACCGCGTGGTGACCGAGCCGAAGTTGATCGTCACGGTGTTGGCGGACGCCGGGTCGAACCGGTAACCGGTGGACGCGACGACATCGGTGAAGGTGCTGCCGTTCGTGCTCTGCTGGACGGCGAGCGTCTCCGTGCGGGCCTCCCAGCCCGCTGGCAGCTTGAGCACGACCCGGTTCGTGGCGACCGAGGAGCCGAGGTCGGCCTGGATCCACTGCGGGAACGCGTTGTTGGCGCTCTCCCAGTAGCTCGCCGCGTTGCCGTCGTTCGTGTTACCCGCGCCGTAGGGCGCGTTGCTGCTGCTCGCCGTCACCGACTGCACGGCGGCGACGAGGTTGCGGGTGGACTCCGGCGCGGCGAAGACCTCCAGCGCGGAAAGCTGTGCCGGCCCGGTGAAACCGACGCGGACGAAACGCGCCGTCATCTCACCGAGCGGGACCGTGACCGTGTTGCCGGCGTCGGGCTTGAAGGTTCTCGCGGTGGCGCCGGCGGCCGTCGTGAACGTGGTGCCGTCGGCGCTCGCCTGGACGCTCAACTGTTGCGTGCGGGCCGACCACTTCGCGGGGAGTCGCAGTGTCGCGTGGTCGAGGCGCGTCGAGGCGCCGAGGTCGACCTGTGCCCACTGCTCGCCGGACTTGGCGCTCTCCCAGTAGGTCTCCTGGTTGCCGTCGGTGATGGTGGCGGCCGTGGCCCGGCCGGAGGAGGTACTGACCGGTTTGCCGCGCGCCACGTCGGCGCTCTCGGCTGGGGCGGTTGGCCCGGTCGCGACAAGCAGACCGGTGACGAGTGTCGAGGCCGTCAGCCACGACAAGAAACGCTTCGCTCTCATTGCGCAGCTCTCATCTGTGAGGACTGGGGTGTGGCAGCAGGGGTGACGCAGGTCCTACGGGGATTTACCAGGTGGTGATCGAGATTTGCATATGTTTGCTCACTTTTTGCATCGATCAAGTCATAGAGTTGCCCAGGCGCTACCCGAAGTCAACGTTTTTCGACACGCGAACCAGCGGTGCCGCCGTTCAGCCCAGACCCCAAGAGCACACGGCCCAACCCAAGAACCCGCGAGTCCCCACGCGTTAGTAACTGTCCGCAATCGACAGTCGTGCGTGACTTGCCGTCTATGTACTTCATTCGGCGTATTGTCACCCGATCGAATGGTCGATACGTTCTGCCGCATGAGGGCTGGGGGCCGTCGGAATTCCTGCGACCGACACCGATCCGTTCAACTATGCATTGAATGCATAGTTGCTCGGTGAAACCCCGCCGTAGGTCAACGACCGGAGGTGTCAGTTGAGAATCGGCGGCAGAATCGGGATCGGCGCGGTCGTGGTGGGCATGGTGGTCGCCACCGCCCCCGCTACACCCGCGCAACCACGAAGTAGAGAACAGCAACTCGGACAGACGATCACACTCGTCACCGGTGACCAGGTGCGTTTCCAGAACGGCGCGGCGCGCTCGGTGCGACCGGGCCCCGGCCGTGACGGCATCCCGTTCTCGGTGCACAAGACCGACGACCACACCTACGTCATCCCCGGCGACGCCATCGGCATGGTCTCGGCCGGCCGGCTCGACCGTCGCCTGTTCGACCTCACGACACTGACCGAGTTCGGCTACGACGACGCCCACCGCGCCACCGTGCCGCTCATCGTCACGGGCAAGGGCGCCACGAAGGCCGCCCGAGGTGGCCGCGCGCTGCCCAGCATCGACGGGGTCGCGGTCGAGGCCACCAAGCAGGGCGCCACCTGGCAAACGCTTACCTCAGGCGACAACGCCGAACGCACCACCACCGCCGGCGTCGACAAGATCTGGCTCGACGGCAAGCGCACGGCCACGCTCGACCACAGCGTCCCCCAGATCGGCGCGCCCGCCGCGTGGGAAGCCGGCTACACGGGCGACGGCATCACGGTCGCGGTGATCGACACCGGCGTCGACCAGACCCACCCGGACCTCGCCGACCGCGAGATCGCGGAGCAGAACTTCTCCGAGGCGCCGGACAACGTGGACCACTTCGGTCACGGCACGCACGTCGCCTCGATCGTCGCCGGCACCGGCGCGAAGTCCGGCGGCAAGTACCGCGGCGTCGCGTCCGACGCGTCGATCCTGGACGCGAAGGTGTTGGACGACAACGGTTCCGGCCTCGAGTCGTGGATCATCGCCGGCATGCAGTGGGCGGCGGAGCAGGGCGCGGACATCGCGAACCTCAGCCTCGGCGGGCCGGACGGCCCCGAGGTCGACCCGCTCGAGGAAGCCGTCAACTCGCTGTCCGCCGAGTACGGCACGCTCTTCGTGATCGCGGCCGGCAACTCCGGCGGCGACGCCACGGTCGGCTCGCCGGGCAGCGCGGACGCCGCGCTCACCGTCGGCGCCGTGGACCGCGACGACAACCTCGCGCCGTTCTCCAGCCGTGGCCCCAGAATCGGCGACGGCGCGATCAAGCCCGACGTCACCGCGCCCGGCGTGGACATCGTGGCCGCGCTGCACTCCGACGGCACGATCGGCGAGCCGGTCGAGCCGGGTTACACCGCACTGTCCGGCACCTCGATGGCCACCCCACACGTGGCCGGCGCGGCCGCACTCCTCGCGCAGGAGCACCCGGACTGGACCGGCGCGCAGCTCAAGGCGCTGCTGTCCGGCTCCGCGAAGGCACACCCGGATCTGACCGCGTTCGAACAGGGCGCGGGCCGGATCGACGTGGCACGCGCGATCACGCAGACGATCGTGTCCGAGCCGACCAGCGTCAGCATCGGCACCGCCGCGTGGCCGCACGACGACGACGTGCCGGTGAACAAGCCGCTGTCGTACCGAAACCTCGGCGCCGAGGACGTGACCCTCGCGCTGTCGCTGGACTCCGACGCGCCGGCGGGCATGTTCTCGTTGAGCGCCAACGAGATCACCGTTCCCGCGGGCGGCACGGCCGAGGTCACGGTCACCGGTGACACTGGCGTGGGCGAGGCCGACGGCTACTTCTCCGGCGCGGTCGTCGCGACCGCCGGCGAGTCGTCGACCCGCACGCCGGTCGCGCTGGACCGCGAGGTCGAGAGCTACGACGTGACGATCGACGTCCTCGACGACACCGGCGCGCCTGCGGCGGACTACGGCCTGCTCCTTGTCGGCCTGGACAATCCCACCTTCGCGTTTCCGTACGACGAGGACGGCACGGTCGAGGTGCGGCTGCCGAAGGGCACGTACACGCTCGACGGCACCGTGATCGGCGGCGACGCCGGCAACCCGCACTTCAACCTCGTCGTGCAGCCGAAACTGGTGGTGGACAAGGACACCGCGCTGACGGTGGATGCCCGCGCCGCCAAGCCGATCAGCGTGACGCCACCGGCCGACGCGACGCTCGCGCTCGGCGACATCGGCTACACGATGACGACCGACATCGGTGGTTTCTCCTCCGCGTTCCTCGTCGACGACCTCAGCGTGGTGTCCACCGCGCACCTCGGTCCGGCCGTGCCGGGCACCGCGTTCACCGCCAAGATCAACACGGCGTGGGCCGGCGAGGACGGGTCGTTCTACGGGCTGACGTGGTTCCCGCACGGCACCATGCCGACCGGGTTCTCGAAGACCGTGACCCAGCGGGAACTGGCGACCGTGCGTACCGACATCGGTGCGCCGACACCGGACCGCACGGCCGACGTGGTGCAGTTCCCGTACCCGGCCGTCGGTGAGGGGTTCGTGTTCGGCGTGTTCCAGAGCGCGCCGATGCCCGGGGTCCGCACCTCGTACGTGACCACCGACAACGCGACGTGGTCGACGACGGTGGACCAGGTGAACGGGGACGCGCTCGAGGCGGAGCAACGGTCCGGGAGCAAGACCTACCGCGCCGGGCGCACGTACACGGAACGCTTCAACCACGGGATGTTCGGCCCGGCACTGCCCTACGACGGGTACCCGGAGGGCTACCTGTTCCGGTACGACGACCTGATCTACGTCCAGCCGCCGCTGGTCGGCGACTCCGCCGGCAACGCGGGTTACTCGATCACCGACTCGGCCTCGTTCAAGCTGTACCGGAACGGTGCGCTGGTCGGCGAGTCGGACGAGCCGGGCGGCTTCGTCGAGGTGCCGGCCGAGGAGGCCGAGTACCGGGCGGTCATCACGACGACGCGGCCTCGGGACGTGTTCGACGTGAGCACCGCGGTCGACGCGGAGTGGACGTTCCGCTCCGGCCACGTCAGCGACACCGAGGTGGTGCCGCTCGCGGCGTCGGTGGTCCGGTTCGCGCCGAAGCTCGACGCCGCCAACTCGGCGAAGGCCGGACAGCCGTTCCTGATCCCGGTGTCGTCGCAGCAGAACGGCACCGGCGCGGTCAGCCGGCCGAGGACGCTGTCGGTCGACGTGTCCTACGACGAGGGCAAGACGTGGCGCGAGGCCGACGTCCTGCTGAACCTGGTCGCGCTGGTGCACCACCCGAAGGGTGCGGAGTCCGTGTCACTGCGGACCTCCGCGACCGATCGGGACGGCAACACGGTAAAGCAGACGATCATCCGGGCCTACAAGCTCCGGAAGTGAGTCACCAGCCCGCGGTCGTCGTCCAGCACGTGGAAGGCGACCGCGGGCTCCACCTCGTAGTCGACGGCGGGCTCGTCGCTCGGGACACTCTCGAACGGAAGCTCGATCGTCGACACCACGCCGGGCGCCACCACCAGTGGGCGCCCGGCGAAGGTCGTCACGGCACTGGTGTGCGCGTGTCCACACAGGACCGCCGCGACGTTGTCGTGCGCCGCCAACACTTCCGCGAGCCGTTCCGCACGGTTCTGGCGGATGGCGTCCACGTACGGGAGGTGCAGCACGACCGGCGGGTGGTGGAAGCACACGAGCGCGGGCTCATCGGCCGGCGCGTCGGTGAGCACCTTGTCCAGCCACGACAACGTGGTGTCGTCGAGCAGGCCGTCGTCCTGGCCGGGGATCGTGGAGTCGCACATCGCGATCGTCACGCCGCCGACGCGGTGCACCTGGTTCACGGGTTGGCCGCCGTCGTCCGGCGCACCGAGCAGCACCTGCTGGTAGGCGACCCGCTCGTCGTGGTTGCCGGGGCACGTGAGCACCGGGAACCGTGCCGTGGCAAGGATCTCGGCGACCGTGCGGTACTCATCGGGGGTGCCGTGGTCGGCGAGGTCGCCGGTGACGAGGATGCCGTCGATCTCACCGGGCAGGGCGTTCAGGTAGTCGATCACCTGCCGGGCACGGCGAACCGAGCGATCACTGTCACGGTCCTGACCGACGTGCAGGTCGCTGACATGGGCGAGCGTCAAAGCCATGGAGTCACCTACGGCAGGTTCGCGACGAGGTCCGCGGGCGCCACCATCGGGCCCGTGTAGAACGGGATCTCCTCACGGACGTGCCGGCGCGCGGTGCTGCCCCGCAGGTGCCGCATCAGATCGACGATCCGGTCGAGCTCGTCGGCCTCGAACGCGAGGATCCACTCGTAGTCGCCGAGCGCGAACGCCGGCACCGTGTTGGCCCGCACGTCCGGGAAGTCCCGCGCCATGAGCCCGTGCTCGGCGAGCATCCCGCGCCGCTCCTCGTCGGGGAGCAGGTACCACTCGTAGGAGCGCACGAACGGGTAGACGCACACGTACTTGCGGGCCGGCTCGCCCGCGACGAACGCCGGGACGTGGCTCTTGTTGAACTCGGCGGGCCGGTGCAGCGCCGCCTGGCTCCACACCGGGGTCGACGCGCGGCCGAGCGCGGTGCGCCGGAGGCCGGAGTAGGCGGCCTGGAGCTGTTCGATCCCCTCCGCGTGCCACCAGACGAGGTAGTCCGCGTCCGCGCGCAGCCCCGCGACGTCGTACACGCCGCGGACCACGACCCCCTTGCCCGCCAGGGCGTCGAGGTATTCCTGCGCCTCGATGGCGGCGGTTTCCCGGTCGTCGCCGAGGCGACCCGGTTCGGCACGGAACACCGACCACATGGTGTAGCGGATGGTGTCGTTCAGCTCGGCATAGTTGAGGCGGGCCATACGGCCATACTGCCAGCTATCGCTTGAGCAGTGCTGTCGCGATCCGGTCGGCCGCGGCGCCCGCGGTGTCGATGCAGGCCGGGATGCCGACGCCGCGGACCGCGGCGCCCGCCACGGCCAGTCCTGGCAGCTCCGCGACCGCCCGCTCGACGGCCGCGACCGCGGCCGTGTGACCGACGCCGTACTGCGGCAGCCCGCCGCCCCACTTGGTGACCGTCCACGCCGCCGGCGTGGCCGCCACCCCGGACAGCTCCGCGAGGTCCGCGAGCACGTCGGCCAGCAGGGCGTCCTCGTCGCGACGCAGGTTCTCCTCCTCGCCGACCCGGCCGACCGACGCACGCAGCCGCACGCGGTCCCCGCCCCACTTGGTGCTCGTGTACGTGAACGCCTTCGCGGTGAACGGGGTCCCGTCGCGGTGCCGCTCCCCCACGGCCAGCAGCACCCCGCTCGAGTCCGGCAACGTCACACCGGCGGGCAGGACCATGCTGACGACCGCCATCGACCCGACGGGGATGGTCGCGTAGGCGTCCGACGCGGCCGGGGCGACGTCGGCCAGCAGGCGGCGCGCGGCAGGCGGCGGCACGGCCAGCACAACCGCGTCGGCATCGAGGAACTCGGGACGCGGCGCGGACCCCAGCTCGAGGCGCCACCCACGCGTGAGTGCGCGCACGGTGGTGTCGAGCCGAATTTCGGCGCCGGACCGGCGGGCCAGCTCGTCGACCAGCCCGGTCATCCCGCCGGCGAGCGCGCCGAACACGGGTCGCGGCGTGGCCGGCGGCGTGCCGAGGACCTGGTCGGCGGCCGCGGTGAGCGAGCCGGTGTCGGCGAGCGCGGCCACGAGTGCCGGCATGGTGGCCCGCAGGCCGAGCAGGTCCGCGCGGCCCGCGTAGACACCGCCGAGCAGCGGCTCGACGAGATGGTCCACCAGCTCGCGGCCGAACCGCTCGGCCAGCACGGCACCGACCGAGACGTCGTCGACGACGCGCAACGGCGGCAGATCCGGCTCGGCGGCCACTCTGGCCACCCCGTCGGCCGACAGGACACCGCGCACCTCGGCCGCATTGGCTGGCACCCCGAGGAACGTCCGCTTCGGCAGGGACACGGTCGCGCCCGCCGCGCGGATGGTCGCCGCGGCCCGCACCGGGTGCACCAGCCGGCTGGACAGGCCCAGCTCGTCGAGCAGGTTCACCGCGGCCGGGTTGCGCACCACGAACGCCTCGGCGCCGACGTCGGTCGGCACCCCGTCGAGGTCGACCGTGCGCAGCTTCCCGCCAAGCCGACCGGACTGCTCGAGGACCGTGATCCGCGCGTCCGGCCCGAGCCGTTGCCGCAGCCGGTAGGCCGCCACCAGCCCGGAGACACCCCCGCCGACGATCGCTACGTGCGTCATGACACCTCCTCGCCCGCTCCGTGGCGCCGGAACGCTCCGCAAGCTCCGCTCCACCGGCGCCCTCCGCGGGCGCGGTGGCGTCCTGGGTATCGATGGTTCGCTACGCAAGCTCCGCTCACGGTTTGAGGCTGTGCACCAGCTCGACGACCCTGGTCAGCACGGTCGGGTCGGTGTTCGGCAGCACGCCGTGGCCGAGGTTGAAGATGTGCCCGCCCGCCGCGCGGCCCTCCCCGTGGATGCGGCGGACCTCGGTCTCCAGCACGTCCCAGTCGGCGAGCAGCAGCGCCGGGTCGAGGTTGCCCTGCACCACCGGCCGAGGGTCGCCGGTGGCCTCGAGCCGACGGACCGCCTCGTCGAGCGGCAGCCGCCAGTCGACGCCGACGATGTCCGCGCCCGCCTCGCGCATGGCCGGCAGCAGCTCGGCGGTGCCGACGCCGAAGTGGATACGCGGCACGCCGGAGTCGGCGAGCGAGCCGAGCACGGCGGCCGAGTGCGGCAGCACCAGCTCCCGGTAGTCCCGCTCGGACAGCGCGCCCGCCCACGAGTCGAAAAGCTGCACGGCGTGCACGCCCGCCGCCACCTGCATGTGCAGGAACTCGCGGGTGATGCCGGCGAGCTTGTCCAGCAGCGCGTGCCAGGTCGCCTTGTCCGAGTGCATGAGCGCCTTGGTGCGCTCGTGGTTGCGGCTCGGCCCGCCCTCGATCAGGTAGGACGCGAGCGTGAACGGCGCGCCGGCGAACCCGATGAGCGGCGTGGTGCCCAGCTCGTTGCGCAGCAGCCCGATCGCCCGTGCGACCGGACGTAGCTGCTCGGCGGTCACGTCCGGCAGCGCGGCGACCGCCTCGGCCGTACGCACCGGCTCGGCGACCACCGGACCGGTGCCGGGCACGATGTCGACGCCGATGCCGGCGGCGACCAGCGGCACCACGATGTCGCTGAAGAGGATGGCCGCGTCGACGCCGTGCCTGCGGACCGGCTGCAGCGTGATCTCGCAGACCAGCTCCGGCGTGAAGCAGGCCTCGAGCATCGGCACGCCCTCGCGGAGCTCGCGGTACTCGGGCAGCGAGCGGCCGGCCTGTCGCATGAACCAGACCGGCGGCTGGCTCGGCGTCTCGCCCGCGGCGGCCACGAGCAGCGGCGCGGTCTGGACGCTGGTCTCTGGCTCAGCGGTTTCTGGAGTCATGGTGGCTGCATCGTCCCACGGGACTGATCAACGATCTTGGAGTGGTTCGTGATCATTTTGCCCACTGTCGGTGGGCATAAGTCGGTATCGCCTCCGGCGCGCCGTGCCCACTCACTGACTCGGGTGGTCCTACAGTTACGAGTCGTGACCAGAACGTCGGCAGCGCCCGAACTGTTCACTCAGGCCGTCGCAGCGCTCAAGGCCCTGCGACCGCGGCCCGAGTTGCAGCTAGGCGTCGTTCGCGCGCCGCAGCGCCTCGCACCATGGGCGTTCGCTTTCACCGCGGAGGTCAACGGCCCATCGGACGAGCTAGCCACCGGCCGGATGATCCTGCTGCACGACCCGGAAGGCCAGGAGACCTGGGACGGGACGCTGCGGGTGGTGGCCTACGTGCGCGCCGAACTGGACGCCGAGGTGGCGGCGGACCCGCTGCTGCCGGCCGTCGGCTGGTCGTGGCTGACCGACGCGCTCGCCGGGCGCGGCGCCGAGTACACCGCGCTTGGCGGCACGGTGACCGACACGTCGTCGGCCCGCTTCGGCGACATCGCGGGCCCCGCGCGCACGGACGACCTGGAGCTACGCGCGTCCTGGACGCCCGTCAACGCCAACCTCGGCCCGCACGGCGAGGCCTTCTTCGACCTGATGGCCAGCGTGGTCGGCCTACCGCCGGTCGGCGTCACGATGTTCAGCCAGCGCCAGGGCACCTGAGTCTGTCGAAGATGTAGTAGGCCGGGAGTACCGTCCCGCCATGACGATCGCTTACCTGTACGTGCTGGACACACTCGCCGACTGGGAGCCCTCGTTCCTCACCGCCGAGCTCAACACCGGCCGGATGTTCAGGAAGCGGGGCACCTCGGTGCCGGTCCGCACGGTGGGCGCCACGCACAACCAGGTCACCACGCTCGGCGGGCTGCGCGTCACACCCGACATCACGCTCGCCGAGCTGTCCCCGTCGGACGCCGCCGTGTTGATCCTGCCGGGCGCCGACACCTGGGCGACCCAGCCGGCCGCGTTGACGAAGGCGGCCGAGTTCCTTGCCGCGGGCGTGCCGGTGGCGGCCATCTGCGGCGCGACGGTGGCGCTGGCGAACACCGGTCTCCTCGACTCGCGCCCGCACACGTCGAACGACCGGGAGCTGCTGGCGGCGGTCTGCCCCGGCTATCACGGCGCCGCGTACTACGTCGAGGCGACGGTGGTGACGGACGGGGACCTCATCACCGCCACCGGGACCGCGCCGTTGGACTTCGCCAGGGCCGTGTTGGCTCGGTTGGACGTGGTGTCCGCCGAGGCGCTGGAGGCCTGGTACCAGCTCCACCGGACCAGCGACCCGCGCTACTTCTTCGAGCTGAGGAAGGCTGTTGCCGGGTGACCTCTCCTACCGCTGCTTCGCCGCGTGAGCCTCGGCCGCCGACAGCACCCGCAGCACGTTCTCGCCGGCCAGCTTCGCGCAGTCGGTCTCGCTCCAGCCGCGGTCCAGCAGCGCCTCGAACAGGGCCGGGTACTTGCTGACGTCCTCGAGGCCGACCGGCAGCTCGCCGACGCCGTCGTAGTCGCCGCCGATACCGATGTGGTCGATGCCCGCCACCTCTCGCGCGTGCTCGACGTGGGCGACGACCTCGGCCAGGCCGACCTTCGGCGGCGGCGGGCCGTCCCAGGTGGCATGGAACGCGATCCGCTCGTCCAGGTCGGCGTGCTTGGCCCCGGCCGCCGCCATGGCCGCCTTCAGACCCTTGTCCCACGCGACGAGCTCGTCCGACACGAACGCCGGCACGAACGTCACCATGCAGACGCCGCCGTTGTCCGAAAGTCGCGACAGCACGTCGTCCGGGACGTTGCGGGGGTGGTCGGTCACCGCACGGCACGAGGAATGGCTGAAGATCACCGGCGCCTGGCTCACGTCGAGCGCGGCACGCATCGTGGTCGCCGCGACGTGGGACAGGTCCACGAGCATGCCGATCCGGTTCATCTCGGCGACGACCTCGCGGCCGAAGTCGGTCAGGCCGCCGACCGCGGGCTCGTCGGTGGCGGAGTCGGCCCACGGGACGTTGTCGTTGTGCGTGAGGGTCATGTAGCGGACGCCGAGGCGGTACAGCGCGCGCAGCACCCCGAGCGACGAGTTGATCGAATGACCGCCCTCGGCGCCGAGCATGGAGGCGATCCGACCGTCCGCGAAGGCCGATCGGGCCTCCTCGGCCGTGGAAACGATTCGCAACTGCGACGGATATTGTCGGGCAAGGGTATGAACCAGCTCGACCTGTTGGACCACCGCGGTGACCGCCGCGTCACCTGCCAACCGACACGGAACGTAAACAGACCAGAACTGCATTCCGACCCCGCCGGCCCGTAGCCGGCCGAAATCGGTGTGCAATCGGGGCTGCGGCTGCTCCAGATCGACGACCCCGGCATCCGACCGGGTCTCGTCAACTTCCTCGAGCTGACGCAGTGCCCAGGGCAGATCGTTATGTCCATCGACCAACGGGGTGGACTTCAGCAGCCTTCTGGCGCGCTCGAAATCGGAACTGTGCACTACCGCGACCTCGTTTCATCGAGTTCCAACGCATGTTCGTTACGTCACCGACCAAGAGTCACCCGATCGTGTTACACCGGCGCGCTGGAGTGACGTCTCGATTGGATAGATAACGAATTGATCATCCCGCTAACCCGCTTGGGGGGCTAGGCTGCCTTCGTCGACACCACTTTCGGTCCAATGGCGGCGCGGCTGTTTGGCCGAAGGTCCCGGTGTAGGTCGGGGGGCACGACCGACTCCAGGGAGGTAGTGACGTGGCTGCCGTCGGCTTAGGTCAGGCCGTTCGAACCACGCCAGCCGGCGTGTTGCCGGCGAACATGGTCCCGCATCCGCGGGAAGAGTTGTTCTCGGTGCTGGTGGTCGATGACCATCCGTTGTTGAGGGAGGCGATAGCTGCCCGGTTGACCCAAATGGGTGCGGGCACCGTCCACGAAGCCGCCACGGTGGCTGAGGCAAGGGCGCGAGCACTGGCTACTGGCCCGTGCGATCTCGCGATCCTTGATCTCGGGCTGCCGGACGGTTCTGGGATCGAGCTGGTTACCGAGTTGCGCGGCCATGGTTGGCCACGCATCGTGGTGCTGGCTTCTTCCGACGACCCGTACGCCGTGCGTTCGGCCTTCCAAGCAGGGGCTCAGGCCTATCTGCTGAAGTCGGCCTCGCCGGTGGTCGTGACCGATGGGGTTCGTCGTGTGCTCGAAGGCGGCGTCTACGCCGACCCGAGTGTCGCGCCGATCCTCGCAACGGGCACGCGGGTTCCGGGTACCGACAACACTCCTCGTGAGCTTTCCGCTCGTGAGGTGGAGGTACTCCAGCTCGTCGCGGACGGGCAGTCCAACAAGGAGATCGGCGAGGCACTGAACCTGTCAGCACTGACGGTGAAGTCCCATCTTTCGCGGATCGGTAGGAAGTTGGGCACCGGCGACCGGGCGCAGATGGTTGCGCTGGCCATGCGGGCCGGTGTGATTCGCTGAGCTGAACCGGTCGGCCGAGGCCCGCGAGGGCAATTCGCGGACCTCGGCCGACCGGGCACTCAGCGTCACCAACAGGTCGCTGTCTGCCGGGCTGTCATGGTCGTCCCGTATGGTCATCCGCCGTGGGTGAATCGGGGACGGAAACAGCGGCTGAGGAGGCACGACCTGATCCGGTGCTGCTGACTGAGCCAGCAGAGGGCACACCGGACGTCGTGGAGACGTTCGAAGCGCTACGGGAGGCTTCGAGCGCACTGGCCGCAGGTCATGGGCCGATCGCGG
>Ga0193716_1001123_pt1 | contig 15841 bp, 10 predicted proteins | sample U2c1metaG_FD_145901 | JGI IMG/M metagenome (GOLD analysis project Ga0193716, IMG submission 145901) | Soil microbial communities from a riparian zone of the East river system, Colorado, United States - U2c1 | ecosystem: Environmental > Terrestrial > Soil > Riparian zone | place: USA: East River...
GGCGGCGGGCGGCGCGACGAACGAGCCGGTCGAGCTGGCCGCGAAGCTGTCCCGGGATCGGGGCACGGTCGTCGACATCGGCAAGTGCAGCCTCGACCTGCCGTGGAACGCGTACTACGAGAAGGAGCTGGACGTCCGGTTCTCCCGGTCCTACGGCCCCGGCCGCTACGACCCGTCCTACGAGCTGGAGGGCCGGGATTACCCGATCGGTTACGTGCGGTGGACCGAGCGACGCAACCTGGAGTGCTTCCTCGACCTGGCCGCACGCGGCAAGGTCGACGTCGAGCCGCTGATCACGCACGTCGCGGACTTCGCCGACGCGGTGGAGACGTACCGCCGCCTCAACGATGGCGAGCTGAAGGCCGTCGCGGTGCTGTTCGGCTACCCGGAAGCATCAGAACTGTCGGTCCCCGCCGCTACCCTCGACATCGGGGGCCCACCTGCCGAGCGAAAGGACCTTTCGCTCGGTCGAACGACACAGCGGACCACCGGCGCCAGGAAGTCCACCGTGCGGGTCGGGTTCATCGGCGCCGGCAACTACGCGTCGTCGATGCTGCTGCCGCACCTCGCCGAGAACGCCACCGTCGACCTGCGGCACGTGGTCACCACGTCCTCGCTGTCGGCGGCGAACGCCAAGCGCAAGTTCGGGTTCACGGCCGCGTCCACCGACCTCGACGACGTGCTCGGCGACGACTCGATCGACGCGGTCTTCGTGGTCACCAGGCACAGCTCGCACGCGGAGCTGACCAACCGGGCGCTGCGCGCGGGCAAGGCCGTCTTCGTGGAGAAGCCCCTCGCGCTGACCACGGCCGAGCTGGCGAGTGTCCTCGCGACCGTCGAGGAGACCGGCAACGACCGGCTACAGGTCGGCTTCAACCGCCGGTTCGCGCCGCTGCTGCACGAGGCGCGCCAGCAGTTCGGCCGCCGCATCGGGCCCGCCTCGGTGCGCTACCTGGTCAACGCGGGCCGCCTCGAGGGCACGAGCTGGTACACCCAGGACGCCGAGGGCACCCGGTTCTCCGGCGAGGGCGGGCACTTCGTCGACACCGTGTCCTGGCTGCTCGGCGACGACCCGGTCTCGGTCTACGCGGCCGCCACGCCCGGCCACACCGACCTGCAGGTCGTGCTGCGCTACCCGGACGGCTCGACCGCGGCGATCACCTACGCCACCAGCGGATCGACCCAGTTCCAGAAGGAGACCGTCGACCTCACGGCCGACGGCAAGGTGCTGCGGTTCGACGACTTCGTCCGCGCCTCGGTGTACGCGCGGAAGAAGTGGGCCAGCTCCCGGCTGCCGAAGGCACGCGACAAGGGCCAGGAGGCGGAGCTCGCCGCGTTCGTCGAGGCCGTCGCGTCCGGCGGGCCGATGCCGGTGCCGCTCGACTCGCTCGCCGCGACCACCCGCGCCACGCTGGCCGTCGAGACCAGCCTGAACACCGGCGGACCGGTCCGCGTCGACCTGCCCATCGCACTGCCCACCGCACTGCCGGTCGAGCTGACGACGTGAGGCCGACCTGGTACCTACGGCGGCTGTCGCGGATGGGGCCACGCGAGGTGGCCGTCCGCGCGGTGGTCGCCGCGCGCATACACCGCTGGCGCCGCGCACTCGAGGAGTCGACGGCGGCCGGCGCGATGACCGCCGTGTGGCTGCCGAGGCGCCGGTTCGTGCCGGTGCTGCCCGACCAGGCGTTCGCCGCGGTCCCGGCCGAGGCGAAGGCCCGGCTGCTGGCGACGGCCGACGAGCTGATGGCCGGCCGCGCCGAGTACTTCGGCCTCGTCCGCGACGACCTGGTCGCGCCGGACTGGTCCTACGACCCGAAGACCGGTCGGCGCGCGCCGACCGAGCCGTACGCGTTCGACATCGCCTACCGCGACGAGAAGACGGTCGGCGACATCAAGCAGCTTTGGGAGCCCTCCCGCCACCAGCACCTGACCGTGCTGGCGGCCGCGTACGCGCTGACCGGCGAGGAGCAGTACGCCGACCGGGTCGCCGAGCACCTGCGGTCCTGGTGGGCGGCGAACCCGCCGCTGCGGGGCGTGCACTGGGTGAGCGGCATCGAGCTGGGCATCCGGCTGCTGTCGTGGGTGTGGATCCGGCGGCTGCTCGACCGCTGGTCCGGCGCCGCCGCGCTGTTCGAGGACAACCCCGACGCACTGCACCAGATCTGGCACCACCAGCGGTGGCTCGCCGCGCTCGGCAGCCACGGCTCGTCGGCCAACAACCACGTGATCGCAGAGGCCGCCGGCCAGCTCGCGACCGCGTGCGCGTTCGACTGGTTCCCGGAGTCACCCGGCTGGCGGGACGCGGCGCTGCGCCTGCTCGACGACCAGCTCCACCGCAACACGTTCGCGTCCGGACTCAACCGCGAGCTCGCCACCGAGTACCACGGACTGGTGCTGGAGCTGGGGCTCGCGGCGGTCATCGAGGCCGACGCGGCCGGTGTCGCGGTGCCGGACACGACGTGGCTCGTGCTGATGCGGATGTGCGACGCGCTGGCCGCGATCGTCGACGTCCGCCTGCGGCCGCCGCGGCAGGGCGACTCCGACGACGGGCACGGCCTGATCGTCGACGGCCGGGACGACGACACCGGCGGCAACCGGTGGGCGAGCCTGCTGAACACCGGCGACGTGTTGTTCGGCCGGCAGCCCTGGTGGCCGGAGACGCCCGTCGACGATGTCCGCACGCCGCTGCTCGCGTCGCTCACGAACGGCGCGCGTTCCGACGCGGTCCGGCCGGCCGAGCGGCCCGGTCACCTCGCGGACGCCGGCATGACGATCCTGCGCGCGGACGCGTCGTCGGCCGGCTCGGAGATCTGGTGCCGCTGCGACGCCGGCCCGCACGGCTTCCTGTCGATCGCCGCGCACGCGCACGCCGACGCGCTGTCCGTCGAGGTCCGGCACGACGGGGTGGACATCCTCGCCGACCCCGGCACCTACTGCTACCACGGGCAACCCGAGTGGCGGACCTACTTCCGGTCCACGCTCGGCCACAACACCCTCGAGCTGGACGGCAAGGACCAGTCCACGTCCGGCGGGCCGTTCATGTGGACGCGGCACGCCAGCAGCCGGGTACTGGTCGCGGACACCGAGGAGCACGGCCCCGCGAAGTGGTCCGCCGAGCACGACGGCTACTCGCGCGGCCGCGAGGCCGCCGTGCACCGCAGGACGGTCCGCCTTGACCGGGACCACCGGACGGTGTGGGTGTCCGACGAGGTGTTCGCGCCGACGCAGCACCCGTGCCGGCTCGCGTTCCACCTCGGCCCGCTGGTCGCCGTCGAGCTGGACGGGCACACCGCGCGGTTGTCGTGGCACGTCGACGGCGACGAACGCACCGCCGTCATGGAGCTGCCGGCGGAGCTCCGCTGGGTCGCGCACCGCGGCGTGGAGTCCCCGCCCCTGGGTTGGTACTCCGCCGGTTTCGGCCGTCGCGAGCCGGCCACCACGCTCGTCGGCGCCGGGACCGCGGGCGGCAACCCGCTCCGCGCCGTGCTCACCACCGTGCTCCGTTTCCACCGCTAGTACCGGAGGTTTCTCGTGCTCACCAGACAGTGGACCCGCGCCAGCAGATGGGTGGCTCTGGGTGTGCTGTCGCCGCTGCTGTTCGCGTGCACGGCCGCGCCAGCGCAGGACGCCGACCGCAAGGCCACGGCGCCGTCCGGGAAGATCGCCGCGGTCTGCGGCCACACCGTGCCGGGTCCCACGCAGGCCCCCGCCGGCGCGATCGAGGTGACCCCCGGCGTCGACCGGGACCTGGCCGAGAAGACCGAGGCGAACCCGGCGGGCACCACGTTCTGGCTCGCACCCGGCACACACACGCTCGGCGCCGACGAGTACGGCTCGGTGACCCCGAAGGACGGCAACGTCTACCTCGGCGCGCCCGGCGCGATCATCGACGGCAGGAAGAAGAACAAGTACGGGTTCGTTTTCGACGCGTCCGACGTGACGATCCGCGGCCTGGTGATCCGCAACTTCGTGCCGCCGCCGAACGAGGGCGTCGTCAACCACGACTCCGGCGACGGCTGGGTCATCGAGAACAACACGGTCGAGAACAACGGCGGTGCGGCGCTCATGGCGGGCGCCCGCCAGCAGGTGCGCGGCAACTGTCTGCGCGACAACGGCCAGTACGGCATGAACGCGTACAAGGACGGCGACATCACCGGGCTTGTCGTGACGGGCAACGAGATCGTCGGCAACAACACCGACGACTGGGAGACCAAGATCGACGGTTGCGGCTGCACCGGCGGGGTGAAGTTCTGGTCGGTGAACCGCGCCGACATCCGGAACAACTGGGTGCACGACAACCGGGGCCCCGGGCTGTGGGCCGACACGAACAACAACGACTTCCTCATCGAGAACAACGTGATCGAGGACAACGACGGCCCCGCGATCTTCTACGAGACCAGCTACAACGCGACGATCCGCGCCAACACACTGCGGCGCAACAACATCTCGGAGGGCCGCAAGTTCGCCGACCGCGGCGAGATCTTCCCGTCGGCGACGATCTACCTGTCCGAGTCCGGCGGCGAGCCACGGGTGCCGGCACGCACGGACAAGATCGACATCTACAACAACGTGCTGACCGACAACTGGTCCGGGATCACGTTATGGGAGAACGCCGACCGGTTCTGCAACAGCGCGGCCAACACGTCCGGCGGCTGCACGCTGCTGGTGCCAGACATGGAACGCTGTTCCGTGCCGAATATCTCGAAGGACCCGCTGTTCGACGACTGCCGTTGGAAGACGCAGCGGGTGGACATCCACAACAACCGCTTCTCCGTCGACACCAGGGCGATCGGTTGCAACGCGCTGTGCGCGCGGATGGCGGTCATCTCGAACTACGGCACGTTCCCGGACTGGTCGCCCTACCGGGCCGACACCGTGCAGCAGGCCATCACGTTCGCACAGCACAACACGTGGCGCGACAACGAGTACTCCGGGCCGTGGACGTTCATGGCAAAGGACACCGACCAGGTCATCCACCCGGCGCAGTGGCAGTCGGCGCCGTACTCACAGGATCAGCACAGCACCTTCGTACAGGCAGGCTGAGCGGAGCTTGCGGAGCGAACAGACAGCGCGGGAGTAAAGATGAACGAGACCGAGGTCCAGACCTTCTGGAACGCGCATCCGTGCGGCGACCACATCGTGGGTGGGCTGCGGGACGGCTTCGCGGAGGACTACGAGCGGTTCTTCGCGGCGTACGACGCGTGGCGCTACGACCAGGAGGGGCACATCCCCGCGTGCCTGGACCGGACACCGTGGCAGGGCAAGCGGGTGCTGGAGATCGGGTTGGGCCAGGGCGCGGAGTCCGAGCAGCTCATCCACCGCGGCGCGCGGTGGTCCGGGCTGGACCTGACGGCCGAGTCGGTCGAGCGGGTGCGCGCCAGGATGACCATCCGCGACCTGCCGCACGACGACGTCAAGCAGGGCTCGGCGCTGAACATCCCGTGGCCGGACGCCACGTTCGACTACGTGTTCAGCCACGGCGTGCTGCACCACATCCCGGACATCCTCGGCGCGCAGGCGGAGATCCAGCGGGTGCTGAAGCCGGGCGGCACGCTCGTCGCGATGCTGTACGCGCGGCGGTCGCTGAACTTCCAGGTGAGCATCAGGGTGGTGCGCCGCGCGGTGCTGGCGGCCGCCTACCCGCTGCGGAACGTGTTGCCGTTCAAGGGAATGCTGCGCCAGCACCTGGACAACGCGGAGCGGGTCGGGCTGCTGGCGTACCTGTCGCTGGAGACGTTCACGCACCGCAACACCGACGGGCCGCTGAACCCGTTCGCGCGGGTGTACTCGCCGCGTGAGGTGGTGCGCGACTTCCCGGCGTTCACGCTGGAGGAGTCCTACCAGCGGTATATGCACGCGCCGCCGCTGCCGGTGCACGGCCTGCCGTTCGGCGACCGGCTTGGCTGGCACCTGTGGGTGCGGCTGCGGGCGCGGCCATGAGTGTTGCCTCCTACCGCGCACCCGACACCATGCTGGGGCCGCAGCAGGTGCCGCGGCTCGTCAGTGTCGTGTGGACGTTGCTCGTGATCAACACGCTGGGCTCGCAGGGCGCGAACACGATCATCGCCATCCCGCGCCCGGTGGCGCAGATGGTCACCATGGGCTCGGTCGTGGCCGCGTTCGTGCTCGCGCTGATGCTGAACCCGCGGCTCCAGCTCCGGCCGAGCGCGTACCTGCTGCTGCTGAGCCTGCTGCTGGTCGTCAGCATCGTGGCCAGCACCCGGCTCGAGTCGGGCTTCGGCGCGTTGTTCCGGTGTTTCCGGTTCACGATGTTCGTCGGCACGCTCTGGCTGCTCACCCGGTGGTGGGACGGCTGGCTCGGGTTGTTGCGCACCCACATCAGGGCGATCTGCGCGGTGCTGGCGACGGTGGCCGCCGGGCTGGTCATCTCGCCGGGCACGGCCCGGCCGGACACCTACGGCGGCCGGCTCGTCGGCGCCATCTGGCCGCTGACCCCGCCGCAGATCGGCCTGTACGCGGCGACCGTCATCGGGCTCGTGATCCTGCTGTGGCTCGGGCATCACACGTCGCGGAGCAGTGTGTTCATCATCGCGGCGCCCGCGATGGTCCTGCTGCTGATGAGCCAGACCCGCACCGCACTGCTCGGACTCGTCGGCGGGCTCGCGGTCGCACTGGTCTCGCTGATGACGACGTCGGAACGGGCGCGCAAGGTGTTCACCAGGACCGCGCTGATCGGCGGGCTCGCCGCGGTCGTCGCCGGCGCCGCCATCGCGACCTGGTTCCGCAGGGGCCAGACCGACCTGACCGAGCTCACCGGCCGCGCGAAGGTGTGGGACGCCCTGCTCGCCGCGCCGCGCACGGTCGCAGAGGAGGTGTTCGGCGTCGGGCTGACCAACAAGTCGTTCGACGGGCTGCCCATCGACTCGAGCTGGCTCGCGGTCTACCACGAGCAGGGCTACCTCGGGCTGGCGCTCGTCGCGGCGTTCCTGCTCACGCTCTTCGGTGTCGCCGCGCTGCGGCCACCGTCGCTGCCAAGGGCGATCGCGTTGTTCCTCGTCGTCTACTGCGTGATCGCCTCGTACACCGAGGCCGGGCTCGGCGACGCGTCGCCGTACCTGCTGAACCTGACCATGGCCGCGGCGCTGTTGGGCGTCGTCGCGCCGGCGACGGACCGGAGAGTGTCGACATGACGGAGACGCTGCGGGTCCTGGTTGTACACAACCGCTACCGCACCGAGCAGCCGAGCGGCGAGGACACCGTCGTCGACCAGGAGGTCGAGCTGCTCCGCGAGGCGGGTCACGTGGTGGACCGCTTCGAGCGGCGCAGCGACGACATCGCGTCGATGTCGTTGCCACGCAAGGCGATGGTGCCGCTGACCGTGCCGTGGAATCCGGCTGCCCGCACGGCGCTCGGCGCGCGGCTGCGTGCCGAGCGGCCGGACGTCGTGCACGTGCACAACACGTTCCCGCTGCTGTCACCGTCGGTGCTGGACGCGTGCCGCGCGGCCGGCGTGCCCGTGGTGGCGACGCTGCACAACTACCTGCAGGTGTGCCCGTCCGGCACGCTCTACCGGGACGGCGCGACCTGCACGGAGTGCGTCGGGAAGCTCCCGCTCCCCGCCGTGCGCCACGGCTGCTACCGCGGCTCGTCGCTCGCGACGGTGCCGCTGACGATCAACCTGCTCGCGAACCGCCGCCGCTGGTGGTCGACCGTGTCGCGGTTCCTGTGCATCTCGGGCGCGCAGCGGGACACACTCGTCGCGAACGGCATGCCGGCGGACCTGCTGACCGTGAAGTACAACTTCGTCACCGACGTCGGCGTGCGCCGGACCGGGCCGGGCGAGCACCTGCTGTATCTGGGGCGGCTCACCGAGGAGAAGGGCGTGCGGCTGCTGATGGCCGCGTGGGACCGGCTCGGTGAGGTCGGCGTGCCGCTGGTGATCGCCGGCGCCGGCCCGCTCGGCGACGAGGTGGCGCGGTGGGCGGCGGATCGGCCTTCCGTGCGGTTCGTGGGTCTGCGGTCGCAGGCGGAGAGCCGGGAGTTGGTCGCGCGCGCGGTCGCCGTGGTGGTGCCGTCGCGGTGGCTGGAGACGTTCGGACTGGTGGTCGTCGAGGCGATGGCGGCCGGGGTGCCGTCGGTGGTCGCCGGGCACAGCTCGCTCGCCGAGCTGGTGACCGACGGGGTCACCGGGATGACCCACACACCGGGCGACAGCGCGTCGCTGGCGGATGCGATGCGCGGGATCGTCGACGCGCCCGGCGCGCTCGGGGACGCCGCGCGGGCGCGCTACGAGCGGGACTTCACCCGGTCGGTCGGCCTCGCGAACCTGGTCGGCAACTACCGCGGCGTGCTCGAGGAGGTTCGCGGTGGCGCGCAGACTGTGCGGTGAGGACAGCTATCCCGCGGCGCTGCTCGCGGTCGCCGGCCACGGACTGACCGGCGCGACCCGGCCGTTCCCGACCGCGCCGCTCGACGCTGATGCGTGGGCGGCGCTCCTGGCGACGGCCCGCACCCACCGGGTGCTCGGCCAGCTCCGCGCGTCGGTCGACGCCGGCCGGCTGCCGACCACCCCGATGCAGACCCAGCAAGCGCGCGCGGCGCACCGGATGGTGCTGCTGCGGGTGCTGTCGCTGGAGCAGCAGTTGGTCGCGGTGCACACGCGCCTGACCGACGCCGGTGTCGAGTCGAGGGTGTTGAAGGGCAGCGCGTACGCGCACCTCGACTACCCGGAGCCGGCGCTGCGCTCGTTCATCGACCTCGACCTGCTGTTCCGCCCGGCCCAGTTCGACCGCGCCGTCGCGGTCCTCACCGAGGCGGGGTTCACGCGCCTCCTCGCCGAGCCGCGGCCCGGCTTCGATCGCCGGTTCGACAAGGGCACCACGCTGCGCGCGCCCGGCGTCGAGCTGGACCTGCACCGGACGTTCGTGCTGGGACCGTGGGGCCTGCGCGTGGACATCGACGCACTGTGGGACGCGGGCGAGGAGTTCACCGTAGGCGGCAGGCGGCTGACCGCGCTGTCCGCACCGAACCGTTTCCTGCACGCCTGCTACCACGCCGCACTCGGCGACTGGCCACTGCGCCTGGGCTCCCTGCGGGACGTCGCGCAGCTATCGTCCACCGGCGAGGAAGCCTTGATCGACCGCGCGACGGCGTGGGGCGTCCAGGCGGTGGTGGCCGCGGCGGTGTCCGACTCGGCACGCCTGCTGGGCGTCGCACCGACCGGCACACTGCGCTCGTGGGCGGCCGCGTACGTGCCGAGTCGCCGCGAGGAACACTGGCTGGCGCTGCACACGAAGGAGAACAAGACCTTTGCCGCACAGGCGATCGCGACGCTGCCGGAACTGTCAGGATTCCGCGACAAGGCGGCGTACCTGCGTGCTCTGGTACTGCCGGACGACCGTTATACGGAGGGCCGGCACAGCTCTGCATTGTCCCGTTTTCGTTTCGGAGTACGGGAAGCGTTACGCGGCCGCGGCAGCCGCGATTGAGGTCGGTTGGCCTCCGGCCCCCGTTTTCGAGCCTACGGCAGACCCCCGACAATCCCGGACGCGTCGCCCAAGGTTGTCCACAACCTCAACAGTTGTCCACAAGCGACCCCGCAACGCCCGAAACTGTCGGGGGCAACGGGTAGCGTGGTTCGAGGGGGCCAGCGGCCACGCCCGCGGCGAGCGGCGGCAAACTCGCCGGCACACGCGGCTGCGGGTCGACCGTTGGTGTCCAAGGGTTTCCGGTGACGGCGTGGATGCCGTTTCGAGACGTTCCAGGAGGTTCCTCCGGCGGTGCTATCAACCGGTGGGTCAACTCGCAGGCAGTGGCGGCCGGTGCAGGCAGGTCGCCTGGTGACGACGGCCCGCTGGTGTCCAGGAGTTCGGGGAGCTTGCTGATCTCGCTGACACTGTCGGCATCCAGACTGGTCTGCTGCCATGGCAGACTGAGCAAGCAGCGAAGCTCCCGTGGTGAGAAGTTGATCTCGTTGAGCGTGACACGGTTGATCTGGAACCGGTCGTGCTTTGAAACGGCTGCGGGCACGACCTGGTGACCAACTATTCGCGTTGGTGTAACAGGTTGCGTTGCGGGGCCTGTGTCGGGTCGATCCACCGGGGTGGGATGAACTCGGGGAGTCCGGTATCGCTCATTCGGACCGACCATGCCGAGTGGTGGATCATGCGGTGGTGGCGTCGGCACAGCAGTGTCATGTTGGTGAGATCTGTGGCACCGCCGTCCAGCCAGGACGTGATGTGGTGGGCGTCTGACCAGCGGGCCGGGCGTTCACAGTGGGGGAACGAGCAACCGCCGTCGCGGATGTTCAACGCGACTCGCTGTTTGGCGGTGATCAGGCGGCGGGTGCGGCCCACATCCAGCGGCACCGTTTCGCCGCCTAGTACCACCGGCACGATCCCGCAGTCACACGCGATCCGTCGCACCGCCGCGGCCGGGAGCAGCGCACCGCCTTCCAGAGTCGCGGCACCGACACCGGCCAGCAGACGCGAGTAGTCGATGGTCGCGTTGAGGTGTGGCTTCTCCCCGCCCCGGGCGGGGAGGTCCGGCGAGTCGATCGCGTGATGGACCACATCACAGAACCCATCACCCAAGCGCTGGGTCGGGTGCCGATCATCGGCTGGGCCGCACGGTTTGGCGAGGGCGCCGAGCATCGCGTCGAGCTCTTCAGCGGTTTCGGGCTCGATGGTGCCGGTGAAGTGCATCCACCCCGTCCGGTCACGCCGGTAGCGGAACACATTCTTCGGTTCCGCCAACGCGTCGTCGGCAGGCTGGTCACCGTCCGGGTCGATACGTGCCAGCAATGTCTCACCATGCGCACGAACCACCGACGGGTGCGCGACTCGGGCGGTGTCGACGAGGTGTTTCTCCACAAGCTCCGCCGTGTCGCCCGGCGCCCAGGCCGGGATCTTCTTCACCACGTCCGCGATCACGTCCACATGATCCGGATCCAACACACCCTCACACAACGCGTCACGCACCAACGGCAACGCAGCCGGAGTGACATGCCCGGTCGGCGTCGCCACCTCGGCGACCAGACCGGCCTGGGCGACCAACCGGGACGCCCGACGCGGCGTGACCCGCACCAGATCCGACACCAGCGCACTCAGACTCGAATACCCCGCCTTGCCGGCGACATCGCCTTGGTCCAACTCGGCGATCACCGTCAACGCGGAACTGTGCAGGGCCCGCATTTGGGTCATGATCTCGACCAGATTCTGGGCAAGCTCCGGCAACCCGGACGGGGTTTCCACGAAGCTCGACATACTTCGTATTCTACCCGCCCACCCCGACCATTTCGAACACACGATCGAGGGAAGGTTTGATTACCGACAGCAACGAACAACTATCGAGCGGATGATCACGAAGACATTCGGTGGACTCGAGCATCAGACACTTCTCGGACCGTCTTCCACGGCCCGCACGGCTGCGGCAGAGAGACTACGGGTACTAACGCGCCAGCCATGCCTGCTGTAGCAACGACATCGACGGCGCGTGTGGGGTCTCCGACAGCCAGTTCTCGCGCAGCGCAACGGCGTCCACAAGATCAGTGTCCACGCCCGTGCCGTTCCAGCCGCGCGCGAACTCGCGGGTGTGTCGGGTGAACACGGCGTTCGCGAACAGTGCCTTGCTGCGGCGTTCCAGCACCTCGCGCGGTAGCAGGTCGCCGAATAGTGCTCGCATCGTCGCGGCTCGGCCGGTCCAGCCGAGGAACCCGCCTGCCGCCGCTACGGACGCGACTAGCGTCGGCTCGGCGAACGCCTGCACGTACGCGACGTCCATCTCGGCGCCAAGGACGCGGACCGTCTCGTAGCCGATGCGGGCGCAGCGTCTGGTGGCGAACTGCCACGTGTTGTGCCCGGCGTGTAAGGCGAACGCGGCCGCATCCGCCGCGTCTCGGCGGGCCAGGGTCTCCTCGACCTCCTGGCGCAGCCACGGTCTGCGGTAGCGGTCGCGTAGCGCGGCCCGCCTGCGCGCCGCAGCGGGCGCCAGCGCGCCGGGCACGTCCGCGTACACCCTGGCCGACGCGCGGCCCCTCGACTTGAGCACCTTCGTCAGCGGGGTGATCCGCTTGAGGCCGAACGCCTCGTCGCCGCCCTCGCCGGTCAGCAGCACGCCGCCGACCGCCATGCCCATCATCCGCACGGTCGGCACGAAGTTGGGTGGCCACACGAGACCGTGCCGCGCCAGCACGGGCGCGCCGATCGGGCCGAGCGGGTCGTGTTCGTCGTGGACGGTCAGCACTATGCGGTCCGTGATGCCGAGGTGGTCGAGCACCACCCGCTGCCACGCGGTCTCGTCGGCATCCGCGGCGTCCGGATAGGACAGTGTGAGCGGCACCGGGGTCGGCAGGCCCTCTCGGCGGGCCAGCGACACGGCGGCCGCCAACAACACAGAGGAGTCACGGCCGCCGGAGAACGCGACAAGACACGGCGACCGTTGAAGATGAGGAATGAGCAACCGTTCGAGCACACGCAGTGGCGACTCGTGCGGCCCGTCCGGCATGGGCACCGGGTCGTACCCGTTGACCCAGCCGCCGGCGATCTCCAGCGGGTCCATTGTATACAGTCCCATACGGACCCCCTGTCACATAAGGAAAGGTGGTCACAGAGCCGGGGGCGGCCGGCTCTGTGACCACCCGAGTCTTACGAGTAGTCGTCCCGATCACCGAGGATGGGGATGATCCACGTCAGGTTGTCGCTGGACCGGCCGAACAGGTTGGCCTGGGTCAGATCCGAGAGCGTGCCCAGCACGGTGATCTCCGGGCTCTCGTAGGGCTGGCGCATGGTTCTCCTTAGCGGGGGGTGAGTGTCGCAAACAGACGGAGTGTTCGTGAGCCGCGCCGACGAGCCGTGGCTACTGGTTGTTACGTCGCCCGAGCGGCGGAATCATTACCGGACCACGCCTGTACGGGTGAAATGAGACCGTCCGGACTGTAACGAAAACTGTGCGTAGTCGGACCTTCTGAGCAGAAGCCCTCTCACCCCCCGAGGAACTGCCGTGCGACTGCGCCGACTGGCGAAAGCCTCCGTGGCCACGCCGCGCCTCATCGCGGCCGCGGCAAGGGAAGTACGCCGCGCCGACCGGGCCGGCACGATCCTCGCCACCGCCTACCAGCTCATCGGCGCCGTCGCGGCGCTCGGCGTGGTGGCGGCCGGCAAGCTCACCTTCGACGCGCTGCTGACCCCCGAGACCGCGACTGTCAGCCTCACGCTCGCGCTGCTCGCGCTCGCGCTGGCGACGGCCGTGACCGGCTCGATCGGTCCACTTCAGACACAGCAGCACCGGATCCTCGGCGAGAAGGTCTCCCAGCGGGTGTGGAACCGGTTGCTGGACACCACAGCGCGTGCCGACCTCGTCACGTACGAGTCGACGGGGTTCGCGACCGCGCTCGAACGGGTACGGCAGCACGCGCTCACCCGGCCGTTCGCCGTGACCGCCGCGCTGCTCGGGCTCACCGGCAGCCTGCTTGGCGTCGGCGCGATGTCGGTCGTGCTGGTGACCGTCGAGCCGCTGCTGTTGCCGCTGCTGCTCGCCGCCGGGATCCCGGCCGTCCTGTTGGCACGGTGGGCGAGCCGCACCGAGTTCGCGTTCGCGCACCGGCTCACGGCGTTGTTCCGACGCCGCCACTACCTCCAGCAGCTACTGACGCAACGCCCGTACGCGGCGGAGGTGCGGGCCTTCGACGCGACCGGTCCGCTCCGGGTTCGGCACGACGCGCTCAACGCCGAGGTCAACGTGGCGCTGCGCAAGCAGGTCCGGCGCCGGCAGCTCATCGCGGCGCTGACCACGCTCGGCGTCGCCGCCGCGCTCACAGGTGCGCTGCTGGCGATCGTGCAGCTCGTGCGCACCGGTCGGATCGGACTGGCGGAAGCCGGCGCCGCCGCCGCGCTCACAGGTGCGCTGCTGGCGATCGTGCAGCTCGTGCGCACCGGTCGGATCGGACTGGCGGAAGCCGGCGCCGCCGCCATCGCCGTGCGCCTGCTCAGCGGTCAGCTCGGCACGCTGTTCAGCTCGATCGGCGGCCTGCTCGAGTCGGCCCCGTTCCTCGCCGACCTCGAACGGTTCGTCGCCGCGGGGCCGCCCGCCGGACCGAAGGGCCGCAAGCAGCCGCTCGGCGACCGGTTGGCGCTGCACGCGGTCGGCTTCACCTACCCTGGCCAGGACCGGCCGGCCGTCGACGGGGTGGACATCGAGATCCGCGCGGGCGAGGTCGTCGCGCTGGTCGGCGAGAACGGCTCCGGCAAGACCACGCTCGCGAAGATCGTGGCGGGTCTGTACGAGCCGGACCGGGGCGCCCGGCGCTGGGACGGCGCCGACACCCCGGCCGCGGACGTGCGCGCGTCGGTGACCGTGATCTTCCAGGACTTCGTCCGCTACCAGATGACGGTGCGGGACAACATCATCATCAGCGACGGCGACCGCGAGCCGAGCGAGGAAGCGGCCGAGGACGCCGCCAGACGCGCCGGCGTGCTGCGGACCGCACACGCGCTACCCGACGGCATGGACACGATGCTGGGCCGCGACCTCGACGAGGGCGTGGACATCTCCGGCGGCCAGTGGCAACGTGTCGCCCTCGCGCGGGCCCTGTACCGCGACACCCCGCTCATCGTGCTGGACGAGCCGGCCGCGGCACTCGACCCACGCGCCGAGCACGAGCTGTTCACCAATGTCCGCGCCACCCTCGGCGGGCGCGCCGCGCTGCTGATCTCGCACCGCTTCTCCAGCACCCGCATGGCGGACCGGATCTACGTGATGGACGAGGGTCGCGTCGTGGAGTGCGGCACACACGACGAGCTGATGGCGGCGGCCGGGCAGTACGCGGAGCTGTACCGCCTGCAGTCAGCCGCCTACCGCTGAGCACCGCGGTCTGCTGGCCGCGCCCGAAGCGCCTTGGACGGTCTGGACGGGTGCGGCACGTACTCCACCTACGGGTTACTGAGATCGGTTCCTGCGGACGCGGACGCGGGTTCGAAGTTCGGCGCGGACGAGGTTGTGCAGGTCGAGGTGGGTTCGTCCTTCGTCGGTGAGTTGGACTGCGAGGGCGTAGCGCTGGCTGGGGTATTCGTTGCGTTGTTTCTGTGTCCACGGGCTCTGGTTATGTGTCACGACAAGGAAATAGTGCTCGTCGTCGGGATCCCAGCTTCCGCCGTCGAAATCTCTGCGGATCAGGGTGTTGGAGGCCAGACGCGTCGGGCCAGGCCGTAGTGAAGGGCGCTGGTTTCCGGTGGGGAGGGTGAGCCGGCGAAGTTTGCTGTCTGCTTGCGCTTGGGCTGTGGTGGGTTGGAGTTGGTAGTGCCGTGCGACGTCGTCCGCGTCGAGGCCACGGACGAGTTCGACGGTCATGTTCCCGGCGATGTACTCGCGGCGGCTGCGTCGTACGGGCGGGTCGAAGGCGAGCGCGACGCGGAACAGTCGGCGGCTTGCTCCTTCGGCGAATTGGTAGGGGATCGGCAGAGGGTGGATCACGACCGAGTTCGTGTTCATCTCGGTGTCGATGGTGAGGATGGCGGTGGGGCCGCCTGATTCGAGGATGCGGTCGGCGTTGGGTACGCCGTATGCGCTGAGTCGTAGAGGGTCGATGCCATTGAGCATGCTGCCTGCGAGTTGGCGTGCGGACAAGGCGAGTAGGGCTCGCAGCAGGTTGGCTGACGCGGAGGAGTGGCGGGTGGCGATTCTGGCTACCTCTCGTGCCACTGTTGGCGCGGCGAAGCTGGTGCCGGTGTCCGCGCCGATGAAGCGGGCGCCAGTAGGGGGAATCGCGGTGATCACTGCGATTCCTGGATCGCGTAGTTGCAGGTTTCCGAGTTGGTGGTCGTGTGCCCAGTTGCCGCCGTGGTGGGTGAACTCTGGCTTGAGAGTGCCTGCGGAGGTATGT
>Ga0193716_1001124_pt1 | contig 15832 bp, 17 predicted proteins | sample U2c1metaG_FD_145901 | JGI IMG/M metagenome (GOLD analysis project Ga0193716, IMG submission 145901) | Soil microbial communities from a riparian zone of the East river system, Colorado, United States - U2c1 | ecosystem: Environmental > Terrestrial > Soil > Riparian zone | place: USA: East River...
AGATCGAGTTGGTCGATCTTCACGTTCTTGCCGCCGGCCAGGAAATCGGGCGGTTCCTTTCGCGGCGCATAGTCGGGAAAACGCTCGAGGATCATCGAGCTGCCGACCCGCCATTGATCCTTGCGGAAGCGAAAAGGACCCGACCCCAACGGCTCGTCGATGCGGGTCGTGCCCGGGATGCGCGCGAGCCGCTCGGGCATCATCACCGGCAAAGGCGCGTTGGGCTTGCCCAGCACCTGCAGCATCATCGGAAACGGCTCTTTCAGACTGATCTTGAAGCTGCGGGCGTCGCTTGTGTCCATGTCGGCCGTGGCCGCAACCAGCATGCGCCCCAGCGGATCGCGCGAGGCCCAGCGCTTGAGCGAAGCCACGCAATCGGCCGCCATGACCGGTGAGCCGTCATGCCATTTCAGCCCCTCGCGCAAGCGGAAGGTCCAGGTCAGGCGGTCGGGCGATGTCTCCCAGGCCTCGACCATCTGCGGGCGCATCTCGCCCTTGCTGTCGGCCGCGAACAACATGTCGAACACATGCAGGCCGAAGGTGCGGGTGATGGTGGCCGTGGTGAAATGAGGGTCGAAAATGGCGACTTCGGATTCGAGGATCACCGTCAACCCCTTGGCCGCGCGCGCTTCCCGCGGCCGCACAAGGCTCGCTGCGGTCAAAGCCGCGCCCCCGGCCATGGCGCTCCGTCGACCGATCCTCTGCCCAATCATACGCTGGCCCCTGTTCCCGAGATCGCGGACCGTAGCTTCGGCGGCGCGACATCACAATGGCCGAGGACTATTCCACCGGCTGGCGGCGCGTGCGCGGATCGTTGATCCCGGGGCCACTCCGAAGATGAGGTGGATGTTGCGGCGTATCAGGCGACGCGCCATAGCGGCGATGATCCAGGCCTTCGGAAAGTCGGCGCCACAGCGCGCCCGAATTCCCCCAGAGCTTGTGCTGGAGAGCGCGCAGCTGCTCGCGACGCCGGCGCGTGGCCTTGGTCAGGGTCGCACCGTCCTCGGTCCGGATGAGCTCCAACTCGCGGCCGTGGAAATTCTCCAGTCCGGCGCGATGCGCCACACTGAGCACGGTCGTGCTCGGCATGTCCTCGGTGAAGATCCGCATCATCGAGTCCTGGCTTTCATCGTCGAGCGCGGCGGTGGCCTCGTCGAGAAAGACCCAGTCCGGCTTGTGCAGGATCATGCGGGCGAAGCCCACGCGTTGCTGCTCGCCGCCCGACAGGACGCGGTCCCACTGCTCGTCTTCGTCGAGCCGCTCGATCAGTTGTTCCAGATTGACGCGCTTGAGAGCCGCTTCATAGGCTTCGGGGTCGAATTCGTCCGGCCCGGCGGGAAAAGCCAGCGTCGTGCGCAGCGTTCCAACCGGCAGATACGGCCGTTGCGGCATGAACATCAGACGGCTGTCGCATGGCAGCAGGATGGTGCCTTGCCCCCATGGCCAGAGACCGGCAATCGCGCGGAACAAAGTGCTCTTTCCCGAGCCTGATTCGCCCTTGATCAGCACCCGGTCGCCCGGATGAACTTCGGCGGTGGCCTTGTTCACCAGGATGGTTCCATCGGGCTGGGCGATATCGAGGCCTTGGACGATCAGCGTCGCGCCATCGCCTTTCTGGACGATGATCGATGCCTCGGATGTATCGTCGATCTCCTCCTGCAGATCGTCGATCGCCTGGTGCAGGGCAAGCACCCGCTCGGCCGAGGCATTCCATTCGGCAAAGCGCGGAAAATTATCGACGAACCAGGAGAGCGCCGACTGAACCTGCATGAAGGCCTGCGCCGTCTGCATCAAGCCGCCCAGCGTGATAGCGCCGGAGAAATAGCGCGGCGCCGCCACGATGATCGGAAATACCGTCGCCAAAGTGCCATAGGCGGTCGTGAGCGAGATCAGGCGACGCTGCCCCTGGGTCTGCTGAAACCAGGCGCCGCGAATGCCGAGGAACGCCGCCCGCAAACGGTCGCGCTCGCCGACCTCGCCGCGCATCAGGGCGATCCCTTCGGCGTGCTCGCGAACACGCACGAGGCCGAAACGATAGTCGGCTTCGCGGCTTTGCCGCAGATCCGTGGCGGCCACAAGCGACCGACCCATGAAAAAGGTCAACGCCGATCCGACGAAGGCATAAGCGATCGCCACCCAAACCATATAACCTTGGATTTCGATCTCCATGCCTAGAAGCGTTACCGTCACGCTGCCCGACAAGGTCCACAGAATGCTCATGAAGGCGCAAAGCAGGAGCACGCAATAGAAGATGCTTTGCGCAAACTCGACGGCGAATTCGGTCGAGATGCGCACGTCTTCACCGATGCGGGCGTCGGGATTGTCGTGATCTCCCGGGACGAACCCCAGTTGGTAATGGCGGCCGGATTCCAGCCAATGATCGACGGTGCGCTCCGAAAGCCAACGTCGCCAGGAATATTGCAGGCGCCTCTTGATCGTCAGATGCGAGGCCATCGTCGCCATGGAGATCACGACGATGGCGGCAAAAATCATCATTTGGCGGAAGAAGGCCGACCAGTTCCTGTGCTCGACCGCGTCGAAGAAATCCTTGTTCCAGACATTGATCCATATCTGCAACAGGATCTGGGCGATGCCGAGAACGATCAATCCGCCCGTCAGCCCCCACGCCGACCATTTGGCATTGCCTTTCCAGTAACCGCCGGCAATTCGCATGAAGCGTCGAACCGAGCCGTGCGGCTTCTTGAGCGCATGGGGATGAATGCCGTCGACTGCCGGATCGGGCGCATTCGCCATGGCCTTCATTTGCGGTGCTGCCTCACTTCATGACGAAAACGGGCCGGCACTCCCATCGCGGGAATGTCGGCCCGATTTTACCCTAAGCATACTAGCCGGATTTACGGCAGCGCAATCACCCGGCACGTCACCCGATCGACGAAGATGCCGGTGGGCGGTCCGTAAGCCAAGACGCCCCACCGCTCACCGGGTCCGATGGCGGGCACGATTACCCGCGTATCCTCCACCACTCTCCCGCCATTGCTGATCTCGCAGCCGAGAACGGGCTGAACGACATCCATGCTATTGTTGGTCACGTAAAGCGCCGTCTGCCAACGCTGTCCCGGAATGGCGTGGAGGCTTGGGTTATCGATGCTGACGATCGGCATGCTGGGGCCCGCCGTGATGGGAACGATTCCCAGCAAGTGCACCTGTGGATGCTGCACGACGACTCCGTCGGCCGTCGCCGCCTGCGCCTGAGGATCGAAAGCGCGATCCTCCGCCGAGACGGGCTTGCCGTCTTGTGAAACCTCGCTCGGCGACCAGGTCTTACCGGTGACCTGATCGCGAAATTCAACCCTCCCATTTTCCGACACAGCTGCAGCGACGTTCGTTTGCGCCATCGCCGCCGCAGCGGCCATACCGAAGGCGACCAAACTGCCAAGCATCAGAAGTCCTCTCGGACGATTAGTCGATTTCATGACTGTTCCTCCGTGCCAAGGGGCTGTTCTGCCTACTTGTATTTCGTCTCCCAGCCCGCGACCTGGCGTTCGGCTTCCTCACGGCTCACGCCGTAGCGAATCTGGATCTTGCCGATGAGCTGATCGCGTTTGCCCGAGATCGTCGTGAGATCGTCGTCGGTGAGCTTGCCCCATTGTTCCTTCACCGCGCCCTTGGTGCTCATCCACCCGCCCTGGATCTTGTCCCAGGCGACCGCAGCGTCGCTTTTCGCTGTCGATTGCGCGTGAACGAAGGTCGGCACGGCGGTGAGCGAAAGACCGGCGACGGCCAGCGCAATTGCAAAAGTACGCATGGAATTCTCCTCATGAAAAGGCCAAGCCGCAATCTTGCGGTTGTGAGGTCATAACGCCGGGTGGCGACGCAGGTTGCGAAGGCCTCAGGCCGCGTCGGCAAGGCCTTGTCGGACGCTCCTCGACGGCAGGATCGTCCGCACCTTCACGTCGATGATCGTGTTCGTGCACGCGCCGGGCGTGCCGACAAACGAACCTTTGATCGGCATGGCCTGCTCGGGATCGCGCGCCACGGCGACGCGGATCAATTCACCCGGCATGGCTAGGCCATTTGTCGGATCGAACTGGATCCAGCCTGCGCCCGGGAGATAAACTTCCATCCAGGCATGAGGATGCGCCGAGCCGGCTTCCCGGTCGTCTTCCGGGTCCAGTGCGGGATCGTAGAGGTATCCGGTGACGAAGCGCGCCGCGATCCCGAAGCCGCGCGCCGCCTCCATCATGAGCAGCGCAAAATCCCGGCACGTGCCGGAGTTGCGCTGGAGCGTGGTCAGCGGCGACTGGGTGCCGAATTCGAATCGCATGGAATAGGTGAAACTGGTCTTGATGGCTTCGCACATGCGCGAAAGGGTTTCGTAAGTCCCGTTCGATTCGGCATCGTGAAGGAACTGACGAGCCCATTGCAGAACGGCGCCTTCCGGATCCGGGTAATGGCGCTCGATGAAACGCGCCAGGTCCGGCGCTTCATCGGTGACATAGCTGAATGGCAATTCGCGGGCATAGGCCTCGATCAGCGGTGCTGTAGGACGTCCGACGTAATGCTCGAGCTTGATCGTACTGACGAACTCCAATGCCTGCGCGGGCTCCGCGAAAGTGGCCAGCGCAATGGAGTTGCCGAACGGATCATGCAGCCAGCGAATCTCCGCCGCCGGGTCGATGGTGAGCGTGGTATCGAGCAGACGAAGATCGTGGCTGTCGCGCGGCCTGAACATCAAACGATGCTCCCCCAGCGTAACAGGCTCGGCATATTCAAAGCGGCTGCGGTGAACGAGCTCGAAGGTACGCATCAACTCTCACATCTTCCAAACAGCGACAGGCCGGATTCGATTGGGCCCCGGGGGGCCATGGCAAGCGAACGAGAGGCTGCGCGATAGGTTGCGCTTTGCGACGAATGCCTTTCGGCCGACACAAAAAAGCCCGCACAAAGCGGGCTAAGGCAACGAGAAGAACGACTAGGTCACAGTATCAGTGATTTAGCCAGAAAGCTGAGGGGCACGACGACGAGGATCGCGCCGTAAACGTCAGCCAACTCCATCGTAAACGGCCCTGGATTCCCTGTTTCATCAATCTGATGGGGATCCGAGGGAATAAAGTTGGTCTCGGGATGAGTTTGTGAAATCGGGGCCGGAGACATAGGCGAATGTGGCATGTGCATCATTTTACCGCCTCCTGGTTGCCATTATCCAACGCGCAGACCGAGCGTATAGTTGCAGAGGCAACGCTGGTACTAGTTTTTTGCGTCGGATCGATGAATCTGCGCAAGCACCTGTTCAAGATCGACGTAAGAATATGGCTTGGCAATGAAGGTATTCTCGGTTTCTTCTCCCCGCATATGCCGATATCCGCTGGCAATAACCACACGTAGCGTGGGGAATTTCTCCCGAACAACGGTCGCCAGTTCCTCGCCGCTCATCCCGGGCAGACCGAGATCCGTGATCATCAGATCGAACGCACCGCGGTCGGCCAAGAGCTTGAGCGCCTGCTCGCCGCTCGCCGCTGTTTCGACAACGCAACCCAGGCGTCCCAGCATGTCGGCCGTCGACATCCGGACAAGAACTTCATCCTCGACCAACAAGACGCGCTGGGCGGACGCCCTCGATGGGGCTCGAGCGTGCCGTTCAGCTTCGCCCGAGGGGGGGCCGCCCGTGCTTCGGGCCGTTGCAAGCACAGTCCGCAACTTGGTCGCCAGATCCTCCTCGCCATAAGGCTTGGCGATCAGCGGGTATCGTTCACTCTCATCGCCCGCTTCGGGGATCGCCCCCTGCGCATATCCGGACGTCAGAAGAACAGCGATGCCGGGACGACGCCGTCGTGCTTCGGCGGCCAGCTCGATGGCCGACAATGTCCCGGGCATGACGACATCCGTGAACAAAAGATCGTACGCCGGATCCTTTTCCAGCAAAGCGAGCGCAGCGTCGGGACTTTCGGCGCTGGTCACCCGATATCCCAACCCTTCGAGCAGTTGCACCACGGCCTGGCGCACATCGTCATTGTCTTCGACCACAAGGATGCGCTCGCTGCCGAGAGACACGGCAGAACCAGGCGCTGCAAGATCTTTCGCCTGCTCGAGCGTGCGCGGCAAATAGAGCTGCACGCTGGTCCCCTGGCCGATGCCGCTGTTGATGCGCACATGTCCACCGGACTGCCGGACGAAGCCATAGACCATGCTCAAGCCGAGTCCCGTTCCCTTGCCGTAACTCTTGGTCGTAAAGAACGGATCGAAGGCGCGGGCGATGACGTCGGGCGGCATGCCGGTTCCGTTGTCGCTCACGCCAATAAGCACGTAAGCGCCGGGCGTGACCTCCGGGTGGAGCATGGCGTAGCCGCGATCGAGGGTGGCATTGGCCACCTCGATCCGCACTGTTCCGCCTTCCGGCATGGCGTCGCGGGCGTTGATCGCCAGATTTAGAATCGCGTTCTCGAGTTGGCCGGGATCGATCTTGGCGCCCCAGGCATCCGACGCAACTTCGAACTGAACATTCACCCGCTCGCCCAGCGAGTGGCGTAGCAGATCGGCCATGTCGTTCACGAGGCGCGCGACATTGGTCGCCTGGGGCGCCAGAGGTTGGCGCCGGGCGAAGGCAAGGAGCTGCTGCGTCAGGCGGCCACCGCGCTGGGCTGCCGCAAGCGCACTCTTGACGCGCCCAATGGCGGCGGAATTTTCCGCCACATCGCTGCGCACCAGCTCGAGGTTGGCCTGAATGACCTGCAGGATGTTGTTAAAATCGTGCGCCATGCCGCCGGTCAGCTGGCCGGTGGCCTCCATCTTCTGGCTCTGGCGCAGCTCGGTCTCGACGCGCAGCTTTTCGGTGATGTCGACACATCGGATCACCAGCCCGCCATCGGCCATGTCGCCGGCGAAGATCTCGTATTCATGTCCAGGCACCGAGACCCGGGCGATAGATTGCCGGTCCGCCACGACGCCACCCAGCTTCAGCGGTTCAAGCAATGCTCGCCCACTGGGAAACTGGTCCGACAGCAGGAGAGCGCGGGTCATCAGCCGCTGCTCAGCCGGATTCCAGCCGATCAGCTTGGCAAAGGCCCCATTCCAGGCAACGACAACACCCGCTGCGTCGATGACGACGATCGGATCGTGCAGGGTCTCCAGCGTCGTCTGCAACAGGCGGGTCTGCCTGCCCAAATCGCCTTGAATAGATTCCAGCTGGCTGGTTCCGCGCAGCACCAGAACAAGACCGGCGATCACGCAGATGAGTGCCGTCCCGAGGATCGCGACAACGCTCATCTCGGCGGTGGTCTGCTCCGACCGAATCCTTGTCAGATCCCGGTCGAGAGCAAGCCCCCGCGCCTCCGTGAAGGCACGGGCTATGCCGCGGATCCGCTCCATCGCCGCGCTGCTCGCGGTCGACCGGAGAACGGTCAGCGCCGAGTCGTTGCCATAAAGCTGATAGGCGACGATGGCCGCGTTCAACTCGTCGAGCTTCTCGCGTGCCGCCAGACGGAGGCTGCCGATCTGGCCGGCAGCCTCCGGGTCGTCGAACCGCATGCCCTCGAGCTGCCGGAGCGTGGAATCGATCTCGAGCCGCGCCTGCTCGTAAGGCGCGAGAGCGGCGACCTGGCCGGTCAGAAAATAAGCACGCTGCCCGGCTTCGGTGTCGGCCAGCGAGAGAAGCACCTGCCGCATCAACGAAATGGATTCGTAGCTCTGAGCCACCAGGCGCTGCTGACGAGCAGCGGCAGTCGAATGGATGACGACCAGCGCCGCCGCCAGCACCACGAGCAGCATCGTGGTCAGGCCGACGATCAAGGCGACAACGCGGGTCGAACGCACTAGGCGCCTCCAGGTATCAACGCGCCACACTCTCTCGACTTCATGCCCCTTGCGCCGTCGGCCGACCCAGCGGCGGCGCGGTCGGATCGGTCAGGGGAGCGTCGTCGGGCACTTCATCAGGTAGCGGAAAACGGATCACAACGCGAGCGCCTTGGCCTTCTCCGCCGGCGAGCTCGACGTCTCCCCCCAGCTGTGCAGCCAGGCCCCTGATGAGCGTGAACCCGAAACCGTCGCCCTCGTCGGGTCCAAGTTGAGCGCCCAGCCAGCCGACGCCGTTATCCTCGATCATCAACTCCACCTGGCCGTCGTTCTGCGAGGCGATGATGCGGATTTCAGGTGAAGCGACGTCCTGGAAGGCGTGACGCATCGCATTGGTCACCGCTTCGGTGACGATCAGGCCGATCGGGATCGCCGTGTCCGGGCCCACCGCCATGACGGGGGCGCGGATATGGAATCGCACTGCAGGCAGAATGTCCTGGCGATCGCTCGTCAGCTGACGGACAAGGTCGCTGATGAACTGCTGGAAGTCGACCAACGCCCAACTCGAGCGCTCGTAGAGATGGCGATGCAGGATCGACAACGCGAGCACGCGGTTCTGCGCGTCGGTGAAATGCCGACGGATCCGCGGCGACCTGATCTTTCCGGCCTGGAGGCTGAGCAGACTGGATATCATCTGCAGATTGTTTTTCACCCGGTGATGGATTTCACGCAGCATGTGATCGCGTTGCTCGATGCTGGCACGCAACTCGCCCTCACGCTTGGCGATGGTCTGGGCGATGAGCAGGATATCATCGGCCAAGGCGCGAATTTCCGGCGAGCCATAGCGGGCTAGTTCGGGCCAGGTCGTCTCGCCGCGCGCGACGGCATTGGCGAAATGCCTGATAAAGCGAAGCGGCTTCAGGCACCACCGATCGGCGCCGAACCACAGGGCGACAAGAGCCGCCGTCAACGCCAGCACGATCAGGGCAAAATCGCTCCAGTCGGCAATCAGGACCGCCATACGCCGCGCCGCCGGGATCGCCACAACCTCGAATACCGCGTCGGGCGCCAGCTGAATGAGCCGATAGTCGTAAATTTCGCCGTCGCTGCCATAGTCGGTGAATTGGGCGCTGCGCGTCTCTATGGCATTGACGACGCGCGCCGCGACCGGAAGCGTCCGCGCCGCGCCCATCGTGCCGGCGATCAGCCGGCCCGACCGATCGACAAAGTTGAGCGTTACTTTTTCGCGAACGCCTGGGAGACCTCCAACAGGCGGGCTTTGCAGATTGGCGAACGGATCGAGCGCAATGCCGATGGCCAGCAAGCCGCGAAATTCGCCATCGACCAGGATGGGCATCACCGCCGGTATGACCGTGCTCGTCGTCAGGCGACTGGCGATATAGGAGGCGAGGAAGAATTGCTTGGCCTGCTGCGCCTGTTTGAAGAACACACGGTCGGCGAAGCTCGAGCCGATCGCCGCCGGAACGGTTGCGCACTTGCCCACACCGGCCGCATCGGTCACGAAAGCCGCCGAGTATGCGCCGGGAAAGTTGGTGAACGGCGCTTTGAGATAGGCGCTGCATTCGTCGATATCGGCTGGCGTCGGTTGCGCCGCGATCGAGCGTTTGACGACGGGCGCATCGGCAAGCGCAATCAGCAATCCCTTGGTGCCTTCGACCACTTCGCGCTGGCGTGCGACAGCGAGTTCAGCCGCTGCCGTCACCGCCGCCGAACGACGCTCCGCCGCAACCTGTCCGCCGTCATAGGCACGCCAGGCGGAAAGACCGAGCACGGGCATCAGCGCCAGCACGACGACGGCCAACAGCCGGGTGCGAAGCGACGACCTGTTCATCCTTACCGCCTTCGATGCTGGACGACCGAACCGCCAGCCCCCTTCCTTACCCTCTCACGGAGGGCAGCACAGCCGCTAGATAGCAACGGTGTTGAGAGCCTGGGAGATGGCGGCACGAAGCAGATCCGGATCGAACGGCTTGGTAATCACAAAAGCGGGCTCCACGCCGGTGCCGGTCAGAAGACGCTCGGGGAAACCCGTGACGAAGATCACCGGCACGTCCAGCGATTTCAGAATTTCCCGCGCGGCGACAATGCCGTTGTCGCTGCCCTTGAGCTGGATGTCACATAGCACGAGATGAGGTGAATGCTTTTGCGCGAGATCGATGGCGGCCTTCTCGGTCGCCGCGATCCCGACCACCTGATGACCGGCGCTGCGGACGATTTTGGCGACGTCCAGGGCAATGACGGCTTCGTCCTCGATGACCAGCACCTTCACGGACGCGACACGCTGCAGTTCCTCGCGCGCCTGGTGCAGCGCCGATTCGGCGGCGTCTGTGCTGATTCCCAGGATCTCGGCGGCGTCTTCGACGGTGAAGCCCTCGAGAACGGTGAGGAGCAGCATCTGGCGCTGCATCGGCACGAGATCGGTCAGTGTCTCCTTCAGACGTCCACTGACTCCGTCCGCCTCCACAGCACTCTCTTTTTCCTCGAGGGAGCCGAAAGGCAGACGCAACCGATGAAACAGCTTGAACACGCCAAGTTTCGTGTCGGAATCTTCAGTCAGCAGGTCGCGCTGCTGAAGCACGACCTCGGCACAAAGCCTCACCCACTCGTCGCCGCGTTGCTGAGAACCCGTCAAAGCACGAGCATAGCGTCGCAAAAACGGTAAGGTCGCGGAAATCGTTTCGGACAAACCATTCTTAACCGGTGCGGCTACCAAGATACCCTCCCTCGCTTACCCGCCCACGCGGTCCTTCCATCGATAGACACACTGATCCGCACCGTACAATCAGGCAACCATCGATTTCGCCCATCCAACGATGGCGAGACCAATAATGCGCCTGGAGGATTGTGCGATCAAAGGACCCGGCGGTCAGTAGTAGTCTCGGTTGGGAGTCGTTGCGGCGCCGATGACGGCGCCGGCCGCACCACCGACCACGGCGCCGCCGATCGGACTGCCCATGGTCGAACCGATAACCGCGCCACTGCCCGCCCCAATCGCGCCGCCCGTAAGCGCGCGGTCAGTCGGATTGTTGCCGCAGGCGGCTGTCGCAAGGGCCACCATCGCGACGGCCGGTATGGCAAAATGGATCGTCTTCAGCATTTGAATTCTCCAATTATCGATCGGATTTCATCGGAAACGCAGCAGCCACAAATTCGCCGCACGCCCCATAGTATCCTCCAGATCGCGAACGCAGACGTAACGTAGGCCAAGGCACGAAGTTCCCGGCGTTCGCCGCGATCGACCCGGCTTGCGATTTTTCTCGGGTCGTTGGGCTTTGCAGCCTCGTTATGCGTTCCCAAGTACAAGTCTTGTGAAACTCTTTCGACTATGATTGGTCCAGGAGCTCATCGTTGATGATAAAGGATGACCTCGTGGCGTTGCTTCCGGACCTGCGTGCGTTTGCGAGGTTCATGTGCCGCGAGCGGGAAGCAGCCGATGATCTGGTGCAAAATACGATTGTCGCGGCGTTGAACAAGGAGCAGCAGTTCACGAGCGGCACGAACCTCAAAGCTTGGCTTTTTACGATCATGCGCAATCGCTTCTATTCGGATATGCGATCCCAGCGACGTGGTTCGATTGCAGTCGACGACGAACAGCTGGCCCTCGTGCCGGCCATCGACAATCCAGAGGCCACGATGGCGTTGCACGAGCTCACGACGGCGCTCTGGAAATTGAATCCACAGTCGCGCGAAGCGCTGATTTTAGTGGGAGCCAGCGGCTTCTCTTATGAAGAGGCTGCGGTACTTTGCGATTGTTCCGTCGGCACGCTTAAGGCCCGCGTTTCGCGCGCGCGCAAGCGTTTGGCCGAGGATCTGGGCTAAGTACCAGCGGCAGAAGTCACCAGCCGTGCAGGATATTAGTCGACAAGCGATGTAACCATCGCCCTCCGCGGCCGTTGTGCAACTGTCCCCGATTTATTTGGAGCAGCGTCATGACCGCAACAGGCAAGCCTGCGTCTTCCGACATCAAGAAGAAGACGGGCGCTTCGAAGATCGAAGGCGAAGGCAGCTACAGCGCCGCCAAGATCTACGACGACGCGACCCGTGATTTCATCGCCAAGGGCAAGGTTGCACCGGCGGCGGCTGAGGCAAAACGGGCAGTCGATTCCAGCGAAGGGCCCGAACTGGCACGTGCGGAAGCCCAGGGAAAGGCCCACGCCGCACCAGAAAAGAGCATTAAATCAAAGGCTTGAGGGAGGGCTTTATTTTAAGCAACCAATTGCCGGGGTGCGGCATTGATAGAGTGCAAATGTTATTCTGCGATCTGGAGGATTAAGAATGAGTCGGGTTGAAACCATCGCGGACGATTTCCATGAACAGCTCAAGGCGCTTCTTCCGCGTCTCCGGGTCTATGCACTGTCCCTCACGCGTGACCGCGATAACGCCGACGACCTCGTTCATGATACGGTGATCAAGGCGCTGGCTGGCCGCAAAAGCTTCATTCCGGGTACCAACTTCCCGGCTTGGGTGTTTCGCATTCAGCGCAACGAATTCATCTCTGGTCTGCGGCGCACGCGTCCCAGCGTGCCAATCGATTCGGCTGTCGCTGATATGCTGTCGCATCCGCCACATCAGGAAAGCGGCCTGATCATGCGGGAATTCATGTCGGCTTTCTCGAAACTTTCGATGCCCCAGCGCGAAGCACTCTTGCTCGCCGTGCTCGAAGGCCAGTCCTACGAAGTCATCGCCGAGCACGCCTCGGTTTCCGTCGGCACGATCAAGAGCCGTATTTCGCGTGGTCGCGATACGCTGAAGCGGTTGCTCCTCGAAGGTGATGCCAGGGAAACCACCTCGAGCGAGACGGCTTCGTTGCCGCGGGAACGGCCCAGGCGCGCGCGTTCCGTATCGGCGGACACCGTTTCCCCTTCCCGGTCGCAAGCTTAACTCCGCGATCTGTAGGCGGGAGAAAGAAAAATCATGTATATTCCCGGAGTTGACGATGGAATCACGCTTGTTGCTCCTCCGGCGCAAGCGTCTCCAAGGGGCTTTTTGGCCATGGGCGATGAGAACAATGCGGGTCGTGCACGCTCATTCGAGGCTCAGCGCCCCAAAGCTGGGGATGAAAAGCCTTTCGATGCATGGTTACGCAAGCAGCTTCATGCCATGTACGATGAAATCGCCGCCGAACCCCTTCCGTCGGATCTGATCGAGTTGATCGATCGAGATACGACGGCTGGTTCCGGAGAGCAGCAGAGCCTGGATCCCAAGATGGACCAGCCCAGCGCGGCGATCAAAAAAGACGAAAGCTGATTTTGGCCGTTCGGCCAACCCAACCTCACTTCGCGAACTGATGTGGAACTGCCCGCGGGGCGGGCCGTTTGTCTGCGTAACTGGAATGGAGGTCGCCATGGATACCATCGACAAGGAAAAGGCGCAGACCAACCCAAGCAGCGTCTTCGACAAGCCGGCAGATGTCGTTGCCACCGAGGAGCTCAGTTCGAAGGAAAAGGCCAAAGTGCTGCAGGAATGGGAACTCGATGCCCGCCTGAGCGACGTTGCCGCCGAGGAAGGCATGAGCGCGAAGAAACCTGCGCAGCCCGAAAAGAGTATGCTTCGCGACGTCAAGAAGGCTCAGCGTAAACTTGGCGTCAAGCCGATCGAGGGTGGCGTTGCACCGACAAAATTCACGCCTTAGGCCAATCCACGGAAACGAATCGAGGGCGGCAGTCTCCAGACTGCCGCCCTTTTTATTTCCGCTCATTCGCCCTTGGCGTAAAAGAGCAATGGATCGGCAGAAATCAAAATGGGGAAAAGATGAAGCTCTTTGATCTTTCGGGACGGGTGGCAATCGTCACGGGCGGCAATGGGGGTATCGGCCTTGGCATGGCCAAGGGCATGGCCGCCGCGGGCGCCACCGTGGTCGTCGCTGGCCGCGACGCAGCCAAGAACAAAACCGCCATCAAGGAACTGCAGGATCTCGGCGCAACGGCGACCGCAATCCCCGTCGATGTCCTGAAGGAAGAGTCTTGCCGGAGCCTCATCTCGGAAACAGTGAAGCGACACGGTCGGCTCGACATTCTCGTCAACAATGCCGGCATGAGCATTCGCAAGCAGCCCGACCAATACACGCTTCCGGAATGGCATCAGGTGATCGACACCAACCTCACCAGCGCGTTCCTCTGCAGCCACGCCGCCTATCCCGCCATGAAGCAAGCGGGCCAAGGCAAGATCGTCAACATCGGATCGATGATGTCGATCTTCGGGGCATCTTTCGCCATGGCCTACGCCGCCAGCAAGGGCGGTATCGTGCAAATGACGAAGGCGATGGCGACCGCATGGGCAAAGGACAATATTCAGGTCAATGCCATCCTGCCGGGCTGGATCGACACCGCGCTCACGCAGCGTGCCCGCCAGGAAGTTCCGCAATTGCACGAATCGGTGCTTCGCCGCACCCCTGCCGCCCGTTGGGGAACACCGTCCGATTTTGCCGGTATCGCCGTATTCCTCGCCGCTGCGGCCTCGGACTTCGTGACCGGCGCGGCAATTACCGTCGATGGCGGTTATTCAGTCCAGGGTTGAGCAAGAAAAAGGCGGGCCACCCATTGTCCGGGCGCCCGCCTTGGCCTGATGCGGCTGCTGTCAGGTCAATTGAGTGCGGCGCCGCCCAGTAAGATCGCGAGCTTGCCGCCGATCGTCTTCATTGAAGCAAGTGCTGCAAGCGCAATAATCGAGATGATCAGCGTGTATTCGATAGCCGTGTCGCCGAGGTCGTTGAATTTGAAGCGGCGAAACAGCGAAAACATCTTTCTCTCCAAACTCCCGAACGGGTCTCTTCCAAAGCAATCAACGCTTAGGAAGGTTACTTAAACTTAATTCTGAGGTCAATAGAATTAGATCAATACATGAAGATAATTATTTAATCACTTGAGATACAACAATCTTTAGCATTGCAGATAAGCTTAAGAGATTCGAAAATGAGACATACCAGATATAGTTATGAGTCGGATTCTGAATCCGACGTGTAGCCCTCCCAAATACGGGCGACAACGGTCCAGAGGCACAGAAACGCGACCAAAGCCGCCAATTCGGGAAAAGCTCCGGGAAAGAGGCAAAAGAGGACGAACGCGCAGATGGTTTCGCTGCCCTCGATGATGCCGGCTGCATAGAAAAACGATTTCTGCCCCCTGGCCTGGCCATCCGCCTCGCCCCTTTGGGCCGCCATGATCGCCCGGGCGAGAAAGGACGAGCTGGTGCCGAGAAAAGCCGCCAGCAGGAGCGCCGCCCACGGCGCGAATCCGGGATCCGCCAACGCAAAGCCGAGCGGAACGGCTGCGTAAAAGACCATGTCGCAAACGATATCGAGATAACCGCCAAATGCTGTCGGCCCGACATGGCGGGCAATGGCGCCGTCCAGGCCATCGACGAGCCGGTTGAGCAGGATGACGACGAGAGCGGCGTCATAGTGCCGATAGGCCAGCAGCGGCACAGCGAGCAGTCCAACGGCGAGGCCCACCAGCGTTGCAGCGTTGGCTGAAACGCCCTTTGTTGCCAGCCAGATCCCGGCGCGATTGAGCGGCGGGTCGATGAGGCGGCGCAGCGACGGATCGAACATCGCCGCGATGATCAGGCCGGCGGAGGCACGGCGGGCTCGGACGATGCCGTGGCCCTGGCCGGCGCCGCCTGTTGGGCCGCTTCCTGCCGGCGATAGGCTCTCCAGCCGAACGGAATGAGGCTGGCGTAGATGAGGCCGAGCAGCGACAGGCCGATCCATGGCGATGTGGCCACCACGCCCATGACCAGCGCCACGGCCAACAGGGCGGGCAGCACGAGATGCCGCGGCACCCGCCCCCGCTTGAACGAGAAGGTCGGCAGCCGACTGACCATCAGGCCGCCCATCAGGACCATGACCATCCCGACGACCAGGGGATGCCGCGGCCAAGGCGATTCGATCTCGAAGCTCATGACCAGGGGTATGAGCGCGAGCAAGGCTCCGGCCGGAGCCGGAACGCCCGTGAAAAACGAGCCCGTCCAGGCGGGCGGCGGCGTGTCGGAGATCAGGGCGGTATTGAAGCGCGCCAACCGCAGCGCCGAGCAGATCGGAAACATCAGCGTGACCACCCAGCCC
>Ga0193716_1001125_pt1 | contig 15831 bp, 16 predicted proteins | sample U2c1metaG_FD_145901 | JGI IMG/M metagenome (GOLD analysis project Ga0193716, IMG submission 145901) | Soil microbial communities from a riparian zone of the East river system, Colorado, United States - U2c1 | ecosystem: Environmental > Terrestrial > Soil > Riparian zone | place: USA: East River...
CTTCAGGCTAGGAAAGTAATCTCTCTTTGCCAGTTTAACTTCAGATTCAGCCGCTCGCAGATTCTGGATCCTCTGCATCAAATCAGGCCGTTGTGCCAATGCCTTGTCGATCGAAGTCTCAACCGTTTCAGTCAAGTCTTGTGGAATTGTCAGGTTCTGAATGCTCTCGACTTCAAACGATACAGTGGGTGAAATACCCATCGAGGTGGCAAGATCGCCATGCGCAATCTCGGTAGCGCCGACCGCCGCCTGGAGATCGTAGTCAGCCTGCGCGGTGGCGCTCCGAGCCTCCAGAACATCGGGCAATGTCGCCAAACCCGCTTGCAGACGCGCCTCGGCGGCCTCCTGTACAGTCTGGGCGTTTTTCAGAGTCGCATCAGCGGCTTCTTCCTGGCCTTTGCTGTTCAAAAAACGATAGTAGGCCTGCATAACCTGGAAGATGACTCTGCGATGGGTATCGTTGAAAAGAAAGTTTGCCGCTAGCAGGTTTTTCTTACTGATTGAGATTCTCTGCGATCGTCTTCCAAAATCAAAAAGAACATAATCGAGGGAAAGTGTGGGAGAGAAGGTCTCCGTGGTTTGGCGAATGTAGGTCGGGGCAAAGAAGACATTGTAGCGAGCCGATTGGGCGATGGCCGCTGCAGCGAGCGTAGGATATAACTCTGCTTCAGCGATGCCTACCTCAGCAGCTCGCACCTTTGCAGTCTGCCATGCAGCCTTCGTTTCAGGATTGTTGGCCTCTGCCGCATTAATAAGCTCCGGAAGTGTGTAAACCTTTGCTGAATCAAGTACCTTTCCGTTGGCTCCATTTTCCAGGGAGTTCAGAGATGTGCCTGAAGGCGGGGACCACGGTCTGTCCGAAGTACTCGGAACTTTCTGAGCGGCAGAAGACATGTGCAAGGTCAAGAAAACCAAGATCATCAGCGACCTGGAAGGTTCAGGCTGTAGCGAACTGCGTCTACATCTGTTTTCGACGCACGGTACCCGGATGGATCGTTGGTTTTCCATATCTATCGAGGAAGCCCATTCTATATTCGGTAGAAGATCTTCCCTAAGCAGTCTTCAACAGGTTTGTTCAATCGAGGCATGCGTCAGCCGGTCCAAACCGAGTCGCATTGCTTTATAGCCAAATACGTCTGAGAATCAGAATGTGGTAGTGCTCGAATGCCCTAACAGAAAAGCTGGGTCGCGGGTATACCTTATCAGGAGATAAGGTAGGGGCAAAAGGTACTTATCACGTTTTCTTTGCGCCTTGGCAAGGCAAGGTGCAGACTCGGGGATTGAAGTGAGGGAGCAGGCTCGCAGTGACTACGCAAAGTTCCGGTAATTGTCGATCAACGGACGAGCGCTTATCGACGCGGCCCATCTGATAGTGAGATGCAGTATCGAAGCTATTCAATCTCTAGAGCTACTTTGCGCCATACGAACGAACAGATATTTTCGCGAAGGAATAAATTAGGATCTCCCAGGAGGGAAACGTGAATGTTGCCGATCCGAAATCGCTTACTGAGCCGGACGAGTTGAGCGATGGTGTCGGATCCCGTCTCCCAGAATCACAGTACCTTCCAGGCACATAGTCCCCACAATACCAAGGACACAGCAACCACGGAGGCAATTGAGCCGCCCGTAAGTAATACAGTGACCATGGTTTCACGCATAGCGCTCGCTTGGTGACCTGCGCCGGCGATGGGTGTCGCGCGGCTGGTGCCCCATAGTGCGGCAAGAAACAGGCTAACAAAAATCGCATACAGTCCCACCACGGCGACGATCTGCGCAGCCCTCTCCGCTCCAGCAGGCAGCGCAACATGCTGCCACATTAGTCCCAGCGCCCATAGCGCCATTCCGCTCTCTAATCCGGCGACATGCGCTGAGACACCCATACGCGGATTAGCCAAGAATGGCATAGCGAATCCGCTCAATAGACTGAGGAGAAATAGGACGGTGCCAGAAATCAAGAATTGCTGCGGAATCGGGTTCATGGGCTCTCTTCGGACGTTATTTAGGATCAATGGTTATGGATTCGTCTGTTCGTCCGCCACGATGCAATCCAATATCCTTTCGGGCATTTATCCGGTGCGGACAAGATCCAAGCGTGATAGGCACTCTCACTTCGCCTCTGAGGTGAAAATCATGCAGGTTTCGCTGCCGTGAGCGAGCAACTTTCCGCGCTGGTCGAAGAGCCGGCCCTCACTTGTCGCCGTCCTGGTGCCACGATGGATGAGCTTGCTCTCGCAATGTACGACTCCGATTGATGGGAATACAGGACGGATATAGTTAATCTTCATTTCGAGGGTTGTATATTCTTCACCTGCCTTCAATGTCGAATGAATGCAATACGCCATTGCCCCATCTAAAATCGTCGCCATCCAACCGCCATGGATCGTGCCGATTGGATTGAGGTAACGTGCCGACGGGGTGCCAGCGAAGACGACGCGACCGTCCTCAATCTCAATAAGGTGAATATCCATCGCGTCGGAATGAGGTGGACTTGGATGGCGTCCACTCAACATACCGGTCAAGAAGGACCTGCCGTCCTCAGCTAAGAACACCTCACGTGAAACTACGCCAACCTGGCGAATCTCGTTTTGAAGATCGTCTTCTTTCGTCTCAGATTCCAATAGTCCCTGTGTGCGTGAGTTGTACAGGTCGCTCTCGCTGAGCTCGATCCGGCAAGTCTTATGTTGAAAAAATTCCATTCCCTAGTATGGATAAATTGGAAGCGTTCTTTCGCGCACGATCTGATGAACCTGCGCACATTCTGATGGAGAAATGGGGAGCCGCTAGGACGTATGCCGGAGATCGCGAGGTGTAATCCCGAGAATTCTACGCATATGCCGCGCCATGTGGCTTTGGTGCGCGAAGCCAGCCGTCTGCGCGATCTCGGCAATGGACAAGCTGCTGTGCAACAGCAAGGATCGTCCAAGTTCGACCCGGCGCTGAATAATGAACTGATGGAGCGGTACACCCGTGGCGCGCCGAAACAGCGTTCGGGTGTATGAAGGACTCAGACCGGCCACAGACGCAACTTGGTCGAGTGAGAGATCTTCTGCAAGTTGATCTTCTATAAACGCAAGCACCTGTTTTAGGCGGTGCCCGCTCAAAACTCCGTTCGGTACCTCGAGCACGTTCTCCATTGAACTATGGCGCGTCACCAGCCGAGACGCAACAGCTAATCCAATCCCATCCAGATAAAGGCGACCTGAGGGATAGTCGGCCTGCATCTCTCGCTGGATCGCCCAACAGAGTGTTTCCAGCTCCGAATCGCGAATTTGATGCCGGTTTCTCAGCTCTATCGGGAATGCCGAGCTCCTTGTATCCACAAGGATGCTATCGAGAAGTAACGGCGGTAGGCTGACAAGCAGTTCAGCCGTGTCATTCTTATCAAACATCTCCCAGCGTGCTGGCGTGTTCGCAGGGATAATGTCGATATCGCCGTGAACGGCAGTCCCTCTGAACCATCTACCGCCCCGGCGGCAAGCGATCTTAGCAGACGGGCCAACGTGTATGGCGATCACAGTATTGTCGCGTCCTGGAACTTCGAGCACGCTTGGGGGATCTTTGCGCAGTTGAAAGGCTATGCCCTGAGTGGAAACTCGATGAGCCAATATCTGCGGTGATGGGTCGGGAGAAGGCATGCGTCGTGATTAGGATAAATCGCACTCAGAGGCGGAAGAACATCGCTCATGCCCTTTAACCAAACTGGTCTCCCATCCTCTCGGTATTAGCCCAAGTCTGTTGATGTTCGTGGTTAGCAAGTTGGAGGAGCCGAGATTACGTCTTGGCGAATATATGCACGGACCAGCTTGCGAGGCTGATAGACAACTGGCCGTTACTGGAATCGAGGACATAGCCGTCGTTGCCGATCGTGTTCCCGCCGCCATAAACCGGCGCCTGGAATTGAAAATCTCTCTCCAGGAGTCGGAGTCCCCGTCGAGGCTCACGGCGTACTGGGTGTTGTCCCATTGCCCGTCGCCGGCATGGACGACGATCAGGAGGACGTCGCCAGCGTTGTTCCATCGTTTGAACGCGACGACGTTGTTCGTGCGGTCGGTGTGCGTGATCTGGCCCGCAGGCGAGCGCAACGCCGGGTGGTTCCAGCGAAGGTTGTTCACGTCGGCGACCATGCGCTGCATTGGCGCGCCGAGATTGTCCCCGATGCGGAGCCAGTCGAGACGATTGTCAATACCCGGGCCGACCCATGGATTCCAGAAGCCGTCAATGTGCCCTTCCGTGCCCATAAAGAGCATGGGAGTGCCGGCAAGAGTCACGTTAAGGGCCCAGGCGAGTCGGCTCTTCGCTAGAGCGTGGCCATTCAGGCGACCCCCAAAGCGCTGGGTCAGGTAAAAGCCGTTGGTGTTATTGGGGTCGTTGTAGATCTGGTCATGGGAGCCGGTCAGGTAGCTGACGAGGTGCCAGGGGTTGGGATCGGAAAAGTTGCCGATTCGCGTGCAGAGGTAGTCGACGACGTTGATGCCGTTGAGAATGTCAAACGCCCTCCACGGACTATCCATGTCCCAAGTGGCGCAAAATCCCAGACTTCCGTAGGGATCGTGCCACGGGGCGACAGAAGTTCCGGGGTCGTTCGGGTTGTATTCGGCGATAAGGTATTTGCTCGGGAAGTCGTTGCGCAGAGACCAGATGATCTCGGAAACGGCGCTGGGGTCGATGGCTTGTACGGCGTCGAAGCGAAGTCCGTCGACACGATAGTCCCGCAGGTACATGCGGGCGTTGTCGAGAAGGAAGTCCTTAACCTCGCGTTGCCAGGTGGCGAAGCCCTCCCCCACGGGGTGTGGTGACCGTGGACGTGGTAGATGCCCCCGGGGATTCCATTGTCGCCGGAGCAGTTGGCGTCATACTGCCAGTAACGATTGTCGTTCTGGGCGGCGTGGTTGTATATGACATCCAGAATGACGGCTAGGCCGATGCTGTGGGCCGCATCGATGAGTTCGATGAGTTGCGCCACCGCCTGGTCGGGGCTGGTCGCGTATAGGTTTTCCGACGCAAACATGTCGGAGGGTCCATAGCCTTCCCGGCTCCGCCTGCAGTGTCGGCCTGAAAGTTCGAGATAGGAAGCAACTCGATGGCGTTGAAGTTAAGATTCCGTATATAAGAAAGGCGATTCTTGAGTTCGACAAAGTTGGACGTTGGGACGATCCGGTTGAGGTGGTACCCGGTCCGGGATCGAAGAGGACGACGTTGACACCCGACGCAAATGGGGCCCAGACACGAAAACGGGCAGTGTTGTCGGGATAATGAAGGCTGCCCATGCCGTCTTGCTTTTGGGACGGTGCGGTCATGTGCGTCTCCTAGGGGGGCCTCTTTGGAAACGTGATGTGAAAATACTAACAAGAGTTTCGGACAGCTTGATGCAAGCATCTTCCAACTGATGCTACTGGCTGTGGAGCGAGACGGTTACGCGATTTTGGCTGCTGTCTGTGCGGCGACCCTGCCAGCATTCGTATGTCTTTTCGGAGATACTCGGGAGAAAATGATTGTATATCAGCGGATACGCTATCTTCCAAGTAGCTTTTCGAGGCGGCTCAGGCTGTCGGTATCAGTGCTGGGCTGGTCCTCGGCGGCCTTTTACCAGGCAGCGTTGGCTGGCGATGGGTGTCCTGGGTCTCAGTTCTGTTTGATTTTGGTAGGAGTCGTCTTTGGCTGGTTTGAGCTGCGATAAACAGTTCAGAGGGGCGTCGGAACAATTCGATCGCTGGGGCGCGGTATTGCTGAGCCCCGCATTGGAGGCTTTCGTGTATCGCTAAGCAAACTCGGAACCTGGCAGCACCGAAAACATAGAGTACTATGGTTGCGAGTTGTCCATGTACTGAGATCTCGGTGAATGATGTTCACAATCGCGATGTTGAAATCCATAGCGATCTACATGTCTCCCGACGTTGTACATGGGCGAACAAGCATCTTTTCGCCACAAGGTACTCCTGCTCATCTGATCTATGGTCTATCAACACTCGTCCTTAGCTTCACGCTCGGGATCTTTCTGGTTGTTGGAGGCCTTCTTCTCTATTCCCTGATACGCTTCCGGGACCGCCCATCAGAGGCTGATGTAGCTCGGGAACCGGCGCAGATTTATGGCAGCACCCAAATCGAGCTGTCTTGGACTGTTGTTCCGGTTTTGATCGTTTTGATGCTGTTTCTTGCCACGGCAAGGGTTATTTATTCAACAGAGCGTGCGACGAAACCATCTTCGGCCTTGGATGTCGTCGTCATTGGTCATCAATTTTGGTGGGAATATCGATATCCGAAGCTTGGAATTGTTACGGCGAACGAACTGCATATACCCGTCAGCGACCCTAAACATTCCATGCCAACCTACCTCACGATGTCTTCGGCGGATACGAATCACAATTTCTGGATTCCTCAATTGGCGGGGAAGATGGACGTGATACCCAATAAGGTAAATACGATGTGGATCGATCCCGCGACTCCCGGTCTTTACTTGGGACAGTGTGCGCAGTACTGCGGAACGCAGCACGCCAAGATGCTGCTGCGCGTTTATGCGGATACTCCTGCTGAGTTCGCTATATGGGTTTCTCACCAACAACAACCTGCGGCTCAAAACTCCGCTGCCACAGAAGGCAGATCGGTGTTTGAACACAATGCATGTATCAGTTGTCACACGATAACCGGTACTGTAGCCACTGGACGCTTTGGTCCTGACCTCACCCATCTGGCGAGCCGCGAGACCATCGCCTCTGGCGCTGTGCCGAACACCGAGATCAACATTCGCAAATTTGTCGACGACCCCGCGCACTTCAAGCCGGGTGCGCTGATGCCACCCATGCACCTCAACAATCACGACCTTGACGCCGTAACTGCATATCTCATGACGCTGAAGTAAACCTGAAGGAAGCTCACCATGGCTACAAACACTCAGGTCACAGTAGTTCTTGACGAGACCACCACGGTTGCGCCACGGCTGACGGCGCTTCAAATACTGCATGATTGGGTGACGACGGTCGATCACAAAAAAATCGGCCTGATGTACATCGGTTATGCGTTGCTGTTTCTCGTGATCGGTGGAGTCGAGGCCATCCTGATGCGAATTCAGCTGATGATTCCGAACAACACCTTCGTGTCGCCGCAAGTATTCAACCGCCTCTTCACGATGCACGGCACTACGATGGTCTTCTTTGTCGGCATGCCGATTCTGTTTGGCTTCGGAAATTATCTGGTTCCCCTGATGATTGGTGCGAGGGACATGGCGTTTCCACGCCTGAATGCATTCAGCTTCTGGGTGGCTGCGTTTGGCGGCTTTCTCCTTTACTTCAGTTACGTCGGCGGCAGCGGCCTATATGGCGCGGGAACTGCGCCCGATGTAGGTTGGTGGGCTTATGCTCCTCTGACGGCACAAGCATTTTCGCCTGGCCATAGTACGGACTACTGGACACTTGCCATCCTGCTTGGCGGAATTGGAAGTATCGGGACCGCGGCGAACATAGTCGCTACGGCGATCTGTATGCGATGCCCCGGCATGAAGCTGAGTCGCATGCCGTTACTGGTGTGGCTGTATTTAGTGATGTCTCTCATGGTGTTCGTTACGATCAGCCCCCTCACGGCGGCGCAGGTCATGCTGATGCTGGATCGTTACGTCGGATCGCATTTCTTCGATACGCAAGCAGGCGGCTCTGCAGTGTTGTGGATGCATTTCTTCTGGATCTTCGGACATCCTGAGGTCTACATCCTTGTCTTGCCGGCCTTCGCGTTTGCCAACGAGATCATTCCTGTTTTCTCACGGAAGGCGATCTTCGGCTATCCAGCTATGGTTGCGGCATCCGTTGGGATCGGCTTCGTAAGCCTGAGTGTGTGGGCGCATCACATGTTTACCGTTGGCATGGGACCTGGAGCAAATACGTTTTTCGTACTCTCAACGATGGCGATCTCTGTGCCGACCGGAATCAAGATCTTCAACTGGCTTGCAACGATCTGGGGAGGCAAAGTCCACTTCACGGCGTCGATGATGTTCGCAGTAGGATTTCTGTTTCAGTTTCTGGTGGCAGGGCTGACTGGAATCATGCTGGGCTCGGCACCGTTCGATTGGCAGTTGAGCGGATCATACTTTGTGGTCGCGCACTTTCACTACGTTCTGGTGGGCGCAATCCTGTTCATGATCTTCTCTGCGTTCTATTACTGGTATCCGAAGATGACCGGCCGCATGTTGAGCGAGAGGCTGGGCAAGTGGCACTTCTGGCTTTTTCTTATCGGCTTCCATCTAACCTTCGACTTCATGCACATCCCCGGCATTCTGGGCATGCCCCGCCGCATATACACCTATGAAGCCGATCGTGGTTGGATGATATGGAACATGATTACTTCGAGCGGCGCGGTTTTCCAGACGATTGGCACACTTATCTTTGTGTACAACTTGATCTGGTCGTACTTTAAAGGACCGATTGCGGGACCGGATCCATGGGATGCATGGACGTTGGAGTGGTCCACACAGTCGCCTCCGCCTGTTTACAATTTTGCCGTAATTCCTAGCGTGGAAAGCCGTCGACCTCTTTGGGACCTTAAGCATCCGGAAGATCCGGATAGCACCTACGAATAGGAGAGCAGGACACGTGAGCGAAATAGCCATTATTCCGCACAGCATGGACTCGGAGTGGAAGCTTCCCTCGCGTGGTGTAGTCGGGATGACTTGCCTCATTCTGGCCGAGTCTGCGATCTTTCTAATTTTTGTTGTGGCGTATGTTTTTTATATCGGTAAGAGCTTGAGTGGGCCCACACCACGCGAGGTGCTTACCCTCCCCATCTTCGCCACGATCTGCCTTCTCTCAAGCAGTGTTACCGTCCACTTTGCCGTCTCAGCAGCGCAGGCGGCAAAGCAGGGCCTTTGCTCACTCTGGCTGGCGGCGACACTAGTCTTGGGTGGCATCTTCCTTGGGGGAACAGCGCTGGAGTGGCATCACCTTATCTATATCGATGGGCTCTCCATCAAGACAAATCTGTTTGGTACGACGTTTTATTCGCTGGTTGGTCTTCATGCGACTCACGTGATTGTGGGACTATTTATGCTCACAATTGCGCTGGCTTTTTCGTTACGCAGACCTGCGGCCGAGAAAGACGCGGAGCGATTGCATGTGCTCTCTCTTTACTGGCACTTTGTCGATGCGGTGTGGGTTGTTGTCTTTCTTGTCGTTTATGTTCTCGGCCGGTAATTCCAGATGTCGTAATGATCAGGAGTAAAGATGCACGAACATACAGATCATGTTGAGGTCGGCACCGTCGAGCTTCCATCGCCGACAGCGATGCCGATGATCCTGTCCTTTGGGGTCGCGCTCATCCTTACGGGGTTGGTGACGAATGTCGTGGTCGGACTGCTCGGGCTTCTGCTTGCGCTTTGGGGAGGTATCGGATGGTTCTTTCAGGTGCTTCCGCAGGAACAGCATTCGAGCGTTAAAGTTGTTACGGAGGAGGTCCGTATCTTCAGCTCGCGCAAGCTTATAGAGCGTTTGCCGACGAGCGATCTGCATAGGAAATTTCTTCCGATCGAGACGTTTCGAATCAGTACCGGAATCAAGGGGGGAATTGCCGGAGGAGTCGCGATGGTAATACCTGCGGCTATCTTCGGTTTACTTCGCTATCACAGTATCTGGTACCCGGCAAACCTGCTTGCCGCTGGTGGATTCGTGCAGTGGATTGGTGCGAGCGATGCCTTTCTTGGCGCATTTCATATGCAAGGTCTTCTTGCTGCTATAGCTATCCACGGTCTTACGTCAATTCTTGTCGGACTTCTCTACGGAGCGATGCTGCCGATGTATCCGAGATATCCCATCGTTACAGCGGGGTTAGTTGCTCCGCTGATGTTTACCGGCATATTGCATTCTGCTTTGGGCGTCGTTAGTCCGATACTGAATGAACGTATCCACTGGCTCTGGTTCTTTGTCTCACTCATTACCTACGGATTGGTATGCGGCTTCGTCGTGAACCTGCACACTCGTGTACGAACTGCTCAATTTCGATCGCTTCCATTTTCTGTTCGCGCAGGCATCCACAGCGATGAGGGGGGACGACTCCATGAATCGCAGGTGGATCTCGACAAGAGAGAGCCTCCACAATGAACGCACGCTCCCTTGTATTCGCGCTGTTAATCAGTGGCGCATGCCTTCTGACAGGAGGCTGCCACGCGCCCGGAAAGCCAACGATGCGGGCCGAATCAATCCGGCCAGACCAGGTGCTCGATTTCAAGACCCTCTACAGGGAGAACTGCGCGGCTTGCCATGGCGAAAATGGAAAGAATGGCGCGACGATATCGCTCGCAGATCCCGTCTATCTTAGCTTCGCGGGTGTCGACACCATCCAGCGAATTACAGCGTCGGGTGTACCCGGCACATCCATGCCGCCATTCGGCAAGGGTGCCGGTGGCATGTTGACGGATCAGCAGATTGCGGCCATCGCCAACGGAATGATGCACACATGGGGAGGTCCCGTTACGACAGCACCATTGCCGTATGCCAGCGCGGGGCAAGCTGATGTCGCAAAGGGAGCGGCTTCATATTCGATATTTTGCGCACGCTGCCACGGTCAAGATGGAACTGGGATAAAAGGCAACAGAATCCATACTGGCTCGATCGTCGATCCGGCTTACCTTGCACTAGTCAGCGATCAATACTTGAGAAGCACGATCGTTGCCGGACGGCCTGAGCTTGAAATGCCTGACTGGCGATCTGACCTCTCTGCACCGGAGTCGCGTGCAATGACAAACGAAGAGGTTACGAACGTGGTGGGGTGGTTAGCGTCACACCGCACTGCGACACCCGGACAGCCTTACCAGCAGCAAAAGTAATCCTCGGATTACGAGCGGAGACACGTATGAGCCGATTCCTCAAATACCCTGGAGAGTCCCGCAATGACCAGCTTCCACCGGCAGAAAAGGCGGCAGCACACTCACGCAGAACGTTCCTGTTCAAACTTTCTCTGGCACTGAACGCGGTAGTGGGCTCGGTGCTCGCCGTGCCTCTGGTTGGTTACCTGCTTGGGCCGGTCAAAAAGGACTCTGATGTCGGCTCATGGGTCAGCCTTGGCGCCTCCGACAGCTTTCCCTTGGGAGAGATCCGGCTCGTTGACTTTCAAAGTCCGGTGAACAGCCTGGGAGATGGAGAGACTGCGAAGGTTGCGTGCTGGGTGAGGCGCGTCTCCTCAAAACAGTTCCAGGTCTTCGCGGTAAATTGTGCTCACCTTGGCTGTCCAGTACGCTGGTTCGCTCAGTCAAAGCTCTTCATGTGTCCGTGTCATGGCGGCGCTTACTATGAGGATGGATCACGTGCAGCCGGGCCCCCCGAGCGCGGACTCTTCGAATATCAGACGAAGGTGGACGGCAATGCACTCTTGATTCACGCAGGCAATATGCCCACGCTTTCCACGCAGGCGTCGTGCGGCAAAAAGCCGTTGATCCAGATCGAGCCGAAAGCAGATGCCACGAGGTCAGTTCCATGGCAAGCCTAAAGAAACGCGGTATCGTCGCCGGGCTAAAGGCCTATCGATGGCTCGAACACAGGCTCGGCTTGATCGAGCCGTTGAGCAAGGCCGCTGTACATTCAACGCCTTCTAACAGTGCGAGCTGGATGTATGTCTTCGGGAGCGCCGCGACGGTTTTGCTGGTGATGCAGGTGATGACAGGGATCCTGCTCGCACTTGTCTACAGTCCCTCCGCCAATGAGGCGTGGGGAAGTCTGCAATTCCTCAATCACAACGTGGCACTTGGCTGGTACCTGCGAGCGTTGCATGGCTGGGGTTCGGACTTCATGGTCGCTATCGTGCTTATCCACATGGTGCAGGTATTCCTCTTCGGAGCCTTCAAGTTTCCGCGCGAACTGACCTGGATCATCGGAGTACTGCTTCTTCTCATGACCCTCGGCATGGCCTTCACCGGCCAGGTTTTGCGCTTCGATCAGGATGCCTACTGGGGACTCGGGATTGGAGCATCGATCCTCAGCCGCGTACCCTTCATCGGCGCTCCATTGGTCCACATGATGCTCGGTGGGCCGATCATTGGGGGTGCGACCCTTTCACGTTTCTTTACTTTGCATGTCTTCGTGATTCCAGGTCTTTTACTTGCAGGTGCTGGTGTTCACATCTGGATGACGCTCCTGCATGGCGTAAGTGATTGGCCTATGCCAGGACGTATTGTCAGCAAAGCTACCTATGAACGCGAATATCATGCGCTCGCCGAAAAGGGAATGCCTTTCGTACCCGATGCAGCCTGGAAGGACGCAGTCTTCGCCGCAGCCATCATGTTCTCCGTGATGGCATGCGCATTCTTCTTCGGTCCCTTCGGTCCAAGCGGTCCTCCCGATCCGACGATCATTCAAACTTCCCCAAAGCCAGACTTTGCATTCCTGTGGATCTACGCCGTTCTTGCATTCCTTCCTCCATCGATTGAAACCCCGGTGATCCTTATCGTTCCCGTGCTCATTATTGCGGGCATGCTTCTACTGCCTCTTCTAGCGAGCGAAGGGGAACGCCATTGGGCACGACGTCCGGTAGCTGTTTTAACCGTCTCCGTCATCGCAGTGACACTCGGAATCTTCACCCACCTTGGCACATATACGCCCTGGAGCCCGGTTATGGATGCTTGGACAAGCGATCCAGTCCCTCTGAAGTACCTGCACAATCGAACACCTCTCGAACGACAGGGCGCACTCGTGCTGCAGAATAAGCAGTGCCGTAACTGTCACATGCTCGATGGAACGGGTGGGCAGCGCGGACCGACCCTCGATTCGATCGCTTCTCAGATGACGGAGGATCAGATCATACGTCAGGTTCTACAAGGCGGAGGCAACATGCCTGCGTATGGGAACGCGCTTACACCTTCGGAGACGAAGGCCCTCGTGCGTTTCCTGATTTCTATACGAACCAGTGGGTCCCCTGCAATCGATGCATCCCGGAGCCTCACTACCTCAAGCGAACTAACGACGCCGAACGCGGGAACCGTACCCTCCAAAAGGAAGACCCCTTAGAGCATGTCGGATGCGGCGCGGGACATCATCAATGAATGGTCACTTCCTATATGGTTGACTCTATCTATCGCGCTGACTGCAATCATCTATTCGCGCGGGTGGTTAGCCATACGCAGAACGCGACCAGAGCAATTCACGACATTACGGATCGCATCTTTTGTTTCTGGCCTGATGATTCTGTGGCTGGCGATTGGGTCGCCGATGGACGGTTTCGCCGACGCCCTGCTAAGCGCACATATGGTGGAGCATCTGCTCCTAATGTCCGTTGTGCCGCCGCTTCTGTTGTGGGGCTTGCCAATTGTTCCGCTGCTGCGTGGTCTGCCGAAGCCGTTTCGCCGTTACGTGGTTGGGCCATTATGGAAGATGCCGATCCTTCGTTCGCTGGGACGATGGATTGTCATGCCTCTTTTCGCATGGCTGGCAATGAATGTTACATACCTGGCCTGGCACGTTCCAGCAGCCTATGACTTCGCGCTGGAGAACGAGACCTGGCACGACATAGAACATCTCTGCTTTCTCGGCACATCCATTTTGTTCTGGTGGTGCATCCTTAGACCCTGGCCCGCCAACAGAGTTAGGGAACGGTGGGGAATTCTGATCTTCCTGATCACGGCAGATATTGTCAACTCGTTGATCTCGGCTTTTCTCGCATTCTGCGGCCGTCCAGTCTATAGCTTCTATGTCGACCATCCCAATGCATTCAATCTATCTCCTCTCGAGGACCAGGTTTTGGGGGCCTCCATCATGTGGGTCATTGGATCGCTAGCTTTTCTCACGCCAGCAGTTGTAATCACGATGCGCACATTGCGCCCTAGTCGCTTAGCTTAGTTTCCTCAGCTGCCTTCCGTGCAGCAGCCAAGACCGCAGGATAGGTGTACGGAGACCATTTCAATACATATCCATTGCCAAGCTCAGTGGTGAACTTGAACCTATAGGCATCTGGATGTTCTGAGCCGGTCGATTGCTCATACTCCCACATCCCATGCCTATGCTTCACCCACGCGGCGTGCATGTTCTTCATCATGTGATACATGAAATAGATGGAAGCGTGAGCTTTGCCTTCGGTATCGTCCGGCGCGAACTGGACATAACCATAATTTGGATCCTCCCCTTGGCATGAGCCCCGGGTTACGATGCCTGGGATACTGTTCATCAACTTGATGAGATCGATAACACCTTCGTCGATCTCGACTGATTCGCCCGAACCCAGTTTCAGCATGACGGATGGGTGACCGAACGAGACGTAACCTTCTCTCAACGTCTTTCCCGACTTGTTCTGATCCGATTCTTTGAACATCATCCTAGGGTAAATGGCTCATTCCCAGAGCCTCTGCTTGAGGGCTTTCGCATGAAAGGCATACCGTCAGCTGTCTATAGTCGGCTCCCCATAACGCTCGCAGCCCCATGCGTCATTCTCAGTGGACAGCGAAAGCGAAGAATCAGGGTATTCTGCCCATCGAGCCACATCTTTCCGAGGAACAAGCGTCGATGCCAAAATCGAGGTCCGGACCTAAGTTTATTTTTTCCAAGACTTTGCGCAAAAAAGTGCGAGAGCAGGTTGCATCGCCGCAAGCATCCGAACGTCTAATCCACAGGGAAAGGACTAGACCCAATGACCATCCGGAATTTTCTATTTGCGACTGCACTTCTTGCTTCACCCCTCCTCTATGCTCAGGAGGGTCAGATGCCGACCCAGGCTATCGTCACCATCGATTCCAAATCGCCTCAGCCACTCACCACACAGAATCTTAAGGCGAAGGTCAATAATCGTGACGCCGAGATCTCGGCGGTCGTTCCCGTCAAGCCAAACGGCACCCAGGTCGCCTTTCTGATCGACGATGGTCTTCGCACCTCTGTGGGCCGTCAGTTCCAGGATATCCAGGGATTTATCAAGGCCCTGCCAGCGGGTACGGAGATCTTCGTCGGCTATATGCAGAACGGCCGCGTCGTTCCCCAGCAGCCCTTCACCACCGACTACCAAGCTGCTGCTGCGAATCTTCGCATCCCTATGGGTTCGCCTGGCCTCAACGCCAGCCCCTATTTCTGCCTCTCGGATTTCGTGAAGAACTGGCCCGGCGGCGCCGAAGGCTCCAGCGCCGAAGGAACAGTGCTCGCGGCGAAAGCACGCTTCGTCATCATGCTGACCAACGGAGTCGATCCTTATAACGGCAGCGTCAGCCCCACGAACCAGAACAGTCCCTATGTCGATAGCGCAATCCGCGACGCCCAGCGTGCCGGGGTGCCGGTCTACTCCGTCTACTACGGGGACGCCGGAGTTCGGGGAGGAGCGGCCAGCTTCAGCGGGCAAAGCTACCTCGCCAAAGTGGCCGACGAGACTGGGGGGCAGGCCTATTTTCAAGGCCTGGGAAACCCGGTTTCGCTCACGCCTTTCCTGGATAAATTCCGGAACTCAATCGCCGAGAGCTTTGTCGCGACCTTCCCCGCTACAGCAAAGCATAACGATCTGGTCGAGTTGAAGTTCTCCTCATCCCTGAAATCGACCAGGCTGCAGGCTCCCCGCGCCGTGCGCCCGGGAACCCGCATCACCTCAGACTCCGGCCAGCCATCGGCTACCCCAGAGTGATGCCTGCAGCCTTGTAGATTGACTGGATATGCTGCATATCCTTTAGCCCCTCTTCGCCCGGTGTGTCGGGAGTTCGATTCTCCACGATGCACCGGCTGAAGTGGTCCGCCTGCCGGACGAAGTGCATCGGATCGGGCTCCGGGTTCGTCTCGTCGATCTTTATCGGCTGCGCGCCGGGCCCGCTGCGATAATTCGCCTGCAGCCGCTGGCCGTCGTAATGAAAGGGCGCGACTTCGAGCCACCCCTTCGATCCGAAGACTTTGTAATAGCCCT
>Ga0193716_1001126_pt1 | contig 15828 bp, 11 predicted proteins | sample U2c1metaG_FD_145901 | JGI IMG/M metagenome (GOLD analysis project Ga0193716, IMG submission 145901) | Soil microbial communities from a riparian zone of the East river system, Colorado, United States - U2c1 | ecosystem: Environmental > Terrestrial > Soil > Riparian zone | place: USA: East River...
CTACGAACCGCGGATAGCCAGTCATGGTGTATTGCGCGGCAGCATCCTGGGCAGGCATCGCGCCGGTCGCTTGGGCTTGCGCTCCGGACCCCTTTCCGTTGGGAGCTGCCTGATCCTCACCTACAGAGACATTGCCGAGGGAGAGGTCCTTATTGGTGCCGAGATAGTCGAGCAAGTCAATCAACGATTTCCCCTCAATTGGCATGGCCGGCATGCGCCCCTTGCCGTCGTGAATCGTCGAGATAATCTGCTCGGTCGTGAGCCTGTGGGTGATGTCGAGGAGAGAGGGGAACTCCGGAGGAGAGCCGGCGCGACGCTCACCATGACAGAGACTGCACTGGCTGAGGTAGGTCTTCCGGCCGGGGGAGTCGCCGGTATTAACCGCGAGCGCTCCTATGGAGGCATAGTTGTTGGCGTTGATGTAGAGGATGCCAGTCTCCGGATCCACGGCTGGGCCGCCCCATTCGGCTCCTCCTTCAAAGCTGGGAGAGACGAGGGTATCTTTGCCGACGCTGAGCGGAACGAACTGTCCGTCGTGTCGCATCTCGCGAAAGCGCTTTAACGCCCACTGATGCGCCTCTGGCGTCCGGTTGGTGAGGGTATCTTCTGTAACGGTCTGCGGAGCGAAGGGCTCCGGCTTGAGGGGGTAAGGCTGGGTCGTGGAGGCCCTCTCTCCCGGCGTGGTGCTGACAGGATAAGGCCGATTTTCGATAGGAAACAGACTGGCGCCTGTAACTCGGTTGAAGGCATACAGGTATCCCTGCTTCGTCGTTTGGGCAACCGCCGGAATCAATTTCCCCTGCTGCATGACGGAGACGAGGATAGGGGGAGCTGGAAAATCCCGGTCCCAGATGTCGTGATGAACTCCCTGGAAATGCCAGATCCGTTGACCGGTCTCGGCATTGAGCGCGACAAGCGTGTCGGCGTAGAGATTGTCACCGATTCTTGTGGCTCCATAGAAGTCGGGTGCCGCAGATCCTGTGGGGACAAAGACGATACCCCGCTCTAGATCGACTGCCATGCCGGTCCAGTTGTTTGCCGAGCCGCTCGTCTTCCACGCATCCATGGGCCAGGTCTCGTAGCCGGACTCTCCCGGGTGGGGGATGGTGTGAAAGGACCAGTGAAGCGCACCGGTCCGAACGTCGTACGCGCGGATATCACCCGGCGGGGCAGGAAGAGTCTCCGGAGTTCGACCGCCAACGATGATCAGATTTTTATAGATGACTCCGGGACTCGTCAAAGCGATGGACTGCAGGGCTGGATCGCGCCCGAGATTCTCGCGAAGGTCGATCCTTCCATTTTTTCCGAAGCCGGGAATGACGCCGCCGGTCGCTGGATCCAGAGCATAGAGGAAGTTCATCACACCGGCCAGGAGGCGTTTGTCTTTACCGTCAGTCCAGTAGGTCAACCCGCGGTCGGGGCCGGTGCCCTTGATCCCCGACTCGAACTTCCATAGAAGCTCTCCCGTTGCCGCGTTGACCGCAATGACCTTCTGTGACGGAGTGAAGGCATAGAGGACACCGTCGACAATGATCGGAGTGGTCTCGAGCCCGCCAGACTCATGAGTCTCAAAGGTCCACGCCACCTTCAGCCGGGACACATTGGAGCGGTTGATCTGCTTGAGGCTTGAGTAATGCGAGTTCCCAGCGGTTCCCCCGACTATCGGCCAATTGGTCGTGGAGCGCGCGGAGTTCTGGCCGAGGCCAGGGATGCCGAGGCTAAGCGCAAAGAGTCCGATCGATGCTACGCTTCCAATTTTGTACGAACTCTTCATCGATAGTGGGGGTTGTGGCTATTCGTATTTTTTTGCGAGCGACATGAATCCATCATTGGCATGCCATTGTTGATGGCGCAGAATTGCGATCAGTGTAATCCCTCTGCTCTTTAATGCAATGGATACAATCGATACAGCTTAGCTGGAGGAAGAATGATTATTGGTGTGCCCAAAGAGGTAAAAGACCACGAGAGCCGAGTAGGCGTAACCCCCGCAGGCGTCAAGGCGCTTGTCGAAGCTGGCCATAAGGTTCTGGTGGAACAGAAGGCGGGGGCGCTCTCCGCAATGCCGGATGACGAGTACCAGGCTGCCGGCGCGGAGATTGTCGGTTCGGCTCACGACGTCTGGCGGCTCTCCGAGATGGTCGTCAAGGTGAAGGAGCCGGTTGAAAAGGAATATAAGCACTTCCGCGAAGGGCTGGTGTTGTTCACCTACCTGCATCTTGCCCCCCTTACTGAGCTGACTGATGCGTTGCTGACCAATAAAGTTACGGGTATCGCCTACGAGACGGTCCGGGACCGCGCCGGAGCTCTGCCGCTGCTGACGCCGATGAGCGAGGTGGCCGGACGCATGAGCGTGCAGGTAGGCGCAGCGTATCTGGAGAAGGAGCATGGAGGGCGCGGTGTTCTGCTGGGTGGGGTTCCGGGAGTGCCTCCGGGGAATGTGTGCATCATCGGTGGCGGAATTGTGGGAACGAATGCCGCGAAGATCGCGCTCGGCATGGGCGCCAAGGTCACGCTGGTAGATCTGAACCTGAACCGGTTACGCGAGCTGGATGACATATTCAGCGGGCGCGTGTTCACTGTCGCCTCAAACAGCTACAACATCGAGCGCGCCGTGTGCGAGGCGGACCTTGTGATCGGCGGCGTGCTGATTCCGGGTGCGGCGGCACCGAAGATCGTTACGAAGGCCATGGTCGAGAAGATGAAGAAGGGCGCAGTGGTTGTGGACGTTGCGATCGACCAGGGCGGCTGCATCGAGACGGCGCATCCGACGACGCATAGCAACCCCTCGTACGAGGTGAATGGCGTAGTCCACTACTGTGTGACGAACATGCCGGCGGCTGTTCCCAATACGTCGACGCTTGCCCTGACGAATGCGACCTTCCCCTATGTGCTGAAGCTGGCGCGGCTGGGTGCGAAGGCTGCCATCAGCGAGGACAATGGGATCGCCGAGGGTGTGAACACGTACAACGGCATCCTGACCTATGAGGCCGTGGCTGCGGCGCAGAAGCGCGAGTGGCAGAGCGTAGCGGGGCTTGTGTAGTCGCGCAAACAGCATTGGAAGCAGCCAGCCGCGCCTATAATCGGGTCACTGAGGAGGGCGCGGCATGGCCGTAACTACGAATCGGCGAAAGCTACTGAGCATAACGCTTGGCACCTGCCTGCTGGTGCTGCTGATTGCCTTGATTGCGCTCAATGCCTTCAACCAAGAGGTGAGCTTCCTAACCCCGGCGACTACGGAGCAGACGTTTGTCTTCACGGGGCTTTCGGTTGTAGCGTTTCTCCTCTTCGTCGTTGTTCTGCTGATGCTGGTTCGCAATGTGCTGAAGCTCTACGCCGATCAACGCAGCCGCGTGATGGGGACACGGCTGCGGACGCGGATGCTGTGGGGCGCGGTGCTGGTGAGCTTTCTGCCCATCGCCTTCATGGTTGCTTTCAGCTATGGGCTGATGAACCGCGCCGTCGACCGATGGTTCTCACAACCCGTCACGGAGATGCGCGACGACAGCAATCGCATGGCCATGGAACTGGCGCGTTACACGACGGCCAATGCGCGGGCCGAGGCGAACGCCATAGCATTGAGTCTGCCGGAACCGGCTGAGACTGCCTCCGCAGAGAGTCGACCCGCAGCGGCAACCGCGCCTGGTTCGAAGAACCGGCCGGGCCGCACCTCCGCACATCTCCCGGAGCACAAGCTCACAGGCGGTAACACCGCCTCCACAGCCCTCTGGAACAGGGAGACACTCTACACCATGCTTCGCCAGCGCGAGATCACGCTGCAGAATGGCTTTGCCATCGTCTACCGCAACAAGCGTCCCGTCGCCTCTTTCCAGATGCCAAAGCCCAATGGCGCAACCGCGCAGGTGAAGACGTGGTTTCCAGAGCAAGGCTCGGGGGGGAACGGCGACAGCAGCCATACAGGCAACGAGAGCCCGCTCAGCGAGTCCACCGATGCGGCCATTCTCGCCGCCGCCCAGCGCAACGACGAGCCGGTCTTCAGCCTTGGCGAGATGGACTATGCCCTGGGCACGGCCACCTTGAAGCAGGGAGGAACCATCGTCGTCGGCCTGCCGATGCCCTACGGCATGGCCGCAACGATGATTCGCCTGCGCGCGGCCGCCGATGCGTATTGGAAGCTGTATAGCGAGCGCCGGCAGATAAGAAATCTTTATACGCTGTTGCTGCTGATGATGACCTGCCTCGCGCTGTTCTCCTCGAGCTGGCTGGCGCTCCATCTCTCGAAGCAGGTGACCAAGCCCGTGGAGGCCCTGGCGGATGCAATGGAGGCCATCGCGGCGGGAGACTACGCCCATCGCGTGAAGGAGAGCGCCACGGAGGAGCTGGGTGAGCTTGTGCGTAGCTTCAACCATATGGCCGCTGATCTGGAGGGGAGCCGGCGGGCGGTGGAGGAGTCGACGATCCAGCTGAGTGCGGCCAACGCTGCGTTGGAGGCGCGCCACGGCGAGTTGGAGACGATGCTCGAGACCATTCCGAACGGCGTCGCGACGCTCGATACCGACCGCCGGATCGTGCTGACCAACAGGGCGTTGAGCGAGATGATGGACCCCGGCGGACAGCGACCGTTCCTGGGCCGGGTGATGGAAGAGGTGTTTCCATCGGAGGTCGCGGAGGTGATCGACCGTCTGATCAATCGCAGTCATCGGATGGGCTCTGCGTCGAGCGAGATCGAGGTGACGGTGCCTGCGAACGACAGGTTCGGCGGGACGATGAATCTTCTGGCTACGGTGGCTCTGTTGGAGACGTCTAATGCGGCCCGTCGCGAACACCGGGGCTATGTGGTGGTACTGGAAAATGCTACGGAGCTGCTGCGCGCGCAGAAACAGTCGGCGTGGAAGGAGGTCGCGCGGCGGGTCGCCCACGAGATCAAAAATCCGCTGACACCGATCAGCCTCAGTGCGGAGCAGATTCACCGCCACATCAACCGGCTGGCGGACACACTGACGGCGCATGCGATTGAATCTCCGTCGCCTGCGGTCATTCGTCGTTGCAGCGAGGTCATTACCGGATCGGTCGAGAGCATGCGTAGCCTGGTAGACCAGTTTGCCGCGTTGGCGGAGTTTCCCACGGCGCGTCCGAAGCCCGCCGATCTGAATACGATCGTGGAGAACTCACTCGCTCTCTTCGCGGGACGGATGCAGAACATCCGTATCGTAAAGAAGATGAGTCGCAGCCTTCCACTAGTGATGGCCGACCCGGAGGCTTTGAAGCGGGCACTTGGCAACCTGATCGACAACGCCGCCGAGGCCATGCAGCAGAGCCTGTTGCGCGAGCTCCGCATCGGTACGGCGCACTAACTGACGAGATGCGCGAGCGGCTCTTTTTGCCGTACTTCTCGACCAAGCAGCGGGGCACAGGGTTGGGGCTCGCCATAGCCGCGAAGATTATTCAGGAGCACCAGGGCACCATTCGCGCGGAGAAGAATGAGCCTGCCGGGGCGAAGTTCACGATTGAACTAAAAGCCGCAATCAGCCTGGACGGCGACGCCGATGCAGGCGTGCTGGCTACGGGCAGCAACGGAAACGGAGACGCAGCTTGAATCATGTATTGATCGTCGACGACGAAGCCGAGATCCGCGAATCGCTGGAGGGCATCCTGCGCGAGGAGGGTTATCTGGTAACCACGGCAGCCACCGCGACGGAGGCGCTGGAGCTGCTGCGGGATGCTGCCTACGATGTGGTTCTGTTGGATATATGGCTGCCTGACCGTGATGGTTTGGAGACCCTGGGAGCGATTCGCGAGCTGGACAGCACCAACGGTCCGGAGGTTGTCATCATCAGCGGCCATGGGACGATCGAGGCAGCGGTGCGGGCAACCAAGCTGGGCGCATACGACTTTCTCGAGAAGCCTCTGTCTCTCGATCGCACGTTGATCGTGCTGAAGAACGCGATGAAGGCACGGCAGATGCGGGAGGACAATCAGGAGTTCTCGCGGCAGCTTGCGGTGAAGGGAACGGTGACGGGCAACAGCGTTCCGATGAAGGCGCTACGTCAACAGATCAAGCTGATGGCTCCAACGAATGGGCGGGTGCTGATCTTCGGTGAGAGCGGCACGGGCAAGGAGCTGATTGGCCGCGCGATGCACGCTGAGAGCCTGCGAAAGGATCGGCCGTTCGTTGAGCTGAACTGCGCCGCTATTCCGGAGGACTATATCGAGAGCGAGTTGTTCGGCTATCGCCATGGGGCATCGCCGGCTGCGACCGGTGGCCCGGGGGCACCGCTTGAGAAACGCGGGACGTTCGAGCGTGCAGATGGCGGGACGCTGTTTCTCGACGAGGTTGGCGACATGAGCCTGAAGACGCAGGCGAAGGTGTTGCGTACGCTCGATGAACAACGATTTCTGCCGGTGGGTGCGTCGCATCCGGTTCACGTCGATGTACGCGTGATTGCGGCTACGAACAAGGATTTAGAAGAAGAGATTGCGCGTGGCAACTTTCGCGAGGATCTCTTCTACCGATTGAATGTCATTCCGTTCTTCGTTCCGCCTCTACGGGACCGCAAGGAGGATATTCCTCTGCTGGTAAAGGAGTTTCTGCAGCAGTTCGGCCAGCAGTACGGCCGGCCCCATGTTGAGATGACGGAGGATGCCCTAACCACGTTGAAGCAGTACCACTGGCCGGGCAACGTTCGCGAGCTGCGCAATCTTGTCGAGCGGGTGATCATTCTCAACCCCAAGACGCAGCGTGTGGAGCGAAAGCATCTGCCGATGCTGGTCTATCGCGGGCCAGGGAAGCTGACGGAGTCGGGGCGCATCAATCCACGGAGCGAGGAGTTCTCGAGCCTGTTGGAGGCGCGGGAGGCATATGAGCGCGACTACATCCTGAAGAAGCTCGACGAGTTCCATGGGAACGTGAGCCGGGCCGCCGAGGGTCTGGGGCTGGAGCGGAGTCATCTCTATCGCAAGATGAAAGCGCTCGGCGTTAGTGTCAAGGAGTAGTTGCTCGATGGGCCTTACTTCAGGGGACCTAGTTGGAGCCGATAGCGGATGGTTCCTGCCTCCTCTCCCTCACCGTCAAACGTGAGCCCACACTTCTCCATGACCCTGATCGATCCGGTAAGCCGAGGAAATGTATGCGCGATGATGCTGGTGAGTCGCTCATCGCCACGAAGATATTCGATCAGGGCGTTGGTGCCTTCCGTCGCAAGGCCTCGGCCGTCAAAGGGCGGCAGGATGGAATAGCCGATCTCGCACTCTGCCGGGTTGGTCGCCTTTGAGAAGGCACCCAGGGCGCCGATGAGCGTGCGGCCTCCGTCCGGTTGGAGAAAGGCTACGTAGCGATGCCAGCCGATCTGGTCCGGATGCTGCTCGAACTGTGCCAGTATGAAATCGAAGACATGCGGCTCCCAATCGACGGGAGGCCAGTTTGTTGGAATGGCGCAGCGAATCAACTCGCCGAGCTGCTTGTCATCGAGCTGCTCTGATCTGATTGCGGCGGGTGTGATTGCGATAAGCGCGAGGCGAGACGTAGCGATATCGTCACGCTGTGGAAGCGTCATGATGAAACTCCTGAATCGTTGAGTTAAGGCGTAAAAGCACTGGCCGGACTACGCCGGTCGCACAACAACGATAGGCACATCAGATTCAGGCAGTCATAGGCAGAACGTAAGTGTAGCAGTCCTACTCTTCTTCGGCAGCTTGTTTTTCGGCAAGCTGATCGAGCTGGCGGCGCCAGTCGAGGTCTTCGACGAAGCCGCGTGAGCTGCGCCACTCCTCTTGGACCTTGACGAAGAGTTCGAGGAAGACGCGGGTGCCCAGCAGCGACTCGATGTCCTTGCGGGCAGCGGTGCCGATACGTTTGAGCATCTCGCCCTGTTTGCCGATGAGGATGGCCTTCTGGCCAGTGCGCTCGCAGTAGATGGCTGCGGCGATCTTCGTCACGGGAAGCTTGCCGTCCTTCATCTTCTTCAACGAGGCGGGCTCTTCGTACCGCTCGATCACGACGGCGGTGGCGTAGGGGACCTCCTCACCGGTCAACAGCAGTATCTTCTCGCGAATGAGTTCGGCGACGAGAAACCGCTCCGGTTGGTCCGTGAGTTGATGCTTCGGGAAGTAGCGCTGGCCCTCTTTTAGCTGGCCAATGATCTTCCCCAGCAGCAGATCGAGCCCCTCTTTCTTTCGCGCCGAGATCGGAATGACGTCGGCAAAGGGGTGCAGGGCGCTCCAGTGTGCGATCAGAGGCAGCAACTCCTCTTTCCGTACAGCATCCATCTTGTTCAGCACCAGGATCACCGGGCACTCGAGCTTTTTGATCAGCGAGAGCGCAAAATCGTCTTCGGCTGCCGACATCGCTCGCCGGTTCGCCGTGAATGCCTTGCCAGCAGCCTTTTCCCCATCTGCAGCCTTCTCCAGGCGGGGCAGGCGATGGGTTACGTCCACGATGAAGAGCACAGCATCACGCGACTCCAAAGCATCGTGCACCTCCTGCATCATGCGGCGGTCGAGCTGCGTATCCGGCTTGTGCACGCCGGGCGTATCGACCAGCACCACCTGTGCTGCAGGATGTCCGGGCTCTCCCTTGGCTTTCTTTTTCAAGGGAACCTCAAGCACGCCATGGATGCGAGTCCGCGTAGTCTGCGGCTTATGCGTGACGATGGCTAGCTTCTGCCCTAGCAGGGCATTCAAGAGAGTGGACTTGCCGGCGTTGGGCCGGCCAATGATGGAGACGAAACCAGAGCGAAAGGCCATTCCCTTTATTATGCGCCGTCTATCGAAGCGGCGTTCCCCCTTCGGCTACACTGGCGCGTATATGAAATTCAACTGCACGCGTATCGTCCTGAAGCTTACGCTCCTGTTTGCCCCCGCCCTTCTCGCAGCTCAGACCGAAGCTCCCTTCCATTCGACTGAGGTCCACCCCGACCGCACGGTTACGTTCCAGTACAAGGACGCCGCCGCAACCAAGGTCACTGTCGCGCTGAATGGCGTCGCCAAGCCGATTCCAATGGAGAAAGACGCAGCCGGCGTCTGGAGCCTGACGACCCAGCCGCTGGCGCCTGAGATCTACGGCTATCATTTTGTTGCCGACGGCGATAAACGGCTGGACCCCGCCAACCCGCGCGTCACCAGGAACCTCCTTGACCTCTCCAATATGTTTACCGTGCCGGGCGAGACGCCCGAGCCCTGGGAGATCACGAATGTTCCGCACGGCAACCTGAACATCCATTTCTATACAAGCGCCACCGTGCTGGGACTGCCCAATAATCAGAGCGAGTACTTCGTCTACACGCCGCCGGGCTACGATGCCAAGTCAAAGAAGTCTTATCCCGTGCTCTATCTGCTGCATGGCTGGAGCGATGACGCCTCGGGCTGGACCGCGGTCGGCCAGGCCAATCTGATCTTCGATAACTTGCTGGCGCAGGGCAAGATCAAGCCGATGATTGTGGTAATGCCACTCGGCTATGGCGATATGTCCTTTGTCCGCGAGCACGGTGTATGGGACCAGGCCGCTACGGTCGATCACAACACCAGTCTGTTCACGCAAGCGCTGCTCACCGAGGTGCTGCCCCAGGTTGAGTCGGCGTACCACGTCTCGCAGAAGCGTGAGGACCGTGCCATTGTGGGTCTCTCCATGGGAGGCCTTGAATCCCTGAGCGCCGGCCTCACCCATGCCGACAGGTTTGCCTGGGTTGGCGGCTTCAGCTCCGCGGTGCAAAACCTCGACTTCGAGAAGCAACTCGGCAGCCTCGACCCTAAAGCAGCCAATCTTCGCCTGCTCTGGATCGCCTGTGGAACGGAGGACCATCTCATCGATCCCAATCGCAAGCTGATCGACTTCCTGAAGAGCAAGAATATGCCCGTCACGCAGATTGAGACTCCCGGCATGCATACCTGGATGGTCTGGCGCGACAATCTCACTCACTTTGCACCGCTGCTCTTCCAGGGCAAATAACCATCCCGCTACCCTGCGCCGTTCAGGGTAGCGGAGCACCTTCAATTAGACATAGATCGAAGTGGCCTTACGGAGGATGAGCGTTCCGGATTGCACCGCTATATCGTCTGGCGGAAGAGCCTTTGTGCAGTTGCCTCACTGATCTTTCAGTCCAAATCAGGAGCCCAGGTTTCTCCAAAGGCTTACTTGGTCTGAGGCACACTCGGCGTAGCTATTTCATGCGGGTATGCCGCGCTGAGGGTGCCCTTCTTCTTCGCCAGCTCAAACAACGTTGGATAAAACTGGACAAAGGTAGTATCCACAGCGGCATGTTGCTCGTGGCATGAGTAACATGCGGCAGGCCGCTTCGTCAGCTTTGCACTCACTGGGTTGTCAAACGCAAAGAACCCCCATCCGCCCTCGAGCGATGCATCTTTAACATGCACCTCAAATCCCATCATTTCGGCGGACTGGGTATGTCCTCGCTTATTTATAGAGATGTCGCTCTCCGCACCGCGAATTTCCAACACCAGTGTCGTCTTATCCGGCCACGTCCCCGTCTCCTGGAATGATCTGTAGGCCGATGGATTCACGAAGATGTTGTCAAACATCGAGTGCGAGGCCGCGGCTGCCGTTGGGTTGTAGCTCATATCGATGCCCGAAGTGAGAAAAACCCACTCCCGGTACTTTTCTGGGAATTTCAACTGACCATCCGCCGTGTAACTCGGCGCATCTTCTGCCGTGGCTGCATGGGACGGTGGTACGGCGCTCGGTCGGGGTAGAACCAGCATCAGCAGTAGAAGCGTGGGACGCAGCATTGCAATACCTCCCTTTAATTTGGCTTCAGGGTCTCATGTCCATACGGATTCCGGACAAACTTGTTCCCTGCGTTACTGCCGTACCGCCCGGGAGGATGAGCCAGCGGTGCGCCCCGCATCTATCCTGTCACCCCCACCCTCCCACATATGCATCATCTCGCGGATAATCATCTCTAGCGCAATGGAACCCTTCTTCACACGTTTCAAGAACGTCCTTGTCCTGGTCGCGGTTCTTCTCGCGCAGACAATAGCCCTGGCCATCCAGGTGCGCCGGCCTGTCGAGTCCGGCGCACCGGATGGCAGTAAGGTTACGCTCATTCGGTATTGGGTCGTCGCCACGGTCACACCGCTGGAGCGCTTCTTCCTCGGCATTGGCCACAACGTCCGCGGTGGCTGGGACAACTATGTCGACCTGCGGCACACCCGGCAGCACAATCATGACCTGCAGCAGGAGATCGCGCGGCTGCGGTTGGAGCATGCCGCACTGGCCGAAGATGCGATTCAGGGCCACCGCCTTCAGGCACTGCTCGATTTCCAGCAACACTATGTCGCTACTACCGTTGCCGCGCAGGTGATCGGGACCAGCGGCAGCGATCTCTCTCACGTGCTGTACATCGATAAAGGTTCCAAGGACGGGCTCAAGACGGATCAGGCTGTCATTACTCCAGACGGTATCGTCGGCAAGCTTCGTGACGTCTTCCCGCATACCTCGCAGGTTCTGCTTATCAACGACCAGACCTCGGGCGCCGGTGTTCTGCTGGCCACGACTCGCATTCGCGCTATCCTTCGCGGCAGCGTCACCGGCCATATCCAGATCACCAACCTCACGTCGGACTCGCGCATCAAGCCGGGCGAGACGGTGCTGACCTCCGGGGGCGACCAGATCTACCCGCGCGGACTGAATGTCGGGACCATCGAGTCCATCGCCCCGGACCCCGATCACCAGCCCTATACGATTATTCAGCTGCATCCTGCCGCGAACCTCTTCCAACTCGAGGAGGTATTGGTCATTACCGGCACGCAGTCCGAGCTGCCTGTGCAGGCCAAGAAGGATCTGGCTGTGGGAGCCGCCACCGCAGAAGCCCAGGCTGAGGCTGCCAGAGTCGCGGCTGCCGAAGCCGCCGCAGAGGCTGCAGCGAAGTCTGCGGCACAGATCGTGGCCGATCGCCTGCCCAGCCTCCACGATCCCAACAATCCCGAGCCTGACGACAAGACTGCGCCGGGTACTACGCCGGCTGCCAAGGTAGGTGGAGTCGTTCCGCGGCCTCTTCCTACCCTCCGTCCAGATCGTTACACTCCCGGCTCAACCCCGTCCGCAGCCTCTCTCAAGCCTGGGGGCGAGAATAGCACCGGAGGCAATCCGGAGAGCAACACCGGCAACCCGCCGGCTTCGACTACGAATCCGCCGCCGCCAGCAGCCCCTAGAAAAGCACCGACTCCCACCACTCCGCAACCTGAGAGCCAGCCCAACTAAATGGCCATCCACAGCTACACCTCACGCCGAGAACTCGAGCAGCACACCTTTCCCCCCGCCGTGACGCTGCTTGTGCCGATAGCGGCCATTCTGCTGCAATCTCTTCTGCCAAAGCCATTTCCGCGTCTCGCCATCCTCGATCTTCCCCTCATCGTCACTATCTTCTTCGCCGTCTCCCGCCGTAACCCCGTCGCGGGAACGCTCACGGGGGCCGCCATCGGCCTGCTTCAGGACGCCCTGACCAACCAGCCTATCGGCGTAAACGGCATGGCCAAATCCGTCATCGGCTATATTGCCGCCAGCATCGGCATTCAGGTCGACGTCGAGAATCTCTCGACTCGCCTCATCATCAACTTCGGCTTCTCGATCCTCAACAGCTTCCTGCTCTTTCTCATCAACCATCGTCTGCTCGGTCTCCCCGGCTCTCATATCTTCTGGGTACACGAGCTTATCCGCGCCGCGGTCAACACGGTCGTTGCCATCCCCATATTTCTTCTGCTGGATCACAGCAAGCGAGCCGACTAAGCTTCGAGGCAACCGTCTAAACTGGAAAAACATGGAATTAGCGTCACATTCCGACCGGCTCATTGGCCCCAACGGTAGAGCTGAGAAGTTGCCCGCCGGCAAACTGCACTCCGCGCAGTACCTGGTCGCGCTCGTCCTTGTCATCTTGGCCGTTGGGCTCTGGCGGCTTGAGGTTCTCGGTGCCGACAACTTCCGTGCGCTCGCCGAAGCCAACCGCATCCGCAAGATTCCCGTGCTTGCTCCCCGGGGCCGCCTGTTCGATCGCGAAGGCCGCCTCCTCGTCGATAACTATCCGTCGGTCTCCTGCTACCTCTTGCGCGAACAGATCAAGGATCTCGACACCGATCTTCCCTTCATTGCGCGGGGGCTTCACATCCCGGTCGAGCAGATCCATGCCACCCTGCGTCGCTTCCAGACCGCTCCCAAGTATCAGCCTATCCCGCTCAAGCAGGATATTACTCCAGACGAGCAGGCGTTCATCGAGGCCCATCGCAACGAGCTGCCCGAGCTCGAGACTCTCGACGAGCAGCGCCGTCTCTATCCGCGCGACGGCTTTGCCGCCCATATGATCGGCTATGTCGGCGAGATCTCGGAGGAAGATCTCAACAAATCCAAATATGCCTTCTACCAGCCGGGCGACGTAGTAGGGAAGTCCGGCGTCGAGGCGACCTACGACGCGCTGCTTCGAGGGGAAGACGGCAGCCGCGATGTCATCGTGAACAGCCACGGCAAAGAAATCGGCCATCTTGGCCAGACACTGGCCAAGCCCGGCCAGGACCTGAAGCTGACGATTGACCTCGATGTCCAGATGGCTGCCGAAAAGGCACTGGAGGGCAAGGTCGGAGCCATCGTGGCGATGGACCCTCACACCGGAGAGATTCTCGCCCTGGCCTCGCGACCAACCTTCGACCCGAATCAGTTCTCCGTCCGGCTCTCGAAGAGCTACTGGAACGAGATCCTCAACAACCCCGATCATCCTTTGCTCAACAAGGCGACCCAGGCTCAGCTCGCACCGGGCTCCACCTTCAAGATCATCATGTCCGTAGCCGGCCTCCAGGAGAACGAGGCCCAGACTATGCGCGTCATGTGCAACGGCGGAGCTTCGTTCTACGGCCATTTTTTCGCTTGCGATAAGCGCCACGGCATGGTCGACATCAACACTGCCATCCCCTGGTCGTGCGACACCTTCTACTACACTCTTGCGAACAAGCTGGGCATCGACACCATCGCCCGCTATGCCACCTCGCTTGGTTTTGCCCAGCGCACCGGTATCGATCTTCCAGACGAGGTCGCCGGAACCATGCCCTCCACCGCATGGAAGATGAGGAACTTCCATGAGAAGTGGTACGCCGGCGAGGTCATCTCGGTTGGGATCGGTCAGGGGGCCGTCACCGCCACCCCACTCCAGCTGGCCCGCGCTCTGGGCGGCATAGCATCGGGCGGAGTCCTTCACCGTCCCCACGTAGTCTTCCCGGATGAGGTGCCAGCACAGGAACTCACCGCGATTCACGAGACCTTCCCCGGCTCCGGTGACGCCACGATCCCGCTTGCTCCGGAAAACTGGCAGATCATTACCGATGCCATGGCTGCGGCCACCACTACAGGAACCGCGGCCGCGTCGCACCTTGAAGGTATCGACTTCGCCGGCAAGACCGGTACCGCCCAGGTGATGAGTCATGACGCGCTCGCCCGCAGCGGAGGTGGCCACAAGACCGTCCCCAACGCCTGGTTCGTCGGCATGGCCCCAAGACGCAACCCCGACATCGTCGTCGCAGTCCTGTGGGAGAACGGTGACTGGGGTGCCAACTCAGCCAAGCTGGGGGCCCAGGTCATCGACGCCTTCGTGAACAAGCAGCGCAAACGAGAGAACAACGTCCGTATCGCAGAGGCCCCCAAGCCCACCCTCCCGTCTCAACCCCCGGCGGCTTCTACCTCCGCTGCCACCGCCGTTATCCCGCCCGCACAGTAAGCTGGACTAGCACCCATGCCTCGTCTCTCCTCCTACTATCGCGACTTCGACTGGATCCTGCTGGGCTTCGTCCTTCTGCTCTCGGTTATCAGCGTCCTCGAGATCAAGTCCGCCACGCTCCACACGAAGTTCCACGGCTTCGATCAGAAGCAGATCGGCTTCCTCGTCGTAGGCGTGATCCTGATGTTCCTGATCTCGCTGATCGACTACCATCGCCTGCTGGACGTCGTTCATTACGCCTACGGCATCAGCATTCTCTCGCTCATTGCCGTCCTGACCGTCGGGACCAAGGTCCTCGGCGCCCGTCGCTGGATCAAAGTCCCCGGCGGTCACTTCCAGCCATCCGAGTGGATCAAGCTGGTCCTGATCGTGGCCGTAGCCCGTTACTTCTGGGGCCTCGCCGGCAGGGAACTGACGTGGACCGACATAGGCAAGGCCTTCGCACTGGTCTGCGTTCCGATGCTGATGGTGCTCAAGCAGCCAGATCTCGGGACCTCTCTCACCTACCTGCCCATCCTTATCTGTGGACTGTTCCTCGGCGGTATCCGCTTCAAACAGGCTGCCATCATCCTGCTGGGGGTAGCTCTGCTCGGTGGCGCGGCATGGAAGACCGGCAAACTCCTCAAGCCCTATCAAAAGGCGCGCCTTACCAGCTTCATGAACCCCGACGACGACCCTCGCGGCTCCGGCTACCAGATCCGCCAATCCCTGATCGCCGTCGGCTCCGGCGGCATCTGGGGCAAAGGCGCCAATAAGGGAACCCAGACCCAGGGCGACTTCCTCCCTATCCCCTATACCGACTTCATCTTCGCCGCCTTCTGCGAGGAGCACGGCTTCATCGGCGCCTTGGGGATTCTGCTGCTGTACTTCCTTATCCTGATGCGTCTGATTCAGAACGCTCAGACCGCCTCTGACTTGCCCGGCTCCTTCATTATCATGGGGGTCGTCAGCGTCATGCTCTTTCAGATTGCGGTCAATATAGGCATGGTCGTAGGCCTGATGCCCGTCACGGGAATCCCCCTCCCACTGATGAGCTACGGCGGGTCGTCGATTCTCTTCAGCTTCCTCGCGCTCGGCATCGTCATGAACATCCGGATGCGCCGGTTCGTCAACTAGACCATCTTCCCTAAGTGGCTCATATAGAGAGATTTTTTTCTTCCTG
>Ga0193716_1001130_pt1 | contig 15800 bp, 10 predicted proteins | sample U2c1metaG_FD_145901 | JGI IMG/M metagenome (GOLD analysis project Ga0193716, IMG submission 145901) | Soil microbial communities from a riparian zone of the East river system, Colorado, United States - U2c1 | ecosystem: Environmental > Terrestrial > Soil > Riparian zone | place: USA: East River...
AGGTTGCGTGGACAGACGGCGCTAGGCCGCTCAGCGGAGAAGCTCAAACTGGTATACCTGCTGGATGCAGGTAACGACGATCTGCTCTCTCTTGGTGGCGGCACACAGCAAGCTACACGATGGGTGGTCAAGCGAACGAGCTTCCGACTGCGCGGTTTACCCCATACACTGCTTGTGCTCTCTGATGTCAGTGCGGCGCTACGTGAGGAGGAGCGCATCGCGTGGGAGAGGTTGATCCGTGTGCTTGGCCACGAGATCAATAATTCATTGACACCGATTAAATCGATTGCCGGCAGTCTGCGTGGAAGGCTCGCTTCTCTCCGAACTGCTGGTAACGACGGTGGCGACTTTGAGAGCGGCCTTGAGGTGATTGAAAACCGGGCCGAATCCTTGAACCGCTTCCTGCAGGCTTATCGTCAGTTGATGGGCCTGCCTGCGCCGAAGCTGCAGCCGGTGTCGTTGGCGGCATTGGTAGAGCGGGTGGCGCGTCTTGAAACACGGGTCAATGTGACCGTGGCAAGCACATTGGATATGACGCTGATGGTGGATGCGGACCATATTCAGCAGGCCCTCATTAATCTGACGCGAAATGCCGCGGAAGCCGCGCTCAGTCCTGACGCATTGGGAGAGAACGCCCCCGAAGTGGAGATTACATGGGAGAACACTGCAAGCGAGGTTGTCATCGCCATCCTCGACAATGGGCCCGGACTGACCAACGCGGGAAATCTCTTTGTGCCGTTCTATACGACCAAGCCGAGCGGGACAGGCATAGGGTTAGTGCTCGCTCAGCAGATCGCGCAAGCACACAAAGGCTCTGTGCAGCTTGCGAATCGTACCGATAGACAAAGTGGATGCAGAGCGGAGTTGAGACTGCCACTCTCGACATAGCCTCAGAATCTTTTCTTCAGCATTCGTCTAAGAGACCTTCCACTTCGTTGCGAGCATGTCGAGCTTCTCATTGAGCGTTGGCTGTGGTTTCTGCTGTTGCTTCTGCTGTGGCTCTCGTTGGGTTCGCTGCGATGGTCCCTGAAGCGCTTTTATCGAAAGCGCGATCCGCTTTGTCTTCATATCCGCGCTCAAGACCTTTACCTTAACGATCTGACCAGCCTTTACAGCTTCCGCGGGATCCTTGATGAAGCGGTTCGAGAGTTCGCTGATGTGAACCAAGCCATCCTGATGAACACCGATATCGACAAAGGCGCCGAACTTGGTGACATTGGTCACGACGCCTTCCAACACCATCTCCGGCTGCACATCGGAGAACTCGCGGACCTTTTCGTTGAAGCTTGGCGCAATAAACTGATCGCGCGGATCGCGACCAGGCTTTCGCAACTCTTCAAGAATGTCATTCAAAGTGTAGGTTCCTGCCGAAAGCTGCTTGGGGTCGACCTTTGCGAGCAACTGCGGGCTCTTGATGATCTCGTCGATAGGGGCCTGCAGTAATTGGGCCAGCTGCTCGACCACAGGGTAAGACTCAGGGTGTACGGCGGTCATGTCGAGTGGATTGTCACCATTGCGGATGCGCAGGAAGCCGGCGGCCTGCTCGAAGGTCTTCGCTCCGATGCCGGGGACTTTATTCAGTTGGGTGCGAGAGCGAAATTGTCCATTCTCATTGCGGTAGCTGACGATATTGAGGGCAATGCGCTCGGTGACGCCTGAAACATAACGCAGCAACGTCCAGGAAGAGGTGTTGAGATCGACGCCGACGCGGTTGACGCAGCTCTCGATGACGGCTTCAAGGGACTGCTGTAGCTGGCGCTGATCGACATCATGCTGATACTGTCCGACGCCAATCGATTTGGGATCAACCTTCACCAGTTCTGAGAGGGGATCCTGAAGTCGACGGGCGATGGAGATGGCTCCTCGGACCGTCAAGTCAAGATCCGGAAACTCCTGGCGAGCAATGTCGGATGCCGAGTAGATGCTCGCACCAGACTCGCTCACAGTGACAGAAAAGATGTTGTCCAGATGCCGTTCGCGCAGGAAGTCGCGGACGAAGGCATCCGTCTCGCGCGAGGCCGTTCCGTTGCCGATGGCAATAGCGCGAACATTGTGTTGGAGCAGCAACGCCTCCAACGTCTTTGCCGCACCTGCAGCACTGTTCTTCGAGGTATGCAGGTAGAGGACATCATGCGCGAGAAACTTCCCGGTTGCGTCAACGACCGCGATTTTGCAGCCTGTGCGAAGGCCCGGATCGATGCCCAGAATCGAGATAGGGCCTGCAGGTGGAGCAAGCAGCAGATGGTGCAGATTATCGCGGAAGACCTGAATCGCATCTGTATCGGAGCGCTTTTTAAGCTCCAGCCGGATCTCACCCTGAATTGAAGGGTTGAGTAGACGCTTCCAGGAGTCTTCGATAGCCAGTTCGAGCTGGGGTGTCCAATCGCCTTGCCGACGTAGTATGCGCGAACGCAGGATAGAAGCGGCTCGCAGAGGATCGAGCTCGATGAGGAAGTAAAGAACAGATTCTGTCTCGCCACGGCGGATCGCCAACATCCGATGAGACGGAATCGTCTTCACCGACTCCCGGTATTCGTAGTACATCTTGAACTTTTCCTGTTCGTCCAGGGCGTCAATAGCCTTACGGCTGACGACGATGCCTTCTTCAAACATGAGGTGGCGCAGTGCCTTGCGGAGGTCGGCATTCTCGCTGATCATCTCAGCGACGATGTGGCGAGCGCCTTCGAGGGACTCGTCCACCGAGTTAACCTCCTTCTCCGGATTGACGAAGCTAGCGGCAAACTCTGCGAGCGATTGGTTTGCAGGCTCCTGTGCCCACAGGTAGAGCGCAAGAGGCTCGAGATCTTTCTCCCGAGCGATGGTCGCTTTGGTGCGACGCTTCGGACGGTAAGGCAGATACAGATCTTCAAGCTCGCTCTTGTCGAATGTCGCTTCGATGCGGACCTTGAGCACATCCGTGAGCTTTCCCTGCTCGAGAATAGAAGCAAGAATCGTCTCGCGACGGGCGACGAGATCGCGAAAGTAGGCAAGCTTCTCTTCGATGTCGCGGATCTGTACCTCGTCGAGGTTTCCAGTTGCTTCTTTGCGATAACGCGCGATGAAGGGAACAGTTCCGCCCTCGTTGAGTAGTCCTATGACAGCAACGAGGCTGTGCATGGACACGTTAAGCGACTGGCTGATATGAAGCAGGATTTCCGGGGAGAGAGATTTTTGTTCGGACATGGATGTTCTCTGTCCATGGTAGATCTAAATGATCTGGAAAAACCTGCGCTAAATGTTCCAGCGTTCGCCTTCGGAGGAGCAATTGTCGGAACCATCAGGGACATGAGTCGTAGGCCATAGAAATCTCACGAGAGTAGCCGCCCATCTTGAGCAGAGACATGCGGTGACCCACCATCCAGGCGCTTGGTGACGCGCTGCTGCAAACCCTTCGCATCGAACGGAGCCCGGACCTTCATATCGTTGTCGAAGTAAACATACACATCATGTGGTTTCGAGCCCGCCCCCCGTGCGGTATGCGCAAATCTTCCATCTGGAGATTCTTCCCCTCGTGCCCACGCAGCCACCCTCTCTGCCCACAGATCGAGTGCAACATCGCCGTAGCCGCTCGCGTACAACTGCTCCGAACCATGCAACCGACAGTACACAAAGTCGCTGGTCACATCCATTAGCAGCGGCCACTCCACTGTATCCGCCACCACCAGCCCGACGTTGTATTCGCGCAGCAGTTCGATAAACTCAGGCACCGCAAAACTTTCATGCCGAATCTCAATGCAATGCCGCAGCGGCCTTTCTTGCTTCACCCTCGTCCAGCTACGCTCATCCATTCGCTCATCGTGTCTGCGTGCCAGCCTCGCAGCCTGCTTTGCCGAGCGCGGCAGTAACCGAAAAAATCTCTCCAGCCTCTCCCGTTCATACTTGAAGTTGGGCGGAAACTGCCACAGGAAAGGGCCCAGCTTCTCACCAAACTGCAACAACCCCTGCGCAAAAAAATTAGCCAGAGGCCTCTCTACCTCAAGCAATCGTCGAAGATGCGTAATATATCGTGAGCCCTTCAACGAAAAAACAAAGTCGTCTGGAGTTTCACTGATCCACTTCGCAAAGCTCTTCGGTCGATGCAGCGAGTAAAAGGTCCCATTGATCTCAATCGTAGAAAACTCCCGGCTCGCAAACTCCAGCTCTCGCCGTTGAGCCAGCTTCGGCGGATAAAACACGCCGCGCCAACCCGCATACCTCCAGCCCGAGATCCCGATCCTTACCTTGCCAACATTCTTTGTAGGGATTCCGTTCACCAGTAGCATACCTGTTCAATGGAGCCTCCAACTCTCTCCCGGGTTGCTTCCCCCAGAGGGAGATAGAGTTGCCCGTGGTCGAGAGAAGCAGTGGTGAGGCGCTGCAGCAACGCCTCACCACTCTTCAACGAGAAAATGGCTGAACTAGGGAGGGACATCTTCGTCCCTTTGCGCGATGTGCTCGTCCACCGGCCGATCGTCTAGAACGATCGGCGTCCAAGCGACCGGTATCACGCGCGCCCACATGATGGCTCTATGTCCCCAATGACCCTGAGACCGTTGAGGAGTTCTTCGAATGCTGCCGTTACCTACAAAGACCAGGTTCTTAGCAAAGGAGGTGCGTGCTCTTTCAAACGCGAATCTCCTTTTTGCGAAGCGCGACCGCGATCCCTACAAGTCCGGTGGCCAGCAACAATGCGCTCCCAGGCTCGGGCACAGCGCTCGGGCCGGCAACGTTCACCTGGAAATCGGCGGTGCTCAGATCATCCAACGTTCCGCCATCGGGCCCTCCCTGGATTGTGAAGAAGCCACTATATAGTCCCGGCAACGTACCCGACGGAACGTCAACGGTAAACAGCGTTCCGGTAAAGCTGTCACCAGGGTCCAGGCTCAGTGGGAAACCGAAGAAGCCCGAGTCGTCGAGAACCAACGGACTATCTACAGTGAAGCTGTCGCTATTCAGAAAGATCGTTCCCGTATTCCCACCAGGAGCCGAAACAGTCGCTTCAAACGAAAGCGTCGATCCCGCCGCGCCCGCCTGTAAAGCATTGGTCAGGACCAGGTTGATTGTGTCCGCGGAAGCCGGTGAGGACAGCAGCAAAAGTACCGCCAGTACAAACGTCGAGAGGTAAAAAGCCCTTTTTTTCATCATCATGGTTTCCTTAATCCAGTTATGAAGCCCTATTTTCCTGTCATTTATTACCTGCCAACTATTTGTTGTCCGGAAGGATGGCGCGGATAGTGCTACCAAATGTTCCACCGGTATAAGTTCCCGTATACCGTTCCGCAGCGGCTACACCCGAAGCGCCCGCCGAAAACTGGAAGGTCTCCACGAGGGAAGCCGTTCCGCCCGGCGCGATATCGCCCAGCACCGCTGGGAGTGGAGTTCCGATGGCGTTCCCCATCGTTGCTCCTGTCAGCTGTACACTCTGCGCCGTGCCGGTTCCGTTGTTCTTCACTGTCACAATCGCCTGGTAACCTCCTTCAACCTTGCTCAGCACAACGCTCGTTACCAACTGCACCGTTCCCTGAATCGCGGGCACTTTGAAATAAGCCACCGCCGGATCGTGGTCGCTGATCCGGTTCGGCAGCGTCGCATCATTCAGGTAAACCAGCGGGAAGTCCGCGTCGATGTGCGCATACACCAGCCGCGTCTCGGTCGGAACCAGATCACTGGTCACAAGGACGTGGTCTAGCACCTGTGCGCTTCCAGTCTCAACGTAAGATTGCCGCTGATCGGCCGGCAGCAGTGTCACCAAATCCACCAACGGAGGATTCGCCAATCCTGGCACTGGCGGGGTGATCACCTGCGAGACCGGCACCGGCGTGCCCTTCGTTACGCCGATCGAGTCCACGAAGCCGTCAGAGAACTCAAACGAGTTGTAATCCCCGACTGTGATTACATGTTCGCCGGAAGCCTGGTATCCCTGAATCAGTTTCGCGAGATACTCGGCCTGCGCCTCGCGCTTCAGGCGTACCGTCGCCCCCGTGCTCGTCGGATCGTCCACATTGATCAGCGATCTCTGATGCACAGAAATCACAGTAACTGGATAGTCCGAGCCGCCCGCCCGCTTGATGCCCGCATGCATCACCAGCGGAGTCCGGTCGTTCAGGATCGCCTGCGACCCAGTCGAGTTGGTAAAGGTTGTGGTAAGTCCGAGCTGTTCAACCTTGACTGTATTCACTCGCGTGCTCTTCACCAAGAAGCCCGTATTGATCGCAGTGCCGTCGTTTGCCAGGTATAGATACGGCACATACATCGGGTCCGGTTGACCCGACGCAACAGCATCTGTACTGATCTTGTTCGCCAGATCCGTCAGCACAGCAAGGTTTTCAATTTCCTGTGCTCCGATGATGTCCGGCGAGTTCAACACATTCCTGATCGCGAGGGAAGCCTTCGTCAGCCGCCTCTGATAGGCCTCCGTTGTTACCGTCACGGCGCTGCTGCCTGGATTGTCCGAATCCTTCTTGTCGTTGTAGAACCGCTCCATGTTGAAGCTGGCAACCGTAAATTCGTTGGAGCCCTGAACCGGAATCGCCTGCGCCGTCATCAGACCGGTGACGATGGGTCTTGGCGTCGTGTCCAGCAGGATCTCCGGGGTACCAAACGAGAAGTCCATCACCCCGACGATCCCGGTCACCGTTGCATTGCTTGTCAGGTCGATCGGAGGACCACCGAATGCGATGCTGTCAATATCAAGCAGCTCCGGATTCGAGTCCCATTGCGGTACACCCGCTGGAATCGGCCCATATAGTGTGTCCGTCACCGATACTCCGGGCTCGCGGAACGGCCGGGACACTCCAGTCACCACACCATAGAACCGCCCGTTCGACGTGTTCGTCTCCGTTGTTTCGTTCAGCGAAGCATCCGTACCACTGGTCGTGGTCAGCGAACCGATCGCCACGCGCATACCTTCGAACCGTGTGAACTGCTTCACGCCACCTGAGGGCGAATCCATCGCAGCCGTAATCGTCACCGGCGCTGGCAGCGGGTTTCCGGTCGATAGCAACGTGAACGTCTGTTGCCCATCGATCTCCGTTCCAGGCGTTAATGCCGTCAATGGATACGAGTTCACCGTGCCAGTCACCTGGACCTCGTTGCCCAGCGCAATATAAGCAGGCTTCGTGGTCGAACCCGTGTACACCAGAATTCCCTCCGGAGTCGTCGGGTTCGTGTCGGCGTCCTTCGCCTCGATGTAGAAGCCGTTGGACTTCACACCCACCACGATTCCGCTCGTCGTCACCGTCTGGGTCGCATAGCTAGAAGGCTTATTGGTCTGGATCGTCCGAATCGACACTGTCGGCGGAGGAGTCGCAACCGTCAACGTGATTGCAGTCTGCGCCGTTCTAAGCTGCTGGTCCTTTATCGTCACCGGAAGCGTGAACGATCCGTTCCCTGCCGTCGGAGTTACGTTGTACGAGTAGATGTTGTCGCCCGCGGTCAGGTCCCCGTTCATGCCATCGTCAGACAACGGCTGCGTCGAGGATCCGCCGATCGTGCTCAGGTCCGCGGACACGGAAACGTTTGTGCTGTCTGGTTCCGTCCCCGGAGTTACCTGGACCGTCAGCAGTGTCGGGCTACCCGCGAAAACCATCGCTGGAGTTGCCTTTCCTGTAGCCGATAGCTGCACCGGTCCAACAGAGGAACAAGGAGCTGGCGTCGAGACAGTATTATGCGGAACAGGTGCGCCGGAGCTGAAGTCAGTGCCGTTATTTCTGGCATCCACGCAGGCGTTCGTCCGCAGGGCGGCCGTCGAATTCGACAATCCCGGCCCCGGTGTTCCCAAATAGCAACTCACAGCTGTCGCCGTGCCACCGAATCCCAGATAGTCCACGGTATCCGGGTTGGAAGTCGGACACCCGGTCGTACCGCTGAGGGCCGTCGTAGTGCTCACCAGGGCCACCTTGCCCGCAGTTGCGCTCAGTGCAATCGTCCCCGTCGCGTCCGGAGTTGGCAGGTTCGTCGTCCCGCCCGCTCCCACTGCCTCCTGAACCAGAAAATACTGTCCGGGCTGGAGCGTGATCGGCGGCAGAGTTGTAACCTGATACGAGGTTCCCGTCCCGCTCGCGTACTGAACGCTGTATCCCGCTAACGATTGTGACGTCGTCGTTGGGTTGAACAACTCAATGAAGTCGTTCTTGTATGTCGAACCCGAATTTCCTCCTCCGCCATAAACCTCAGAGATCACTGCATGCGTCGGTGTCTGCGCGGAACTATTTCCACTGAATAACGCCAGGGCAGAGAAGAGAGTCAAAGGAGCCGCAAAGGCTCGTCGAAACAAGGTTGGCATCAGCATGCAACCGATACTATCCCGGGATTTCGCGCATTATCTTAAAACAAGATCAATTTATTACATGCAAATCATTGCAGGTTAAGCACTTATCATGCCACAACAAATTGCAGGATTCAGACTTTTGACGGAAGTCCTTCTTTTACAGAAGGCCGCAGATTCACTTCTGGAGGATCAAGAACGGCAACTCTAGCTGCAACTCTTGGAATGGTGGCCGAGACAAGGAGAGTGAGTCCTATTCTTGGCGTGCTTCAGGTAAGCAACTTCCGGAGGACCAGATTGGTCCCTGTGGTGACCACACGCTGAAATGGTCGTTTGAGTGTGGGACTGAATTTTATTCGCAATAGTGCACACCATGGGTCACCTGTCTAGAAATCCCGAACGTTGCCGCATGCATCTCACAAAATGTCGTTCTTCTGCCGACGCACTCGGTAATCAGCACTAACGTGCCTTCTGCCGGACCAACAGTCCAGAATCTTCTCCAGAGGGACGGCCATGAAATACATTACTTGCGAAAAACTGAATACCCTTACTCGAAGATTGGCTAATGCAATTCGGCGGAAGAATGAGCTCATCGCCGCAGAACTTACGGGCAGGTGGTTGATGGCGGCAGAGGCTGATTTTCTGGAGGCAAATGCGGCGGTTGCAATCCACCATATGGAATGTCCAGCCTGTGACGCCCTATGGAGAGAGATATTCGGAACCGATGGTATGGCTGAGGATCTGGAGTCGCCATTTCATCCCTGCCCACGTCACACCCATCCGTTGGGACCTGCCTCACTTCTCCAGTTCCCAGCCCCAGCCGAGGCCCGTAATCAATAGAAGAATTCTGCCGGGGTCCAAAATTAGCCGGGTCGGGCCGAAAGGTCGCGGCGAATTGTAGCTTTTCCACGACCCAGGCAGGTAGGAAGGCTGAGACGGATCAGGCACAGGAGGATCAGCTTGTGCATATGCGCGTTATTGTAATGTCAGTAGGAGTAGATGCGTGCCTCCCACGGCTTCAGGTTCAGCGTGGAAATGTTAATCTCGGTGCTACCCTGGTTCGTCATGAGGAGATGCTTCGGTTTGATGTCGCCGCGGATGGTGTAAGCGATGGGGTCTTTCGCGAAGTTGAGGACGACGAGGTAGCGGTCGGCTCCAAGGGTACGGGTGTAGGCGTAGACTTTGGGGTTCTCGGGGTCGAGATCTTTGTAGTCGCCGTAGACGAGGGCGTATGTCTTGCTGCGCAACGCGATGAGTCGCGCGGTGTAGCTGTATATAGAGTCGCGGTCTTTGATCTGGCTGGCGGCGTTTATCTGAGTGTAATTCGGGTTTACGGTGAGCCATGATCTGGGGCCGGTGGTGAAGCCTGCTTGCGAGGTGGCGTCCCACTGCAGGGGCGTGCGGGCGTTGTCGCGGCTCATGTGGCGGAGGTTTGCAAGGTAGGCCTCTTCGCTGGTGTGGCCGGTGAGGACGTCGGCCTTGTAGCCATTTTTGGCCTCAATGTCGTCGAAGTCGGCCATGGTGCCGAAGGGGTAGTTGGTCATTCCGAGCTCGTCGCCCTGGTAGAGGAAGACGGTGCCGCGAAGGGTGAGGAGCATGGTTGCGAGCAGCTTGGCAGAGGGAACGCGGAAGGCGGGCGAGTCATCGCCGAAGCTCGAGACCAGGCGCGGGTTGTCATGGTTGGCGAGGAAGACGGTGTCCCAGCTATGGGCGTCGAGCTCGCGGGCATGAGCGGCGTAGATGGCCTTGAGCTGGGGCAGAGCCCAGTCCTTCCACTGGCGTCCGTCGCGGTTTACGCGGACGGCGTCGAAGTTGAAGATCATGTCGAGCTCGTGGCGGCGGTCGTCGACCAGCATCGGGGTCTGCTGGAGCGAGATGCCGAGGGCTTCGCCGACGGTCATGACGTCGTACCTCGAGAGAGCCTCGCGATTCATCTGCTGGAGGTATTCGTTCATATGGGGGCCATTGGCGTAGACGAGGTGCGCGTGCTTCAGCTCATCGGGTGTGAGATCGGGGAGGCCAGCACGCTTGGAGATGAGCGGGATAACGTCCATGCGGAAGCCGTCGACGCCCTTGTCGAGCCAGAACTTCATGAGGTCGAAGACCTCGCCGCGGACTTTAGGGTTGTCCCAGTTGAGGTCGGGCTGTTTTACGGCGAAGTAGTGGAGGTAGTACTCCTTTGTCGCCGGGTCAAACTGCCAGGCGGAGCCGGAGAAGAAGGACGGATAGTTGTTAGGCGGGTCGAACCCGGTGGGGCTGGCGGGGTTGGGCTTGCCGGGGCGCCAGATGTAGTAGTCGCGGTAGGGATTGTCTTTGGAGCTCCGGCTCTCGACGAACCAGTGGTGCTCGTCGGAGGTGTGGTTGACGACGAGGTCGATGATGAGGCGCATGTGGCGCTGCTTGATGCCGGCGAGGAGTGTGTCGAAGTCGGCCATGGTGCCGAACTCGGCCATGACCTTGCGGTAGTCGCGGATGTCGTAGCCGTTGTCGGCGTTGGGGGAGTCGAAGTGCGGGCTGAGCCAGATGACGGAGACGCCGAGGTTCTTGAGGTAGTCGAGCTTGCTGGTGATGCCTTTGAGGTCCCCGATGCCGTCGCCGTTGGAGTCTTTGAAGGAGCGCGGATAGATCTGGTAGACGACGGCTTCTTTCCACCAGGTGGGCTGGTAGCCGTTGATCTGTGCGGGCTGCGCTGCTGCGGCAGAGGCCGAAGGAGAAGTCTGGGACATCGCAGATCGGATGCCAATGAAGACGAGGACGAGGGCGAGCGACAGGATAGAGCGAGTGATCCGCATAGCGTCTCCGGCTACAAACGATGAGATGCGGTCCGGTCTCCAAAGGCTTGCACAGGTACAGATGAAGGAGAACAGGAGATAGAGAGCTGGCAAGCCTCATGCTCACGTGCTCAGAACGACTTTGAGAGCTACATCTCTATAAATAGGGCATCTATTCCGCCAACTGTATTGACGTAGACAGAAGCAGGCGTAGAAGGATGACTCCACAGAGCGGATCGCTCGCCAAGTTCTGGAAGATTATCGGGCAGTCCATTAGCGGTCGCCAAAATTTTGACACGGTGGAGGTCAGCGGTTCAAATCCGCTCTTGCCTTCTGTCTCTTTCAGCACCTATGGGGAGATCTGGGAACGGAGGACGAGTGGATGGGAAGAGTAAGGGAACACTTTCAGTGCACCGTTCCTATTGGAGTGTGCGAGTGGGTACATCAACAGTTTTACTAGTCTTACTCTGCATGGCGATCGGCCGTATCAATATTCGCTTCGCTATTCAATACCCTTCAATTCAGCGCAGGTCAGACTTTAGATTGAGATTCCGCACCAATCGGTGCAGATACTTGGGATGAATGCCGAGCAGTCGCGCAGCCTCGGGAAAACTTCCCTTTGCTTCTCGCAGCGAGCTAAGAATCAACTCTTTTTTTGCCGCGTTAAGCACATCGTGGTATCGCGCTCCAGCGAGTCCCGCGGATTGCTCCTCTAATATGCCATTGGGGAGATCTTCAGGCAGGATCTCCTCGGTCAGCCCCAGCACGATGGCGTGCTCGATTGCGTTCTCCAGTTCGCGGACATTCCCGGGCCAGCTATAACCCATCAGTAACGTACGCGCCTCCCGCGAAATGCCTTTGAACGGCCGCTTACTTTTTTCTGCGTACTTCCCCGCAAAATACAAGGCGAGCAGCGGAATGTCGTCGCGGTGCTCGCGCAGAGGCGGCACAATAACCGAGACTACGTTGAGCCGGTAGTACAGGTCCTGCCGAAACTCGCCGGACTTGATTGCCTGTTCAAGATTTTTGTTAGTCGCCGCAAGAACGCGAGCCTTGAACGGGACGGAGTGGGTCCCACCAACCCGTTCGAACTCCCTTTGCTGCAGCACTCGCAACAGCTTCGCCTGCATCGGCGGAGCCAACTCGCCAATCTCATCCAGGAACAATGTCCCGTCGTCGGCCGCCTCCAGCTTTCCCTTCCTCATCCCGACCGCGCCGGTAAACGCGCCTTTCTCGTGTCCGAATAGCTCGCTTTCGAGCAGCGCCTCTGGAATTGCGGCGCAGTTGATGGCGACGAAGGGACGATCAAGTCGTGGACTCTTCTGATGGATCGCGCGTGCGACAACTTCTTTACCCGTGCCGCTCTCTCCCCGGATCAAAACGGTGGAATCACTCTGCGCGACTCGGGAGATGAATTCTTCCACCTGGCAAATCTGTCGGCTTTCGCCCACGAGTTTGCTGGCTGGGTTGAGCTCCTGTTTCAGTCGCCGGTTCTCGGAACGTAGTGCATCCAAGGCAAGTACGCTTTCCAGCGTGACCGCTGCGATTCGAGAGACCGAGTCGAGGAAATGAATGTGATCTTCGCGAAAGGGCGGAGCAGGGTGGAGCGAAGTGAGATAGATGACGCCGATTGTTCTTTCCACGGCCACCAGCGGCAGGCAGAGCACATTTTGCATTTCGCTCGAGTCTGAAGCCGCGTTCGTGAAGACGGCCGAACCCTCCCAGATTGCGCGGTGAACCAGCTCGCGTTGAATCTCGATTGGTTGCTCAGCGTCGGCCTGTCGGCTCCAGGTGCAGATCGAGCCCGGTTCTGCGGCGAGATCAGTAAGCAAAACGACGGCGCCGTTCTCTGCAGGGATCACTTCGAAGATCAGCCGCAGTAGTTCGCGTTGCAGGAGTTCGGAGTTACGGATGGAATTGATGACATTTGTGATTCTGAACAAGGCGGCCAGGTCACGGGCCATGCGTCCGACTTCAATCCCAAACGTCGGGAGTGATGCTGGATAGTCCACCCGAATTGTACTGAGTGTGGAAACGGAAGTTATATCAGTCAAGCTTATTTTAGAATTGCTCGCCGTTTCGCCTTCGTGCATCAGAAACACGAATTCGGATCTCCCGACGTGGATCGTATCGCCGTGTTCGACGACTTTGCGTCTTACAGGAATTCCATTCACAAAAGTACCGTTGTGGCTGTCGAGATCGACGACCTCATATTGTTCGCCCACCTGATGGAGCATGCAATGTTTGCGCGAGACCACGGTGTCGATAAGGCACAGCTGATTCGATTCGTCACGGCCAATCGATGTCTGGCCACCGACCAGCTGTCGAACAGTCCCTGTCAGCGAACCCGAGATGGCGAGGAGCCGCGGCTGCATCGGAGCCTCCGGTGCGTCAAAGTGTAGCTGAGTTGGCAGAGAATCTCAGATAAATCGGGATGACGAGGCCCAGAGGAGCCGAACGGATACTCGCGGGTAGCCGATCAGATACCCGCGAGCGGGGGCAGCAGGGAGATTGTTGAGTCGCGGATCTGGGCGGCGCTTGTATCCCATTGCAAATACAGGGATGCGGTTGAGGGGCGGGAACCCCAAGCGCCTCGGTCATCTTTGGCCATGCGCATGCAATATCTCTGTGTAACAACAAGCTCCCGAAGAGAAAGTATTCCGGAGCCCCAGAGGGACTTGGAAGAAGTACCTCGAAAAGGAGATCATCATGAAACGCATCGCCGCAATCGCTCTCCTCGTCGCAGCCACCCTCCTCACGACCGGTAGTGCAGTGGCACAGGATCACCGAGTCAAAGCAACCATTCCGTTCAACTTCACAGTCAACGACTCCTGGCTGCCGGCCGGAACCTACACGATCGGTTCCGATTCCAATAGTCCCAACGTGCTCAACATTCGAGACCGGGCGAACAGTGTCCACATACTGGCTATGGGCCTGCCCGATCCACGCGACTCGGAGAAAGTCGGCAAGCTTGTGTTCCACAGGTATGGCAACCAGTACTTCCTGAGTGAAATTCGTTGTGGATCAGCCTCGATGAATGTCCACTTTCCCGCTACGAAACTGGAGAAGAAGGCCAGAACGCAAACACAGGAAGCAGAGCTTCGCGTCAATGACGACGTCTTGATCGCGCTCAACTAGTTGTTCAGCGCTTGAGGTGAATAGGACCCGGGGACAATCGTCTCCGGGTCTTCTTCTATATACAGCTGAAGAGGCACGCTTTCCCAAGGTGGCTGGTAGGAAGTCAACCGAGCAGCCCTGGCTGTCTGCCGGGTAACCGCATCCACCGCAAACACCAGCTGTTCTCTTCAAACGGCTCTATCTTAACTGCCCGACCAGGCGATCCCGGCGACCCAGAGCTCTGCGTCCTGGGCAGTCAAGATAGAGGCCTAATGTTTATCGGTACCGATCCGAACGACGGATTGAAAACTTTTGGATTTGCCGTCATTCCGCAGAAATCGCGAACCAACATAGAGGGCGATCTTGATGAAGATCGAGGGTCGGCTTATACGACGTCTGTTTCTCTCTTCGTATCCTGCGCAACTCTCGTAGCTAGTGCCTTTTGGGAAAGCAGGCTGAAATACCGGCTCCATCAGTGCCTTTTTTAGGAGTGCGGCAATCAATTCGTGCCCCAGTCCTCTGCCTCGATGCCGGTATCATGCTGAGACAACTTCGAATGGCCGCATCATCTCGTTGTCTTCGTGCTCGAGCAGATGGCAGTGCCATACGTAGCGTCCCGTGTAACCCTCGAAGGGCACTATGATGCGGGTGACTTCACCTGAGTCGGCGCGGATGGTGTCCTTCCAGCCTGCTTCTGTCGGGGGCGCCGGTCGGGGGGGGCCGGTGAAGCGCAACTCTCCCTTGTCCTGATAGAGGAAGGTGTCGAAGGAGCGTCGATCGAGGAGCTGAAATCTCACGAGATGGAGATGGATGGGGTGCGCATCTTCCGTGAGGTTGACGAGTTCCCATATTTCGGTGGTGTTGATCACGGGCATTTCCGTAGTGGGCATATGCCAAGGGGTGTTGTTGAGGAGCATGCCCATGGACGCCTGCACCATATCCTTGTTTTCGTCGAGGGTGAGCCGACGCGTTTTGATCGCCTGAGACTCGGATATGCGCGAGAGCGGTCGAAGCGACTGTGGAAGCGTGCCGGTATCTGGCGAAGTCGTTTTAGCGGCGACACGGAACTGCAGAATCTCGAAGCTGTCGCTCTGGAGAAGGAGATCTTCCGCTGCGTGTCCGCTAAAGTCGACGATGATATCGACACGTTCAGCTGGGGCGAGGAGGACTCGCTTCGTCGTAACAGGTGCGGAGAGAAGTCCTTGATCACTGCCGATCTGGTGGAGATCGAGGCCCTTGTCGATAGAGATACGGAAGAATCGACCGTTGGAACCGTTCATGATGCGAAGGCGATACTTGCGGGGTTCTACGTCGAGGTAGGGAAAGAGCTTCCCATTGGCAAGCATGCAGTTGCTGTAGACCTCGGGCACCCACGGCGCCTTCGGGTTGGCGGAGACGGGATACTCAAGCTGACCGTCGGTTCGAAGGAAGCGGTCGTAAAGAAGCAGTGGAATCTCGTAGGCGCCTTTGGGTAGGTTTAGTTTTTCTTCAACAGCGTCGCGGATAATGAATAGACCTTGAAGACCGGCGTAGATGTTGAGCCGGTTTATGCCCATGGTGTGGTCGTGATAGAAGAGCAGCGCAGAGTCTTGGTGGTTTGGGTAATGGCAGATGGCTGATCTGCCAGGGACAAACCAGCTTTCGGGCCAGCCGTCGCTCTCTGGAGG
>Ga0193716_1001133_pt1 | contig 15759 bp, 15 predicted proteins | sample U2c1metaG_FD_145901 | JGI IMG/M metagenome (GOLD analysis project Ga0193716, IMG submission 145901) | Soil microbial communities from a riparian zone of the East river system, Colorado, United States - U2c1 | ecosystem: Environmental > Terrestrial > Soil > Riparian zone | place: USA: East River...
CGTCGGTTTCCAATACCGCGGCGACGCCCGAGCCGTCGTCGTTCATGCCAGGGCTGTGTTGCGCAGAACCCAGGTGTGCACCGACGACGACGACGTTGTGCGCGTCTCCGGTCTTCGTCTGCGCCACCACGTTTCGCACCTTGGCCAAGTCGGCCTTGGCGTCGAGCACGAGTTGAACCGGTGCCGTGGTGCGCCGCAGCTGCGCGTCGACGTCCTTGCCGATGATCGCGACGGGCGACTTGAGCCCCTGATAGTAGTCCGCAGGGAACAGGCCGGGTACCGCGCTGTCACTCACCACCAGCAGGCCGATGGCGCCCTTGGCCACTGCGGCGTCGTGCTTTTCGACGACGGAGCAGCCGCTGTCGTCGACGATGGCGATCGCGCCCTTGACGTTCACCGTTCCGTAGTCCGCGGCGGTGCACCCGGCCGGCTTCTGTGGCCGCAGGGTGATGGCCTTGATCCCGGCCGCCGGAGTGGTGACGAGCAGAGACGCCTGCGTGACGGGGACCCTGCGGCCCGCCACCGTCAGCGTGGGGTCGCCGATATCGGTTTGGACCACCTTGGTGAACTCGGGCGTCTCGACGGTGAATCCCTTGTCCCGCAACACTCCTGCGACATAGTCCACGCTCGCGTCGTAACCCGGCGTGCCGACTGCTCTCGAGCCGTTGTTGCCCGTCGCGATGCCCGACAGCTTGTCCAGGTGTGCACGCATTCCGTCGACGGTGACCTTGCCCGCCAGTTCGCGGCCGGGGTCGGCCGAGGATTGCGGGGCCTGCTGCGGCGATCCACACGCCGCCACCATCAGTACGACTGCCAGGGCGACGGCCCGCCTCATGACTCCGTCACCGCGTGCCGGGTGCGGTCTTCTCTGACGGGAATTCCGTTGCGCCCACTCAAGTCCTGGGCGTAGAGGCCGATCGCGAAGGCGACTCCCCCGCCCTGGATCTCCAGTGCATTGCGGTCGATGTGCTCGAGGCTGTCGGTGCTCTTGTGATAGTTCGGATCGAACGGCTTGTCGGCCTGACCATCCCAGAGCTTCGCCTGATCGGCGGTCATGTTGTCCTCGGCGCCTGCGAACAATCCACCGGAGGGGACGCCCGCCTGGGTGAAGGCGTCGTAGTCGGAGCGGCCGTCGAAGTCGGTGTCCTGCGCCTTCTTCCCTGCGCCGTCGAGGTAGGCGGCCAGCGTGCGCTCGATGCCCGCCGAACCCTCCGGTACCCGCGGCACGCCACCGTCGGGCGACGGCGGCGCGGACTGGTCACCGTCGTAGGTGAAGTAGCCGGGGTTGGGCGAGGCGAGCATGTCGAAGTTCAGGTACAGGGCGACGTCCTTGAGCGCTTCGACGTCCAGCGTCTCCACGTAGTGCGTCGACCCGACGAGACCCTCCTCCTCGGCACCCCAGAACGCGAACCGCACCGCGTTGTGCACCTGCGGCGAGCTGCCCAGCTGCACAGCCGTTTCCAGCACGGCCGCCACACCCGAACCATTGTCGTTGACGCCGGGCCCCTCCGGCACGCTGTCCAGATGCGCACCCGCCATCACGACGTCGTGGGTGGATCCGGTCTTGGTCTGCGCGACGACGTTGTGGGTGCGCTCCACCCTGACGCCCGCGTGGAGCTTGATCACCGTCTGGCCAGGGTTGGCGCGCAGCCCGGCACCGTCGGCCTTGGTGACGCCGAGGACAGGGATCTTCACATCGGTCTGCTCGCCAAGGGTGCCGCCCACCTCGTCGCTGTCGACGTTGTCGACGACGATCATCGCGATCGCGCCGCGTTCGGCGGCCACCGCCTGCTTGACGGCGAAGGGGCAGGAGCCGCGGTCCACCAGCACCACGGCTCCCGACACGGGCAGCCCGTCGTAGTCCGCTGCCGTGCAACCCGGCGTGTCCTCGGCGCGGGCCGCGACCAACGGACCGCGTACTCCATCGGCCGGCGTGCCGATGGTGAACCCAAGCGCGTTGGTCTTGACGTCCGCACCGCCGACCGTGACCGACGGCTTGTCGGCGAACGGCAGCTTCACCTCGAACTCGTCGGTGGCGACGTCGCACCCGTTGTCCCGCAGGGTCTTGGCCACGTAGTCGGCGCTCGCGGCGTAACCCGGCGTGCCAAGCGCCCGGTTGCCCTTGTTGGCGTCGGCGATCTCCTGCAGCTTGGTCAGGTGCGTCATCATCGCGTCGGTGGTGAGCTTCTTCTGCAACTCACCCGCGAAGTCGGTCGCGGCCGTCGACGGCGTCGCGGCCGTTGACGGCGTGGCTTCCGGCGCGGCGTCGCGGCCGCACCCGGACACGAACGCCGTCGCAACCACCGCCACTGCCAGAGCCGCCAGTGCCGTTCGTGAGCTACGCCGCATTGCCCCCACGTTAGTCACGCGTCGCGACGGTTCACCACGACGGTGGCCACGACGAAGATGATTGCAACGACCACGGCGAAGTAGAGCACGGAGCCGAGCCGGTCCCACGGCATCGAGTACGCCGGGTAGAGCCACTGCACGTCGGCGAACACGAACGCGTTGCCGAACGGCAGATACGGCCCGACCTCCGAGCCGATGTCGGGCAGGTTGCCGACGATCGGCTCGACCACCAACGGCCAGAGCAGCAGCACCGCGACCGCGCCTGCGGCGTAGCGCAGCAGCGCCCCAACCGCGACGCCGAGCACGGCGGCGAGCGCGGCGTACAACGCCAACGCACCCGTCACCTGCCACACGCCGGCCTCCGCCAGCGACAGCTGCGCGCCCACCAGCGGGCTCGAGGCCATCCCGGCCACCAGCATGGCGCCGATCACCAACGCCGCGGTGAACACCGCCGAGAACACAGCGGCAACAACCGCTTTCGCCACGACGACCAGGGTGCGGTTCGGGATGGCGGCGAACGTCGTACGGATCATCCCGCTGCGGTACTCGCCCGTCATCGTCATCGCCGAGAGCACCATCAGCACCGGCACCCCGAATACCGCCACCCCGACAGAGGCCCGCTCCGGGGACAGACTCGCCGCGCCGTACGCCGACGATCCCTGCAGCGCGGCCACCCCCAGACCCAGCACGGCCGCGGCGATGCACGACCACAGCGGCGAGCGGATGGTGGAGAGTTTGATGCGCTCGGAGTTGAGCGCAGGCAGGACCTGGGTCATTGGTTCGCCGTCCGGTATTCGACCGCATCGTCGGTGAGCTTGAGGTAGGCCTCCTCCAGCGAGGCCCGCTGCGTGCTGAGCTCGTGCAGGGTGATCCCGTTGCGGGCAGCCAGATCCCCGATCACCTCGATCGCCGCGCCGCGCACCGACAACGCAGAGCCATCCGGCTCGGCGGTCGCCTCGATGCCCGCGCCGGACAGCAGCCCGCCGAGGGTGTCCAGCTGAGGGCTGCGGACCCGGACGGCGCCTGCGTCCGAGCCGGCGACGAACTCGGCGACGGTAGTCGACGCGATGAGCTTGCCGCGACCGATCACCACCAGCCGGTCGGCGGTGTTGGCCATCTCGGCGAGCAGGTGGCTGGACACGAACACGGTGCGGCCCTCCGCCGCCAGCGTGCGCATCAGCGTCCTGACCCAGCGGATGCCCTCGGGGTCGAGCCCGTTGACGGGTTCGTCGAATAGCAGCACCCGTGGGTCGCCGAGAAGAGCCGCCGCGATGCCCAGCCGCTGGCTCATCCCCAGGGAAAGGGTGCCTGCCTTTTTGTCGACGGCCGAGCTGAGGCCGACGATGTCGAGCACTTCGTCGACGCGGGTTATCGCGATGCGGTTGGTCGCGGCGATCCAGCGCAGGTGATCGCGCGCCGATCGGTTGGGGTGTGCCTGCTTGGCGTCGAGCAGCGCGCCCACCGTACGCAGCGGGTCGGCCAGCTGACGGTAGGTCTTGCCGTCGATCGTCGCGGTGCCAGAGGTCGGATGATCCAGCCCGAGGATCATCCGCATCGTGGTGGTCTTGCCTGCGCCGTTGGGACCCAGGAATCCGGTCACGACGCCCGGTTCGATCGAGCAAGTGAGGTCGTCGACGGCGCGGTTACTGCCCGGGCCGTGCCCGAACACCTTGGTCAGGCCCGCCAACTGGATCATTGGGCCGATTCTCTCAGGTCAGTGCGGCCACGACGAGGTCTGCGACGGCGCGCATGCCTGCCGCGTTGGGGTGCAGCGGTGCCGGACGTCCTGGCAGAGGCAAACCGAGTCGGCTCGTCCACGGCTCATTCGACCAGGGGTGATGGTCGACGCTGGCATCGGCGGCGCGAACCAGTTCGCAGCCCGTGGCGGAGGCGGCGGCTTCGGTGAGTTGCTTGAGCGTGTCGGCGACGTGTCGCGCGACCGTGACGTCGGCGGCGGGCAGCGGCGGCGCAGGTGTTCCCTCCGGCGGCAGCAGGGTCAGGTAGTCGACGTACAGCACCAGGGCTCGCGGCGCACGGCGCCGCACCTCGCGACCGACGGCGATCAGGGAATCGGCGACCTGCGCCAGCGCGGTGTCGCGCGCCGCCGGGTCGAGTTGTTCGCGAAGCCTCGGACCGATCACGGGCAGCGATCGCAGCAGTCGCGGCAGCCCTGCCGCGTACAACATCGGCACGTAGCCGGCGTCGTTGCCGCCGATCGTGATCGTGACAACGTCCTCCGACCCGTCCAAAGCCTCGACCTGCGGGGGTGCCGTTCGCTGCCGGTCAGTGAGCACGTGCGCGGTGGTGGCCCCGGAGAACGTCACGTCGACCAGGTCGTAGGACAGCCGCTGCGCCACCAAATGCGCATAGTTGACCGCCGAACGTCCCGAGCCGAACGGGGCGTCCGGCGCCTTCGGCGCGATGCCAGGGCCTGCCGCCATCGACGAACCGAGTGCGACGTACCGGCTCACAAGCTTGGGCTCGACGCCTGCGCCCAGTACCGCTTCGGGATCCGCCCTGCCTCGCGGGCGAGCCGCCCTGCCACGACGGCCAACGCCATCGCTGCCGCCATCACCGGCGGATCGGATGCTCTGGTCACCGCGGTCGCCAGCAGTACCGCATCGCACCCCAACTCCATCGCAAGGGCGGCGTCACTGGCGGTGCCGATGCCTGCGTCCAGCACGACGGGAACCCCGGCCCGCTCGACGATCATCTCGATGTTGTGCGGATTGGCGATGCCAAGGCCCGTTCCGATCGGCGAGCCAAGCGGCATCACCGCGGCGCATCCCACGTCCTCGAGGCGACGGGCCAGCACCGGGTCGTCGTTCGTGTAGGGCAGCACGACGAACCCGTCGTCGACGAGTTGTTCTGCGGCTCTGACCAATTCGATGGCATCGGGCAGCAGTGTGCGGTCGTCGGCGATGACCTCGAGCTTGACCCAGTCGGTGTGCAGCGCCTCCCGGGCCAGTTGTGCGGTCAGCACCGCCTCGGCGGCGCCGCGGCACCCCGCAGTGTTGGGCAGCGGGGTGATGCCGAGCCGGTTCAACAGGTCGAGTACCCCGGTGCCGCCGTCGGCGTCGACGCGGCGGATCGCGACGGTGGTCAGCTCGGTGCCCGACGCGACCAGTGCCTCCTCGAGCACCACGAGGTTGGCTGCGCCGCCGGTGCCCATGATGAGCCGCGAGCCGAACTCGCGCCCGGCAATCGTCAGAATTGAGTCAGCCACCCTGCACCGCCGTCACCACTTCCACCTTGGCCCCCTCGGACAACGCGTGATCCCACTCCGACCGGGGCAGCACCGCCCAGTCGACGGCCACCGCAATGCCCTTCTCGGAGATTCCTAGCGTCGCCAGAAGCGCTGTCACGGTTGCGTCTTCGGCGATCTCGACGGCTTCGTCGTTCACGGTCACCTTCATGCGGGCACACCCACCTTCAATTCGGCCGCGATCCGTTCCGCAGTCCACGGCGCCAGTAGGAATCCGGACCTGCCGTGGCCTGCGGCCACCAAGGTCCGTTCGTCAAGCCTTCCGACAACGGGCACGTTGTCGGGTGTCATCGGCCGCAGGCCTGCCGCGACCTCGGCGAGTTCGTACTCGCCGAGCGCGGGCATCACCTCGCAGGCGTCGTCGAGCAGATCGCGCACACCAGATACCGACGGTGCCGTGTCGCGGCCGTGTTCGTACTGGGTGGCGCCCACCACCACGCCGTCGGGCCGTGGCACCAGATACACCTGCCGACCATGCACCCTGGCACGAATGACGCGCTGCGGCAACGGCATACAGCCACGGCGCCATCGCAAGCGCAGCACTTCGCCCTTGACCGGGCGGATCGGAAGACCCGGCCACAGTGACGGCGCGTCGATGCCGTTGGCGATCACCACGGTCTCCGCGTCGCGCGTGTCATCGAGTGAATCGACCGGTGGCGCCCAGCTGACGCCGAGCCGTTCGCAGTGTTGCGCCAATGCCGCAACGAGGGCCCGGTTGTCCACGGCCAGTTCGGTTTCCGCGCGGAAGCCGTGCCTGATGCCCTGGGCGAGCAGCGGCTCGACGTCGCGGGCGGCGGTCGTCACGGTTACCGGCTGGCCCTGAGCGGCAAGCCACCCCGCGACCGTCTTCAGATCTTCGACGTCGGCCCGGTCGACGGCCACGACCAGCGACTCGCGCGCCGTCACCACCTCCGGTGGCAGACCCTCCAGGAACGACCCGTCATTCCACAGCGCGAGCGAGGCCAGCCCGATCTGCAGCAGCCGCTCCTCGCCAGGCCAGCCCTCGCTGTGCGGGGCCAGCATGCCGCCTGCCACCCAGGAGGCGCCGCTGTAACAATCCCCGGTCGCTTCGCTCCTGCCCGCCGTGAAACCGGTCCGGTGCACCCGCACCGACCAGCCGTCGAGCGCGGCACGGCGCGCCACCGACAAGCCGATGACGCCGCCACCGACGACCGCCAGTGAGCGCCCGTTGGGACCGGGTGACATTTCTGCTCCCTTCGCCGGCATGACCCGGATCAGGTGTGACGGTAAGGGCTGGTGTCGATGCCCACTCTCAGTCCCCGATCCCGGGACTCCCGTGTGAAGCGTCCACATTACTCGGGCATCGGCACCAGAGGCATCCCCCGTCGCTTCGCTCGCCTCAGCGGCTAATCTCGCGGTCGTGCTGGATCCCCGCGAGCGTCTCTTCACCGCCACGCTCTACCTGTGCACCGACGCCCGACGTGAACGCGACGACCTCGCCGAGTTCGCCGATGCGGCGCTCTCCGGTGGCGTCGACCTCATCCAGCTGCGCGACAAGGGCTCGGTCGGCGAGCAGCGGTTCGGGCCGCTGGAGGCCCGCGATGAGCTCGCGGCGCTCGAGGTTCTCGGCGATGCGGCGCGACGGCACGGCGCTCTGCTTGCGGTCAACGACCGCGCCGACATCGCCCGCGGCGCCGCTGCCGACGTCCTGCATCTCGGGCAGGACGACCTGCCGTTGCCGCTGGCCCGCGACATCGTCGGGCCCGGCCCGTTGGTCGGACGTTCCAGCCACGACCAGGCGCAGGTGGCCACGGCCATCACCGAGGAGGTGGACTACTTCTGCGTCGGGCCGTGCTGGCCGACTCCGACCAAACCGGGCAGGACCGCCCCCGGCCTCGACCTCGTCCGCTTCGCCGCGGAGTCGGGCACGGACAAACCGTGGTTCGCAATCGGGGGGATCGACGCTGCGCGCCTGCCCGAGGTGCTCGCCGCGGGCGCGCGTCGCATCGTGGTGGTGCGGGCGATCACCGCGGCCGACGACCCCGCCGCAGCGGCCAGGGAGTTGAAGTCGGCGCTTACTGCTGCGGGTTGACCAGCAGCGGGATCGACGCGGTCACCGAGCGGAGCTGAGGCCAGCTGGCCGCGAAACCGGGGTGCAACGGCAGATCGGCGACGTCGTCCTCGGCGACCCAGCGCAATTCGGAGCTCTCCCGGTTGGGCACGGTGACCAGCTGTTCGGGTGCGTCGGCGATGACCGTGGTGTAGGTCCAGTCGCTGCCCACAGCGGTCGCAGTCACCACCGTGGTCCGGACGGTCAGTCGGTCGGCGGTCAGTCCGGCCTCCTCGTTGGCTTCTCTGACCGCGGCCTCCTCGACGGTTTCGTGGCTGTCGCGTGCACCGCCGGGAAGTCCCCACGTTCCGCCTTGATGGCTCCACGGCGCCCGGTGTTGCAACAGCACGGCCGCGCTACCGTTGGGTCCTGGGGCACGCAACAGAAGACCCGCCGCGCCATGTCTGCCCCAGAAGTGGGAGCCGTCGTCGGACAACACCCAGCCGTCGCCATCACCATGCACGCGTTCAGCTTATGGAACCCCACCCGACATTCGCTGCCCAGAATCCCACGCGCCACGCCAGCAGCTCTTAGAATTCTTTTATATAGTTGGGCAGCCGAGAAAGTAGCCGGAAAGCTGAGGTCCGCGCACAGGTGACTGTGGAGTTGGCGCACCCTTCGACCGAGCCGCTGGCATCACGGTCGCCGACCACCCCCGTGCATCCACGGTGGTGGTTCCTCTGGACCACCCCCGGTCGCATCCTCACCATCGGGTTCGTGCTGGCCGCGCTAGTGGCGGCGTGCGCGTTCGCGACGTCGACCACGATCAACGACCGCCAGCGGGCACTGACCACGGTGCTCAACCACACGGAGCCACTGGCGTTCGCCGCCGGCCAGCTCTACACCACGCTGTCGGTGGCCGACGCCGCCGCGGCAACGGCCTTCATCGCCGGCGCCGAACCCCAGGACGTGCGGCAACGCTACGAGCAGGCCATCACCGACGCGTCCGTGGCGGTGACCCGGGCGTCGAGTGGGCTGACCGACGAGCCGATGGTGCTGCTGCTCGGCCGCGTCAACGCGCAACTCGCGGTCTACACCGGCCTTGTCGAGACGGCCAGGACCAACAACCGCGCCGGGAATCCCGTCGGCTCGTCGTACCTGTCCGAGGCGTCGGCCCTGATGCAGACGCAGATCCTGCCCGATGCCCAGCGGCTTTACGAGGAGACCTCGCGGCGGGTGGACGCCGAGACCACCGCGTCGACGAGGATTCCGGCCCCGGTGATCCTGGTGGTGCTCGCGACCCTGCTGTTCGGGGCCTTCGCGAATCGCTGGCTGGCGCGCCGCACCCGGCGCCGGGTGAACATCGGGTTCGTCGCGGGCGGGGTGGCCGTGTTGATCATGGTTGTCTGGGTCGGCACGGCGATCATCATCTCGACCGCGGACAGCCGCAGCGCGAAGAGTACGGCCGCCCAGTCCCTCAAGACCGTCACCTCCATGGCCATCACCGCTCAGCAGGCCAGGGCCGACGAGACGCTGTCGCTGATCCGGCGCGGCGACGAGGGCGTGCGCAAGCAGTCCTATTACCAACGCATCGACATGATGGAGCAGCAGCTGTCCGACTACCTCGGTCGCGAAGACGCGATCGACAAGACCGACCTGGCCGATGCCGAGCAGCTCCTTCAGCGTTGGCGCGCGGCCGACGACAGGATCAACGCCTACGTCGCCGTCGGCAACTACCAGGCCGCAACGCAGGTGGCTCTCGGTACCGGCGAGGACGATTCGACGCCTGCGTTCGACAAGCTCGACGCCGCGCTGACCAAGGGCATCGAGGAAAGTCGCCAGCAGTTGCGCGGTGACATCACCAACGCGCGGCGGGTGCTGTCCGGCGCCACCGTCGGCGCGGCGGTGCTGAGCTTGGTCGCGGCGATCGCGGTGGCGCTCGGGTTGTGGCCGAGAATGAGCGAGTACCGGTGATGAAGAAGCTTCTGGTGGCGCTCGCCGCACTCGCGGTGCTGACGGGCTGCGGGCAGGCCGCGCCGGTGATCCCGGTGCCTGGCGTGACGCTCTCCCCGCCGACACCCGCAGGGATGGAGGAGGTGGCGCCGGAGCCCGTCCAGCCGGTCATCCCCGACGACGACTGCCGGGCCAGCCTGCGGCCCTTCCCGAGCAAGTCGCAGGCCGACGCGGCCGTATCGACGATCCGCAACCGCGGCAGGCTCATCGTCGGCCTCGACATCGGCAGCAATCTGTTCAGCTTCCGCGACCCGATCACCGGGGAGATCACCGGCTTCGACGTCGACATCGCAGGCGAGGTCGCGCGCGACATCTTCGGGACGCCGTCCCAGGTGGAGTACCGCATCCTGTCGTCGGACGATCGAGTCACCGCGCTGCAGAACAATCAGGTGGACATCGTGGTGAAGACGATGAGCATCACCTGCGAGCGGAAGAAGTTGGTCAACTTCTCCACCGAGTACCTCTCGGCCAATCAGCGGATCCTGGCGCCGCGCGACTCGGCCATCAGGCAGGCGTCGGACCTCTCGGGCAAGCGGGTGTGTGCGGTGGCGGGCACGACGTCGATGAAGCGCATCCAGCAGATCAACCCGCCGCCCGTCGTCGTCGAGGTGGTGACGTGGGCCGATTGTCTTGTCGCGCTGCAACAACGCCAGGTCGACGCCGTCAGTACGGACGACTCCATCCTGGCAGGCCTGGTCAGCCAGGATCCCTACCTGCACATCATCGGCCCCAGCATGAACGAGGAGCCCTACGGCATCGGCATCAACCTGCAGAACACCGGCCTGGTGCGTTTCGTCAACGGAACGCTGGACCGCATCCGCCGCGACGGTACGTGGAACACGTTGTACCGCAAGTGGTTGACCGTGCTCGGCCCGGCTCCGGCGCCGCCCACCCCGAGGTACACGGACTGATGGTCACCCAGCCGGACGACCCGGAAGACACCAACGACGTGACCGATCCCGGCACGGAGCGCTCTGAGGTGTCCTGGGATTCGCTTGCGACGATGCGACCGATGTCCACCCAGGCGGTGTTCCGGCCCGCCTTCGACGACTCGGATCGCGTCTCGGTCGGTACCGCGGAGACCGAACCGCGCGACCACGCGACGACCGTCACGCGCAGGTGGTCGCCGATGCGCAGGCTCGGCGGCGGGCTTGTCGAGGTGCCACGCGTGCAGGAGCGCGATCCGCTTCTTGCGTTGATGAAGAACCCGGTGGTCACCGAGTCGAAGCGGTTCTGCTGGAATTGCGGCAAGCCGGTTGGCCGCTCCTCGTCCGACGGGAAGGCGCTATCGGAGGGTTGGTGCCCGCATTGCGGTAGCGCGTACTCCTTTCTGCCGCAACTGAGTCCGGGCGACATGGTGGTCGAGCAGTATGAGATCAAGGGCTGTATCGCCCACGGTGGCCTCGGCTGGATCTACCTGGCTTTCGACACGAACGTCAACGACCGGCCCGTCGTGCTCAAGGGTTTGGTGCATTCGGGTGACGCCGAGGCGCAGGCGATCGCGATGGCTGAACGACAGTTCCTGGCCGAGGTGACCCATCCGGGGATCGTGAAGATCTTCAACTTCGTCGAGCACGACGACAAGCACGGCGAACCGGTCGGCTACATCGTGATGGAGTACGTCGGCGGAACCTCGCTCAAGCAGGCCAAGGGGCACCGGCTGCCGGTGTCGCGGGCGATCGCCTACATGCTCGAAATCCTGCCCGCGCTTGGCTATCTGCACGCCAGCGGGCTGGTGTACAACGACCTCAAGCCCGAGAACATCATGGTGACCGAGGAACAGCTCAAGCTGATCGACCTCGGCGCCGTGTCGACCATCAACTCGTACGGATTCCTTTACGGCACACCGGGTTACCAGGCACCCGAGATCGTGAAGACCGGGCCGACGGTGGCCACCGACATCTACACCGTCGGCCGTACTCTGGCCTCGCTGACGCTGGAGATGCGCACCCGCAACGGGCGCTACGTGGACGGCCTGCCGGAGGACGATCCCGTTCTCAAGCAATACGATTCGTTCGGCAGGCTGCTGCGCAGGGCCATCGACCCCGATCCCCGGCGGCGCTTCGCCAGCGCAGAGGAGATGTCGGGTCAGCTTCTCGGCGTGCTGCGCGAAGTCGTCGCCCATGACACCGGTGTACCCCGGCCCGGTCTGTCGACGGTGTTCAGCCCGTCGCGCTCGACGTTCGGCGTGGATCTGCTCGTCGCACACACCGACGTCTACCTCGACGGCCAGGTGCACTCGGAGAAGCTCACCGCACAAGACATCGTGCGGGCGCTGCCGGTGCCGATGGTCGACCCGGCCGACGTCGGGGCCACCGTGTTGTCGGCGACGATGCTGAGTCAGCCTGTCCAGACACTGGATTCGCTGCGCGCGGCGCGACACGGGACGCTGGAGTCCGAGGGCATCGACCTGTCCGAGTCGGTGGAGTTGCCGTTGATGGAGGTGCGGGCGCTACTGGACCTCGGCGACGTCGCGAAGGCCAACCGCAAGCTCGACGATCTGTCCGACCGCGTCGGCTGGCGCTGGCGGCTGATGTGGTTCCGCGCAGTCGCGCAGTTGTTGTCCGCCGACTACGACTCGGCAACCAAGCACTTCTCCGAGGTACTCGACACCCTGCCAGGCGAGTTGGCACCAAAGCTCGCCTTGGCCGCGACGGCCGAATTGAGTGGCGCCACCGACGAGAGCACCTTCTACAAGACGGTGTGGAACAGCGACAACGGCGTGATCTCGGCGGGCTTCGGCTTGGCCCGTGCACAGTCGGCGTCCGGCTCGCGCGACGCTGCCGTCAAGACACTCGACCAAGTGCCCGCCACCTCAAGGCATTTCACCACCGGACGACTCACCAGCGCGGTCACCCTGCTGTCCGGGCGGTCGGGCAGCGAGATCACCGAGCAACAGATCCGCGACGCGGCACGCCGGGTGGAGGCACTGCCGGAGACCGAGCCGCGGGTGCTCCAGATCCGGGCCCTGGTGCTGGGCACGGCGATGGACTGGCTTGCCGAGAACACGGCGAGCACCAACCACATCCTGGGTTTCCCGTTCACCGAGCACGGCCTGCAGTTGGGCGTCGAGGCTGCGCTGCGGGGGTTGGCCCGGTTGGCACCGACGCAGGCGCACCGTTACGCGCTGGTGGACCTGGCCAACAGCGTGCGGCCGACGAGCACGTTCTAGCCGATGTCGACCTTCAAACGATATCTCCGCATTCAGTTGCTGATGTTCGTGTACGGCATAGTCGGGCCGATGTTTCTGTTCGGCTACTTCGCGGGTGGGGATCCCACCGAGAAGTGGTTGTACTGGTGGGGTCTGCTGATCACGGCAGCCGACGTGTTGATCGCACTCGCGGTCACCGCCAACGACGCAAGAAACCAGCGTCTCACGGCGCAGCGAGAAGGGCGGCTAACGAGCCCGACGAACACGTTCTAGCCGCGGCCGAACCGATCCCGCAATTGCGGATCTGCTTCCCACCACAAGGTTTGGCGAGCCGAGCCGGGTTCGACGTGCTCGGTGCGGTCGGCTTCGTCGGCCTCGTCAGCCTCATCGGCGACCGCCTTCTCGTGCGAACCCAACGCTCGCATGAGCACCAGAAGGAACGGCAGTCCGAGAACGTCCCCGAGAATCCACAGGATGCCTGCGCCGACGGTCTGGTCGGTCCGCATGCTCGGCCCCCAGGTTCGGCCAAGGCCTGCATAGTAGTCATGGGCGATCAGCGGGCCGAGCCACAACACCAGCCCGAGTAAACCGTCGCCGAGTGTCTCGGCGACGCTGATCCCGATCGACAGCAGCGGCGAGTAGCGGTGCGGCACCGGGTCGGACTGCAGCCGTGCGTAGAAGTAGCCAAAACCGATGAGCAGCAGCAGGATCCGCGTCAGCGCCGCGACCACGCCGTTGACCAGCGACGCCACGTACCACGGTGTCAGATACAGCAGCCACGGCGTCGCCAGCATCAAGGCCGACGTGACGGCGGGCGAGCACACCACCCGGGCCGGCAGGGACGCCAACAACCCGTCGATGCGACGTCTGCCCGACGCGATCGACGCAGCGCGCAACGTAGCGACCGGCCGACCGAGCGCCAGGAGGAACGGCACGACGAACAGCAGCAACAACACCTGCAATGCCCGCATCCAGAACAGCACAGGGGCGTAGACGGCGACGACGCTCAGCGTCGCCAGCGCCCACAGCGCCAGCCCGCTCCCGAAACTCCACGCCTGCGCGGCGGTCGGCTCGCCGCTGCGCCGGGCCGCCCACCCATACCCGGCACCGACGATCAGGATCAGCGTCAGTGACAGGAAGTCCGGTGACCACGATCCGACGAGCGCGTGCAGAGGCGGCACGGCGCCGAAGCTACGCGGAGAACCTGGCAGGATTCAGTCAACGACTTGGGTGTTCGCCTCGAGGCAGCTGTCGTCACTCCGATTCGACGCTCAGGTGAGCCAGCACTCGGTCCAGCATCGCGCCGACGAGGCGTGCCGCCTCCTCCGGCTCCCCCGCCGCGACGCGCGCCATCAATTCACGATGGTCGTCGACGTCAACCGGCAGCGTGCTGGTAGCCGCCACGCTGGCGGTGATGGCTTCGAGCAGCCCACGATAGAGCCCCGTGAGCATGCGGTTGTGGGAGCTGCCCACCACCGCGAGGTGGAACTCGGTGTCCAGTGCGGCGAAGCCGGCCGGGTCACCGGCCCGGAGACACTCATCGCGCCGGTCGAGCAACGATTCCATGCTTGCGACATCCTCTGCAGTGCGGTTGGTGGCCGCCAGCCGGGCGCCTTCGACCTCCAGCGCGCGCCGAACCTGGAGGATATCGCGCAGTTCGCTGCCACCCAACCGCGCCAGTGCGCCCGAGACTTCGCTGGTGGCGCGTACGTAGGTGCCGTCGCCCTGTCGGACCTCGAGGATTCCGGTGTGTGCTATCGCACGGACCGCTTCCCGAACCGTATTGCGGCCCACCCCAAGCGATTTCACAAGTTCAGCTTCGTTGGGGATGCGTTGGCCCACCGGCCACTCACCATTGCCGACGAGCTGCCTGATCTGTTCGATGACCTGATCGACGAGCCTCGTTCGCTGAGTGGTGATCAATGGCACGAGGATCATCCTTTCAACCAATGATGGGATGTATGACAAACTACCATCGTGAACCCCCCAACGCAGCGCTCGAACTATGGCCGCGACTTGTCTCGTCAACTCGACGGCGCCGACGAGCTTCCGCAGGGCCGCGTTCCCGCACTCGGCGGCGGTGCACTCCTGGCCGTCGCCGTGGTCCTCACCGCGTTGAATCTTCGACCCGCCGTCACGAGCGTTGCGCCGCTGCTCGGCGATATGCGGGCCGACCTCGGCACGTCGGCGACGTGGGCCGGCTTACTCACCACGCTTCCCACGCTGTGCTTCGCGGCTGCGGGCCTCGCTGCGCCCGCCTTGTCGGCGCGGATCGGTACGAGCCGCACGATTGCAGTCGGGTTGGTAACTCTCGCAGTTGGTTTGGGAGTCAGGTCCCTTGACGGCCCGTATGTGGTCGTCGGGGCAACTCTGCTGGCCTGCGCCGGTATCGCCTTGATCAACGTGCTCATCCCCGTCGTGATCAAGGGATCGTTCCCCGCCCGGGTGGGGTTGATGACGGGCATATACACCGCGGCGCTACAGGGCGGCGGTGCCCTTGGGTCGGCGATCACACCGGGTCTCGAGCAGTCGTTCGGGAATTGGCGTACGGCTCTTGCGTTCTGGTCGATAGTGGCGGTGGCAGCACTGGCCGTGTGGATTCCCGCCACGATGCGGCACCGAGAGCCGGCGCCGCTTGCCACCCCGGTCGTCGCCGAACCCCGGCCCTCCATGCTGCGCAGTGCGCTTGCTTGGCAAGTGACGCTGTTTCTCGGAGCCCAAGGGTTCTTGGCCTACATCGTGATGGGGTGGCTGCCTCAAGTATTCATCGACAGCGGTGTGAGCAAGGTCCATGCCGGCATGCTGGTGGGCTTGGTCTCGCTGGTTGGTGTTCCCGTGGCACTGGTGCTGTTGCCGCTCGCCGCACGGCAGGCGAGCCAGAGCACGTGGATCGTCGGAATTGGATTGGTCGGCATGGCTGGCATCGTCGGGGTGGTGATCGCGCCGGCGGCTCAGCCAGTGCTGTGGAGC
>Ga0193716_1001134_pt1 | contig 15753 bp, 12 predicted proteins | sample U2c1metaG_FD_145901 | JGI IMG/M metagenome (GOLD analysis project Ga0193716, IMG submission 145901) | Soil microbial communities from a riparian zone of the East river system, Colorado, United States - U2c1 | ecosystem: Environmental > Terrestrial > Soil > Riparian zone | place: USA: East River...
GCGTCACTCGACGTGTCGGTGCAGGCACGGGTACTCACGCTGCTTGCCGACCTTCAGCAACGGCTTGGCCTGACCTTTCTGCTCATCGGTCACGACCTGGCGGTGATCCAGCGAATGAGTCATGACGTCCTGGTCATGAAGGCCGGGGAGGGCGTCGAATATCGGCCCGCCGCAGAGCTCTTCGAGTCCCCTGAGCAGGAGTACACCCGCTCGCTCTTGGCGGCGGTGCCGCCGGCGCAGCCGCGTCGTGCGCTGTCCTGATCTCGATCACTTAGTCGCTGTAACGAATCCGCCGAACCACCGATTGATGGGTAGAGCGGAAGAAGCGCCGCGGCAGCTGCTGGTCCCGGACCAGCCTCGGGGGAGATGGCTGCGCATGGCACAGAGGAGTAGATGCAGGATGGACGCACCGTTGAAGACTCGTGGCAGGCGAAACGTCGTCGCCGCCCTGGCGTCGGGAGTGGTGATCTCCCTCACGGCCATGACGACGGGCATTTCACCGGCATTCGCCGATCCGAAGACCGATCCCGTCTCGCCGACGACCATCGTCGCCGTCCCAGAGCCGGCCCCGGTCCAACAGGCCCCGCAGGAGGCGCCTGCACCGAAGCCCCAGCAGCAGGCGCCGGTCAGCGCCGAACCGCCCGCTGCGCCACCGGCCGCGCCGGTCATACCGCAGGCACCCGTGAGCGTCGAGGCACCGCCCCCGCCCAAGGTGCCCGAGGCACCGGTGGTCACACAGGCACCGGCCCCTCGAACACAGGCACCGGCGATCGTGCAGGCTCCGCCGCAGACGCAGGCGCCGGTGACCCAGGACGCACCGGTCACCCAATCGGCGCCTGCCAAGCCTCCGACGGTCGCACCGACCACGGCAGCGAGTGCCCCCGCGACCAGCGCTGAGCCGCCCGCGCCTCCCACCACCCGCCGGTCCGTCGCCCCATCGGCGGCGCCCACGCCGGCCGAGCCCGAACCGAAGAAGCCGGACACGACCGCCACGTCAGCTGCGCCTGCGCCGGTTCCGCCATCCGCGTCGGTGACCACCAGCGCCTCCGCGCCGCCGTCGGAAGGGTCGACGCCTCCCTCTCCGGCGCTCGTCGGCCCGCCCTCCGCAGAGGCCGGTGCAACGGCGACGGCAACCGCAGAGGCCGGTGCAACGCCGACCTCCGAGGCCGCATCGACTAGCGCCGAGCTCCCGTCGGGCGTCGAAAAGACGGCGTCGTCGAGCGTCTCGCAGGCCGCGAGAGAAATCGAGACACTTGCACCCGAGACGCTGAAGGCGCCCGAGCAGGACGTGGTGTTGGCCAAGAGCGCAAAACCCGTCGAGCAACTCGACCCCGTCGTGGCCCCGACGCAGGACGTCGACGCCATCGCGAAGGCGATCGACGTGCCGAACTTCGACCGCAACATTCGCGACGATCGGAACGACAACAATTCCCGAAGGGACAACGACTTCTTCCCCGGTGGCGACCGCAAATGGGATCGCAACGTGCGGCAGTGGGACCCGAACTGGGTGGAGTACGACGACTACTACCGGCCGGTGCTCTCCAATCCGTACCGGAACCCGGTGAAGATCATCTACATCTACCAAAACGCTCCACGCATCGTGTACATCCCGCCGCTGGCAAGGATCATTCTGGAGGTGGCGCAGTTTGCCGCGTACAGCTTCACGGCCATCGTCACCAACACGATCAACCAGGCCGTCAACGTGGCGGTTGGCAGTTTCTTCGGCGGTGGCTACTACCCGGGCGTCGGGTTGCCGTTGCCTCCGCCTCCGCCACCGTTGTTCCGATACGACAACGTTCCCGTTCAGGTGCGCTACTCCGACAACCGGGTCTACGAGCCGTTCCGGGTGCAGCGCATCGTCGACGTCGGTGACGACAGGCAGTACGGCGAGCGCAAGGTTCTGCTCGACGGCGTGACCCCGGCATGGGGGGAGTGGAACCAAACCCCAACTGGCGAACGGCAATTCGAGGTGCACCGGACTCAGCAGTTCCCGGGTCTTGACGAGCCGCGGGAGGGGCCGCTGCCAGGCGACTACCAACTGAGACTGGCCTCGGATGAATCGCCTGCCGGCTTCAAGGGCCGGGACGCCTTCCTCCTGACGACGGCGGTCTTGCTCGGTGCGCTGAGCCTCGCCGCGGTCGGGTGGGCGGTCCTGCTCGGTCGCCGCCGTACCGAGCACTGAGTACGCGGGTTCGCCTCGTTTCAGGTCACATGGTTAGCTGAACGGTGTTTCGCGGGCAGAACCCCGCGCCCGGCTCACCCGCCGGAGCTACTCGTTAGCTAAACTAGTCAATGGTCGTATCTCACAGCGCGGTGAGGCGTCGCCACGGTCTACGTGCCGCGGCGATGAGTACCCCTGATGAGGAGCAGTCACGTGACCCTTAGCACCATCGCGCTCGAACTCGTACCGCCCAATGTCGAACATGGCCGCGAGCAGGCATTGGAAGAGGCGCACAAGGTGCTGCGGAGCTCCGCGGAGTCAGGCCTCGATGGAGTGATCCGGCACGTCATGATGCCCGGAATGATCGAGGAGGACGACGGCAGGCCCATCGAGATGAAGCCGAAGTTGGACGTGCTCGACTTCTGGTCGATCATCAAGCCGGAGCTGCCTGGGGTGAAGGGTCTGTGCACCCAGGTCACCGCCTTCATGGACGAGCCGACCCTGCGCGGCAGGCTGACCGCTCTCGGTGACAGCGGAATCGAGGGCATCGCCTTCGTCGGCGTGCCACGCACCATGAACGACGGCGAGGGTTCCGGCGTCGCGCCCACCGACGCCCTTTCGATCTTCGACGAGCTGGTGGACAACCGCGGCGTCATCCTGATCCCCACCCGCGACGGTGAGCGGGGCCGCTTCGAATTCAAGTGCAAACAGGGTGCGACCTACGGCATGACCCAGCTGCTGTACTCCGACTCGATCGTCGGCTTCCTCAATGATTTCGCCAAGACCACCGACTACAGGCCGGAGATCCTGCTGTCGTTCGGCTTCGTGCCGAAGGTCGAGGAGCGCGTCGGCCTGATCAACTGGCTCATCCAGGATCCCGGGAACGCCGCGGTCGCCGCCGAGCAGGAGTTCGTGAAGTCGCTCGCAGGCACCGAACCGGCACGACGGCGTGAGCTGCTGGTCGACTTGTACAAGCGGGTCATCGACGGTGTCGGGGACCTCGGGTTCCCGTTGAGCGTTCACTTCGAGGCGACCTACGGCAACAACAAGGCAGCCTTCGACACCTTCGGCGAAATGCTCGCCTACTGGTCGCCGACGCCAGCATGAACTGACCGAACTCCTTGAAGAATTCTTCGAGGATTGGCGAATTCACTCCGCCTTCGGTTTCGGTCCCGCTGAGGTTCGGTCCCAAGATACAAAAAACCCTGCGCTGGAATCGGATTGGATCCGATCGTTCAGCGCAGGGAATTTCGTAAGCGTGTCTTAGACGGCGGTGACGCCGACTGCCTGAGGACCCTTGGCACCCTGGGCGATCTCGAACTCGACGCGCTGGTTCTCGTCGAGCGACCGGTAGCCTTCGCTTTGGATCTCCGAGTGATGAACGAACACGTCCTGCGCGCCGCCATCAGGAGAGATGAAGCCGAAGCCCTTTTCGGCGTTGAACCATTTCACAGTTCCCTGTGTCATACTTTTTACTTCTTTCTTCATTCTGAATGAGCGTAATTCGATACACCCATGGGGGGAGCCTACCACCCATGGCTATCCTGTCGGGACAATCTTTTACGCCTGATTCAGCCGGACGGCGCTGGTGTCAGCGTTGGACCGGCCAGTCCCACACGGACATGTCGCCGGGCGGGTAGCTGTTGCAGACCTCGGTGGCGTGCGCGACGACGCCCTTGTTGTTGAAGAAGACCTTCGCCCAGTTGCCCCAGTGGGTGGCCACCTGCTCGTAGTAGGGATTGGTAGCGGTGTCCTCGGAGTACTGGCGACGGGCGGCGTAGTCCAGCGAGAAGAACCAGTGGATGCGGTCTTCGGCCATCTGCTGGATGTCGGCGGGCCGGTTGGCCTTGTCCATCATGTAGCGCTCGAAGTACACCGGGCTGGTGTCGCGCGCGGCTTGCAGGTACTGCTCGGTGTCGCACGTGGTCTTCAGCATCTTGTTCGGGATCGGATAGTCCTCGGTCGAATCGGCCGAGGCCGGTCCGGCGAGCCCTGTTGCCAGCACGCCACACGCGGCGGCCGCCAGACCACTGCGGAGCACGAGACTGCGGATGTTCTTCTTCATCATGATGATCCTCCTGGAGCCGATGGGACGGGTTCGGGGTCCTTGGGTGGCGATGGCCACGGCGCGGGCACCGGCCGCGCTCGCACGGCTTGTGGCCACCAGAACCACTTGCCGAGAAGGGCGGCGATCGACGGCGTCATGAGTGACCGGACGACCAGGGTGTCGAACAGCAGACCAAGGCCAATCGTAGTACCCACCTGCCCAATTACGGTCAGCTCACTGACCGCCATGGACATCATCGTGAAGGCGAATACCAACCCGGCCGAGGTCACCACCGACCCGGTGCCGCCCATCGCGCGGATGATGCCGGTGTTCAGCCCAGCGTGTATCTCTTCTTTGAACCGGGCTACCAGCAGCAGGTTGTAGTCGGCGCCGACGGCCAACAGGATGATGACGGACATCGGTAGCACCATCCAGTGCAGTTCGGTCCCGAGGATGTGCTGCCAGATGAGCACCGAGAGGCCGAACGATGCGCCGAGCGACAACAGCACCGTGCCGACGATGACGGCGGATGCCACCACGCTTCTGGTGATGATCAACATGATGATGAAGATCAGACCGAGCGCGGCTATCGCGGCGATCATGAGGTCGTACGCCGCGCCGTCGGACATGTCCTTGAACGTTGCGGCCGTACCGGCGAGGTAGACCTTCGACCCCTCGAGCGGCGTGCCCTTGACGGCTTCCTTCGCGGCCTGCTTGATGGCATCGATGTGGTCGATGCCCTCCTGGCTCATCGGGTCGCCCTCGTGGCTGATGATGAACCGAACCGACTTGCCGTCCGGCGAGATGAAGTTCTTCATGCCGCGTTTGAACTCGGCGTTGTTGAACGCCTCCGGTGGCAGATAGAAGGAGTCGTCGTTCTTCGATGCGTCGAACGCCTCACCCATGGCGGACTGGTTCTCTTGCATCGCGGTCGTCTGGTCCTGCATGCCCTTTTGGGTGGCATACATCGTCAGCATGATCCGCTTCATGTTCTTCATCGTGTCGATCATCGGCGGCATCAGGGCGACCATCTGCGGCATGAGAACGTCAAGGCGTTCCATGACGGGCAGGAGTTCCTGGATGTCGGTGGTCATGATGTCGATGCCGTCGAGGGTGTCGAAGATGGACCGGATCGAGAAGCAGACCGGAATGTTGTAGCAGTGCGGTTCCCAGTAGAGGTAGTTCCGAATCGGCCGGAAGAAGTCGTCGAAGTTGGCGATGTAGTCCCGCAACTGGGCGACGTCGACCGTCATGTTCTTCATCTTGGCGACCATGTCGTGCATGAGATCGGCCATCTGCTTGGTGATGTTCGACATCTTCGTCATCGAGTCGATGGTCGATTGCATGTCGTCGGCCTGTTTGAGCATGTTGGCCGTGACGTCCTGGTTGTACTTCTCGTTCATCTGCTGCGTCGTGCCGTTCATGCTGATCTGGAACGGAATCGACGTGTGCTCGATGGGAGTGCCCAACGGCCGGGTGATCGCCTGCACGCGCGCGATGCCTGGCACTCGGAAGACGGCCTTGGCGATCTTGTCGATCACCAGGAAGTCGGCCGAGTTGCGCAGGTCGTGGTCGCTCTCGATCATCAGCAGTTCGGGGTTCATCCGGGCCTGCGAGAAGTGCCGGTCGGCGGCCGCGTAACCCTCGTTGGACGGTAGGTCCTGGGGCAGGTAGTTGCGGTCGTTGTAGTTGGTTCGGTAGCCGGGCAGGGTGAGCAGACCAACCAGCGCCAGCGCGATCGTCCCGACCAGGATGGGGCCGGGCCACCGTACGACGGCGGCGCCGATCTTGCGCCAGCCGCGGACGCGCATCGCCCGCTTGGGTTCCAGGAAGCGGCCGGCCACGGTGATCACCGCTGGGCCAAGGGTGAGCGCGGCGCAGACGCAGATCACCATGCCGATGGCCAGCGGGATGCCGAGCGTCTGGAAGTACGGAAGCCTGGTGAAGTGCAGGCAGAAGGTTGCACCGGCGATGGTCATGCCCGAGCCGAGGATGACATGGGCCGTGCCGGCAAACATGGTGTAGTAGGCCGACTCTCGGTCCTCGCCGGCCCCTCGTGCTTCCTGATATCGGCCTATCAGGAAGATGGCATAGTCGGTGGCCGCAGCGATCGCCAGCGTGACGAGCAGGTTGGTGGCGAAGGTCGAGAGCCCAATGATGTTGTGGAAGCCGAGGAACGCGACGACGCCGCGGGCGGCCGCCAACTGGAGCACGACCATGACCAGCACGATGCCCACGGTGGCGATCGACCGGTAGACGAGCAGCAGCAGAATGATGATGACCGAGAACGTGACCATCTCGATGAGCTGCATGCTTCGGTCGCCGGCGACTTGCTGGTCGGCCTGGAGCGCGCTAGGACCAGTTACGAAGGCCTTCACCCCGTTGGGCGCTTGGACGCTGTCGACGATCTTCTGGACGGTCTCGACCGATTCGTTGGCCAGGGACTCGCCCATGTTGCCTGCGAGGTACACCTGGACGTAGGCGGCCTTGCCGTCGTTGCTCTGGGAACCGGCGCCGGTGAGCGGGTCGCTCCAGAAGTCCTGCACGTGCTCGACGTGCTTGGGGTCGGCCTCGAGCTTGTCGACGATCTGGTCGTAATACTTGTGGGCGTCGGCGCCGAGTTGCTCCTGACCCTCCAGCACGACCATGACCGAGCTGTTGGACTTGAACTCCTGGAACTGCGCGCCGACCTCCTTCATCGAGATCACCGACGGCGCGTCATTCGGGCTCATCGACACCGAGCGCAGCTGCCCGACCGTCTCCAGCTGCGGGACGATGACGTTCAGCAGGGCGATGATGGCGACCCAGGCCACGATGACCACGACCGCGAACTTGCGGATGTTCCTGGGCAGGAAGGGATGAGCCTGCTGCTGGGCGACCGGAATCTCTTCGGTGGTTGGCTCGTTGATGGGTCCACTCATGCGGATTTCACCAGGCAGAAGGTCTGGGCGGTCACGCCGGTAGAGGTCCTTTCGTCCTTCACTTCGTCATCAACGGTGATGCGGCAGGAAATGGTGTTGCCGTCGCCCTGCGCCACGATGTTCGGGAGAACCGACGGTGCTGTGGTGCTCAGCGTGAGACTCCACGGCAGCGGGGCGCCATCGAGCCGCTGCGGCTTCGAATCCAGGTCGAGGTAATTGATGTCTGCGTAAGTGCCAGAACCGAATATCTCGTATTTCACGACTTTCGGATTGAACGGCTCGGCGTCGTCGGCGAAGTTCTTCGGCGTGACGATGATGCCCTCGGAGCCGAAGAAGCCCCGGATCCGCTGAACGGTGAAACCCGCGACGACCACTACCAGCACGATCACGAGTGGAATCCAGACCCGCTTGAGTACGCCGATCATGACTGCGGGGACATCGTGTGTGAAGCAGGCGCTGCGGCCGTGTTCGTCGAATCGGCCGCGGTCGTCGGTTTCATCCCCACCTCGATCTTCTCGATCACGGACGGCTCTCGTTCGCGTGACAGATTAGCTAATATAACTGATAGATTAGCTGGGTTAAGTTAATCATGGCGACCCTACCTCGTGGCCGCAGCGTGCCGGGCACCTCGGACCACGTGGCGGGGCGAGTCAAAGGGGTTGCGACGCAAGTGAATCACGCGGCCAGGCGATTGGGGTAAGTGAAGAAAATGAATGGGCATACAATTCGCAATGTGAAGTCAGTGATCTTGACAACAATCGCGGTGGCCGCAGGCATCGTCCTTGCTGCACCGGCGAATGCCGATCCCGATACCGATTTCAGCAATGAGCTGCATGTTTACGGTATCTACGGTCCGAAGGACTACAACGCGTGGATCGGCAAGATCACCTGTAAGCGGCTGCGCACGGGGCTCGACGCCAACGCGTCCGAGGCGGCGGTGTTCCTGCACAAGAACTTGGACAAGGACACCACCGAGCAGCAGACCTACCAGTTCCTCAACGCTTCCATCAACTACTACTGCGAGGATCAGCGCGGCGTCATGACGAGCATCGCGGGGATCCCGGCGCCGGCGCCCGTGCCGGCAGGCAATCCGTTGCCTGCCGAGCAGGGCTGACCGCGCGGAGCTCGAATCCGTCAGACCCGCACGGTCACCGGCGACACATTCCAGATGTCGTCGCAGTACTCGGTGATCGCGCGGTCTGACGAGAACTTTCCGCTGCGTGCGGCGTTCAAGATGGACATCCGCGACCACGCGTCCCTGTCCTGCCACGCTGCGGCGACCCGATCCTGGCACTCCACGTACGCGGCGTAATCGGCCACCACCAGGAACGGATCGTCGTGGCGGAGGTTGTCCACCAGCGGTTTGAAGACCTCGGTGTCGCCGTGGGAGAACTGCCCGTTGGAGATCAGGCCGAGCACCGCTTGTAGTTCGTCGTTGCCGTCGATGTAGTCCGACGGGCGGTAGCCGTCGCGCTTGACCTGCTCGACTTCGGCCTCGGTCAACCCGAACAGGAAGAAGTTCTCCGGTCCAGCCTCCTCGCGGATCTCCACGTTGGCGCCGTCCAACGTGCCGATGGTCAGCGCTCCGTTCAGCATGAACTTCATGTTGCCGGTACCGGAGGCTTCCTTGCCGGCGGTGGAGATCTGCTCCGACAGATTCGCGGCCGGGTAGATCAGGTGCGCGTTCTGGACGTTGAAGTTCGGCACGAACACGACCTTCATGAACCGATTGACGTCGGGATCGTGGTTGATCGTCTCGCCCACCGCGTTGATGAGCTTGATGATGCGCTTGGCCATGAAGTACCCGGGAGCGGCCTTCCCGCCGAAGACGTAGGCGCGCGGGGCGACCTCGAGTCCAGGGTTCGTCTTCAACCGGTAGTACTGCCGGATGATGTGCAGCACGGACAGGTGCTGACGCTTGTACTCGTGGATGCGCTTGACCTGAATGTCGAACATCCAGGTGGGGTCCAAGTCAACGCCCGTCACCGAATGCAGGTACTCCGAGAGCCGAGATTTGTTGGCCCGCTTCACGTTTCGCCACTGTTGCCGGAACTCGTCGTCGTCGATGAACGCTTCTAGCCCGCGAAGCCGGTCCAGGTCGGTCAGCCAGCCGTCACCGATCGTGCTGTCGAGCAGCGTGCGTAGACCCGGGTTGGACAACGCCAGGAAGCGGCGCGGTGTCACGCCATTGGTCTTGTTGGAGAAGCGCTCTGGCCACAGCTCGTAGAAGTCCTTGAGCGTGCTGGCCTTCAACAGGTCGGAGTGCAAGGCCGCGACACCGTTGATCGCGTGGCTGCCGACCGTGGCGAGGTACGCCATGCGCACGGTCTGGCCGCCCTCCTCGCCGATGATCGACATGCGCCGCACGCGGTCGACGTCACCGGGGAAGTGCGCCCGCACCTCATCAAGGAAGCGGCTGTTGATCTCGTAGATGATCTCCAGGTGCCGCGGCAGCGATTCGCGGAACAGCCCGAGCGGCCACTTCTCAAGGGCCTCGGGCAGCAGCGTGTGGTTGGTGTAGCCGAACGTCGCGACGGTGATCGCCCACGCGTCGTCCCAGTCGAGCCTGCGCTCGTCGACGAGAATCCGCATGAGCTCCGCGACGCCGATGGAGGGGTGGGTGTCGTTGAGCTGCAACGCAAACCGCTGCGGGAGGTCGTGCAACGACGCGTCGGCCAGGTCGTCCATGATGTGCACGACGTGCTGCAGCGAGCACGACACGAAGAAGTACTGCTGAAGCAGGCGAAGCCGCTTACCCGCCTCGGGTTCGTCGTTGGGGTAGAGCACCTTGGTGACGGTCTCGGAGGTGACTTCCTCTTCGACGGCCTTGTAGTAGTCGCCGGTGTTGAAGGCGTCCAACGCAAACGACTCGACGGCGCGTGCGCTCCACAGGGTCAGCACGTTGCACGTGTGCACGGCGTACCCCTGAATGGGCGTGTCGTATGCGACGCCCTTGATGACCTGCTTGGGTACCCAGCGGATGCGGTCGGCACCGGCGTCGTCGATGTAGTGCTCGGTGTGGCCACCCCAGTTGACGAGGTAGGAGACGTCGGGTTTGGCGATCTCCCAAGGGTTTCCGTTCGCCAGCCAGTTGTCGGTGAGTTCGACCTGCCAGCCGTCGCGGAATTCCTGCTTGAAGATGCCGAATTCGTAGCGGATGCCGTAGCCGATCGCAGGCCGCTCGAGGGTGGCCAGCGAGTCGAGATAGCAGGCGGCGAGCCGGCCGAGGCCGCCGTTGCCCAAGCCCGGCTCCGGTTCGCACGCGACTACTTCGTCGAAGTCTTGGCCCAGCTCCGCCAGCGCGTCGCGCGCGGCGGTCTCGATCTGGAGGTTGAGCAGGTTGTTGCCCAGTTGCGGCCCCATCAGGAACTCAGCCGACAGGTAGCAGGTGACCTTCTTGCCGAGGTCGAGCGAGGTCTGCGTCGATGCCACCCTGTTGTCCTGCATGCGGTCACGCACGGACAGGGCGAGCGCCCGGTAGTAGTGCTCGGGTTTCAGCGCGGCCGCAGGCCGGCCAATCGAGTAACGCAAGTGGTCGAGGATGTCCCTGCGCAGGGCATCGGCTGACAGGCCGGTGCGGCTGGGCTCGGGTGCAGCGGCCTCGGAGGAGTTCGGGGTCTGGATGACGTCGGTCACAGCGAGATTGTCGCAGCGGCGCGTGCACGCCGCACTCGCAACGGACGTCGCAGAGGTGAACGTGGGCCCACGGGGGTATGACGTCGGAACGTAACCCGGTTAACCGGCGCCCTTACCGTTGTCCACCCGGTACACCGCACCATGGATGGCAGCGGCGTCGTCGCTGGCCAGGAACGCGATCACCTTGGCAACGTCGGCGGTCTCCATGAAACCGCGAGGTGAGGCGATCCGCATGATGAGGTCCCAGTCGGCGTTCTCGGGTGCCTCGAACTCGGTGGCCTGCGCCGTCGGCATGCCGCCGGGGCAGACCACGTTCACCCGCAACTTGTCCTTGGTGAACTCGATCGCGAGCGCCTTGGTGAGACCGACAAGGCCGTGCTTGGCCGCGCAGTAACCCGCCGAGTACACCTCGCCCTCGACTCCGGCGATCGAGGCCACGTTGACGATGTTGCCGCCGACCTCGAGCAGGTGCGGGAGGGCGGCGCGGGACAGGTAGAACGGGCCGTTCAGGTTGACCGCGAGGTCGCGTTCCCAGTCCTCGTCGGACGTGGTCTGCGTGTGGCGCATCTTGTGAAAACCGGCGACGTTGACCAGCACGTCGAGCCTGCCGAACGCGGCAACGCACTCGGTCACGGCATCCCGGCACGCGGCAGGACTGGTGATGTCCACCGACGCGTACCTACCGCCGGGAACGTCGGCGAACACCGTCGCCATCCGGTCGGCGTCGCGCGCGATCCCGAACACCGATGCACCCCGCTCGGCAAACACCTTCGCCGTCGCGGCGCCGAGCCCCGCCGAGGTTCCGGTGATCAAGGCGACCTTGCCTTCGAGTGACGTCATGGCTGCACCTTCTCACGCTGGCTCGCACTCACCGCCGCCACGTCGAACAAAGCCGTGACTTTGCAACGATGGCACTGCGATACTCGTCGGCATGACGATCACCCGGCTTCTCGCCGTCGCCGCTACCTTCGCGAGCCTGGTGCTGGGATTCGCGAGCCCCGCCCGCGCGGATCAGGTGATGGAGGGCGTCTACACCTACACCCAGGGCAACCTCGTCGCGCAGTGGACCATCTACCCGACCTGCGTGCCGACGGTCGGCGACCTGCGCGACAACCTCGAACTTCCCGTTGCGTGCACGCTGCACGTGGCGCCTTCGACGACGCAGGTCCTGGGCGGCGACGCCCGCCTGGCCGACGGCAGGTGGACGTTCTCCAAGAACATGCTGGACGGCCTGAAGTGCGATGACGGCAGCACGGCGGCGCAGCTGGAAACCTACAAGTTCGACGACGCCACCATGAGCGGCACGCGCTCGGTGATCCACAACGACGTGTGCGGTCTGCCCGCCACGATCGACAACTACCCGTTCACGCTGGCCTACAAGGAGCCGCTGCCGATCCCGGTGGACCGCTACCCGCTGTACTGCGAGCCCGGTGGCCTGAAGCGGTGCTTCTGAGTCGTTAGACCGTGAACCCGCCGTCGACGTTCCAGTTCGCACCGGTGATGTACGCAGCGTCAGGTCCAGCCAGATAGGCGACCACACCGGCGACGTCGCGAGGGTGACCGTAGCGACCAAGCGCCATCACCTGCTTTGCGGCGTCGGCGAATTCGCCCTCCGCCGGGTTCATGTCGGTCGCGATGGGTCCCGGTTGCACGTTGTTGACGGTGATGCCGCGCGGTCCGAGTTCACGCGCCAGTCCGCGGGTCAATCCGGCGACTGCTCCCTTGGTCATGGCGTAGACCGAGAGGCCGGGGCCTGGCACTCGGTCGGCGTTGATGCTGCCGATGTTGATGATCCGGCCCGTGTCGCCGAGGTGCGGGACGGCCCGCTGAATGGCGGCGAACACTCCGCGGACGTTGATCGCTACGAGGCGGTCGAACTGCTGCATCGGGAACGACTCGACGTCGCCGAGGTAGGCCACGCCTGCGTTGTTGACCAGCACGTCCAACCCGCCGAGCTTCGCAACGGCTTCGTCGACCGACCGGGCGACCTGCTCGGGGTCAGCGCTGTCGGCCTGAATCGCGACGACGGTACCGCCGCCGGATTCGACGTCGGCGGCCAGCTTCCCGGCCTCTGCGGCCGACGCGCCATAGGTGAATGCGACGGCGGCGCCGTCGGCGGCCAGTCGTCGCACGATCTCGGCCCCGATGCCGCGCGACGCACCGGTGACCAGCGCTCGCCGCCCAGTCAGAGGCCGGGCGTTCGTTGCGCCCTCGGTCGTCACGGTCATGTCGTCCTTCCCTTCCGGTTCGATCGAACCGGAACATCCCCAAATCCTGCCCCCTTATGGTGAAGTCCGAACGGGGGCCTAGTGAGAGGCATCAAGTGAGCAAACGAGTTGTGGTCTGGGGTACCGGTTTCGTCGGCAAGATGGTGATCGCCGAGATCGTCAAGCACCCGGAGTTCGAACTCATCGGCGTCGGCGTCAGCAACCCCGAGAAGGCCGGCCGCGACGTCGGTGAGATCTGCAGCCTTGGCCGGACGTTGGGACTGACCGCAACCGACGACGTCGACGCGCTGATCGCGCTGCGGCCCGACGCGCTGGTGCACTACGGCCCGACCGCTGCCCACGCCGACGACAACATCGCGCTCATCACCCGGTTCCTGCGGGCAGGCATTGACGTCTGCTCGACGTCGATGACCCCGTGGGTGTGGCCGAAGATGCACCTGAACCCGCCGAACTGGATTCAGCCGATCACCGACGCCTGCGAGGCGGGGCAGTCGTCGTGCTTCACCACGGGCATCGATCCCGGCTTCGCGAACGACCTCTTCCCGCTGACGCTGATGGGCCTGACCTCCGAGGTCCGCAAGGTGCGGGCCTCCGAACTGCTGGACTACACCAACTACGAAGGCGATTACGAATTCGAGATGGGCATCGGCAAGCCGCCCGAACACCGTCCCCTGCTGGAGAACCAGGACATCCTCGTCTTCGCCTGGGGCGCAACGGTTCCGATGATCGCGTACGCGGCGGGCATCGAACTCGACGAGATCACCACCACCTGGGAGAAGTGGGTCACCCCGAACGAACGCAAGACTGCGAAGGGCATCATCCCGGCAGGCAACGTCGCCGCGGTGCGGTTCACCATCAACGGTGTCTACAAGGGCGAGACCCGCATCCAGTTGGAGCACGTGAACCGGATCGGCGACGACGCGGCACCGGACTGGCCGTCGGGCAACGAGAACGACGTCTACCGCGTGGACATCGAAGGCACCCCGAGCATCTTCCAGGAGACGGCGTTCCGGTTCACCGACGGCTCCGGCCGCGACGCCGCGGCCGCGGGCTGCCTTGCCACGGGACTCCGCGCGCTCAACGCGGTACCCGCCGTCAACGACCTGCCGCCGGGCTGGGTGACCCCACTGGATCTCCCCCTGATCGGGGGAGCGGGCACAATTCGATGACGTGGCAGACGCGATAGGGCTCTCGGTCGGCGCCGCCACCCTGCGAGGGGTGGTGGTCGACCGGTCCGCGGTGACGCGGACGGCGGTGCTGACGGTGTATCCGCACCGGCCACCCGAGGTCGGCCTGCCGACCGAGAATCCCAACCTGGCCGAGCGCGGCCTGGTCATCAATGACTTCGTCGACCGGGTCGGCGATCCGGTGGGCATCGTCGCGCCCGACGGCTCGTCGCACCGCGCCGACGTGCTTCTCGGCAACGCACTGCGGGCGATGCTCTACGCCGTGACGCGCGGCCGACCGCCTGCCGGTCCGGTGGGCGTCGCGCACCCCGCGCATTGGCGACCGTCGGCGGTCACCGCCCTGCGCGGTGCGCTCGCGACAGTGCCCGAGTTCGGCACGGCAGCGCCACTGGTGTCCGACGCGGTGGCCGCGCTGACGGCATTGCAGCGCGATCCTGGCGTGCCCGCCCGCGGCGTCATCGCGGTGTGCGACTTCGGGGGCACGGGCACCAGCGTCACCCTGGCCGACGCCGCGCACGGATTCGCACCCCTTGCCCCGACGGTCCGGTACACCGACCTGTCCGGCGATCTGATCGATCAGGCTCTGCTCACCCACGTGATCGCCGACCTCTCCGCGGCCGGATCGGTGGACCTGTCGGGAACCTCGGCAATCGGGTCGCTCTCGAAGCTGCGGGCCCAGTGCCGGGCGGCCAAGGAACGGCTGTCCACCGCCGCGGTGACCTCCATGCCAGCCGAACTGCCGGGAAGTCGTGGCGAGGTTCGAGTGACGCGCAACGAACTCGACGACACGATCCGCGGGCCCCTGGCCGGGTTCATCGCAGAACTGCAGGATGCGTTGCAGCGCAGCGGAGTCCGGGCAGGAGACCTGGTCGCCGTCGCGTCGGTCGGCGGAGGTGCGCGCATCCCGATCATCACGACGACGCTTTCGGAGCATCTGCGGGTGCCGGTGGTCACGACCCCGCAGCCCGAACTGGCGGCCGCGATCGGCGCCGGGCTGAAGGCCGTCCGCGGCACCGTCGAAGAAGGCGCCACGTCGATGGCGGTGCTGCCCGCGCCGGTCGTCGCGCCCGTAGCGCCGGTCGCGCCGGTTGAGTCACTGGCGCCCGTGGCGCTGGCATGGTCGGATGCCCAGGACCTCCCCGAGGTGACCCCCGTGGCCGATTACGGCGGGGTCCCGGTGGCGGACGGACCGCGCCCCCAGATCGCGTTCGACGCGCCAGAGGATGAGCCCCACCAGGCCACGCCGGTGCCCTGGTATCGCACGCCGATGGCCGTCATGACCGCGGGCGTCGTGCTCCTGTTGGCCGCCATCGCGGGGGCCGTCGTCCTGTTGACGGGCCGGGTCGACGAGCCGACGCCGTCCGTCATCACGGGCACGACCACGCCTGCGACACCGACGACCACCGCGCTGCCGCCCCCTGCACCCACGACCACGGCGGCCGCACCGCCTCCGGCCCCACCGCCGGTGACTCAGACCCGCACCGCGACCCGCAGGCCTGCGCCTCCCGTGACCGTCACGCAGACGGAGCCACCGCCGCCGCCGACCACGGAGCCACCGCCACCACCACCGACG
>Ga0193716_1001136_pt1 | contig 15741 bp, 14 predicted proteins | sample U2c1metaG_FD_145901 | JGI IMG/M metagenome (GOLD analysis project Ga0193716, IMG submission 145901) | Soil microbial communities from a riparian zone of the East river system, Colorado, United States - U2c1 | ecosystem: Environmental > Terrestrial > Soil > Riparian zone | place: USA: East River...
TTTTTCGAGAAAAATTTCATGCCATTAGTATCCAGGAATCGGTTCTCGCTGCTAATATGACAGAAGAATTGGAGCTATGGCTGTTACCTTTTCTCGAAAAAGACGTTAAAAACGTGGTTCTAATACTAAAAGACATCTCTGACGTGGACGATGCTGCTGCGGAATGCCTGGTAAAGATCCAGCAGGCTTTTTATGACAACAGCGCCTCTTTTGTCGTTTGCGAGCTGACCCCTGCCGTCGAAACACGCCTGGAAGATAATGGCCTTCTGGAGATGATGAACGTAACTCCCACAGAAAGTGAGGCTTGGGACATCATTCACCTGGAAGAGGTGGAAAGGGAAATGCTCAACGATCCAGAACTGTAAGCCGCGCCGCTAAGCTCGGCCGACGGCGGCCAATCATTGGCCCCGGCAGGCAACCGAACGTCAGCGTTCCCGAGCATACCCGAGCGGAGCGTTCCCGAGCGCAGCGAAGGGAACGAACGAGGATGGCGGAGCGAAGCGAACGCCACGAACGAGACGACCACCCGTGCACCACCGCCCCCACGAGCGAAGCCACCACCCCGGCATCCTCACCAAACCGCCGTGCACCACCCGCGCAACCGCAGCCGCACCGCCGCCCCCCGGAAACACCGGCATTTTGGCAAGTCCCAAAACCTGCTCCTGCACGGTTGACGTAACCTAACAGAGACAACAAGACAGAAAGGCAGAAAACCAAAAAAATCAGGTCTGAAAACAGAAAATCCCGGTAATATCAGCGGATATCGAATGAATCCCCCAAAAGTGCTTTCCGGCGTGAGCGCCAAAACTCCAGCCACTTGCCCGCATTCTTCCGGCCCAAACTACCCAATCTCCCGGCTCCGGCGACCCTCCAGGGGGCCTTTGACATGCCTGCCCGGCAGCAGAGGGTCCATTAGTGACACATAAGTACTTACGAATTCTAACAAACGATGGTTCTGTAAGTTTAACAATACCGGACAATTTTCTTTGCCCGGCCTTCACGGGAAATATTTTGCGCACAATTCAACGCTTTTAATAAACGTTAACCCTATATTCGCCGTCACTGTCATTTTTCCGGAGTTATGCAGCGTATGACGCTTATCAATCGTCTAAACACGGAAACGATACAGATCGTAACCTTAAAATCGAGTAATGCTGGCCGTCACAATTTTAGGCAATAACTCCGCTCTACCCGCTTTTGATCGTCATCCTACCGCACAGGTGATCACGATGGAAGACCAGATCTTTCTCGTCGACTGTGGCGAAGGCACCCAGATGCAGATGGCCAAATACAAGATCCGCCGCAGCAAGATCAACCATGTTTTCATTTCTCACCTTCATGGTGACCACTACTTCGGATTGATCGGCCTGCTCACCAGCATGGGACTGCTCGGACGTACACAGGAATTACACCTCTATGCCCCCTCTGCCCTAAAAGATATCATCGACCTTCAGCTAAAAGTCGCCGACATCCATCTTCCTTATAATCTGCATTTTCATCCGCTTCTGGAAGAAGGTGTCATCATCCGGGAATCAAAATTCGAAGTCACCTGTTTTCCGGTCATCCACCGCATCGCCTGCTGGGGTTTCCTCTTCCGCGAAATACGACCCTTCCGCCGCGTCAACCCTGAAAAAGCACGCCAGTATGAGGTCCCCTCCTCCTTCTTCGACCGGCTCAAATGGGGAGAAAGCTATCTTACAAAGGACGGCAACCTCGTCGAGAACCAATGGGTCACCGAACCCGCTGCAAAAGCAAAGTCCTATGCCTATGCCGCCGACACCCTCTTTGACGAACGCATCGCCGAAAAGGTCAGCGGCGTAGACCTCCTCTATCACGAAACCACCTATCTCAAAGACCTCGAAGAACAAGCCGGGCGACGCTTTCACAGCACTACCGCCCAGGCAGCCACCATCGCCCGCCTGGCAGGCGTCCACCGGCTCCTCATCGGTCATTTCAGCTCCAAATATGAAAAGCTCCAGGCCTTCGAACAGGAAGCCCGCGAGATCTTCCCCAATACAGACCTGGCGCTGGAAGGCGTAACCTATAAAATCTAACCCGGCAACAAAAACCCCAGTGAAAAGCTTGACTTAACCCCTACTAACAGCGAGTGGAGCAGATAGTAAGAAAAATTCCGGCTGGGATCATGTTTATAATCCACCTTCCCCGTGCGTTTAGACTCCGCCAATGAATGATCCTTGTCCTTAGGTATAATAAACTTCTTCAAGAAGAACGACTTCACCTTATCCACCTTCTTCTCATCACTATTCCCTCTCAGCTTTTCCACCACCAGATCATGATATTCCCCGATGATCTTCCCGGTCGCTTTTTCATCGTTCATCCTGAACCAGAACGCCAGGCTGTTGAGCATTCCCGATTCCAGATGTAACCCGCCCAGGTTCTCCGCCGAATTATTCAAGGTCGTCACATCCAGCTCGTGAAAGGCCCCTTCCACCTCGTAAGCATCGCCGGCATGTAAAGGGATCCTTGTGGTAGCCACAACCGAACCCGATCCCATCAGCGAGCCTTCCATTTTCATAGTTATGTAGGCCGGGTCCCCCGCCTCCGGGTGATTGATCAGCGGAGAAATAGTCCCTTTCAGACGGACGATCTTCAACACTCCCGTTTTATTCCCCTTTTTGGGAAACTCCTCATATGCAAAGCTCGTCGTCCCGATCTTCACCAAACGCACCCTTACCAAAACCGGCAGGCTTCTGAGAAATTCCGCCGGCATCGGCTTTTTCCCGGGTTCCAACGGAAGCCGCCGGTCCCTGAAAACATATGCCCTGCTCTCCCGAACGCTAATTTCATCTGCAATTAGGCGGTGTTTCAACAAGGCCATCACATCCAGCCCGCTAACGTGAATGCCTTCACTAATCGCCTCCACACAATCCACCTGGTGTCCTTTGATCCTTCCCATCTCTAATTTATTCACCGCAGGCAATATCCTTAATGTATCCATGCTAAGCTCTCCCTTCTTACTGTCCAGTTTCAGGTCAGACACATGCACTACTTCCTGCGCACCGGGAATAGTATAACGTATTTCCTCCGCCAACAGTCGCATCGCACCCCAATGCCCGCTTCCAGCTTCAAAAGCAACGGAATCTACCTCCCCCCCTCCTTTAAAAAAGCCAACCTTCCTTTCTCCTTTGTGCGTTTCCACCCGGACATCCTTCCATTCCATCCGATCAATGAATGCAGTGGTAAAAGGCAACTGCACCTGTGGAAAAGGAAGATTCTTCTCCAGCAGCTCCTGATCCAAGTCGGCAGAACACCCTTCCACGTGCAACTTCCCCGCCCCAAACTTCTTCGAAGAAAACAGCTTCCAAAATCGGATCCCGCTCACCGCAACCCGGTCAATAGTCACCTTGTGAACATGCGCTGAGTCCGCTTCCGGCGCAAACTTCACCACCAACCCATGAATGATCACGGAACCATTCAATATCCCCACATCTATCGTAGAATAGGAAACCCGCAGCGAAGGAGGCAGCTCCCGCAAACTGGCATCGACTTTCCTGCGGACCAGCGGGCCGGCAATAAAATAGCCCGCGACCAGCAGCACCAGCGCAGTTCCGGCAACATATAGCAGTAGCTTCTTAATCCTGGAGTTCATAAGTTATATCCTCAGGATATACAAACGGGCTGCCAGCAACACAAGTTGCCAGTCAGCCCGTCCTATAGGTCATTAATATAAAATATGGGTTCTACAGTCCCTTCACATATTCCTTCATCTTAACGTGCAACCCCTCGCTCAGCGGCACCAGGGGCAGCCGGACATGATTCCCGATCAGCTTCAGCTCGCTCATAGCAGCCTTTACACCGGCTGGGTTATTCTCGGCGAAAAGCAGCTCATAACCCTCGATCAGCTTGTCGTTAAGTGCTTTAGCCGCTTTAAGATCCCCCTTCAGAGACGCTTTTACCATCTCGCTAAAGCCCCTGGGGAAACTATTGGCAGCAACGCTGATCACCCCTTCCATTCCACAGGCGATCTGCGGCAAAGCCAGCGCATCGTCCCCGCTTACCACTAAAAAATCGGCAGGTTTGTCCCGAAGGATCTCCATACACTGAGCCATATCACCGCTGGCCTCTTTGATACCGGCAATATTCTTCACTTCCCGGGCCAGCCGGATAGTAGTCGCTGCGCTCAGGTTACGACCTGTCCGTCCCGGAACATTGTACAGTAGGATAGGCTTGGGCGAAGCCGCTGCCAGCGCCTTATAATGCTGGAAAAGCCCTTCCTGCGAAGGCTTGCTGTAATATGGGCTTGCGCTCAGCACAGCCACTGCCTTTTCCAGGGGGAACCAGGCCAGCTCTTTTATCAATTCATCCGTATTGTTACCGCCAATTCCTACTACGACAGGCACCCTTCCGGCCACCTTATCATACGTGAACAGTATGATTTCCTTCTTCTCTTCCTTCGACAAAGTCGGAGTCTCCCCGGTCGTCCCGAGGGTAACAACATAGTCGACGCCCCCTTCTATGACAAAGTCAAGGACCTTGCCCAGGGCAGCATAATCTACGCTAAAATCTTTTTGAAAAGGTGTTACCAAGGCTACTCCGGTTCCACGGAGCTGTTCACGAAGGCTCATTACAATTGAGTATTAAAGATGAAAAGTTGTTTTTTTAAGCCGGCACTTCATTCCAAAAACCCATCCGGCCAAATTTCTCGATCCGCTTCTCCACCCGCTCTTTAGCCGTCATCTGGCTGAGCTCCCCCAACGTCGAGATTAGCTTGGGCTTCAGCAGACCCGCAGCTTCCGCATAATCCCAATGGGCCCCGCCCAGCGGCTCCGGAACAATGCAGTCGATCAGACCGAATTTATACATATTATCAGGAGTCAGGCGAAGCTCCTCGGCAGCCTTCTCCTTCTGATCCCAGCTGCGCCAAAGAATAGAGCTGCAATTCTCCGGGGAGATCACCGTATACCAGGAGTTTTCCAGCATATATACCCTGTCCCCAACTCCAATCCCCAACGCCCCGCCGGAAGCTCCTTCGCCAATTACTACACAAATGACCGGCACCTGCAACCTCATCATTTCATAAATATTACGGGCAATAGCCTCCCCCTGCCCCCTTTCCTCTGCTTCCATACCCGGATAAGCCCCGGGCGTATCTATCAGCGTAATGACAGGTTTATTGAATTTCTCTGCCAACTTCATCAGGCGCAACGCCTTACGATACCCCTCCGGGTTCGCCATCCCAAAATTGCGCAGCTGACGCATCTTGGTATTGGTCCCCTTCTGCTGCCCGATCATCATCACCGTCTGGCCATCCAGCTGAGCAAACCCACCCACCATCGCCTTATCATCCTTGACATTCCGGTCCCCGTATAATTCCACGAAATTAGTGCACATCTTATCGATATACTTCAATGTATAGGGCCGGTCAGGATGCCGGCTCAACTGCACCTTTTGCCAGGCCGTCAGATGCTGCGTGATCTCCCGCCGCTTCTCAATGACCTGATCCTCCAGCTTTTTAATGGAGTCGCTCAGATCAACCTTAGTCTTCTCAGCAGTCTGCTTCAGTTTCTCGATCTCATCAAATAATTCCTTGATCGGTTTCTCAAAATCCAGGAACTGTCGATTTTTTGCTTGGGGCATAAGTATGGTATACGGGGAATGGGTTTACTCCAAAAGTGCCCATTCCCCGTATACGGCTAATGATGGGCCTTCGGCCAGTGTGCCTTGGCACACTAGGATAGTTATATAAGTGTGTAAAATTAAGGGAAGCAGATTTTCTATGAAAGTTTTGTTGCAGTTTGTTGGATAAAATCAAAATTCTCCTATCTTTGCACTCCCGAAAATTTGAAGGTTACACCACGTAACTCGCAAAAAAGGGAGCTGGATCGGTAGTTCAGTTGGTTAGAATGCCGCCCTGTCACGGCGGAGGTCGCGGGTTCGAGTCCCGTCCGGTCCGCAAAATGAAAGCAGCCAGTACTGGCTGCTTTTTTTGCTTAAAACCCGCTCCTGGAGAGAGTTTCGAGCGATTCAACAGTTCTCAGATTTTGAATTTTAGTCACCTTTTCTGCTAAAAAGATTTGAATGAGTCGAATCATGTAACTCTTTCTGAATAAGAACATTAGGGATTTTGGAGTAGTAAATAATCCATGCATATTCTCAAGATCATTTTTGAAATCAGCAATGAAAGAGCAGCTGACCCTATTTTGTTTTCAAGAATTACATTTTTAGATAAGCAATCAAACCTCATCTGGTGATAATCATCCGCATCAATATCTTTTGCTAATAGTAAGGATCGGCGCTATAGATATTGTCATTCAATTCTTTGATTTTTTTAATCGAATGTCGCTGATGTATTGATTTAAGTAAAAATGACTCCTTGTATATTTTCTCCAAAATATCTTTAAATAGATATATATACTCTGGCCATAGAAGGCGAAGGTAGGCAAACACCTAATTCAATTGAAGGGCCAAATAGCGGAAACCTTTGGGCGTAGGCCGGTTTTCGATATCCCAGTGTTTGGTGAATGGTGAGCAGAATTCATTGAAAACTTTCATTGTATGTTTACCTGGAAACGCACGTCAAAAGACGAAGAGCCAGGGTCGAAGGAACCATTCTTTGAGGTCGGCTGATGCCGGAGGACAACCCTCAACGACCCACTGCCGGGCGCGCCTGTCACAAAATTATCTATCAGTCCCACCTACAGCGGAGGTTTGCCCCATCTGTATCAGCTCTTGTTGGCGTCAGCCTTATTTTGCAGCTTCAACGCGATAGTGGTCAGAGGCGAGCTGTCGAGCTGCGTCACTACCACCAAATTCGGCATGGGTTTGTGGCAGCCTGCAAGCAAAAACAGGCAGACGGCTGCAGCAAGCACAACATAGGCAATTCCGCTTTCACCAACGCATATGACGGCGCCGATCAAACGCGGGGTTTTAATTAGTAAGGTGTTTGTTTTCATTTTGAATAAAAATACCTACTATTGCATCAATGTTGCATTTATAAAATAAATGCCTATTATTGCAATAAAATTGCAATAATGTCGTCAACGTTTCCCACTCCCACCATCCGCAAAAACCTCCCCCCCAAATTGCCCGTAACCGTTCTTAGTGGTTTTCTGGGAGCAGGAAAAACCACCCTGCTGAATCATATATTACACAACAAGCAGAACCTTCGGGTCGCTGTCATCGTCAATGATATGAGCGAAGTGAATATCGACGCCCAATTGATAGAAAAGGAAGATATCCTATCGCGTACGGAGGAGAAACTGGTGGAACTGAGCAACGGCTGTATCTGCTGTACCCTGCGGGAAGATCTGATGAAGGAGGTAGTCAGGCTGGCCGCTGAGAACAGATTCGATTATCTGCTCATCGAAAGCACCGGTATTTCAGAACCAGTCCCTGTGGCTCAAACTTTCAGCTTCGCCGCGGAAAACGGACTGCCCGACCTCTCGAGGATAAGTTATGTCGATACGATGGTGACAGTAGTGGACAGCTTTAATTTCTTCAGAGATTTTAGCAGTATGGAAGCCCTGCTCGACAGAAAACTGACCGATGACGAGCGGGACGGTAGAACCATCGTCCATCTCCTGACCGACCAGGTCGAATTTGCCGATGTTCTTATCCTGAATAAAACAGACCTGGTACCGATGGAAACCGTCGCGCTGCTGGAAGCGACCTTGCGGAAACTGAATCCGGGGGCAAAGATCATACGATCCGACTTTGGCCGCGTCGATCCAGCCGAAATATTGAACACCGGCCTTTTTGATTTTGAAAAGGCCCAACAATCCGCCGGGTGGATCAGGGAACTTTCTGAAGGCGCCCACACGCCGGAGACAGAGGAGTACGGGATCTCCTCTTTTGTTTTCCGAAGCCAGCGTCCTTTTCATCCGGTAAGATGGTACCAATTTCTTAACGACGACTATCCTTCCAATATCATCCGGGCGAAAGGATTATTCTGGCTGGCATCCCGCCCCGATCTCGCTATCAACTTCAGCCAGGCCGGCGGCAGCCTGCGGGTAGAAAGCGCCGGGTCTGGCGGGCGAGTATGCCATATTCCAAACGTATGGGCTATTCCTCTTTTTTGGAGCATCAAAAACAGATAGAAGGACGCTGGAGCAAACAATGGGGCGACCGGATGAATGAATTGGTATTTATCGGAAAGAATCTGGAAAAAAATAAATACCTGGAAGCCATAACGAAATGCCTGTTAACTGAAGAAGAAGCGCATGGCTGGCAAACAAAGTCATGGCAGGATAACTTCCCCGTCGTATAATTTATCATTTCAAAATTTCTATTATGTCACAAGCTGGATCACCTATTCCTGTAACCATACTCAGCGGTTTCCTGGGAGCCGGCAAAACCACTTTCCTGAACTCGCTGATCCAATCATTCAGGGAAAAAGGGCGGAGACCATTTATTATCGAAAATGAATATGGCCAGGAGAATATCGATAGCCAACTCGTCATCGGCGTGGACAGCGGATTGTTTGAATTTACCAATGGATGTCAGCCACCGTTGCCCTACCCTTCTTAACCAACCCCGCCGTCGCCGACGCTTACCGGTTGACCCGCATCGTTGGCCTGGCAGATGCCCGGTTGATCGAATTCCAGCTGGAAGAAACGGAAGAAGCCCGCAAACAGATCAGCTTCAGCGCTATCCTGCTCATCACGAAGACCGAAGATCTCCCTACAGATCGACTGAAAACCGTCCAGATCCTTTTACAGGATCTGAACCCCTTCGTCCTGGTCCTGTCAGGCAACAAAACAGAAGGATATCCCATAGACGAGATCACCCGGTTTCTCCGGTATGAGTACCCTGAGCAAGACCGTTTACTGACCGCGTCTGCCGCCACACCCGCGCATGATCATCATCACCATGAGCCCGGACACCATCACGACCACCATCACGACCACCACCACCATCATGATATTACTTCTCTTAGCTTCCGGTTTACGGAGAGCTTCGACCTGGAAGAGCTGGAGTTCCGCCTGATAGCCTTCCTGCAGGCCCAGGCAAAAAATATTTACCGGGTGAAAGGCATCGTGCATGCACAGGACGAGAAAAAAAAGATCATCGTACAATCGGTTTCGCATTATTTGGCCATTACGGAAGGAAAACCATGGGAGCAGGAAGAAGAGCGAGTGAGCCGCATCGTATTCATAGGAAAGCGGCTACAGGCCGCCGGATTTGAAAAAATGCTTCGGCAGTGCCTGTTCCATGACAAACGAACATCAAAGGCTCGCATCCTTACATGATAATCACTTGCTGGCGTAAGTCTGCAACGGCCAGTTTCTCGGGGACTCAAAGAGGTGCATCAATGTTGCAAATATTACAGACTACCCACTCCGCTTATTGCAATATCTTTGCATCTATAATTGCAGACCATGAACAGGCGAAACACGGCGTCTAAACAGCTCGTTCTTCAATTGCTGGAAAAGTCTCAGTCTGCCCTTAGCCAGGACACCCTGGAACAAAAAGTAAAGGGCAAAATGGACAGGGTTACCATTTACCGCGTGCTGAACAGATTTTGTGAGGATGGCATCGCCCATAAGTTCGTCTCCGACGAGGGCAAATTCTATTATGCCCTTTGCCACACTTGTAAAGAAAATCACCACTCCCACGAACATATCCATTTCCGGTGCCTGAATTGCCAAAAAGTCGAATGTCTGCCGAATATTGTCCGTCCAAGGCTTCCGGAGGGATATAAACCTCTTCTTTCCAACTACTGTATTTCGGGCTACTGTAGATCCTGCAGCAAGACAATGCTGTAGACAAGCCCGCATCTTATATTTATATTTGCAGGATCTAAAAAATAAATGCAACTTCGTTGCAAGACATTTTGAATAGCATTCACCTATTGTGATTACCATGCGCCGGGCTGCTGCACGCTCCTTTTTGACCGTTCTACTGCTCTTCCTGGCTGGCCAGTTGTGGCACCAGCACTCGGAAAAGCAGGGGCATTGGCCAAATAATGACGGCGGCCAGCACTTTATCGAAAAATGCGCATTTTGTGACTTCGTCTGTCATCAGCAACCGGGTCATTATGACGCGCTTCCCCCCGGGGTAGCGGTGTACCGTAAGTTTTCTTTACGTGCCTTTTATTTCCAGATACCGCCCACCCTCGTATCGACCCTTCCTTCTTTCGCCGGCAGAGGACCTCCCCTGTCCTGAGACATCCCCTTCTCTTTTCCTCCTACACTTGATACATTCCTTACGGAATGGCCTCAAGCAATGTTCCATCCAACTGTATTTCGCAACCATTTAGAATGAATAACCATGAATGGCGACGTATTGGATATTCTGAAAAAATATGGCCTGCATATCACCGAAGCAAGAGTGAATCTCCTGGCCCTTTTCACCAGTGAAAATAACGGACTGACACATGCAGAGATCGAAAAACTTTTAGGCGGTCAAGCCAGCAGGGTAACCATTTATCGAACTCTGCAGACCTTTGTCAAAACAGGAATTCTGCACTGCGTACCTACCGCCAATAGTTTAATATTATATGCTTTAGGTAAAATTGACCACCCGGGGAACGCGACTCCCCCTGATCATGCCCATTTCATCTGTGAAAGCTGCGGCAGGACCTGGTGCCTGGAAAAAATACAGGTTCCCCCTGTTGAACTGGCCCGGGGATTTGTTATTACGAAAAGAGATCTTATCCTAAAAGGAAAATGCAATCATTGCAAGGAATAATTGGTCCCGGCATGGCTTCCCAGTCATGTCTCTTCAGGGGAAGGCTGTTCCTGAAAATAACCTTTCTTCTATTGGAAGAACAGCAAAGGCTTTGATCATGAAAAACGGCGGTTTGCGAAAAAAAGACTAATTTGCAACCAAGTTTCAAAAATTGGCACCAAAACCAATCATACGAGCTGCTTTAAGCGGAATGCTGCTTGTGGTCTTTGCCCTTGGCATTACCCCAAAAGTTTTCCTGCACAAACTTATCGCGGGGCATAAAGACCTCGCTTACACTTGCCATGGGACAACGGACCAGTTTACCAAGGCCGGGTTTCGTTGTAATTGTGATAACCAGGTTGTACAAGTTCCCTACATCCACCAGATCGTCGCCATTCTCCTGGTTGTTCCCATCTGCTTTCCAACCGATCAAATCACTGCTGATCACTCCTTTCCCTGCAGCCCGCATTTAATCTTTGGCCTCCGCGGTCCACCTTCCCGGGCCTAGCTTTTTCTACCTACATCCATAGCTATTTTATGGCAGCCCGTTCAGGCTGTCCGTATGTGCATGAATTTCTTTTTGTATTGCATCTATTCATCAAACATCGCAGATAAAATGAATGCTCCCGCTTTTCGCCGCCTGGCGCCCGTGGTCCTATTGCTGGTAATCAGCCAAACTTTATTCGCCCATATCGCCGGCTTTCCGCTCCGCCCCTTACCCCCAAGCGGTAATCTTTCCGGCAAAGTCACCGAAAAAGAAAAAAACACCCCCCTCTCCGGCGCTTCTGTTTATATTCCAGATCTTAAACTGGGAGTGATCACCGATAACGACGGGATTTACAAATTCAATAATCTTCCTTCCGCCACTTACCTGGTGGAAGTGCATTATGTGGGATTCAAGACCATCACCAGGACGATCACAGTCAGCGGCACGGTCACCCAGGATTTTGCGTTGTCCGACCAATTTGTGGAAGAAAGTCCTGTCGTCGTGACCGGCCAGTCCAAAGCCACCCAAATCAGGCAAAGTCCCGTACCAATTATTGCGATCAGCCATGACTATATCACCACCAATCTGAGCACCAATATCATCGACGCCATTGCAAAAGTCCCGGGCGTCAGCGCCCTTACCACCGGACCAAATGTATCCAAACCTTTTATCCGGGGACTGGGGTATAATCGAATACTTACGTTATACGACGGGGTTAGACAGGAAGGCCAGCAATGGGGGGACGAGCATGGCATCGAAGTAGACCAGTACGGCATCGACAGGATCGAGGTCATCAAGGGGCCGGCCAGCCTGACCTACGGGTCGGACGCGCTCGCAGGCGTAGTAAACCTGATTCCCACCCAACCCGCCTCCGAAGGCAAGATGATCGGTGATATACAAGGAGAATATCAGACCAATAACGGGCTTTTCGGGGGATCCGCTATGCTCGCTGCCACGAAGAATGGTTTCGAATGGCAGGCAAGAGTTTCCCATAAGCAAGCCACGAATTATCAAAATAAGATCGATGCCCGGGTGTTTAACACCGCGTACAACGAGACGGACGCCAACTTGGCCCTGGGTTTGCACAAGGGATGGGGATACTCTCACCTGAGCTTGTCTCTCTTCGATGACCTGCAGGAGATCCCCGACGGCACAAGAGATTCGGCAACCGGAAAATTCATGCAGCAGATCACCGAAGCAGGCGATTATGCCATAGTATCCGATGCGGCCCTGAAATCTTACTCCATGACTCCCCTGCATCAGCATGTCCAGCACTACCGGGCCTACCTGACGAATAATTTCATCCTGGGCAACAGCCGACTGGCCGTCAACCTTGGTTTCCAGCGCAGTGTGCGCAGGGAGTTCAGCCATCCGGAACAACCCTACCAGGATATAGCGGGATTGTATCTGCAGCTCAATACCTATTCGTATGACGTAAAATATTACTTGCCCGAATTCGACGGCTGGAACCTTTCGTTCGGGGTCAACGGCATGTATCAGGACAATAAAGTGGACAAGGGTACGGAGTTTGTAATTCCTTCTTATCATCAATTCGATATCGGACCCTTTGCCCTTTTGAAGAAGACCATCGGAAAACTGGATATCGCCGGCGGAGCACGATTCGACACCCGAAGCTTCAAGAACTTCGCCCTCTATTCCGTACCAAACCCGGTCACCGGCTTCGACATGGCCGTGCATGGGGCAGATACCGCAGGAGCAGACTTTCATTTTGCCGACTACAAACATACTTTTTCCGGCTTTACCGGGAGTATCGGCGCCACCTATAATTTTACGGAGCAATTTTCCGTGAAGGCCAACCTCTCCCGCGGGTTCCGCGCGCCCAACATCGCCGAGATCGGAGCCAATGGCGTACACCCGGGCACCGGGATCTACCAGATCGGGAGCGGAGACTTCAAGCCGGAGTTTAGCCTGCAGGAAGATATTGGGCTGGAATTTACTTCACCCTATGTCGGGGCAACATTGAGCGTGTTCAACAATAATATTTCGAATTATATTTTCAACCAACGGCTGGTGGGCAGCGCCGGCGGCGACTCGTTAAGCGGCAATCCCCCCGTTCCAACCTATAAATTTCAGCAGGGTAAGGCGCGGTTGTATGGCGGAGAGCTTAGTCTGGATATCCATCCGGTGAAGACTCTGCATTTTGAGAATACGGTTTCCGCTGTTTACGCATTGAATAAAGGCATTGATCCGAAACTGAGGACGAATGAAAATAAGTATCTGCCATTTATCCCACCTGTTCACGGATTGTCGGAGCTCCGCCTGGATTGGGAGGCACGGTCAAGCCATCTCGTCAATGGATTCGTGAAGGTGCAGGCAGCCTGGTATGCGGCTCAGAACAGGGTTTACACAGCGGACAATACAGAATCAGCCACGCCCGGTTACACTCTGATCAACGCAGGGATCGGCGCCGGAATCACCAACGGCAAGGGCAAGACCATTTGCAATATCTATATCATGGGAAATAACCTGTTCGATGTGGCTTATTTCGATCACCTGAGCCGCCTGAAATATTTCTTGTATTCTGCGGATGACACCAATCCTGCGCATGGGATCCATAATATAGGCAGGAATATCGCTTTCAAGATCGACTTCCCTCTAAACTTTGAATTGGGCAAATAGGAATAACCTTGCAAATTTACAGTATCAAATAATAAAAAATGGTTGACTGGGAACATGAGCATATACATCCCCGATCTCCTAAACCTAAGTATTTTATTTTTAATAAGATAAAGTTATCAGCCGCTGTAAATCAGACATAAAGCGGTTCGAGAATTGTCTTGTTTCAAATGATCCGATTCAGCTCTAATACTTAGGTGATACTAAGTTGATATTGGCAATTTCATCGCCGAACTTTTTGCCAATTTCCAGACTAAGGTCCTGTGTAAACCGGTAGTGTATGCCTCCATAAAGCCTGGAAATAGCTGCCTCTTCGGCTAATTTGGTAAACGAAGCATACTGACGGGGAGCGGAACCATTCCAAATATATGTATTGTCCGTTACCGGAATGTCCCCGAACTCTCTGGTCAACACCCGCATAACAGGAGTATATACCCCGGCAAGTCCAGAAGTAAATTCCGGGTAGGGGGGCGTGATCAAAAATGATTGCCAGGTTGAATCAATGTGCTGGTTGATATAGGTAATCGGACGAAGAAGGTTATGCTGGTATTTTATCTTCCATACTCTAAAAAATGCGTCCTTAAAGGCAATCCCTGTTCTGGCATAAATTTCAGCGGCCTGCCCAAGTTTAGCCCCTTTTTTTTCTAATACACCTGTTATAATAGAAATAATATGCCCGGGCCCGGGATATCCTACTCCCACACCGCCCACATCAGCCCAGAAATTTGCGATTGCTTTTTGCTCAGGCGTCAATGCTTTCGCTACTTCATAAACGTCTTTTACTGCTGCATAAAATTCAGATGATGAGTCCTCTGAATAAGGGAATGGCAAGGGAGGTATTGCTGCCGTCAGACTCGATTGCAGGAAAGGCCTTGAATCCTTCAGGAAAGGACCTAGCGGATTGGCATGCGCAGGAGGGGTAGGCACCCAGGAGCCGGGAAAAACAGGTAGCACATACCCGGCACTGGAAAGGTTAAAATTATCGGTTGTTGACCAGTTGTAAATAGTAGTGGCAACAGATCGTCCGTAAGCCTGCGAACGGGTAATAACAGCATCCGATGTGTTTAATTTGAATCGATTGTTATAAGCATTTTCAAGTGAATCGATACTTGCTTTATTCGCATCGGTTAGACTACCTAAAAGCTGGCGAAACATACTGGCCAGCGCAGCATTGGCACTGGCGCTCCACAAATAATTTTCGTTCGTTTCCGGTTCTGGCATCGATGGCATTTGGTAAAGAACGGAAGATAAACTCACCGACTTTTTAATGCCGGGACGCACCGCTTCGTACAGTCCTACCCCTATATAACCATAGTCACGGTTGTTTTTTACTACAATGGGTGCAGGGCTTGTATGCAGTTGGATTCGCATTGCCAGTTTATACCAGTCATATACTACTGTGGCAGGCTCTCCGGTTCCGGGTGACGGAAAAGGATGATCTTTCACACAACCAGACAACAAACCTATAACGATGATCACAATAAACAGTTTTAAGCCCTGGGCATTTTTAAGCAATAGCAGTTGCATAAAGAATAATTATAAAGGTAAAATAAAAGATACCTCATGAGGATGAGGAGCCTTGCATTCCATAAGGGGACTTAACTCAATAAAATATCCTTTATCAAAAGGTGTGATTGATTAAGTAGAATTACTTTTCCTGAGGAGTATGATTTTTATGAACCGGCGGTTATCAATATTAAAGCTAATCCATATAATATTATTCTAAATGCCCTTTATTGCTCACTCAAAATAAGGTCAATAATCACTGCATTGACTGCGTTATCACAGGATTATTCCTGAGGCCCCATTTTGCCATTTCATCTAATATTGGCGCCAGGCTTTCGCCCAGAGCGGTAAGGCTATATTCCACGTGTGGGGGAACAACGGGTTTGGTCTCACGGCTGACCAGTCCATCGGCTTCCAGCTCGCGCAACTGTTGGATCAGCATTTTTTCCGTAATACCATGGATACTTTTTCTAAGCTGACCA
>Ga0193716_1001137_pt1 | contig 15730 bp, 13 predicted proteins | sample U2c1metaG_FD_145901 | JGI IMG/M metagenome (GOLD analysis project Ga0193716, IMG submission 145901) | Soil microbial communities from a riparian zone of the East river system, Colorado, United States - U2c1 | ecosystem: Environmental > Terrestrial > Soil > Riparian zone | place: USA: East River...
CACCAAGCGATTCCGGAATCGCGATGCTGGTCCAGCCCAGTTGTGCCTGCGCTTCCCAACATTCGCGGTCGAACGCGACATCGTGTTCCTCTGTCAGTAGGTCCCGAACGAATGCGACTGATCCGCGCTTGCCGAGGAACTTCGACGCTACGTCCAGGAAGTCCTGAATCTCGTCGGTACCGACTGATGTCGAAATGTCGTTCATGCGACAGGTAGTCCTAACCAGCGTTTGCTGAGGATGTTGAGCTGGATCTCCGTCGAACCTCCGGCGATGGAGAAGGCGCGCGAGGTGAGCCAGTCACGGGTGGTCGCGGCATCTCCGCCGAGGAGTTCGCCGCCACTCCAGGTCAAGCCATCCTCGCCCAGCAGGTAGACCGCAAGCTCAGCGCGTTCCTGTTGGTACTCGCCGTTGACGATCTTGAGGATGTTGGCGAAGCGCTCTGCTCTTGCGTCGCCACGCGCCGCATCGGCTCGCGCTCGGTCCATCAACGCATCGAGACCCAGTCGGTCCAGTTCGCTCTGGATTACGCGCTGAGTGATCTCTGCCGCAGTGCAACGCTGCTCGCGCCAGAGCTCGACGACCGGAAAGGAGTACGAGGCCTCGATCCACGGCCTGACGTCTTCGCGTTCGGCGCGCAAGAGCACTTTCGCCACGTCCCACCCGCGGTTGAGTTCCCCCAGGATGTTCTCCGCCGGGACACGAACATTGTCGAAGAAGCTCTCGCAGAACTCGGTATCGCCGTTGATGAGTCGGATTGGCCGGACCGACAAACCACTGGTCTCCATGTCGATCAGAAACATGCTGATGCCCTGCTGGCGCGTCGGCGCGTTCGGATCAGTACGCGCGAGGCAGAACATCCAGTCCGCCACGGTGGCGAACGACGTCCAAGTCTTCTGCCCGTTCAGGACGTAGTCCGAGCCATCAGACTCGGCACTCATGCGCAGAGAAGCCAGGTCCGAGCCGGCCTCCGGCTCGCTGAAGCCCTGACACCAACGAACCTCACCACGCGCAATCGGCGGGATGAAGGTGCGCTTCTGCTCCTCGGTGCCGTAGGCAAGCAACGCCGGCACTAGCAGCGCTAATCCGCTGCCCACCAAGGGCGGCCGGGCATTGATGCGCCTCATCTCCTGGGCAACGACCTTCGCCTCGGCGTCGGTGAGACCACCACCGCCCCACTCCTTGGGAACCGTGGGAAGGGTCAGCCCGCGGGCACCGGCAAGTTCAGTCCACTTCTGCGTGTCGGAGTTCTTCACCGGTCCGCCGCGCTTACCCCCATACGGAACTTCGTCCCCGGGCATGGGCGTGCGCATCGCGGGTGGGCAGTTTTGCTCGAGCCAGCCGCGGATCTCTTGGCGAAACTCTTCAACGTCACTCACTTGGGCGATCACGTCCTGTCCACGATGCGCCGAAGTCGCTCGTCATAGCCAACGCGAGCACCGAGGTCCATCTCTTCGATAAGCCTGTCCGACCCCGACACGCGTGCGAACCACGTGCGGACTCGTGAGGGCACCGCTTGATTCAGCACGGCCAATGGCGCGACGGCCCGTGGCACGAATGCCTGGAACTGTGGCCTGCGCAGTATGCTCACGACTCGTTCTGCGACATCCGCGGGGCCACACGCAGGAGCGCCCTTTCCGACGGCGATGCCGTTGACCAGTTCGGTTTTCACCAGCGATGGTTGCACCACGCTGATGTCGATTCCCGTGCCGTGCAACTCAATCGCGGCTGCTTGGCAAAAGATCAGCACGCCCGCCTTCGAGGCGGCGTAGGCTGCGACGCCGGCACCGGCCAGATTCGCGGTCAACGAGGACATGTTGAGAATGTGGCCGTGACCGCGCGGCTTCATCCGCTGGATCGCTTCGCGAGTACCGTGCATCACGCCGATCAAGTTGATCTGCACGGCGCGCTCGGCGGCGCGGGGATCGATTTCGTCGATCAAACCGGTCGGCATGATGCCGGCATTGTTGATGAGTATGTCCAGTGGGCCAAGGCGGGCTTCGACCACATCGAGAAACTCCTTGAAGGAGTCGGCGCTGCTGACGTCTAACTTCGCGGCGAATGCGGCGCCGGAGTGCTCCTCTCCCGCCGGGATGTCAATGTCGCCTATTGCCACCAGCGCCCCTGCCTCGGCGAGTGCCGTGGCGATCGCCTTTCCGATCCCGCGGGCTCCGCCGGTGACCGCCACGACCTTGCCCGACAAATCGCGCGCAGAACGAATCACTTCGTCGCCTCGCGGTTTCGGGCCGGGAGCTCGATCCCGGCCGCAACGCGGTCCCATCCGCCGCCTGACGACCGTTCGCGCAGCTCGACCTTCTTGACCCGCAGAGTGGGTGTCTTCGGCAACGAATCGACGACTTCGACATATCGGGGAATCATGTACCGGGTCATCCGCGGGATCAGGAATCGCATGAGATCTTCGGGATCCAAGGACTTTTCGGCTACCGGGACGACGAAGACCTTGATTTCGTCTTCGCCCTCCGGAGACGGCACTGCGATCGCAGCAGACTCGGCCACGTCGGGATGGGCATTCACCTCTGCCTCCACCTCGAACGACGACACGTTCTCGCCGCGACGCCGGATCGAATCCTTGATGCGGTCCACGAAGAAGAACGAACCTGCGGAGTCCTTCCGGAAGGCGTCGCCGGTGTGGAACCACCCGTTGCGCCACGCTTGGGCGGTCTGCTCCGGCATGCCGAGATAACCGATGGCGAGGGTCCACGGCACCTGCGTGCGAACGATCAACTCGCCTACCTCACCGACGGGTACCTCGTAGTCCTTGTCGTCGACCAACCGCACCTCCCAGCCCGGCCAGCCCGCGGGAACGTGCCCACAACTGGCGATGTCCTCGATCGGCGCCCATTCGGTACGAAGTGGGGAGGGACACTCCGTCATGCCGAAGGATGTCATCACGTTGACGAGGCCGAACCGCTCCATGATGTCGTCGAGCCGCGGATGAATCGGCGAGATCGTAATGTGCCGCAACGTATGACTGGCATCGTCGGGTGCCTCGGGCTGGCTGAGGAGGAAGTGCGCCATCGCGCCCACCAGCGTGGAGTACGTGCAGCCGTACCGGTCGATGTCGCTCCAGAAGTCCTGGGTCCGGAAGCCTCGTTTGACCACGACCGCAGCACCGAGTTGCGCGGCGGTCAGCATGCTGATTCGCGCGATGAGGTGATTCGCCGATGAGGTCAGGTAGAGCACGTCGTCGGCCGTTAGTGCGTTGTTCAGCGTCGTCGTTCCGTTGGCGAGCGCAGCCCACGGCACCAGAGCACCCTTCGACGGCCCCGTGGTGCCCGACGTGAAGACGACACAAGCGATCTCGTGGCCGAGCGGCAGCTGTCCCGGCTCAATGGGTTCCGCATCGGCGATCAGATCAGATTCCCACAGGACGGTGAACGGAAGCGCTGGCGTCTCGGCGGATCTGGGGCCGCGCACGATCAGCGTCCGCAGCGTCTTGATGTCGGCGACCGCTGTGCTCAGGCCGTCCAATGCCTTGGCGTCGACGTATGCCACCCGTGCCTCGGAGAGGTTCAGCGCGTGCCCCAACAACGCCCCCCGATAGGCGGTGCTCACCGAGACGTCGACGGCACCCAGCATCGACGACGCCGCCCAGACCACTGGCCCCTCGACGCAGTTGTCGAGCATGGTGGCCACCCGATCACCAGCGCCGATCCCGTTGTCCTGCAGCACCCGCGCCCACCGCAGCGCGCGGTCGTAGGCCTCCCCATAGGTCAGCCGTGGTCCGTCGGCGTCTTGAACGAACAGGCGCTCGGGGTTCTCCTTGGCGTGCTCGCCGAGGAGCTGCGGAAGCGTCTTGTCGCGTTGGGCCGCAGGAAGTACGGTGATCTGCGGTACAGCAGTGGAGGTCACGAGGGGTCCTTTCTTGGCGTGCCCGCGGTTCACAGCGGGAGGGTGAGAGTGACCTGTCCACTGAAGTGAGTGCCGATGGTGTTGGTGCCCTTGACATCCACGACGACGCGGCCGCGGTCGCCTGCTGCCTCGTGCCCCACCACCGTGCCCGACAGTGTGTAGTCGCCGTACGGATAGTTCGGTACGCCGAGCTTGACGGTCGCCGCCTCGATGAGAGCTTCCGGACCCGCCCAGTCGGTGATGAAGCGCCCGACGAAACCGGTGGACGTCAGGATGTTCATGAAGACGTCGGGGTGCCCCAGCCGTTGGACGGCGTCGCGGTCGTGGTGCACGTTCTGGTAGTCCTGCGTGGCTATGGCTGTGGCAACGATCAAGGTCGGCGTCAGTTCGATCACCAGCTTGGGCAGCTCATCGCCGATGCCAACCGCGCTGTGCTGCAGCGTTGTCAGGCGAGGACCCGGCGCGATGGTGTAGTCACCGAGTTCCTCGGTGGGCGCCCGCCACGGCGGACTCGACGGCATCTCCGTCGCGCCTTCCTCGAAGGCAGGCTTGAAGCGGATGAACCGATGCTTCATGATCGCGACGAGCTCGCCGTGCTGATCCGTCACGTCCTGGCTCATCGTCATGAAGTAGCCCTTGCCGAGGGCCGTCTGCTTGGGGCCGAAGAACTCGTCGACGCTGGGCGCCGAGAACGACAACTGGTCACCCGGGCGCAGGTACCGCTTGTACTCATACCAACCGTTGGTGACAGCGGGCGACGTGTAGCCTGCCGCCTCCAACAGATCGTGAAGTTCGTCGAGCATCACCCGGTCCGGACTGTCGCCCGGGACGCGCTGTCCGCCCGGCGCCAAGACGAAGCGCTCGACTCCATCAGGACCGACCAGGTGGCGCCCCGGCTTGGGCGGGAGCCCTGGAAGCGAGAACACCTGCAACGCCGTTGGGGGAACGACGATCTCGCCGTGAATCGACTTGGCGGCGAATTCGGGATCGGTGTACACCGGGTTGCGGTCCCCGAGGGTTTCCACCAACTGCCGGATGGTGGTGGTGCTGATCGGTTCGCGCGCCTTGATGGCGGGGCCATAGTCCGTCCGCTCGACGAACTCCGCGAGCTTCGCGTTGATCTCGTCCTCGGTGAGTTGCTGCTCGGTCGTGGTCACTTGGCCGCTCCTTGCTTGAGAATCTGGTCGGTGTGTTCGCCGGGTCCAGGTGGTCGGTCGGGCAGGAACTGCTGCCCAGCGACCTTGATGGCGCTACCGAACAGATGCAGCGACCGCCCGTCGGCCTGTACTTGGTCATATGTCAGACCGCGCGCAGCGATGTGCGGGTCCTCGAGCACGTCGAGATCGCGATACGCCGGCGCGCCCGCGACGTTGTGCGTGACGAACAGTTCTGTCCACTCACTGCGAGTGCGGGTTTGGAACAGGTCGGCTAGCGCACGCCGCAGCTTCGCCTTGTCCTCAGCGCTCGCCGTTGGCTCGTCGATGCCCATCCCGAGTTCGTACAAGTCCGGGCGTTCGGTGGCATCGCAGAAGTTCTTCCAGAACTTGTCTTCCAGCGCCATCAAGATGACGAACTCGTCGTCCTGCGTCGGGTAGAACTGGTACCGGACGTAGCCGGCCATCGACATGTCACCAAACCCGTTGCCCCGCATGTCTAATTCGGTGGCTCGGAATGCGAGTGCACTGTCAACGCCCGAGACGTCGACGTACTGACTTTCACCGGTCCGTTCGGCCTTTCGGACGGCCGCCAAGATGCCGAGTGCGCCGAACAGGCCTTCAGCCTCGATGCCTACCAGGGTGTGACCGTCCGGGGTCACGGGCAGCCCCTGGTCGTCGATGACCGGACGGGCCAGGCCCGCTAGTGCGTCGAACGCATAACCGTGGGTGGCCAGGTCCCGGTAGATTCCGTCCTGCCCGAAACCGCTTACCGCGCAATACACGATGTCGCTCTTGACGGCGCGAACGGCGTCGTAGTCCACGCCGAACCGCTTTGCCGATCCCGCGCGCAGCCCGTAGATGAAGACGTCGGCGGTGCGGATCAGGTCGAGTATCTGCGCACGGCCGTCCTCGTCCTTCAGGCTGAGCATCACGCTCTTCTTGCCGCGGTTCCACCGGAAGTGCAGCGCACCCGCGTGCCGCGTCGGTGACCCGTAGGGAGGCTCCTCGATCTTGGTGACGTCTGCACCCAGGTCGGCCAGGTTGCCACCAACGGTGTCCGGCGAGAACATGGTCAACTCGACCACGCGCAGTCCGTCCAACAGGTCGTAACTCATTACACTCCCTTAGATCCCGAAAGCCGCACGGGCAGATGTTTGACGCCATGAATATTGTTTGATCGCAATGGTTTGGCTGGGCCGAGCCGCGTCAGCTCAGGTACCCGCTTGGTCATCTCCTCCAGCAGAATCTGCATCTCCAACCGGGCCAGTTTGTTGCCCATGCAGAAGTGCACGCCTCCGCCGCCGAACGCCAGGTGCTTGTTGGGCGTGCGATGGATGTCGAACTTGAATGGATCGGGGAAGACGTCCTCGTCACGATTGGCCGACAGAAACCACAGCGCGAGCGTGTCACCGCGGGCGATGTACTTCCCACGAATCTCGGTGTCTATCATCGCTTCTCGCCGGAAGTACTGCACAGGGGTAGCCCACCGGAGTATCTCTTCAACCGCGGTCGGGATCAGTGAGGGATCCGCGCGCAACTCGGCGTAGGCCTCGGGATGGTCCAGCAGTTGGTCGATGCCGTGCGCGATCGCGGTCCGCGACGTCTCGTGTCCAGCGGTCAAGAACAGCTCGATGTACAGCACGATGTTCTGATCGGTGATCGGAGCGCCATCCAAGTCGGCTTGGACCAGCTTGGTGACCAAGTCATCGCGTGCCTCGGCGCGGCGCGCGTTCACTAGCCCCAGGGCGTACGCCTGCAGGTCGCCGCGGCCCTTGTAGAGCGCAAGGAACCCGCGCCGCTGGGCGGCCGAGATCTTGCGCAGAGTTGGCAGCACGCGCACACCATCAAGGCCGAACTCGCGGCCGGCGCGCACGATTTCCCGCAACATCGCTCGTGGAGTAGCCAAGTCGCGCAGGAACGGCTCGGCGAACTCCATGTCGTCGGCGCCGACCGTCAGATTCGCCAGATCGTAGAGCCGCGGCCAATCAGCCTCGTCCGAGCCGAGCATGTTACCGAGCACACCGAGCGTGATGCGCCCCGCGACGTCGTCCACGAAGTCGACGTCCTGCTTCTCGATCCCCTCGTCGAGGAATCGAGTCACGATGCGACGGACTTCGTCCTCCATCGTCATCACAGTGCGTGGCCGGAAGGCCTTCTCCAGCGCGGCGCGGTGCGGCGTGTGCGCGGGCGGGTCCATCAGGGGTAGCGACTTGCCACCCTTGGCGGTCAACATCAGTGGGGCGCGTTCGACTTCGGTCAACCCGAGAATTCCGCCGTTGTCGATGTCGGAGCTGAAGTTCTCCCAGTCGCGACTCACCGCCGTGATGTCGGCGTGTTTCGACAGCACCCAGAAGCCCGGGCCACCCGGCTCTGCGTGTCGATAGACCGGGTCGTTGTGACGCAGCCAGGTGAACCATTCGTGCGGCATGCCGACGGCAAACCGGTCCTTGTCGAGAAGATCGATGTCTGAGGCATCCATGGCAGGGCTAATCTCCTACGCTTATCGCGGCTTTGGGGCAATCGGCCGCCGCTTGCTCTGCCTTGGGCCGGAACTTCTCATCGGGTTCCGCATCGAGAAGAAGCACCTCGTCATCGGTCAACTCGAAGAGCTCCGGAGCCGCCTCGGCGCAGAGGCCATGGAGGTCACAGGACGAATGATCGATCGAGATTCTCATCGGGCATCGCCACTCCAGTCATATGGCAGGTGGATCGATTTCGCGTGGAGGAACTCGTCGAAACCTTCAGGACCGGATTCGCTGCCCAAACCCGACTGCTTCCAGCCGCCGAACGGCGCACACGCATCGATGCCGAAGCTGTTGATGCCGTAGTTCCCGGTCCGAACCTGCGCGGCGACGTCGAGGCCGCGATTGTGATCGGACGTCCACACCGTTCCCGACAACCCATAGGGCGTGTCGTTGGCCAGGGCGACAGCCTGGGCGTCATCGTCGTAGGGGATCACGGAGACGACCGGGCCGAAGATCTCCTGTTGGGCAACTTCCGTGCTGTTGTCGACGTCGACGAGCACGGTGGGCTCGAAGTACCAGCCCCTGGTCAGCCCCTCCGGACGGCCCCCGCCGAATGCCACCTTCGCGCCGTCGCGCACACCGCGGTCAACGAAGCCGGCCACTCGATCGCGATGCGCGGCGGTAATGAGCGGACCAAGATCCGTGTCCTTGGCAAGCGGGTCGCCGATCGCCAAACCCGCTGCCGTCGCAGTCAGTGCGCCGACGATCTCGTCGTACCGCCGCCGCGGAGCCAAGACACGGCTTTGCAGGACACAGGCTTCGCCGTTGTTCATGAACGTGGTGAACGATAGGAACGGAAGTACGGCGGCCAGGTCGACGTCGTCCAGCACGATTGCGGCGGACTTGCCGCCGAGTTCCAGGGTGCAACCCTTGAGCTGCTGCGCGCAGGTCTGGGCCACGATCCTGCCGACAGCCGTACTGCCGGTGAAGCTCACGTGATCCACGCCGGGATGTGCCACCAAAGCGGCACTCGCCTCCCGCTCTGCAGGCACGATGTTCATCACGCCCGGCGGCAGACCGGCCTCGTGGATCACCTCGGCAAGAGCGAACGCGTGCAGCGGAGTATTCGGATCCGATTTGAGCACCACCGTGCAGCCTGCGAGGAGCGCCGGAATGAACTTCAGCGCAGCCAGGCTCAGCGGTGAGTTCCACGGCACGATCGCCGCGACGACGCCCACCGGCTCCTTGCGGACCAAAACCTTTTGAATCACCCCGCTACGCAGCTCCGAAAGCTCGACCCGTTCGGCGTAGTCCAGGTAGTAGTCGACGAAATTCAGGGCCAGATCCACCCGCGCCCACGCCTTGATCGGGAGCCCCGCCTCTGCCGCGATCAGATCGGTGATCTCCTCGTTGCGGGCGATCAAGCCATCCCGGATCGCGCGGACGTACTTCGCGCGCTCCTGCACGTCGAGCTTCGACCATTCACCGGAGTCGAAGGCAGTCCTGGCGGCGCCGACAGCGGCGTCGATGTCGGCCGGCGTGACGACCGGGACACGGCCGACGACCTCCTCGGTGCTCGGGGAGATGACGTCGAGCAGTGCATCGCTCGCCGGGTTGGTCCACTGCCCGTTGATGTACAGCTTGCGGTGCTCAATCATGGTCACTCTCCGTCGAGCTTGTAGTCGTCTGTGTTGGGCCGTCGGATGGCTTGCCAGTACTCTTCGGTGCTCCACGGCCCGTTGGTGGTGACTCGGCCGAATTCGTTTACGTAGTAGGATGTTTGGGCGGGATCCATCCATACCGAGGTACTCAGCCGGTCGTCGAGCCGCGCGTTGAAATCGTCATAGGCTGCTTCTGTCACCTCCGCGGCGGCGACGTCGCGCTCGACCATCAGCTTGATCCACTCCAGGGCATAGCGAGTCTGCAGTTCGCTCCAGACCACCGGGCCGTTCGCGAATGCGTTGGTGTTGGGCCCGTAGAGCATGAAGAAGTTCGGAAAGCCGGGGACCGTGAGCCCGTTGTAGGCCCGCGCGCCGTCCTTCTCCCACCGCTGGGCGATTGACTGCCCGTCTCGTCCCGTGATGTCCATCGGCCATAGATAGTCGGTGGCGCGGAACCCCGTGGCCAACACGATCACGTCGAATTCGTAGAACTCGCCCGACGCACTGACGATGCCGTTGGGCTCGATCCGCGCCACTGCCTCCGCGACCAGCTCGACGTCATCGCGTTTGAGCGTTCGGAACCAGCCGCTGTCGACCACGAACCGCTTGGCCAGCGGCGGATAGTCAGGAAGTGTCTTGGCCAGCAGATCCGGATCATCGCCCACCTGATCGCGAATGTAGGCGCTGAGGTTCTCCATCATCGCGTGGTTGCCTGCGCTGATGGAGATCGGGTCTCGCCACTCCGGGTCGCGGTAGAGCGTCGGTCTGAAGTTGCGGTCGGCGACCGCCCATCCGATTCGCAGTCGCATCCAGTTGTTGTAGAAGGGCACGTTCTCGTTGAGCCACAGCATGTCGTCCGGTAGGACCATGTCGTTGCCCGGGATGCTCAGGATCCACGGTGGAGTGCGCTGGAAGATCGTCAGCTGACCGGCGATGTCGGCCAGGGACGGCGCCAGTTGGCACGCGCTCGCTCCGGTGCCGATGATCGCTACCCGCTTGCCGGTCAGGTCCTGGCTGTCGTCCCACCGCGCGGTGTGGAAGAGAGGTCCGGAGAAGGTATCGATTCCGGGAATGTCGGGAATGTTCGGACGGTCCAGGAACCCGACGGCGGCGATGACGACGTTGGCCGTGTATTCCTTGGATGCTCCGTCTGCCGACTTGGCTTCGATTGTCCACGTCTTCGAATCGTCGTTCCACTGAACCGACGTCACCTCGACGCTGAAGTCGATTTTCGTGCGGACGTCGAATTCGTCGACACACCAGTTGACGTACTTCTCGTTTTCAGGCTGGGGAGCAAACATGTGCTCGAACGGGTAGTCGACCGCGAAGGTGTGGGAGTACACCCGGCTGGGCACGTCGACACGCGCGCCCGGGTAGGTATTCGCGAACCAGGTTCCACCCGCGCCCGAGTTCTTCTCGATGACGGTGAACGGAATGCCGGCACGTTTCAGTCGCACCGCCGCATTGACACCGGCCAGCCCCGCACCGACCACCACGACGTGGAAGTCCTTGAGCTGTTCTGGGCTTGGCGTCGCGTCCCAGTTCAGATCTCTGGCCGCCGAGTCGAGGGCAAGCTCCTCGATCCAGAAGTCGGCGTCCGCGTCGGCGATCTCCTCGCCGACGGCAAGACTGATCGCCTCGCGCAGGTGTTCGCGTGTCTGCGGTGGAGATTTCAACGTGCCTGCCCGATGCTGAGCGAGCATGGCGAGAACCTTCTCGTGTAGCCGAGCGATCTCGGCCGGGTCGGTCAGTCCCGCTATCTCGCCGACGAACATTCCGGGCAGCACACCCAGCTGAATTGTCTTGAGTTCCTCATCGCCGGTGAGTTGGTACAGCAGCCCGCGCAGCGCCAATGGATCGGCGAAGTTCAGTGCCTGGGCAGCTGTGGCCGTCACCGCTTCGTCGTCGGTTGCGGCCTGCAAATCGGTACTGCTCGTCATCCCGTTGCCCTCATCTCCACAGCAGACTTTATGCGATCGGTGATTCGCAATATAACCCACCGCCGTCGGCGGACGCAACTGCCCCTTTGGGGCATGGATGCGGAGACGAAACGGGGGGCGACGGTCACCTCCAACTCCTCCTCGGACCGGCCCGGCAATCTACGATTTGGAGCAACTTTCACACCTGTAGAGATTCTCTTGTTTGGTACGGGATATGCTGTGGCAGCCTAGTTCTCATACATACATCGCAGTCGTCGGTACGGCCCATGTCACAGTACCTGGCCGTGATCCCGCAGCGGCCGACTCCATCGCCGCGACGGCCGTGAACCGCTTGGCGAAGCCGAGGGCAGATGGCCATCCCGCAGACGAATGCGACGCACCGATCGCAGCCATCTGCCCCCGCGCGAAACTCATGAAGGTGTCGCGGTGTCGAAGGTCGCCGGCCAAGGCCCAGCACGACATCGCCAGCCTCGAACAGGGACGGTCGTCAAGCGATCGAGAAGTCTTGATCCAGCTTCACTCGGCCCGGTTCGATGGTCACCACATGAACGCAGAAGGGTGCGAGTCCCAGCGTCGGCCAGCGGAGTCGTCAGGTGCGATGGCGACGTTGGTGCTCGTGATGCTCTCCGATACGGTTCGTCCACATTGGCCGAAACCAACCGTTGCCGCTTTTCCTGTCTTCTTAATGAGAATTATGATTCACATTCAAGCAGGCATCGCGGATTCCGGGTCGTGAACCCATCGCGCCCTGTGACGCGCCCAGCCTCAGAGGGTGTCATGGAAAGCGCGCCGTGCTACCCCGTTGAGGACGTTGGCCAACTGCGTTGGCTGGGAGATCATCAGATCGTGACCGCCGCCCATGTCGACGACGGCAGGGTTGCCCAGTCTGCCGATTATGCGGTCCTGTACGCCGCGCGACAGAGCCCGGTCGCGTCGCGGACGTATCCACGTGACATTCCTTCGGGCACTCCGAACTGCATGCGTTCGAAGACGACGCTTGCAGGCTCGGCACAGAGGCGCTGTTGCAGATCACGTGTATCGGCTTGGCCGAGGTCGTTGCAGAACGGGTAGCGCGCCACGACGTCGGGAAGCTTGTAGGTGCCGCCGCGATCAACCGCGCGGCGGAATCCGTATTCCAAAGCGGCAATCCCTCCCCCAGTCCATCGACTGTCATTGGGCCGGAGTCACAGACATCGCGAGCAATCTCGACAGCTCCTGGTCCAACGGCCTAGTCATCGAACACGACGTCGCGCGCTGTGACATCCTCCGCGTGAGCATGGAAGCGGATGTCAGACCGACTTAGATGCTCAGTGACTTGCTGATGACGCTCTTCAACACTTCGCTCGTTCCCCCGTAGATGCGGGTGACACGAGCATCCGTGTACAACCGCGAGATCGGATACTCCGTCGTATAGCCGTAGCCGCCATGCAGCTGAAGGCACTTGTCGACGACACGGCTCTGCATCTCGGTACAGAAAAGCTTGACCTTGGCGGCATCGACCGCCGTCAGCTCGCCGGCATCTCGTTCCTCGAGGGCGCGGTCGCAGAGCGATTGGCCCGCCTCGAGATCGGTGGCACACTCGGCGAGTACGAATTTCGAGTTCTGAAAGCTCGATACCGGCTTGCCGAAGACGTGCCTGGTCGTTACGTAGTCAAGGGTCACACTCAACGCGGCCGTGGCCGCCGCCTGTGCACCCAACGCGATGCCGAGTCGCTCCTGGGCCAGGTTGCGGGCGAGGTACTCGAACGCCGCGCCCTCGTTGCCGAGCAGATTCTCCACCGGCACAACGACGTTGTCGAAGTTCAGTTCGGTGGTGTCCTGCGCCTTCATGCCGATCTTGTCTAGAGTGCGTCCCACTGAGAAGCCAGGAGTGTCGGTCTCCACGCCCAGAATCGAAAGTCCGGTGCGGCGGTTGGACTCATCCGCTGGTGATGTCCGGGCGACGACCAGCACCAGTCCGGCATTACGGCCACCGGTGATGAAGGTCTTGGCACCGTTGAGCACATAGCTGTCGCCCTGGCGTTCCGCACGGGTGGCGATGTTGGCCAGATCCGAACCCGTTCCTGGTTCGGTCATCGCGATCGCGGTCATGAGTTCCCCGGTGGCGGCACCCGGCAGCCAGCGTTGCTTCTGCGAATCATTCGTGAGGTCCAGCAGATAGGGAAGCACTACGTCCATGTGCACCCGCAACGAGCCCAGGCCCACGCACGCCCGGTAGGACTCCTCAGTCAGCACCGCATTGAACTTGAAGGTGTGTTGCCCACCGCCTCCGTACTCCTCGGGAATCTGCAAACCCAAGATGCCGAGTTCACCAGCACGGCGGTAGAACTCCTTCGGGGGTGCCCCGTTCTTCTCCCAGTCCGAGAAGAACGGAACCACTTCCTTGGCGATGAACTTTCGCACCACTTCGCGGAAGTTCTCGTGATCGTCCTGGTAAATCCTGCGCCGCATTGGTGTCCGCTTCTCTGTGATTGTCATGGCTACCCGCGAGGACCTGCTTGGTCGCACTGACCGGTCCGCAACCACTGGGTCATCGCAAGAGGCAACCCGGAGGGTCCTGACGACTTCAATTTAACTGGCCAAACGACCGATTACAAGAGGTGTTGCTGATGCCCACATCAAAGCAACTGTGTTTCCAGTAGATGACTAGGATGAGGAGGCGCACGCGCGCCCAGCAGATTAAATGGTCGACTGGTAAGTATTGCAAGGGAGGATGTAGTCAGTGGTCGAGACCGCCCAATCTCAGAGCGACGGCGCGCCGTCAATCCCGGAGCCCGTCGGAACAGCGCCCCGACGCCGGCGCAAGCCGAGTGGCCGGCCCGCAAACGTATCGGCTGACGACACCCGGCGTCGCATCTTGGACACCGCTCGAGAGTGCTTCGCGGCATACGGATACACCGCGACCACGAACCGGACCATCGCCGACCGCCTCGGCCTGACGACCGCGTCGGTGTATCACCACTTCGGCCGCAAGAGCGACCTGATGCGCGCGGTGTTCGAGGCAACCGAAGCGGAGAGCTCTGCTCGGATGCGGAATGCGGTGGCCGGTAAGCGCGGTGTCCTCGCCAAGATCGACGCACTGCTCGACGCCACCCACGCGACCATGGTCGAAGACCGATCCAAGGCGGTCTTCATGTTCGTCGTGCGCGACGAGATCCGCCGCCACGAGGAACTTTCGCGAATATTGTTCGACAGGACATTCGCCGAACTGCTGTCCGAGATCGTCGATCAAGCCATCGAGGATCGCGAAGTCTCCGCGCAGGACGCCAAACTGGTGCGCGGTGCGCTGGCAGCGATCGCACTGGGACTGGCAGGCCTCGGCACGGACATGAGCACCGAGGCGCACCGGACGGCGACCGAGGGGTGCAAGCGCCTGATCGCCGCCACGGTGCTCAAACCGACGATCGGCCAGTAAGCCTCACCGCCCCGTCCAGACTGGAGCGCGCTTCTCGGTGAAGGCCAGCGCACCCTCGCGAGCATCGTCTGAACTCATCACGGGCGTGGTGAACTCCCTTTGACGCTCGAAGGATTCACTGAGCGTCCACTCGTCCGACCGCGCCACCAATTGCTTGCTGACCCGCACCGCCAGCGGCCCGTTTGACGCAATCTCGGCCGCAAGTCGTTCGGCAACCGATAGGGCCGAGCCCGGCTCGGCGAGCCGGTTCACGAGTCCCCACGCGTGGGCCTGCTCAGCGCCAAAGCTTGCGCCGGTCAACGCCAACTCCATGGCTACGTGGTACGGAAGCCGCCGCGGTAGCCGCAACACTCCCCCAGCAGCGGCGACGAGCCCGCGCTTGACTTCGGGGATGCCGAATTTGGAATTCGAGGCCGCCACGATCAGGTCGCACGCCAGCGCCAGCTCGAACCCGCCGGCGTACGCCACGCCCTCGACCGCCGCGATGAGCGGTTTCTTCGGTGATGCCTCGGTCAGTCCGCCGAAGCCACGCCCGGGAATGACGGGCCGTTCACCCCGAAGGAACGCCTTCAAATCCATACCGGCACAGAAGAACCCGGCCGAGCCGGTGAGGATGCCGACGGTGAGGTCGTCACGGGCGTCGAGTTCGTCGAATGCTGCCGCCAGCGCCTGGGTCGTCGCCAGGTCGATCGCGTTGCGCACTTCGGGGCGATTGATCGTGATGGTGAAGACACGCTCGGCCGCGCTGGTGACTACCAGCTCATCGCTCATCGGAGTCGTCGGCTCTTCGCCAGCGCTCATCGCGGCGCCATCCGGATGGCGCCGTCCAGACGGATGGTCTCGCCGTTCAGCATCGGGTTCTCGATGATGTGCGCGGCCAGCGCCCCGTACTCAGTCGCCGAGCCCAGCCTGGACGGGTGCGGCACTGACTTGCCCAGCGCGTCGCGGATGTCCTCGCGAAGACGGCCAAGCAGTGGTGTGTCGAACAGGCCGGGTGCGATCGTGCACACGCGGATCTGAGCCTTCGCCAGATCTCTTGCCGCGCAGATCGTCAGGCCGACGACTCCGGCCTTGGACGCTGCATAGGGGGCCTGGCCGATCTGGCCTTCGAAGGCAGCGACGGAAGCCGTCATGACGACGACCCCGCGTTCTCCGTCCATCGGCTCGGTGGCGGCAATCCGCGCAGCGGCACGGCTTAGCACGTTGAACGTTCCGATCAGA
>Ga0193716_1001139_pt1 | contig 15716 bp, 15 predicted proteins | sample U2c1metaG_FD_145901 | JGI IMG/M metagenome (GOLD analysis project Ga0193716, IMG submission 145901) | Soil microbial communities from a riparian zone of the East river system, Colorado, United States - U2c1 | ecosystem: Environmental > Terrestrial > Soil > Riparian zone | place: USA: East River...
GCCCGAACTGCGCCGCCGCCGTCGACGGCGGCACGTCGCCGAGAACTTGGACGCCCTCATCGATCTGATCGCCGAGGTGGAGATCAATCTGGTCACGCCGTCGCGCTGACGCGTGTGGAATCGTCGTCACCGATTCCGCCCGCATGGATCAACGGACGGAATCGGTGACGTCACAGCACCCGCACAGTGGCTACAGAAGCGGGACGCGGGGATTGGTCTTGTTCTTTGATTTCGGTGCCGTCGTCGCGCCCGTCGTGATCGGTGTCCTTGCTGTTCGGGTTGGTGCGATAGACGTTCTTCTCGTCGTCGTCGGACAGGCCGTCACCGTCAGTGTCCTTGGCCTGTGGTGCTGGCGACTGCGACGGTGGCGCAGCCGGCTTGGCGTTGGGCACCAAAGGATCGGTGTGGTAGCGCTTGACCTCGTCGCCGTCGCTGATGTCGTCGTTGTCGGTGTCCTGGTTCAGCGGTCCCGTGTGGTAGGTCCGCATCTCCTCGCCGTCGAGGAGTCCGTCACGGTCGGAGTCGGGGTTCTGAGGATCAAGGTGGTTGTCGAGTTCCTCGGGGGTTTCCACCCCGTCGCTGTCGGGATCCTGACCCGGGTTGTAGTTCGGGTCGGTGTGGTAGCGCAAGACCTCGTCGCCGTCACTGACACCGTCGCTATCGGAGTCCTGGTTAACCGGCCCGGTGTAGTACTTGTGCAGCTCGTCTCCATCGTTGAGAAAGTCGCGGTCGGAGTCGGGGTTCTGCGGGTCGGTGAGGCCGCGAAGTTCGAAGTCGTCGGTCAGGCCGTCGCCGTCGGAATCGACTGCGGCGCTGGCTATTGCGGGAACCAGCACGGCGCCGGCGACGAGTGCTCCAGGGATCAGCGTCGCGGCGAGTGCCGCGCCCGCCAGTCGGCGCGCCAGCATCGACATCGGGATCGGTTTCTCATACTTGGACATGGTTGTACTCCTCGTGTACTTGAGTTGATGGGAAGACGGGCGCGTCACAGAAGACGGGTGCCCGCAACGTCTTTCGGAGCCCGGCGGACAGCTTCGAGGCCGTCCTCCGGGGGCGCCATTGGTTAGACGATGGGTTGGCCTGCGGCGAGTGCCTTGACGTCGGCGGTGTGCATCGGATTGCCGCCGATACCCCAGTCCCCGCTGGCGACCTCCTCGACCACCACCCAGGTCACCGGGCGCATGTTCTCACCCTCGACCTCGACCATGGCGTCAGTGACCTTTCGCACGATGTCCTGCTTCTGGGCCGCCGAGAACACACCCTCGATGACCTTCACATTGACGAACGGCATTTCTGTTTCCTCTCTGATCTGTGCTGCTGCCCGGTTGGGTCGCTTTCACGTGTTAAGGGCAGCCAGCCCACCGAGGGGGGACAGGTTTTTTCTGGGAGTAATTGCTGCGGTGACCGAATTTTCCGAGCGGCGGGTCGCGCAGGGCTTCCCCGCGTTACTCTTTGCCGATGATGGCGGGCGACAAGGCGCCTAACTTCACTCTGTGTGATCACACCGGTCGGGCTCGGACACTGTCCGCGCTCCTTGCCGAAGGACCGGTTGTTCTGTTCTTCTTCCCGTTGGCGTCCTCACCGATCTGTACAGCCCAGGCTTGTCATTTTCGGGATCTAAGCAACGAATTCGCCAGGGCTGGCGCCCAGCGGGTCGGCATCAGCACCGACACCGTCGACAGGCAAGCCCACTTCGCCCAACAGCGCTCGTTCGACTATCCGTTGCTCTCCGACGCGGACGGCGTGGTGTCCGAGCTGTTCGGGGTGCGCCGAGGCAGGTTCGCCAAGCTCCGTAGATCCGTCGTGGCGCGTGAGGCGGCCCGGCATAGCCGGCACACTCGACGCCGTGGACTGCTGGCCCGGCTGTTGCCGGTCAGACGGACCACGTTCGTCATCGACACCGACCGCACGGTCCTCGAGGTCGTCTCCAACGAGGTGCGCGCATCGGTGCACGCCGACCAGACCTTGTGGTTCTTGGAGAATTACAAGTTGTCGCCTAGTTCGCCACATGTCGGGCAGAAGCACACCGCCGCGTATCAGCATTCGGAGGGCAAGGACGCACCAGTCAGCGACTGGTTCACGGAACCGGAAACCGCGGACGAGCCGAGCTTGGTCCGGCCGTACACGCTGACGGCGGGCCGTATCGACTCTGGTATCGAGCTGGCACTCGAAGCTCCGGTCGAAGCGGTGAACACCACAGCGAAGCCGCCGAACTGGCCGAGAAATGATGTGCGGGGCCAGATCCTGACCTGGTGTGCGCACAGCACCTCGGTCGCAGAGCTCGCCGCTCGCCTGTCCTTGCCGCTCGGTGCGACGCGGTTCCTGGTCGACGACCTCGTGACACAGGGTTATTTGCGGGTGCGCGCCCCCCTCGGCGACTCGATGACGATCGACGAACGACGTGACCTGATAACCCGGACCCTGGTAGGGCTACGGGCACTCTGAGGGGTGGACCGACCTCGAGCGCAGCGCCCATCTGCTGGCTGTCTGTAGGATTCACCCGCCGAGCTGCTCTCGGCGAGCAACATTACGGGCGGGTCGGTGGTGCGTCGTGAGTGCACGATTCGAGGAACTCGACTGGTCCGAGACTCGAATGGGGATCATCAGCCTGCGCAGGCGGATCGAGCCGACCTTGAACGTCGAGGTGTACGAGGTCAAGCTCGGCGACGAGTTCCTGATGTCGAGCCTGTTCACCGTGGCCGAGATAGCGCTCGCGCGTCTCGGCCTGGCCCAGGCGGCCGATGCCGACCTCGACGTCGTCGTCGGGGGACTGGGACTCGGCTATACCGCGCAGACGGCGCTCGACGATCCCCGCGTTCATTCCCTCGTCGTGGTCGAAGCACTCGAGGAGGTCATCGGCTGGCATCAGCGTGCGTTGCTCCCCGACACCGCCGAACTGGCGTCGGATCCGCGAGTTCGCCTGCAACGAGGTGACTTCTTCGCCATGGCCGACAGCAACGTCGGCTTCGATCCGGAGGAACCGGGCCGCCGGTTCCACGCCATCCTCCTCGATATCGACCACACGCCGCGTCACGTCCTACACCCGAGCCACTGCGCGTTCTACACGCCAGCGGGACTGAGAAAGCTCGTCGGGCACCTGCACCCCGGCGGAGTCTTCGCGCTGTGGTCCGATGACCCGCCCGACCCTGACTTCGAGGCGATCCTCGCCGAGGTTTTCGACTGGTCGGAGTCGTCCGTCGTCCGGTTCTCCAACCCACTGACCGGTGGGTACTCGACCAATACGGTCTACGTCGCGAGTTAAATGCCGTCGGACCGTAGTGGCGTCGCGGTCCGGCCATCTTCCTGTCGCTCGGTAACCGCGGCTGCCAGCCGCTGAATTTCGGTGCGGAGCGTTTCGACCTGATGTTCGAGGTCGGTGTGCAGGGCATCGATCTGGGCGGTGGTTGCTGCTTGCTTCGCGGTGTCTTCTTCTGCGACGCGTTGGACGATCCAGGACGCGAGAGTCGCAGTGACGACACCGACGAGACTGATTCCACCGATCATCAGCGTGACCGCAATGACCCGACCGATACCCGTAACTGGCGACAGGTCGCCGTACCCGACGGTGGTGATGGTGGTTACGGACCACCACAGCGCGTCGCCGAATGTGGTGATCTTCGAATCGGGTTCGTAGCGTTCGACGTCCAAGATCGCCAGTGACGCTACGTAGACGAGTAGCACCACGCTGGATGCGGTGTAGACGATGACCCGCCCGCGGATGGCTCCGCCGATTGCCTTTTGCAATGCGGCGACCAGGACGACGAGTCGTAGGAGCCGTAACGGCCGCAGTAGCGGAAGTGCAACCACCGCCAGATCCAGCAAGTGGCGGACAAACCATCGCGCCCGGTTGGTGGCGAGGCACAGGCGTGCGATGTAGTCGACCAGGAACACCGCCCAGGTGATCCAGATGATTAGTTGAAGGGCGGTTTCCGTCCGACCTTGGGGTTCGGCCAAGACGCGGACCGAGTACGCGCCAAGGAAGATGACGGCGACGATTGCCAGTGGCCACTCAGTGCGTGACTGCCACCGATCCAGTCTTGGCTTGGCTTCGGTCGAGCCAAAGCCTTCGAGCGCTTCTCGGTTATTCACGGCGCGCTGACTCCCCAAAGACCGAATAGCAACAACGCGCGGTACCAACCGCTTTCCCAACTTTCATCGCCGTATCGATGCGGTGTTGCCATTGCAGGGCGGACCCCAGAGCCCGCGGTGGGCATCTCTCGCCTCTGTCTCTGCCGTCTCGATCGCGTCGTATCGACTGACGGGGTTGCCGTCGTACACGTAAGACTGCGCGGCTCCCGCACGGGCGGCTTCGACCGAATAATCCCAGCCATCCGCTCGGACGAGGTACGCAAGTGTGCGGCCATAGCGGTCGGTCGCGTCCTGCGTGGGGTCGGTGACGAGCGCAACTCGCTGCCCAAGCATCGTCGTTTTGGCGAACTCGGTTGCCTCGGTTCCCCAGCAGGCGACGGTGAATCCAGGCTTCTTGGTCTCGGGTGTGTCGATCCCCAGGAGACGCACACGCAGCCGACCTCGGTTGTCGTCGCGGATGTCGATGGTGTCACCGTCAACGACCTTCAGGACGACTGCCGTCGTGGAGGTCGGCTCGGCGCTCACCGTCGGCGACGAAGCGAGAAGCATGCAAGACACAGCTGCTATCGAAGCAACGCTCGCGACGAACCTTCGTGTCACAGTCGAGAACTCGATCAGTGTCATCATTCGCAGGCGACGCCGTCGCCGTCCCTGTCGAGACCTGCGCGGTAGCCAGGCTCACCAACGCGTAGGGGTGCCGCGCCAGCGGTACGCGCCGCTGCGCAACTCCCGTAGTACGCGCTCGACGGGATCTGAGGCACTAGCGGTGCGAGCGGTGGCAGAGGATCCGACTGAGGAGGCGGTGCTTCGAACGGCGGTTCGGACACGGGGGCCGGTGATTCGAAGAAGGGGGCCAAGGGCGCCGCCGCCGTGACCGTAACTGTCGCCATCGTCGGCGGTGCAGTCTCCGTCACCGTCGGCGGCTGGGCTGTCACCGTCACCGTCCGCGTCACGGTCGACGCCGTTGGCTTGGCGCCATCGTCTCCGTTGCCGATGTTGCCGAGCAATCCCAATAAGACAAGTCCTCCGACAATGCTGCCGACGATGATCAAGATCCGCTTGTTGAACGGCGGCTTGGGTGGAGGCGACCCCCACTCACGACCGTTCCAATACGCCCGCCCGGCCGCGCCGGTCGGGTCCGGATACCAGCCAGGCGTCGTAGATGGCTGTGTAGTCAAGACTTCCTTCCCGGCGATCGTGCGTAAACCGCACGTGGGCTGGCATGTTCGTCAAGGTCGGTCAAACCCTTGAGCAAACTGCATCATCGCCCGTCAGTGGAGCCTACGGCGTATGAAGCGTGTTTCGCTGGGGATTGCTGTATCTAGTCGTGGGTTCGCGGGATCCGGACGGGTGATGTCGACGATGGTGTTGGGTTGAGCCGCAACGACTGGAACATTCGGAGTCGCGATGGTTCGTCGAAGGATCGCCGGAATCGCCCTTCGCCCGGCGGAATGACATTGCCAGTCACAGTCCAGACGAGCGCAGGATCATCTAGAAGCGAGTCGCTCAGCAACGTAGGAACATAGCACTGTGTCACTGACCCATAGACATATGCGAATGTCACTATGTATTGTGAACGCGGTTGCTGAGGCAGGGGACGGACGATGGAGCGTTCGGCGACCGGCCCGACGACTTCACCATGTAGATGACGCCAGCTTCGCCGTCGCCACACACATCGGAAGGACTCACGTCATGACGATCGCAGCACTCGCGCTCTACGGCGCTTTCATCGTTTCCGGGTTCGGGTGGCGCAGCTATCGGCAGTGGCGCCGCACTGGATCGACGGGGATGCGAGGGTTTCACGGTCGGCCCGGATCGTTGGAATGGCTTGCCGGAGCGGGCTTCGTGGTGGCGATCGTGATTGGCGTGGTTGCGCCGGTCCTGCAACTGGCGGGTGTGCTGTCGCCGGTCGCAGTGCTCGATCATCCCGCGGTCGGCATCCTGGGAGGGATTGCGGGGGTTCTGGGAATCGCCGCGACGCTGTGGGCGCAGGAGTCGATGGGCGACTCCTGGCGCATCGGCGTCGATGCCAGCGAGACGACGCAGCTGGTCGACAGCGGGGTGTTCGGCTTGGTTCGCAATCCCATCTTCGCCGCCATGCTTGTCTTCGGTCTCGGTGTGGCGTTGATGGCCCCAAACGGTTTGGCGCTGTTCGGATTCGGACTGTTACTCGTTGCGATCGAGTTGCAGGTGCGTGCAGTGGAGGAACCGTACCTGCGATCCACGCACGGCCGACGGTACGCCGACTATGCCGTGCGGGTTGGACGCTTCATTCCAGGCGTCGGACGCGCAACTTCGCCGAGCGGATCGACGAATCTGCCCTGAACCCGTTTGTCAGGCTTCACGCTCCACGGCGCGAAGTACCGACGACTGGGGCGACCACGACGACGCAACTCAGCCGTATCCTGCTGGCTGAAACATAGTGAGGCTACGCGAGATTGCGACTGATGGGTCCGGACAATGGACGCGCGATCGGTGAAGACTCATGATGGGTGCTTCTCGAAACCGAAATGAGGGAACGTGAAAGCCGTCGCGCGAACGATTGGGGTGGCCCTGGTCGTGCTCGTCTGTTGGGCATCGGGAGCTGGGAGCGCAGGTGCCCACACCGCGCTGGCAAGCTCCGATCCGGCCAATGGCGCGAACGTTGGAACCGCTCCGACCGTCGTTACCCTGACCTTCACCGAAGCAATCAATCCGGCGTTCGCCAACGTCGTCATCAGTGGTGACGACGGTCGCGACTGGATCTCGGGCTCCCCGCTGGTGGCGGGTCCCGAATTACGCGCCTCGGTGAGTCCCGATCTTCCCCGTGGTGGTGTCTATACCGTTGGATACCGCGTGGTGTCGGAAGACGGCCATCCGGTGACCGGGTCCTTCACCTTCACGGTCACCGGAGTTCCCGGCGCTGCCGCGCCGCCATCGCCATCCGCCGACGCTCCACCATCCACCGCGGCTGAACCACCAGTATCGGCGGCACCGATCGGTTCGGACACCAGGCAATCCATCATCACCGCAGCAGTCGCGGGACTGTTGGTCGGAGCGGTCATCGCGTTCTGGCAATCACGACGACACCGACGCAAAGACGTTCGCGACGACGACCCGCCGTCACCGTAGGACGAATTCGACGATGTATCAACGCAGTACGAGCCTGGAGGCAATCGGCTGAAGAAAACGTCTTCCGCGGCTTCGCCGTCGACTTCGGAGTGGGCATGCTCAGTACTTCTCCAGCATCATCGGTAGTCCGTCGACGGGTACGGGTTCGGGGCCGTAGTGCCAGTGCGCCGTGTAGTCGGCTGGAACGGACCACCGGTAGTGGCGCAGCATCTCGTGCAGCACTGTTTCACTTCCAGCATGCCGAAGTACTCGCCGATGCATTTGTGCACACCACCGCCGAACGGCATCCATGCGTAGCGGTGGGACTTGTCTTCGCGCCGATCGTCGTTGAACCGCTCTGGGTCGAATGTGTTTGGGTCGGTCCAGCATTCAGGATCGAAATGGTTTTGTTGTGGGTTGACGACGATGAAGGTGCGCGCCGGTATCCGGTACCCGAGTACGTCCGTGTCGCGGACGGTCATTCGGGCCAGCAGGGGGATTGGGGCGACCATGCGGAGTGCTTCCTTGATTACCAAGTCGAGCGTGCCGAGCCGTTCCAGCGCTTCGAGGTTGGCCGGGTCGTCGCCGAGGGCGAGTGATTCGGTGCGTGCTCGTTCCTGCCACTGAGGGTGTTTGGCGAGGTAGTAGGCGGCTGCGGTCGCAGTGATCGTCGAGGTATCGTGCGCGGCCATCATCAAGAAGATCATGTGGTTGACGACATCGGCGTCGCTGAAACGTTCACCGTCTTCGGTGGTCGCGTTACACAGGATGGAGAACAAGTCGGCGCCGTCGCCCCGGCGTTTGGCGGGAAGTGCTGCGGCGAAATGGCGTTGCAGCACCTTGCGGCCGTTCAGTCCTCTTGCCCATCGCCCGCCCGGCACCGGGTAGCGCATGATCGCAGTGCCACCCTTGACCGCGTCGACGAACGCCCGGTTGATACGTGTGGTGTCGGTGCCGATTGGCATGCCCATGAACGACGCGGTCGCGACATCGAGGGTGAGGTCCTTGAGGGACCAATACAGTGGCGCTTCCGGTTTCGCGGACCAGGCTCCGACGCCGTCACGCACGATGTGGCCAAACTCCTCGACATATCCGCTGAGCCGGTCTCGGGTGAACGCCTGCTGCAGAATCCGCCGGTGGAGGTGGTGTTCTTCGAAGTCCTTCAGCATGACGCCGCCTTCGAAGAACTTGCCCATCAAGAACTTCCAGGCTTCTTGAGAGAAGGCCTTGTCTTGTTGACCAACGCGATCTGGGTGGCGTCGGGCCCGGACAGCACGACGAACCGTCGGCCAAACGCCGATTGCCAGCACACGGGGCCGTACTCGTCGTGTAGGCGTCGCGAGTAGTCCGGCCCGAACCGCATCATCTCGGGCAAGTGCCCGACGATAGGTGCTCCCGCATCACCAAGGATCGGGGAAAGCGTTGTGCCCGACGGTGGTGGAGCGAATTCCCGAACGGGCCAGCGGTGGTCGAGCCATCGTTGATCCAGCGCCCGCGGCAACGGTAGGGCGGTCAGCGACGGTACTCGCCGGCGAATCTCTTCGGCGACCTGTTGTGCGGTGTTTGCCATGGTGGTCCTCCTCGTTGAGGGCGCCTCGCGCCGGTATCCGAAGATGCGGCGGACGAGGCACAACGACTGCCCGGCGCCAACCACACTTGTCAACGTCCAAAGTGTACGCTACCGTAACTACGGATGCGTACTTAAACGTTTGCGGACGATCACTTCGTTCTCAGCCCTAGCCAGGAGGTCCTTTCAATGTCGAATCGAACAACAGATCGTGACCCGTGCGTGGTCGTCGGCGCAGGTCCAGTCGGCCTGATCGCCGCACTCGCTCTGGCTCGCAAGGGGTTGGACGTGGTTGTGCTCGAGGCCGAGCCCCAGGATCGACTGCGTGCAGGCAGTCGGGCGATCGCATTGATGTATCCGACGCTCCGGCGTTTGGATCAGGTGCTGCCCGGCCTCGGCGGGCAGATCGTCGAGGCGGGGGTCCTCCCCACGGGCGCGCACACCTTCTATGGGGACCGCCGGGTGTTCAGCCAACGTCTCGACCCATCGAGCAAGCTGTTCTCGCGTGCCGCCAGCAGCCTGTCGCAGCGCACGACGGAGAAGATCATCTACGCCGAGTGCGTCTCGGCGGGGGTGCAGTTCCGCTGGGACTGTCCCGTTGAGGAACTCAAGAGCGACCCGGACGGTGTCACGATCACCTTGGTCTCCGGTGAGCAGATCGCCGCGTCATACGTGATCGGTGCAGACGGTGCGCGTTCTGTGGTGCGCAGGGCGATTGGTGTCACGATGGAGGGCGTCACCGACGAGACGCCGTTCATCATCGTCGACGTCGACCAGCACCCGGACGGCTCGACGCCGACGGATGGATACTTCCACTACAACAGCCCAAAAGTGGAGGGGCGCAACGTCATGCACATGCCGTTCGCAGAAGGCATGCGTGTCGACCTGCAGTGCCTGCCGGGCGACGACGTGGAGTACCTATCCAGTCCCGAAGGCGTTCGGGAATGGGTCTCCAAGGCCGTAGGCCCCTGGTACGCCGACCACGTCCAATGGGTATCGACCTACCGGTTCCATCAGGTCGTCGCCGACTCCTACACCGACGAACACCGCCGAGTCCTACTAGCCGGGGAATCAGCGCACCTCTTCGCCCCGTGGGGCGGGCGGGGGTTGAACTCCGGCGTCTTCGACGCCACCGACGCCGCCACCGCGATCGCCGCGGCGACCGCGACCAGTGATCCGGCCAAGCGCCGCAAGCTGATCGAGCGCTGCGCCGACGAAGGCCGCAAATGGGGCATCCACAACCGCGACATCTCGTCCAAGGCGCTGCGGCAGATGCGCGGAACGGATCGGGTCAATCAGGTGAAGCGGGCCATTGCATCATGGGTTGCCCCCGCGGTGTGGCCAGCCGGCGCGTGGCTCGCCAATGGGCCCATCCAGCTCCCGGTTCCGCGCCCGGGAACGCGCAACTTCTACTGAGGATCACGACCACGATGACTACCGTCAGGGCCATGAGTCCAGCCGCCCCGCGTGCTCGCAAGCCACGGATGCAGATCGAGGTGCGCCGCGAAGAGGTGCTCGACGCGGCACTGCGGCTCGTGAACCGGGGCGGCTACCAGGCGGTCAGCATGGAAGCGGTTTCGCGAGAGGCCGACCTCGCCAAACCCCGTGTGTACGCCGCCTATCCCGGTGTCGAACCGCTACTGCTGGCCTTGGTCGAGCGCGAACGCGGCCGTTCGATCGCGGCGCTCACCGAAGCGATGCCCGGCTTCGATGACGGGGCGGACTTCGACGACATCCTGGTCACGGCAGCAACGAATCTGCTGCAGTCCGTCGCGGCGAATCCCGAATCGTGGCGACTACTGCTCCTGCCTGCCGAGGGGGCTCCGGGTGGGGTGCGCGAAAACTTCGCGGACGCAAGGGCGTTCGCCCTCGCTCAATTGCGCGCACTGCTCGAGTGGGGGCGTGATCACCGCCCCGGATTCGCCGATCTGGACCTAGAGCTGACCGCACTCTCGCTGCTCGCCGTCGGGGAGCAGGGCGCCCGCCTGCTGGTCTCGGAGCCCGAGGCATTCACTGCTGAGCGTTTCGGGCGCTTCACCCGAAGTCTGCTCGACATGTTGTCCCCGCGGCCCAGGTAACGGAGCTCGCGCGCGAGTTGCGTGACGAAGTACGCGCTTCCGTCGAAGAGCAGATTCAAACGCTTCTCGCCATCCGGGCCGCTGAATAGGCCTGCCGCGGTGAGGCGACTGCTGGTCGAGGCGGCAGCTACCGGGCCGACCACCCTCTGCCAACGCTGCGGCGCGCAGTTTTCACGCAAACGTCAATTTCGGAGCAAACACGTCTCCGTCCACCTAGTGTTCCGTGCATCACCCGCCACGGAAGGTCGGCCATCTCATGACGACAGAGAATGTGGCGGACCCCGCCATCGAGGACGACGAGTGTCGGGACTGTGGCTACGAGCCGGAGCTCAAACGAACTCTCGGTTCATTCCAGGTATTCGCGATCTCGTTCGCGTTCATCTCGGTGGCGGTCGGCGTCTTCAGCACTTACGACGAACTACTACGCGGCTCTGGACCGGTGGGCATCTGGACCTGGATCATCGCGTTCATCGGGCAGATGTTGATCGCGCTGGTGATCGCGCAGTTCGCAGCCCGCATCGCGTTGTCGGGCTCGTCGTACCAGTGGGGCTCTCGATTGGCCAACCCGAGGATCGGCTGGTTCTTCGGCTGGCTCACCTTCTGCTACCTGATCACCGGCTTCATGGCGATCAACAGCGCGATGGCGAGTCAGTGCCTGATGCCGCTGTTCAACATGGAGCCCAGCGAAACCACCGCACGGATCATCACGGTGGTGCTGATGGTGATCGAGGCGGTACTGGCGATCGCCTCCACGAGGATTGTGGCAATGGTCAACTCGGCGGCGGTCGCCATCGAGGTGTCGATCGTCGTGGTGTTGGTGGTCGCGCTGTTGGTGGCGGTGGCGGTGACGGGAACCGGCTCGACCGGCAACCTCGTCTCGCGTGGGGCCGCCGAGGGACAGTCGGGCTACTTCGCGCTCGGCGGCGGGTTGATGATCGCCATGATCGTCGGCCTCGGGACACTGGTGGGCTTCGATACCGCGGCGAACATGGCTGAGGAGGCCAAGGACCCGTTTCGGACCGTCCCGCGCGCCATCGTGGGATCGGTTGCGGCGGCAGGTGTGCTGGGCTTGTTGTTCCTGATCGCGCTGACCGTCGCGATCAAGAACATCCCCGAAGTCACGGCGTCCGATTCGCCCGTGGCGGCGATCATGCGCGACCAACTCGGCCCTGTCGCCGAACGCCTGTTTCTCCTCGTCATCGCGATTGCCTTCTTCGGCGGTGGGTTGGTGACGTTGGCCAGCTGCTCACGCATGATCTTTGCGATGTCGCGCGACAGCCGCTTTCCCGCCCACCAACTGATGAGGCGGGTGGACCGCCGCACGCAGACCCCCATCCCGGCCACCATCCTGCCGGTCGTCATCGGGATCGCGGTGCTCTGCGCACTGCCGGGCGATGCACTGATGGACCTGATCACGTCCGGCACGGTGTTCCCGGCGGTCACCTACGGCGCGATCGTCGTGCTCTACCTCGCGGTGCGAAAACGTCTCGACCACAAGGAAGGTGGCTTCAGTCTTGGTCGCTTCGAGACGCCCGTCGCCGTCGCGGCGCTGATCTGGTCGGTCTGTGCGTTGGTCTTCATCCTGGCACCGGCCAGCTCGTTAGCCCCGATCGTGATGGTGGGCGGCCTCGCGCTCATCGGCGCCCTGTACTTCGCGTACATGATGATCTTCAAGCGCGAGGTGCTCGACGACGCGCCGGGCGAGATTTCCCCGGCCGTGGCCGACGTGACCGAATGACGTCCACCACGGCACGGCCAACCGAGCTGACCGGAAGAATCGTCCGTGCGGGCGACGCCGATTACCCGGTCGCCAACGCGGGCTACAACCTGCTCTTCGCCCACGATCCGAGGGCGATCGTGTTCGCCCAGGAGACGCAGGACGTCGTCAACGCGCTGGCCTGGGCGCGGCGGAACGATGTCGCAGTCCGGGTGCGGAGCGGCCGTCACAGCCTCGAGGGCTGGTCCAATGTCGACGACGGGATCGTGATCGACGTCAGCGAATTGAAGTCGGCAACGGTCGACGCGGCGTCCAACACGGCGACCGTCGGCGCCGGACTCAACCAGCTGGAAGCCGTCACCGAACTCGGCAAGGCCGGTTTTGCTGCGCCGACCGGTACCGAAGGAACGGTCGGCCTCGTCGGTGCCACCCTCGGCGGCGGCTTCGGACTGCTGACCCGCAACTTCGGCATGGCCTCCGACAACCTGTTGGCGGCAGAAGTCGTCGTCACATCGAACGACGGTGGGGCACAGGCGATCGTCGTCGACGAGCAGAACAACGCAGATCTGCTCTGGGCGCTTCGCGGCGCTGGCAACGGGAATTTCGGCATCGTCACTTCACTGACGTACAAGATTCACCCTTTGACGCGGACGATCTACGTGACTGCGACGTGGCCGAGTCTCGACGACCTACCCGAGGTGTTCGACGCCTGGCAGCGCACTGCCCCCCATGTCGACAACCGGCTCACCAGCCAGCTGGAGATACTGCGCGACAAGATATCGTTGATCGGCGTGCTCGCATCTGAGTCCGAGGAAGAGGCAACAGCCCTGCTCGCGCCGATTCTGTCCATCGGCAGTCCCGCTGTCTCGACGACAAGCGCGAGCTGGTCCGACACCTACTCGGGATTTCAGATACCGCCCGCTGAGGAGGCTGCGAACTGGAAGTTCTTCTCGCAGTTCGTCTCCGACCCGTTCCCTGCGAGAGCGATCGGGCTGGTGTGCGAGTACATGTCGAAGGCGCCCACGCCGGAAAGCAACTACTTCACCAATGCCTTCGGCGGAGCCGTCACGGACAGTGAACCCTCCGGCGGCTCGGCGTTCGCCCACCGCAACACGATCTTCTACGCCGAACCAGGCGCGGGCTGGGGCGTTCGCGGCGGGACACCGGCAACGTCCGATCCACTGACTACGAAGTGCCAGGCGTGGGCTGCCGAATTCCATCAGGCGTTGGCGCCCTACGTGACTGGCGCCTACGTCAATGTGCCGAATGCCGGCATGCCGGACTGGGAGACCGCCTACTGGGGAGCCGGCGTCGACCGCCTGCGCGCGGTCAAGGCGAAGTATGACCCCACCAATGTGTTCAGCTTCGAGCAGAGCATTCCGCCCGCATCTCCGCTTTAGCGGTACAAGGGGTTCGCGAGATACATTGCAAGACAGGTAGATTGGGCGCTCAGACGCCCGGGTCCGGGTCCGGAGCCGAGACCGGGGGTTCGGCAGGGACCGGCGCCGGGGGTTCGGCAGGGACCGGAGACGGGTACAGGTCCGGAGCCGGGGCCGGAGTGGCGGCAGGCGGCGGCTTCTCGCGGCCCTGTGCCAGTTTGTCGGGACAGTAGGCCTGCATTCCCAAGCCCAGGATGACCTTCGTCTGGCTCTCGGTGTAACCGATGGCTTGCATGTGTTCGACCTGGCCTGCGAAGAGTTCGGGTGTTCCGTAGGTGTCGCAGGCGGCAAGCGCATAACCGATCATCTTGTCGGGATCTCCGCCGATGTTGCGCTCCTTGAGGATGGCGAGGTACTGGTCGTCTTGGGGCGTGGCGTTGGCCACCGGAGCGAATGCGACCAGGGCCACGACGGCGAAGATGAAGGCGCGCATGGTGGTCACCATAGGACCCGCCGCATCGGCGCACGTCGGGATCGCAACGATTCGAACCGCGCCTGAAAGCATTCTGTGTGACGTACGTCACATTCTACCTGTGAAGTGAACTGCCACGACGGTCGCCCACGTGTCCTTTACGAAGTTGCGCCAGACCGGGGGGTCTACACCGTTGCACGACCAGCGACGGCGACCATGGCGCGCTCCGACTTTGACATCCGAGGGCGGGAATTCACGTGTACAGACTCGAGTTTGGTTCCACGGGCGGCAGAACCACGTCGTTCGACGAGCAGCGGGTAGTGCGGATCGGCCGTAGCCGCGACGGCGACATCGTGCTGGACAGCCCGAGCATTTCCCGCCGTCACGGTGAGCTGCGACCGACGGCGACGGGATGGGATCTCGTCGACATCGGCAGCACCGGGGGCACCTGGATCAACGATCAGCGCGTCACGCACGTATCGCTCGGCGCGACGACGACGGCCCGCTTCGGGGCCGTAAGCGATGGCGTCGCCGCGTACATCACCATCGCCCTACCTCAGACCTCAGCCGACGAACCGCCCGATGACGAAGGCACGGCCGTCATCTCCGATCAGCACACGGTCATGCTCTCCGACCAGCAGCGCACCCACATCTACGGCCACGGTCAATCCCAGACGGATCGTCCCGTCGACGGGTTACTGATCCGCACCCGAGACGGCGACAAGCGTTTCGACGCGGACAAACCCGTCCGGATCGGCCGCGACGCACGATCGGACGTCGTCGCCGACGATGCCGCGGTGTCCCGCCACCACGCGAACATCGGGCGACGATCCGATGGCTGGTGGTTCGTCGACCACTCCAACTCCGGGTCGTTCATCGACGGCGAACGCGTCAAGGAGAAGAAGTTCACCGAGCAGACGGTGGTGCAGCTCGGCCACCCGGAGGCCGGATATCAGCTCACGCTGGTGCCGGTGGCCGACGTCGCATCGGCGCAGAAGGCGATCGTCGGCAAGCGTCGGCGCAGAACGGTTGCGCGTTGGGGCGCAGCCGCCGCGGCGGTGGCGGTGGTCGCCGGCGGGGTCACCGCGACGGTGTTGTTGACCGGCGGAAGCGCGCACGACAACACGCTGAGCGCTGCCAACCTTGCGCGGGCGAAGCGGGCCAGCGTGCAGATCATCGCGTTCGACGCCAGCGGCCTCCCTGAGTGGACGGGTTCGGGGACGGTCATCGACTCCAACGGACTGATCCTGACCAATGCGCACGTGGCCAAGCCAACTGCGAAGGGGCTCACGGGCGGCGGCGTGGAAGATCATGATCCGTCGTT
>Ga0193716_1001140_pt1 | contig 15704 bp, 11 predicted proteins | sample U2c1metaG_FD_145901 | JGI IMG/M metagenome (GOLD analysis project Ga0193716, IMG submission 145901) | Soil microbial communities from a riparian zone of the East river system, Colorado, United States - U2c1 | ecosystem: Environmental > Terrestrial > Soil > Riparian zone | place: USA: East River...
AACACGAACTATGACGTCAAACGTCTGCATCAGTGTCTCGGACGCATGATCGAACGCCGCGTCGACGGCATCGCCATCTTCACCTCCGAGATGGACGATCAGTCTGCCTCCATGCTCCTTCGTCACAAAGTTCCTGTCGTTACGCTCGCGCAAGGCTTACGCGGCAACTCGTTCCATACGGTTTTCGTCGATCATCGCATGGGTATCACCAAAGCCGTCCGGCATCTCGCGCAGCTTGGTCATACCGATATTGCCTTCATCGCTGGCCCCAAGGAACTTTGGTCCGCACAACGCAGGCTTGAGCTCTTTCGCGAGGCCATGAGTCACAGCGCTCTTCCCCTTCCACCCGAGCACATCGCCGAAGGCAATAGTCGCCTCGACGGCGGCACAGCCGCGCTCAAACAGTTGTTGAAGCTCCAACAACGCCCCACTGCCGTCATCTGCTCCAACGATCTCATGGCTCTTGGAGCGCTCCAGGCCTGCCACGAAGGCGGTCTGGGCGTCCCGGAAGATATCTCCCTCATCGGCCTCGACGATCTCCAGATGGTCTCGCTCGCCAGCCCTCCGCTCACCAGTATTCAAATTCCCCGCACGGAAATTGCGAATCAGGCGTTTCAAACCCTGTGGACCGCAATCAGCGATCCTCAGATGGAGAGGCGCGAGCGCGTCCTGAAGACGAAGCTCATCGTCCGCCAATCGACAGCCCCCCCATCACTCAGAAAGCTCCAGACAAATCCTCTGAAAAGGAAGCGCTCGTCCTAAGCGCTCAGGCTGCTTGAGATAGAACTCCCAAGCAGCCCGACCGCTTACCCTCCATTCCTACTGCAGCTTGGTATGTTTCGCAAACTTGTTGTAATGCTCTTGTTCCGTCTGATCGAGAAAGTACTTTGTCGGATCCGACGCAGGTCCCGGTCCGCCATATCCCACCTGGTTAAACGCCGCACCCGTCGAGTCCCATACGACATAGGCCTTGATATTCGGGAACGTGTTCCTGTCCAGCGACTTCCTCGCGTCCGTATAGTACTGGTAGGCCTCGGACTGAGGCCGCGCTCCATGAATGCCGAACTCGGTAAGCATCCACGGCTTGGCTGTGTAGTTATGGTTCGCGTCCGTTAGCGTAGTCAGGTTGTTATAGAAGGAGCTGATGTCGCTGTTCCATCCCGCACCGGAGTCATACTGGTCCCACGCCACCCAATCCACATAGCTGTTTCCGGGCCACAGCGAATTCGTCATGCAATTGAACTTGTCAAAGCCTTGATAGATCATCACCCAGACGACGTTAGTCACGCCCAGAGCGTCGAATCGGGCGCGAACGTTGTGCCACATGTTCACATAGTCTGCCTCTGTCCCCGATGTTCCACTGCCGGACAACGCGCAGTCCAAGCCGCTGTCGTTCTCTGACACATCGTTCTGCGGCTCGTGAAACACTGACAGCATCACCTTCTGCGGAGCCACGCTCAAGATGGCGGCTGCCATCTGGTCAATGCCCGCGTTCACCGAAGCATTGCTGCCCGCCGCTTGCGACCACTTCGACGCCGGTTTCCAGTTCAGCAGCAGGTGCGTATTTGGGCGGTAGATAAAGTACAGTTCATCTGTTGACAGCGTATTCTCTCCCACGCTGTTATATGCATGAACGATGCTCATCTGACGCCCTACTCTCTGCTCGTGGTAAAGCATCTGTGCCTGAAGACCAGATGCCGCTTCGGAGTACTGATTGGCAGACGCGCCAATCCACGGTCCACAGGAATTCACAAGAGATGGTCCGACTTGGCAGTCCTCTGCGGCTGCTGAGCCCGAAGCGACTCCGAAAGATAGAAGGATGATTCCAAAGATGTTTCTCAACTGCATAAAATTCTTCACGGATACACCTACATTCCACTTCATGGTTCACTCCATTCACGGTTGGCGCGACGATCGCCGCGGGTAGCTGGATCGAACAGATCCGGTACATGGAGCCTGCCTAGAGACGCAGACTCTCAGGTCTTTTTTCAGAGACAACTCAATACAACAGGGAGAATGAAATCGATTACATTTATCTGGAAAAAAGAAGAAGAGCATCAACAGAACTCTGCTCTCCTTCGCTTTGCATCCTATCCCCGCAACGGACGGGACGCCAAATGAATTATCCGAGAAAGCTGCGATCACTCATCACAGCCGCGAAATACAACGAAACCCTACGTTGGATGCCGCACTGTCTGGAGTGTTCGATGTGCGGGCCGCCACCCGATACCGGTTGCAGTACGACTCGTGACACAGAAACGATCCACCCTTCATCACCTTCGCCTGCCCCTGCGCCGGACCCAGAGGATCATGCACTGGCTCAACCAAGGCACCCACGCCAAACCAGTCCGCGCACCACTCCCAAACGTTGCCTGTCATCGAGTACAACCCAAAGGCATTCGACGGAAAGGCATCGACAGGACACGTCGCCTCATACCCATCCTCTGCCGTGTTCACGCGCGGAAACTCTCCCTGCCAGATGTTGCACAGGTGCTTCCCTGCCGGCGTCAGCTCATCACCCCACGGATATAGCCTCTGCTCCAAACCACCTCGTGCCCCATACTCCCACTGTGCCTCAGTCGGCAGCGATTTTCCAGCCCACGCCGCATACGCCGCAGCATCGTTCCACGAAACATGCACCACCGGGTGCTCCGCTCGTTCGTTTACATCCGAGCCCGGCCCCTCAGGCTCGCGCCACCACGCCCCCGACACCTTACACCACCATGGAGCAGCAGTGACCGTGTCTTCCACCAGCTCTTCGATGCGATCCTTCGGTAACTGTGCCCAAAAGACGAACGACCACGCGTACAACTCTGACTCTGTGCGATACCCCGTAGCCTCGACAAACTCTGCAAACTCAGAATTCGTAACCGGATACGTATCCATTCGAAAGGGGGAGAGCACCACCGCCCGCACCGGCCCCTCACCGTCCGCTGCAAACGCCTCACCACGATTCGTCCCCATCAGAAACGTCCCACCCGGCAGATCGATCATCGCTCCCTGTACACCAGCGCGATGCGCCTCCATGGGGATTCCGATAACCGACACCTTAGCACGCTCCACCTGGGGTGTACAGCAGGCCTTCTTCCCTGTCGTTTCGGGTAAATAGCAATCGCTCATCATCCCTCCCTGATCTTCCAGCGATTGTAGTGGACCTAAGCCATCGTAATTTCATCCGCCATTCAAGAAGCCGCTGTGCGATCACCTGTAAAGTCACTCTAACAGTGAAATGTAATCGCATACATATTTCGCCCAATACTCCGAAGATGCGATCACGCATGTGAGGCCAGTGTGAAAACTCCATGATTCTATCGAGCCTGCGATCCTTTGCCCTCTTTCTCTCAGCAGTTGCGCTCCTGCCACTTACTGCCACGGCCCAAACCACCACAGGCTCCATATACGGCACCGTCACCGACACCTCCGGAGCAGTCATCGCCAAAGCGGCCATCATCGTCACCAATACCGACACCGCACAGAGTCTCAGCACGGCAAGCGACAGCTCCGGCGACTACATCTTTCAGTCCCTTCCACCCGGTACCTACCGGGTCGAGGCTCGCCTCGCCAGCTTCCAGTCCGTCCAGCAGAACGATATCCGTCTAGCCGCGAACCAAAACGTGCAGGCCAGCTTCTCTCTGCAGGCGGGCTCTATTGATCAGGTCATCGATGTTAGCGCCACCACCACCCTCATCGACACCCGTGAGTCGCAGGTCGGCGAGACTATCGACCAGAAGCGCATCCAGGACCTCCCACTGAATGGACGTAACGCCTACGATCTCGTGCAGCTTGCGCCGGGTGTCACCAACTACACACCTGACTCTCCCATCGGCACACGCCAGGGTTCGGCGCTCAGCGTCAACGGGTTGCCCACAAACGCAAACTCCTACTATCTCGATGGCTCCTTTGACACCGGCATCTACCACGTCGGCGGCAATCTGATCCCCAACCCGGATGCCCTGCAAGAGTTCCGTATCCTCACCAGTAACTTCGACGCCGAGTTCGGTCGTTCACCCGGCGGTGTCGTCAACCTCATCACCCGCTCCGGCACCAACCAATTTCATGGCCTCGCCTACGACTATCTTCGGAACGACGCCCTCAACGCCAAGAGCTACTTCACCACCAGTGGCGTCACTCCGCTCAAACAGAACCAGTTCGGCGCCAACTTTGGCGGTCCCATCCGTCGCGACAAGCTCTTCTTCTTCGCCTCCTACGAGGGCCTGCGCATCAGCACCCCGGCGGTCATCAATTCGGCCAGCCTCGTCACACCCACTGCAGCCGAGGCTGTGGGAGACTTTACGGCTGACCCCAAATCGAAGCAGCCCACCGGCATTTCCTGCAACGGCGTCTCAGGTAAGATTTGCCAGAACCTTCTCGACCCCGTCGCTCAGAGTCTGCTCAAGTTCGTTCCCCTCAGTACCATCGCCAGTGGCTACCATCCTGCTCAACAGACCGCTTCGGCTAACACGGACGCCAACCAAGGCATGATCCGCGTAGACAGTCAGCTTGGCTCGCACATGATCTCCGGGCTCTACTTCACGTCTCGCGGCGACAACACTACCCCCAACGTCGGCGGCAACCAAATCCTCAGCTATGCTGGCATGATCAATCACGAGAACCAAACCAACGCCGTCGTCAGCGATAACTGGGTCATCTCCCCTAAGGCACTCAACAACGTTCGCGCCTTCTTCACGCTCAATCGCTACATCATCGCCACGATCTACGGACAAGACCACCTCTGGTTCACCCTTGGCAGTCATGTCGCAGAAGGCGGCATTATCGTCGCTCCGCCACAGTTCGGGACCACCGGCTACTGGACCATGGGCACCAACCAGACCGGTCCTAGCGACATCACACAACAGTCCCTCGGCCTTATCGACACCTTCAATTACATCCTGAAGAGTCACACCATCAAGGCTGGCGGCTCCTTCATCTGGAACAAGTACAACGAGACCGGCCTGCTGCAGGGCTCCGGCGTCCTGAAGTTCACCGGGGGCACCACCGGCAACGCGCTCGTCGACTTCCTTGAAGGCAAGGCCAACTCACTCGTCCAGACCACCAACGTCAAACACCGCCTCCACCAGATCGACCCGGCGCTCTTCGTGCAGGACAACTGGCGCACGACACGTCGTCTCACCCTGAACCTCGGTCTGCGCTGGGAGGTCTATCCGCCCTTCACCGGCGAGAACAACTTCGGCACCTTCCAGGCCAATGTGCAGTCTACGCGCTTCCCCACCGCACCGCTCGGCCTGCTGACCTCCGGCGATCCCGGCGTTCCGGATGGCATCCTTCACACCTCCTATACCCGCTTCGCTCCGCGCGTTGGCTTCGCGTATGACGTCTTCGGACACGGCACCACCTCACTGCGCGGCTCCTACGGCATCTTTTATTCTGCCTCGCAGGAGACCTTCTCGAGCGGGCTTGAGCAACAGCCCTTTACCCTCAGCGTCTCCGTCGCGAAGACGCCTGATCTCGTCAATCCCTACGCGCCTAACCCCGACCCATTCCCCTACAACTCCAACGCACAGAATCCGACCTTTACCTCCGGCGCTACCATTAGTGGCCTTCCGCCCAACAACAGCGCCGTACCTTATGTGCAGGAGTACAACCTCACCCTCGAGCATCAGTTCAGCTCCGACTGGAGCACCCGCATCGCCTACATCGGCAACCTCTCGCGCAAGTTCTTCCTCGGCATCGATCAGAACTCGCCCGTCTACGCACCCAGCGGCACCACCACCACGGCTGGCCTGAACGCCCGCCGTCCGTATGAGCCCACCCCAAAGACCTATACCTTCGCCTCTATCAGCATCAACTCCCCCATTGAAAATGCCTCCTTCCACTCCCTGCAGTTAACCGTTACCCGGCGCTTCTCGAACCACTTCTCTCTACTCGCCACCTATGTCTGGTCGAAGAACATCGATATCGGTGATGCGCTCGTCAGCCAGTACGACATCAGCATGAACCGTGGTCTCTCCGATCTCGACATCCCCCAGCGCTTCGTCGCCTCCTATATCTACGCACTGCCCAGCTTCAACCGCTGGGGCCTCATCGGCCGCGGGGTCCTTGGCGGCTGGCAGATCAACGGCATCACCACCCTCAGCACCGGTACCCCCTTCGGCATCCTCTCCAACGTGGACTCCAACAAGGACGGCGTCGCCTCCGATCGGCCTAACCTTATCGGCAATCCTCGGCTCAGCGGTGGCCGCAGCCGCGCTGATAAGATCACCGAATTCTTCAATACCGATGCCTACGTCGTGCCCGCCTCTAATGTGCCGTATGGCAACGCGGGACGTAACCCGCTGATCGGTCCCGGCTTTGTGAACACGAACCTCTCCGCCTTCAAGACCTTCACGATCTGGCGCGAGAGTACCATGCAGTTTCGTGGCGAGGTCTTCAACCTCTTCAACAACGTCAACCTCGCCAACCCGGGCGGCACACTAGGCACCGCAAGTTACGGCAAGATCACAGGGACCACCGGCGACCCGCGCATCGTGCAGTTCGCACTTCGCTACGCATTCTAAAGAACCAGCATCTTTGAGGCCCACAATGAAAGACATCTCGCCCACAGCAGCCGTTACCACCTCCACCGCCCGCCGCGCCTTCCTTAAAGGCACCGCAGCCGCGGCTCTCACTATGGGCTCCGAGCCACTCTTTGCCGCCTCCGAGCAGCACAAAGCGGCACCCGTTCCACACGAAGCCCCAAAGAAGCGCCCCAACATCGTTCTTATCTGCTCCGATCAACTCCGTGCCGACTTCGTGGGTGCCTATGGTGAGAACCCCGACGTTCACACCCCCAACATCGACACCATCGCCGCACGCGGCACCCTCTTCAACAACGCCGTCACCAACCAGCCACTCTGCTCTCCATCTCGAGCCTGCATGATGACCAGCCGCTATGCCACCGAGGCCGGTCCCTGGAAGCTCACCATCGGACTCAACAAGCAACTTCCTACGCTTGCCACGGTCCTACGCGAAAACGGCTACACCACGAACTTCGTAGGCAAGTGGCACCTCGCCCCGGTCGATCGTGCCGGAAAGAATGGCTTCGGCTTCGTCGCACCCGAGCATCGCGGCGGCTTCCTCAACTTCTGGGAGGGGGCCAACGCCATCGAGATCACCTCACAGCCCTACGAGGGCAGCATCTGGAACTCAGCAGGAGAGAAGATCGACTTCCACGATCAGTACCGCGTCGACTTCCTCACGGATCGCGCCGTCTCTTTCCTCAAGCAACCACAGGAGAAGCCTTTCCTTCTCTTCCTCTCGCACCTCGAACCGCATCACCAGAACGGGATCGAACGCGTCGTAGCCCCGAAGGGCTACGCCAAGCGGTATGCCAACAGCTTCGTCCCTGCCGACCTTCTACCATTGCCCGGAAATTGGCAGGACCAGCTTCCTGACTACTACGGCGCAGTCCAGAGCATCGACGAAAGCGTAGGCCGCGTTCTCAAAACGCTCGACGAGCAGGGCCTCACCGAAAACACCATCGTCTGCTTCCTCAGCGACCACGGCTGCACCTTCCACACACGCCGCGGAGACTGGAAGCGTACCCCGCATGAGAGTTCCATCCGGGTTCCACTACTCATCGCCGGCCCCGGCTTCGACAGCACGCTCCGACTGGACCAGGTCGTCAGCATGATCGACATCGCCCCCACACTGCTTGAGGCCGCCGGTGTCTCTGCTCCTGCCTCTATGAAGGGTAAAAACCTGTTACCGCTCATCCATAGCTCCGAGGCTCGCAAAAACTGGAAAAACCTCGCCTATATACAGTTAAGCGAAAATCTTCTTGGTCGTGCCATACGCACAGACGAGTGGCTCTACTGCGTCGCCTCGCTCACCGGCGACCCCAATATGGATGCGACCAGCCCCACCTATCAGGAGTACGCGCTCTATAACCTCAACTCCGATCCCTACGAGCAGGTCAACCTCTTCGGTCAACGCAAGCTCCACCAGATCACCGACCATCTCAAGGCCCAGCTTCTGGAGTGCATGCAACAGGCCGGGGAGCCGACCGCCAAAATCGAACCCATGCGCCTGCACTACTAAAAAGACCTTCAGCCCTATCCGAAAGGCCGCCATGCTCTCTCGTCGCAGGTTTGTCCAAAACCTCTCTTCACTTTCTCTTACCGCACATCTGCCTGCCTTTGCGGCACAGCAAAGACTGGCCAGTACCGAGGTCGCCGAGAAGATCGTCTCCTGGCTCGAGAAGCATCGTCGCGACGAGAGCGGTTACGGCTGGGGCTCCGCCCATCAGGCACACGTTACTCCCACCTACGCAGCCGTCGGCTGTTATCACCTGCTTGCTCGAAACGTTCCCAACGCCGATCTCGCCGCCACTTTCGTTCGCACCCACTATCCTCTACCCGAGGAGCGCCGCACCGTCCGTGCCATGCGCTACTTCGACTTCCAACAGATTCAGACCCTTCTCTGGCTCGGTCAGTCCGTTGACTCCTTCCGCCCCATGCTCACCGGCTGGACCAAACCCTCTACCTACGAGCCTTACTACGAGAAAGACGCTCTTCCCGTCCTGCAACATCAAGCGCTCGCGCTGCGAGCCCGTCGCCTGGTCGGCGTCCAGCCAGATTCTCCCGAACAACCATGGCTCGACTACTTCCAGCAGCGCCGCCGTTCCGACGGCACCTACAACAACACTCCCACCGCCGACGGCTCCGGCGGACATCTCGTCAACACACACTGGGCACACTGGGCGCTCGAGGCCATGCATCAACCCGCCGAGCTGCAGCCGGAGACCATCGACTGGATTCACCGCTGCCAGCTCCCCTCTGGAGGCTTTACCTATGCGCCCAGCCCGGAGATCGCCGGTCTTGATAACCTCGCCTACACTTGGGCTGCACTGCATCTACTTTCCGATGCCGAGCAGCCCATCCCTCAGCGTGAGAGATGTCTTCTCTGGATTCTCTCGCTTCTCACTCCCGAGTGGGGCTTTCAGGATCGCCCTGATTCCCTGCCCAACCCCATGGCGACCTTCTATGCGCTCGACTGCCTGCGCCTGCTCGCCCACCCAATCGAAGCCGCCCGCAACTCCGCGCCCACCATCGTTCGGTCTGCGCTGCCATCGGACCTACGCGTCTTCAGCGCACAGATCGAGGCACCCGGCTCTGGGAGCCCCGGCGAGGCCGTCTTCCTCGCTGAGAAGCTCGGCATCGATCTCTGGTGTGCCAAAAATGGCCCTGAAGGCTGGCTCCAGCACACCCAGCAGCTCGCCCAAGATCGCAAACTGCCTACACTCTTCGCCTTTGGCAACGAAGAATACGGCACCTTCGTCAACGTCCCCGGCCTGGGCCGTTACAGCCACCTGGACGACATGATCGCCCCTGCGGACAACATCCTCACCCCCTTCCCGCCGGTGAAGAACGAGGTATACCCGTGGCCGAAGTTTCGCGACGGAAGAATGCAACAGATCCGCGACGCAAAAGGCCGTCTGATCTGGCAGTTCAACGAGAATGAGGAGCTCTCTCGGATATTGTTTGACGAGGCGATTCAGAAAGGAACCTACGCCGCGATTAGCTCCTTCCACTTCGGACGCGGCAACTTCCTCGAGTACGATCCCTTCTTGATGACCTACTCCGGCCGCATCCCCATGGTGGGCCTGCAAGACGCCCACGGCGAAGAGCCGTGGTGGTGGGGAGACTCTCTCGCCTCCTTCCGCACCCTCTTCCTTGCCCGTGAGTTGAGCTGGAGTAGCTTCCTCGATGCGCTCCAACATAATCGCATCCTCTCCGTCCGCCACGACCGCTACACCCACAATGAGACAGAGTTCAGTGGCTGCCTCCCCGAGGTGAAAGAGTTTGTCATGGCACGGCAGGAGCAATGGTGCTGGTGGGGCAAGACCGGAGAGAACCGCAGACTCCCACTCGGCGTTCTCACGGCGCTACGTCCCAGCATGCCGTTTGAGAAAGATCTGCCAATCACTGGCATTACCCTGCGGATCCGTCTCTCGTATGCGCCGGACAACCCTTCCCGCGTCATTCAGACCGACCCGGTTAGCGAGCTTCTCTCTCTGAAGATTGACGGCCAGCCCGTCGAACCCACGCTCGTCTCCCAACCGCACGATAAACATTTCACCTACGCCCCTTCGCCAACAGCAAAGACCGCCACCGTTACCTTCCGCTCCCTTACGACCAGGCAGGAAGAGTCCGTTACCATCTCGTTATAGTAGTCATCCGGGTTTCGATTCAGGGAGCTGACACGCAGGTGTAGCCGACCTTTTGGCCTATGGACGGCTTGCGCTTTCGAGCGGCCGAGGTCTCCGAATAGACCCTTTGACCTTCGTCATTACCTGTACGATAACGCAGAAAGTGACTCTATTACGACACTATTTCACCGGGTGTCGGACGTAGGCTTGGGCTATACCCATAACTGACATAACCCAAGATGGTGAATATCGACAGGCCGTCTATCCTCTGGGCGAAGAGTACGCCACAACCGACCGGCGACAGACTACTCCGTTTCTGATGGAGGTTCGTCCGACACGATTGACGTTTGCGCATCTGCTTCGGAGATTGCTTGCTGAATCTCTAAGCCGTATGCAGTGACTACGGGTTCCAGTGCGTCCTCCAAACCGTACCTTTCGCGCCAGATATCGTAGGCATCGCCCATGAGAATCATTGCACGAGCCACTAAGGTTGAGTCCAGCGGTGGCAAACCAAAGGACGGCTGCAAGTGCATCCGATGAAGCGGCTCTTGGCACCTCTCTAAGTAGAGATTGCGGAGCACCGGCCAGTGACCGTGAACATACACGCTGTCCGGCTGGTAGTGTATGACATAATCATTCGCCATACCTGCATCGCCAGCAACCTTCCTAACATCCATGAAATTCTTTAGCTGGACGTTTACAAGCTCGTCCTCGATCTCTTCATCCGAATTCGATTCGATAAATTCGCGGAGTTCTGGCGTGTCCTTCAGAACGCCTTCGTCTATGAGCTTGCGAAGCTGCATCTTGTAGAGCTTCTCTTGGCCGATGCCGTATCGCTGAAACTCCAAGTACAACTCAGGTTGATTGTGAGTGCTGAGGAACCGCATATAGAAGACAGATTCCAACATCATGCGAAGCACTACACGGCCCATGTCTACGGCCCACAAATGATAGTCCAGTGAGAATGTCTGGAAGAATCGGAACACTCTGGCGAACAAACCGCCCATCACTTCGTCAGCAATAGGCTGGTACAGGCTAATCTTCGCCGAATCTCGTTGTGCTTCTAGGAGAGGAATCGCGGTATTGAGGAAGTTGCGGCCAGCCTGACGATACTTGACTATCAATTCTTGCCTTTCACTCATAGCGGCACGGGGTAATGGCGAGATTTGAGTTCCAGAAATAGCGTGACCAGTCCAGCCGATGCGGTTCCTTCTATGAGCGCCGGTGCAAAACTAGGCCACAGAACGCCGCGTGAGCGGGGTTTTGCGGCGGAGTAAAAGTAGTCCACCGCCGGATCTTGGTTTCTTGAGCTGTGTTGCGTTGGCAACGTGGTTCATGGGACACCGGAGGGATGTTCGAGGTGGAGATATACGGACGTGTTCGGCGAGCAGTTCGAGTCGAGGGCAAGAGTCAGCGGGCGGTGGCCAGGGAGTTTGGTCTGTCGCGAGATACGGTACGGAAGATGTTGCAGTACGCGGTGCCGCCAGGCTACCAGCGACAGCAGCCGATCAGGCGGCCCAAGCTTGGGCCGTGGTTAGGCGTCATTGACGCCATTCTGGAAGATGACAAGCAGAGACCAGTCAAGCAGCGGCATACGGCGAAGCGGATCTTCGACCGACTAAAACAAGAGCACGGCTTCACGGGCGGCTATACGATCGTGAAGGACTACGTGCGCGGCGAAGAGGTTCGCGGCCGGGAGATGTTCGTGCCTCTGACGCATGCAGCGGGGGAGGCGCAGGTGGATTTTGGCGAAGCGCTGGCTGTGATCGCCGGTGTGGAGCAGAAGGCGCACTACCTGGCCATAGATCTGCCGCATTCCGACGACTGCTTCGTAGCAGCATTTCCGGCCGAGACAACCGAGGCCTTTCTGGAAGGCCATGTGCGGGCCTTCGCATACCTCGGCGGCGTTCCCACGCGGATTCTCTACGACAACACGAAGATCGCGGTGGCGAAGATTTTGGGCGGTGAGGAGCGGCAGCGCACGCGGTCCTTCTCCGAGTTGCAGAGTTACTATCTGTTCGCCGATAAGTTCGGCCGACCCGCCAAGGGCAACGACAAGGGGCAAGGTCGAAGGGTTGGTAGGCTATGCGCGGCGCAACTTCATGGTTCCGATTCCGCGTGCGGGCAGTTGGGAAGAGTTGAACGCTCGATTGGAAGCCGATTGCCGGAAGCGGCGTGAGCGGCGGCTGCGCGGGCACACCGAGACTATCGGCGAACGCTTTGAGCGCGACCGTGCAGCGCTGCTGCCGTTACCGGGGGCGCCCTACGAAGCCTGCGAGAAGATTTCCACACGAGTCAGTTCTCTGTCTCTGGTCCGTTATCGCACGAACGACTACTCCGTGCCGACTCCGTACGGGCACCGCCAGGTATGGGTGAAGGGCTATGTGCATCAGGTGGTGATCGCCTGTGGCAGTGAAGTCATCGCCCGACATCCACGCAGCTATGAACGCGAGACAGTCGTCTTCGATCCCTTGCACTATCTCGCGTTGCTCGAACAGAAGACCCGAGCGTTGGATCAGGCAGCCCCGCTGGCCGGTTGGCAGTTGCCGGAGTGCTTCGCGCAACTGCGGCGCCTGCTCGAGGCAAGACTCAAGAAGCATGGCAGCCGAGAGTATGTGCAGGTACTCCGTCTGTTGGAGACCTTCGACATCGCAGAGGTGACTCTTGCCATCGAAGATGCGTTGCGCTTGGGCACGATCAGCTTCGATGCGGTCCGCCATCTGCTGCTGTCCCGCATCGAGCGAAGGCCGCCGCGGCTGGACATGGAGAACTATCCGCACCTGCCGATGGCGCAGGTGCGAACCACGCAGGCTGCCGACTACATGACGCTGCTCGTGGAGGTATGCGCATGAGCAGCGCCGATGTTACTGCTACCAACACTGCAGCTCATACAGCCGACACACCGCAGTTGCTGCTGGAACACCATCTGAAGGAACTGCGCCTGCCAACCATGCTGCGTGAGTATGACAAGGTGGCGCGGCAGTGCGCAGTCGAGCAACTGGACTATCAACGTTACCTGCTGCGCATAACCGAACTGGAGTTGCTGGACCGTGAGCGCCGGGCTACCGAACGCCGCATCCGGCAAGCGAAGTTCCCGGTCGTAAAGACCATGGACAGCTTCGACTTCCTGGCCATACCTACCCTGAACAAAGCCCTGGTGCTGGAACTGGCGCGATGCGAGTTCCTCGCTCGCCGTGAGAATGTTCTGCTGCTGGGTAACAGCGGCACGGGGAAAACGCACATCGCTCTGGCTCTCGGCCTGGCTGCATGCCAGCGTGGACACCGTGTGCGTTTCACCACCACGGCCGCGTTGGTCAGTGAGCTAATCGAAGCTCGAGACGAGAAGAAGCTGCTCCGCTTCCAGAAGCAGATCGCCAGCTATGAGTTGCTCATCGTCGATGAACTCGGCTTCGTGCCACTGTCCAAGACCGGCGCCGAGTTGCTCTTCGAGATGCTCAGCCAACGCTACGAACGCGGCTCGACTCTGATCACCTCGAACTTGCCCTTCCAGGAATGGACCGAGGTCCTTGGCTCAGAACGGCCAACCGGCGCTCTGCTCGACCGGCTCACCCATCATGTTCACATCCTCGAGATGAACGGCGACAGCTACCGTCTCAAACAGAGCCGTCGTAAACGAATCCCATCTGCGGATCGCTAGACTAAACTCTCCCCTCCAAACGCACCTCGGGGTAGAAGGGCCGCTTCCGCTACGCTCCAGCGACCCTTCTACCCCGACTCCCACTACACCCCAACAACCCTCCACTGGCCTACCTTTACTCCGCCACAGTGGTCTGGTTTTGCTCCGCCCTTGACACCAGTCCCTGCTTACGCGTGTCATGCACCTGCGGCAGCCGCACAATTGCCACATGCACACCTTGCTCCGCGACAGCCTGCGCCGCCTGCTCGGGTCTGCGGGGAATCGCCGGCGAATCCGCCTGAGGATCACTTTCCGTGCGCACGTGGCCTGGCTCGCCGCTGACCAGTCCAACACCCGACGTCACCACTAGCAGTTTGCCCGGCTCCATCACCGATCCCAGCGCCTCGATCGCCTTTATCTCGTCCACCGCGTTCTGCGCAAACTTCGAAAAGTCATGGTTGAACGCCAGATGCACGACCACATCCATTCCTGTCGCCCCGCTGCGCAGGCTGTCGAGATCCGTAAGGTCGCCGCGATGCACCTCGGCACCCACAGCCTTCAACTGCTGCACGCCGGCATCGCTGCGAGTAAGCCCGCGCACTTGGTGCCCAACTTCGATCAGTTCCTTTACCAGCTCGGTCCCAATGAATCCCGTCGCTCCCGTTACGAATACACGCATTGTGATTCCTCCTATTGTTCGTGGCGCGAACCTGTGAAGGCCGCGTCAAAATGGACATCTGACCTTTCGCTTACTAAACTGGGGAGTGTCCCCGGTTTAATAGATAACCGGGGATGGTCCCCGGTTGCAGAAACTTTTCGCCGCCCGCTCGCATGCCCAAAAAGACGCTCACGCCACTCCCGCCTCCCCGTAAACCCCGCGCCGATGCAAAGCGCAACCGCGAGCGCCTCCTTGAGGTAGCCAAGGAGGTCTTCACGTGCAATGGCGCAGCTGCGAGTCTCGACGACATTGCACGCCGATCAGGCATCGGCAACGCGACCCTATATCGTCACTTCCCAACTCGCGACGCCCTCATCGAAGCCGTCTACCGTAGCGAAGTCGAAAAGCTTGCCGCAGCCGAACAACGCTTCGCCGCCAACATGCCGCCGCTTGAAGCGCTCCGCGCCTGGATGCTTCTCTTCATCGACCATGTGGCCGCAAAAACGCTCATCCTCCCTGCGATGGATACTGTTGTGGGCGGCTCGATACGCCTCATCGAAGGCTCGCGCAATCTCATCCATACAGCCTTCATCACGTCGGTCAAACGCGCTATCGCCAGCGGCGAACTGCGCGCAGACACAGACCCTAGCGACTTCGTCCGCGCGCTCGTCGGCGTCTTCCACACCTCGGCTCTACCTGGGTGGGAGCAGAGCGCCCGCCGTCTCGTAGACATACTCATCACTGGCTCGCGCCCAACGAACTGATCTTTTCCTCAAAGCATTGACGACGAGAAGCCGGTATTTCGGTACGAATCGGCTCTCGATGGGTGCATTGGCGATTTGGACTAAACCCGCTTCGCGGGTAGCTGGAAAGTAGTACGATTTGGCAGGGCAATTTGCATGCTGCACGCTATCAGAGCCAGCGCGGTGATCAGAACTTTTCTGCACAGGTCAATGACGGAGTCGGCACGAAATTGCTGCACTGCATTGAATCCCCATAAAGCAATTGCCCTGCCAAATCCCCATACGGTTTAGTCCAAATCGCCGTATCCACACTGCTTCCTATCGGCAACCCGGTAACCGCACTTCTCCGCACCCGAAGCACTGTCGATACGGCGCTATAGATTTGGCACCAATCCAGAGACATCCCTGACGAGGTGCGCGTTTTCTATGAGCAGGTCACTGGTGTCAAGGTTTTGTTCGTTGCTTTTTCCTTCATAGAGCTTTTGCTTTTGTTGTTGCTCTTGGTTTCGTTGCTCTCCA